>Ga0208297_1000140_pt1 | contig 185718 bp, 139 predicted proteins | sample LMS_cellobiose_e_FD_187367 | JGI IMG/M metagenome (GOLD analysis project Ga0208297, IMG submission 187367) | Rumen-fistulated moose microbial communities from Alaska, USA - LMS_cellobiose_enrichment (SPAdes) (version 2) | ecosystem: Host-associated > Mammals > Digestive system > Stomach >... | reverse complement strand
TGAATCCTTCCATTCCGTCCTAAAGAAGGAAGAGATCAATCATCATAAATACAGTGATTTCAATGCTGCCCGCAAGGTCGTATTTGAATATATTGAATCCTGGTACAATAGAAAAAGGATTCATGGTGCCATTAATTATTTGACTCCGCAGGCTGCTCATGAGGCTGCCTAAGCGGCATCAAAAGTTAAACTTTTTGTGTCTACATTATTGACACAAGTCCAATCTTAAAATATCTTATATATCTGATAATTTAAAAATTATATCTGTATTATATTATATTTTATACCGAAAGTAAAGTTTTAAGCACAACTTATACCTCTAAGTTTGTAAACCGGCTTAATATAAGTAAGTTAATTTGCCTGCTCTGCTGATAACCTGACACACTGCTGTCACATTAAACCTGTTATAATAACTATCATTTATCAGAAAGGCAGCGGTCCCCTCATGCATTTTAAAGAATATAAATCGATACTTTCTCCCCAAAATGGAATGAACATCTACAGAGGCTGCACCCATGGCTGCATTTATTGTGACAGCCGCAGCACTTGTTACAAAATGGAGCATGCCTTTACTGATATCGAAGTAAAAAAGGATGCACCTCTTATGCTTCAAAAAGCCTTATCCAATAAACGAAAGAAAGCAATGATTGGAACCGGAGCAATGACAGATTCTTATATTCCTCTGGAGAAAGAATTAAAGTATACCAGAAAATGCCTGGAGGCTATTGACCACTATGGCTTTGGACTGGCAATTCAGACGAAATCTAATCTGATATTACGGGATCTGGATCTGCTGATCTCTATTAACCGTAAGGCAAAATGCGTGGTACAGATAACTCTTACTACCTATGATGAAGCTCTGTGCCGCATACTCGAGCCCTATGTCAGTACGACCAAAGAACGATTTGAAGTATTAAAGACATTACGGGATAACGGTATCCCAACGGTGGTATGGCTGGATCCTATTCTCCCTTTTATCAATGACACCAAAGAGAATCTTATGGGAATTCTTGATTATTGCATTGAGGCAAAGGTTTATGGAATTATATGCTTTGGAATGGGTCTTACCCTGAGAGAAGGAAGCCGGGAATATTTTTATGAGAAGCTGGAGGAACATTTTCCAGGACTGAAGGAAAAGTATCAGAAGAAGTATGGCTACGCTTATGAGCTATCCAGTGATAACAACAAAGAACTGATGGAGATTTTTTATACCGTCTGCCGTAAGAACGGGATTGTAACCGGAAACGACAGACTTTTTGAATACCTTCATACTTATACGGAAAAAGAGGTCTATGATCAGCTTACTCTGCCATGGGAATAGCAAAACTACATATAAATCTTATTGAACTCTTATTATTATACCGTAATAGCAATTGGAATAAACATTCTCATATCTATAGTATGGCTTAACAAACATTTGTTTAATACTGTTTGAAGGTTGACAGTGAAGATAAGCCATACATTATATGATATTTAAACTATTTACTGTTTTTCTTAAAGTAATGCACTTCAGCTGGATTATCTTCTAAATAATCAGTATATTTAATCCATCCTAAATTCTCCAATGTTTGTCCTGAATCAGGAATGATTAATATTATTTTATCACCTATACAACCGTAAGGGAAAATGCTAAAGTCTTTTAGCTCATCTATGTCTATCATTTTGTTGCTTATTGGATCATATACACTTAAAGACAATACCTTATTCCCGTTATCATTATACTGTGGGAAATAAATAATTGCATTATAGCGTGCTAAACTTAAATTACCGTAACTTTCGTTATCAAAATTTTTTTCTTGTAAAAGAGCTTTTGTATTAATATCATAAGATGAGAGCATAGTATTATATTTTCCATTAGCCATATTAAACTGATAAGGCATTGCATTAATCCTACCTTTTGAAATTGCAAATTGTATATTATCATAATAATCAAAGGTCATCTCTGTATACTCATCTAAAAACAAATCCTCCGTATGTGTCTCTATGTTAACCTCCAAAAGAGTCACTCTCAAAGCATCTTTAGATTTTTTTTGCAAATCTTCTCGTGCCTCTACATCCGTAAGGTCACCAACTGTCATAGCTGTTGTACTATAACTATACACATAATAAAGTTTATTTTGCTCAACACCAATAAAATCAATCAATACATGATATCCTTGCTTTTCAGGAAAATACCATATTTTACCATTTTTAATATTGACTTGGGCATACAGCTTCGTTGAATAACGTTCGCTTTCAGAATTTATTGCATCCTGCGTATCATCATATTTTCGTAAGGAAAGAAATGTATAACCTTTAGTGAGCACCAATGAATCACAAGAGTCATAACCTTTAAAAGTTGCCAACACCTTTGACGTAGCTCCGTCAGTCGAAGATTCGTGCAGTGTTATAGACCATTTATAGTCCGTATTGAAATCATATTTATATGTAGTGTAATATAATTTTTTTTCATAAAGAGTTATATTTTGAGCCTCAGTTTCATGAATTAGTGAATAGGCAAAGCAAGAATTATCTTTATGTTGACATTGAGGTTTTGTGCAGAAAACAACCTCATTTGAGCTTTCAAAATCACAAAAGTACAACACACCATTTTCGCCTCCTCTCCTTAACAGACCGTATTGAGAGTAACCCCCAAAGTAATTTGTATATGAAGTTACATTAGAATAATTCTTAGGAGCGTACCAAAAATATGCGAGTGTAGATGCAATAAAAAAAAGAACTATAATTGAAAGAGCAACCATTATTTTTTTATTTCTTTTTTTCATATCTAAATAATCCTTCCCTAATGGCAAATTAATTCTCTCTATTAACAGCTTTTCCCTTTTAAAAATAATTGTAATTCTCAAAAAGTATAATTATAATCACGCATTATTACCTCCTTTTTCGAACTTACTAAAAAGTCGAAGAACAGAGTACTTTCTTATTCCTCCAGAAAGATAATACCCTATATAAAAAACAAGGATATCAATTATTAGAAGAGGCAATATAAAATGCAAACTATGAAAATGGCTCGATAAAACAGATGACAAAAGGAAAAAGTTAACAGGATAATATCTCGTAATCCTTAAACCTATTATAAATAATAATAACGGTACAAGAAACACAACAAATAATGATATGGAGTAATTTATTATATTTTTACTGGTATGAAATGATAAGACAAATAAACAGATAAATATAATTACAAGAAATTTCACAAAATATATGTACGCCAATATCCCCCATAATGTAAATGTTTCAACACTTGAAAAAAGAGTTAATGATTGTGCCTGGGCATTTAATAGTGGCAGTCCGTATACCCGGCTTATTCTAATAAAATCAGGCAGATATGCTATTAAAAATACAAAGATACTGACAATTAATCCTACCAACACCTTATTTACAAATATTACCCTTCTTCCCTTGCTGGTCGCTTCTATTAGAAATCTCATATCCCATTCGCATATATATAATGCTGAGATTATGATAAGAAGAATAGCAACAAATGAATTTGTGGTATCATTTGCATGCGAGTTGTCAGCAAATAATTCGTTATAGCCTGTTTCATATAGTAGACTCCCCTTAGATGGTAAACTTTCCAACCTATCTATCACTTTATTTATCGCTGCGATATCATTTTCCTTTCCTCCTGCAAGCCTAAGATTGCGTTCTTGTAATGCCCAATCAAACTGATTTGATTTTTTTACAGCCTCTTCCACAGTAAGTCGGTATGCTACCTCATCCGGTGTTATATTAATAGGATATATATATAGTTTAAATAGTTGCATTAAAAAGACAACTAACATTACAATCAATATTTTATTCATAATCATTAATCTCCATAATTCGTGGCGAAATAATGATACTATCCTTCCGCTTGTTAATGTATGTTTTTTACAGCTGTTATAGTAGACTAATTTAAACTGATATAAAGTAATAAATCGAAATAGTATACACAGTGCTATCATCCAGCAATTCAATGCTACATAAACAAAGTTTACAGGATAACCAAAAATGTTTAGATTTATATAGGTAGCTATATATACTGATGGTTGTAAAAAAAATAAGGGATTTATATATTTAAAGAAATTGAGTGCTGAAAATGGAGAAATAATATTATATAGCACTAAACATATTGCTAGAATCACAGCTGTATATAAAATTGCTTCCAACTGTCCCTTTGAGTATTCACAAACCAGCAAAATAATAAATGTAATGAGTGTGTAAATTGCCAATTTAACAACGTAAATAATAACAAGAGATTGCAAAACGTTGATTTTATATGGTGACGTTATATAAACGGATTGTATTGGACGAGTGAGATCTCCTAAACCATAATAATAATTAGAAAAAATTATTTGTGCAACAAACTGTAATGATATTATTATAACACAAAAAATTACTGCAACCTGAACCTTTGACTGCATTAATACCTTTCGTCCATTTACAGTAGAACATATAATTATAAAATGAGCTTTTTCACTTACCACAAGTTTTATACATAGAAAAAAGAGTCCGAAAAAGATAAGCAAATCCCACTGCGGTGATTTCATTATAGAAATAATACCAGCATTTTCGTCAACAGTCGGAGATATATCGGATAATTTTTCATAATCCTTTGCAGTTTTTAAAATATTCCTGTTATAGAAGGAAGCACTATTTGAAAAAATCGAAATTTCTGATAATCTATTTGCTGTTTTCTGAATGTCAGACAAATATTCTTTATAATTCAATATACTTTCTGCTTCATTATATACGTAATTGAATAACCTATATTCCTCGTAGCGGCTATCTGTAAAGCTAACCTTGATATTATTATCACTATTAATCAGGTTATTTTTTAAATGGTCCAACTGACTCTTATAGTAAGCTATAATATCAGGCTCTTTAGCTACTTGAGACTTTAGCATTTTATAACTGTCAGGTAAAAATAAAGTATAGCCCTTGTCGTCGGTAAACCTACGTTGTTCACTAAAGAAACATAATATAATACCTGCAACCATTAATAACATCATAAAAATAATATTACCTCTGGTTAAAACCCGTCTTAACTCGGCCGCAAAGACACTCATTCCCACTCCTCCCCGAATAATGCCATATATAAGTCCTCAAGACCTTTTTTTTGTTCTGAAATAATACCTTTTTTCAAAAATTCATCAACAAGTACAGTCATTGATCCTTTTGCAAGCAACTCTCCATTATGAAGAAACAATATCTCATCAGCAATTGTTTCGACATCTGATACCACATGTGTTGCAATAAGAATAATCTTACCGTTGCTTACGGATGAAATTAATTTTCTCATACGAACGCGCTCTTTTGGATCCAACCCTGCAGTAGGTTCGTCTAAAATAAGAATTTCAGGACTACCCAATAATGCCTGTGCAATTAGAACACGCTGTTTCATACCACCAGATAATGCACCTAGCTTGTACCTTTTGAAAGCCTTTAAGTTAACCAAAGCAAACAACTCATCAATTTGTTTTTCTGCCTCTTTTCGTTTTAAACCTTTCAAGGCAGCCATATAGAACATAAATCTTTCAGCTGTCATATTCTGATAAACTTGCTGTTGTTGTGGCATAAAACCAAGTTTTTTACGCCATTTTTCTCCCATAAAAATAATGTTTTGTCCATCACATAATATTTCACCATTATCGGGTTTTATATTATCAACAAGAATATTCAGCAATGTTGTCTTACCTGCTCCATTTGGTCCTAAAAGAGCATAAATACCCGGAGTTAATATAGTATGAAAGTTTGTTAGAGCTTGCTGCTTTCCATAACTTTTATTAAGATTAGAGAATTCGACGATTATTCTGATCACCTTGTCTTTCTCACAGACCTGTCTGCTACTTCCCACAGTTTAATCTGTTAATTTCTTTGATATTTGCTTTTCCATTCTGCTAATTGACGGTTGACTTCCTGTACTAAATCATCAATTCCTTTACTTTTCAATTCCATTACAATCTTATTAATTGTTGATTCCCAGTTACTATCCAATCCTATCAATAATCCTGTCGATTGATCGTATTCACTATCTTTTGTAATTATATGACTTACTAAAGCATTTTTTATAATCGTATTAATATTATATATTTTATCTTCCCATCCCCGCGTATCAAAAGTGAACCCGGTCAATGATGACGTAACTGCTTTACTGATGTGATCCATATAGATTTGCTTTTTGTCTGATGGGTCATCAAATGCTGGTGAACAGAAGTAATACAGTCCAGTATACCATGGAAGTAAAAAGTTGAATGAATGAGCAGATGTTTCGACTACTCTTCCATCTTCTGTTCTCTCAAAATCCACACCTTCCTTCCCATACACTAGTGCATCTGCTAATTTTAGATCTGTAAGTGCAAGAGCAATAAGTTCTATTGCTTTGTCCGGATACTTAGATGTTGATGAAATACATAGTGCTGTACTCATTGATGGGACAATGGGACTGGTTGTGCGGTACAAATCATAACCTGAAATTGTTGTAATTCCATCAAATATTGATCCAAGTACCTGTACAGGCTTTTCTTCATAAGGTGCTGTAATATCTGGGTTAATATACCCTTCCTTTACTAATTGAGCTGCTTGGTGAATTGAATTAAGAAAAACGGGATCATCGAATACATTAAATGCTCCTCGTTCTTCATCCACAGCGATGGCCGCATCCAAAAATGTGTAACCTAAAAATTCGATCCTCGATGCTAAATCATCGCTCAAACTTAAGGGATACTTGTTACCAATACCTTTTAGATCCGATAATAAATCAATACATTGTTCCATATTATACTCTGTGTCTGTCTTTGCTATTTTGTCATTCATAAGTCCATGCTTAACAAATATTCCACCTGTAGTTGATATACCATTTCCTATAGCCAATATACCATTAATTTTCCCATTAATACGAAGTGAATTCCAATAGGTATCACTAAATAGATTAAAGATAATTTTCCCCTCTTCAGTATCGATATAATCCTGGAACGGCAGAATAAATCCATTCTGGTATGCCTGCATATGACTGTTCGTAATTCCATCGGGATATCCACGATCTGTTGTATTTCCACTATAAAATAAATCAACATTTTTACCGCTCTTTATATAATCTGTTAATGCTTTACAATAATCCGTGGCTTTTCCTACTGTAATGTAATCAACAACAAAATCCATACCTTTTGATGATAGTATTTCATTAGCTGCATCCTCAAAGATTTTTTCATTCGTTCCTTGAAAAGTATAACTAGGCACAAGAATCGACAAAACATTTTCTTCAGTTTTTAAATCCTTATCATTACTAGTGTAATTGGTTGATTTGTTATAGAACAATTTTATAAAGAAGAATGCTGATAGTAACAATACTAGTGATAAAATAACAATGATTATAGCAATTTTCTTGTAATTCTTCATTATTTTCCTCATTCGTAGTTGGTGGGTTTGGTAACTCCTTATAGGATATTATTGATTATGTAAAACAGCAGTTTGGGAATAACCATTTACCCCTGCATAATGGGAAGAATCTGATGCAGCTGCCCGCGTATGTGTAGCATCAGGTGCAGTAGTACTAGTTGAGCAGGAAGAAGAACTAGCAGTTGCCATTGTTGAATTATAATTACTATTACTTGAAGTTTTAGTATCAGTAACGTTACTTGGTGTACACCATAGTGTTGTTAAACTAACTGATGTTCCCCCTGTAAAGGCAGTCGGTGCACTTACAGATGATGATGCTGTCGTTAGTCCACAGCTAAAAATATAGTTAGCTCCAGCAAATGTACCTGAGGATGTAGCTGCTAATGGTGTTACTGTTAGAAATAAAGTCAGCATAGTCACTATCGAAGCAATAGCTAATATTTTTGATTTTTTCATAATAAAAAACCCCAAAATTCTTTATTTTTTTATTCCAAAAGGACGTTACCTTTACCCACACATAAGAGTTATAAATTCTGATTAAACATATATATTATTGTCTAAAAATAATTCAAAAGATAATAAATTATTAATAAAATTATATGTATTGACTGCTTGGGGGGGGTCTACTACATTTAAAGTATTACACCAAACCATAAAAATGAATATACTACTATCCAAATAGTAACATGCACTATTGTAATAGTCAACATTTTTTTACATATTTTTTATTACTATGTAGCTCAGGTGTACAAAGAGACAAAAGTTATATTTAACTATGTTTGAATGTATAATTTAGTAGAAAATATGGGTGTAAATCTTAAGTAAATTTACATAAGATTTACACCCATATGAATGTTATTAGGAAACCCAGTTCATAAATTACAATATAGAAGAACAATTTTGTGTACCAACTTATTACCTACAAGTGAGCTGCCTTTTGATACTTATATTCTGCAAAACAACTTCTCAATTTTTCTTACTGCTTCCCGCTTATTACCCCTTTAATAGTTCTTAGAGTTATCTTCTGTCCGTTATATAAGATAAGTCCTTTAAAAATTCTCGCAGACAGATTTACCATTATTGCTGTAAACAGAATCATAACTGCCAGTAACAGTAATCCATGAGGTATACTTACCAAACCTGTCAGCAAATCCACAGGTACGATAAAAGGTGCTGTAAAGGGAATATACCTGGCTACTGCAGTAAAGCTTTCGTTTCCGCTGAGTGGTACAAAATAACTTAACATAAAACTAACTAAAATTGGAAGCATTATTATTCCCTGAGTAGAAGCCGCATCCTCCGGTTTTGACACCATACTTCCTGCAAGGGCTGCCAGTAAGCTGTAAAATAAAAATCCAAAGAAAAAGAAGAGGATTGAAATTATTACTGCCGGAAGGGACAATGCGGACTGTCCAATGGTATCCTTTAACAGGTCTATAAAGGTAATAACCGGATTCGTATAACCAGGATACATACTTCCGGCTATAAAGTTACCGCCGTAAAGTCCTCCGATCAAGGCAACAATCCAGATCGTAAACTGCAGTACTCCCTGGGTTGCCACTGCCAGTACTTTACCAGCTATCAGCGCTTCCGGTCTTACCGATACCAGCAAGGTCTCAACCAATTTAGATGTCTTCTCACCGGATACTGATTTGCTGATCTGCTGTCCGTAGAAAATCAGCATGAAATACAACATAAAGCTGAAGGCCATAGGTGCAAGCATTTTGACAACCATATTTGCTATATCTTCATCTTCTCCCAAGCTGGAAACGGTATAACCACCCGGCTGTGTAATCAGGCTTACCTGATTTTCCGCCAAACCTGCTTTATCCATTTTAAACGCCTCAAAGGCCTGTATCAGCTGATTTAGAATTGAGTCAGCTTCACTGCCGGTTATAAGACTCTCAGGAGGCAATATTGTTTCCATTAAATAATTCCCGTCTTTTTTGGTTATATGAAGGAGAAGTGTTTTGTCTGTAACCTCAGAAGATTTTGCTGCTTCTATGATATCTGAACCTTCATAGCTGCTGAATTTCACAGCTCCAAAAGCTGCATTGCCATTAAGCAGATTAGCAAAATCAATGGGACCAAGTCCACTCTCATCTAATACTATAATATTTTCCGTAAGCACAGCTGACAGGGGCTGTGATGAATCTGTTATCTCTCCAACGACCGGTGCGGGCGCAGCACTATCCTCATCCGGCTTAGCCGACCTTGCACCGAATATATTTACTAAGATAAGTGCTCCTGCAAGCAGTATCGCTACTAATACAGTTGTTACCTTAAAGCTTATAGTATCTGCAGACTGTTTAAAGGAGAAGCCAAAAACTGCCTTGAAGCCTCTTAAATTAAATTTCATGCCTTTGTACCTCCCTTGCCCAGTCTAAATAAATCTGTTGGCTTTATTCTGTTTCCATTATGAAGAATCAGCGTCTCATAAATACCGGCCACGAATTTAAACATCAGTATATTCAGTATTATGAGCAGAAGAATAGCTCCTCCGGCGATAATATAATTGGCTTTTCCAATGAGTATGGCACCGGGCAGAATAAAGGGTGAAGAAAGAGGGAACAGAAACGCAAAGGTTACGAAACCATTGGTTCCACTGCCCATTAGCATATTAGCTGCTATAATTCCTATATAAACACCTACCATTGAAGTAAGCGTTAACATGGTCATTCCTTCGTTAAGTTCTTCCATCTTGCTGACAGTGGCTCCTGCAAGACCAGCCAGTACTGCATAGAAGATCAGTCCAAGGGCAATGAGTATTAAACCTAATATAAGGTTGATAATATTCAGGTTTTCAAAAATATTTGCCGGTACCAGCTGATTCATGACCCCAGCCTGGGTATCTCCTGCCAGAGCAGCAGATATACGATTAGAAACAAACACCACTATCAAAAGTGATATTATCTGAATTAACACAGCCGAAAGCATTGCCAGTACTTTTCCCACCATAAGTGCAAGTGGCCTGACAGATATCAGCAGATATTCAACAACCCGGTTTGCCTTCTCTGTTACTACGGAAGAAGCCACCTGGGAGCTTGCCATTATAGTTACCATCATTAGAAAGAAGAGAATTCCATAGATAAACCAGTATTCATTCATGGAAATCGCACTGTTCTTCTCTTCTGTAAAATTGCCGTTAGCATCCATTCTCAGGGTTTTTCCTTCGGTTCTGGTATGGAGGATATTATTCTGCTCCTCAGTAATCCCAGACTGGCTCAGGCGGTATTTATCAAAAGCTGTGTATACTTTATCAGCGAAAGCTGACATTGCTCCATCCTTTACAGGTCCTTTGGCGGATTTCTCAAAATTCAGCTGATAGCCTCCGTTTGCTTCAGCTATCGTAAGTAAAACAGAGGTATCTTCTGTATCCTGTATCCGCTGAGCAACAGTATCATAGTCTTCTGTAAGGTTTACAAATTCCACATTTCTGTACGCCGGTTCCTCTTTTAAAGAAGTAAAATCCGGTTCCACAACCGTGGAAAGGTTGTGTATATATACTTTTTTAACAGCACTGATCTCCTCGCTGTCCGTAGTTATATTTCCTGTTAAATACTGAACTAAAGGCATAGATACCAACGCTAACAGCGCCATGATCAGAAAGGAAATCTGGTAAGCCTTGTTCTTTAAGGTCTCTCTAAGGGTAAAAGAAAACACATCCCTCCAACCGCTTACACTACTTTTCTTCATGAACATCTCCCACCTTTTCTATGAATATTTCATGGAGTGAAGGCTCCCTAAGTTCAAACTTAACAATGGGAATCTTATCCTCAATCAGTTTGGTTAAGAAAGCCATGGCCTGCTCCTCACCCAGTACCTTAAGCTGGTATTCTCCCGGTGTTTTATTCGTTATCTGTATTCCGAAGCTTTCAATATAAGAGGCAATCTCAACATCACTCTTAACAAAGAGATTAACCCTGCCATAGCTTTTCTTTATGGTATTCAGGTTACCCTGAAGCACTGCCTTACCTCGGTTTAAGATAGTTATATCCGAACAGAATTCTTCAATAACCGGCATCTGGTGACTGGACATGATGAGGAACTTATCTTTTGCGATTTCTTCTCTGATAATTCCCTTGAATAATTCCGTATTTACGGGGTCCAGGCCGCTTAAAGGTTCATCTAATATAATCAGCTCCGGATCAGATATAAGTGCCGCCATTAACTGAATCTTCTGCTGGTTACCTTTGGATAGCTGGTCCGCTTTATTTGCTTTGGGATTCTTCTTTCCCTTTACCTTGGGCGGGAATATATATTCTGCCACAGACAGTCTGTCTGACCAGTATTCGATTCTGCTTAAAGCAGTTTTCTTTGGAACATTTCTTAAATTTGCAAAGTATAACAACTGATCTAACAGGGAATATTTCGGATACAGTCCTCTCTCCTCTGCCAGATATCCCACATTGGCATTGACCGTATCGAGATGGTTTCCTTTCCAGAGTATTTCTCCTCCATCTTTTGACAGCATTCCCAGAAGTATACGCAATGAGGTTGTTTTACCGGCACCATTGGTACCTAGGAGGGCATATACTCCGGGTCTTTCGATGGAAAAGCTTAAATCCTCCACGACCAGTTTGTCACCATATTTCTTTGTTATGTTTTTGACAATCAACGACATTTTCTCTCTCTCCTTACCCTTTATTCATACCCATCTGAGAAAATCTAAGACAAAAATCTATAAACTTCTTAGTAATTACTAATTATTTTATAAATATATCCGGTAAAATAAGTCATCAGCTGGGTAATATTTCTTGTTAATCATATCAATAACCACTTGTTAATGCAATTAAATTTTGTTTATTAAAATATTAAGTTTTCATTAGAAGAAAGCTTTTGACAAAATTGATATATAATATTAAAATAGTACAGTATATTTATAAAAATAGCACAAATATAAGGAGTTATATGGAAAACAAAAGCAAGCAGCAGGAACATTACGGACTGTTTACAGCTACCGCCATGATAATTGGTATAGTAATCGGTTCCGGTATTTTTTTCAAAAGTGATGATGTACTCACTTACACAGGCGGAAATGTAGGACTTGGCGTACTTGTATTTATTATCGGTGCCTTCAGTATCATTTTCGGAAGCCTAACTCTTACGGAACTTTCTGTCCGTACAAAAAGCAGCGGCGGAATCATCAGCTACTACGAGGAATTCATATCCGTTAAGACTGCCAATGGTTTTGGCTGGTTTCAGACCTTTATCTATTTTCCTACCATTAATGCTGTAATTTCATGGGTTTCAGCAATTTATATCTTTTCCTTTTTAGGAATTGATGCAAGTTTAGAACAGCAGGTTCTGCTTGGTTTTGTTATTTTTACCTTTTTTTATGGTGTTAATATCCTCTCCTATAAACTGGGTGGATATATACAGAATCTAACCACCATTGTAAAACTGGTACCTCTCCTTGTTATCGCTATAACCGGGCTTTTCTATCATGGACAGGCTGTGGAACTGCCTGCCGGAGCAGCAGTGATCGATAGTTCTCCCATCGGTTTTGCCTGGCTTGCAGCCCTTGCACCTATTGCCTTCTCCTTTGATGGCTGGATCGTATCCGTAAATATTACCCACGAAGTGAAAAACCCTAAGAGAAACATGCCCCTGGCACTTATTATAGGGCCTTTGACCGTACTGGTTGTTTATCTGCTCTATTACTTAGGCTTAAATAATATGTTAGGCCCGGAATACATCATGGCTACTGGAAATGAAGCTGTTAACAAAGCCGGAGAAATTCTTCTTGGAAACATGGGAACGAGACTTCTGCTCTTTTTAATTATTATATCCGTACTTGGCGTTGTTAACGGTATGACTCTTGGAAGTATCCGTATGCCTCAAAGCCTTGCAGCAAAGAAGATGCTTCCTTCATCCGATGCGATTGCAAAGCTCCATCCCAAATACGAAATCTCAATACCTTCCGCTATCTGCGCATATATTACAGCGGCAGTATGGATGCTTCTTCATTATATTACCATGAAGAGCGGTATCCTGGGCGGCAGTGATATCAGTGAAATAGCCATCGTATTCAGTTATATGTGCTATATGGTGCTTTATATCAAAGTACTTAAACTGAAAAAGACCAATGTTGTTACCAGTTTCTTTAAAGGTGTTATCTGTCCTATCCTTGGTCTTGCAGGTTCTACCATTATATTAATAGGCGGGCTTATCTCCAATCCCTTATATGTAAGCTTGTTTATCGTATTCTGCGGGCTCGTGTGCTTCGCAGGTTATCTGTATTCAAAGAAACAGGCTTGATAACACCAACTTAGAAGCTGTATGATCTTTATACAGCTTCTAAGGCTATATAAATTAATTAGCTATAACACCAACAGTCTGTACAGCTTATGAGCATAAATATTCTCCAGCTTCTGTTTGTTTCGAAAGTTACAGCCGCTTATCGAAATATCTTAAGGCAAACAATTCTATCCCATTGCGTAAACCAACAAAAAACATAGCATAAATTAAAACCCTCTTAAAGGTAAAGGATAACTGTATATCGTAAAATAGCGATACAATACACCCTATTGCCACTATTACTATTAAAATACTATTTGAATAGTTTGCTGCGTTATTCGCTTTATTCTGTAGCAACTGCCAGCGTTCATCCTTTTTGTATTCAATCTCCTTTTTAGCCTTCCAGACATAGAGAAAAAGTGTAATACCAGTAGCAACTAAAAGAAATACCAGAATAATAGTTTGATCATTCATTGTTTTCATCCTCCTTGAATTCAAAAACCTCACTGATTGAGACATGAAAAACCTCTGCAATCTTAAAAGCTAATTCCAATGAGGGAGTATATTTATACTTCTCAATTGATATGATTGCCTGCCGGGAAATTCCCACTCTATCAGCCAAATCGGCTTGTGTCCAATCATGCTCTGCTCTCAGGACTTTAATTCTATTCCGTATCAACGTAACACCTCCTTATCAAATTGTAACTTACACTTTACTTTTTGTCAATATCTAAATACTATTGCCATAGGTACCATAGGCCATAGGCATAGGAACTATTACAGAACCCTTAAAGGAAATTTATTAACAGTTCGTTCTCTATAATATTAAAAGCTGTATGGCCTATAACCATACAGCTTTTAATATTTATTGGAATACACTCCTGTTGTTTCTTATTCATTATTGCTGTTATCCGTATTCTGGCTGTCATCTGCCTTCTTGTTATCGGCAGGATCAGTTACCAGGTTCTCTTTATCGTCTTTATTATAGCTTTCTGTTCCCGGCAGTTCATATACCACTACGGCTACTCCGCGTTTGATATTCTCAAACATGGTTTTGGCTGCTTTCGGCGGCATATTGATACATCCATGGGAACCGCTTGTCATATAGATCCTGCCACCGAAGGTTGACCTCCATTTTGCATCATGAAATCCTATATTTCTGTTAAAAGGCATCCAGTACTTTACGGGAGTGGAATAATCCTCCCCGGTGAGTGTTGCATCATTTTCCTTATACTGCACGGGGTATGTACCTACAGGTGTTCCCCAGCCTCTTGACAGGTTACCGGATACAAAATCTGTTTCTACAATAAGTTTTCCTTCTTTATAGAAGTATAGATGCTGGGCTGTAAGATTTACCTCTACATAGGTATCTCCAATGTCATCGGAACCATATTGCTGTGCAGTCTGGAAATAAGCAGGTTCTCTTACCAGCTGCTGGCCTTCTTTTATAAGATTCAGCAAATCTGCTTTTTCAGTGGCTCTGTCAAGCCACCAGCCATAATCTCCGCCTTTTATTTCGATAACATCTCCGTAGGAAGTCTTGAAAGTACGGGTTCTTCCAAAGGAATTATAATTCTTTCCTATGTAATCAACAAACTCTTTTACGCCATCTTCGTTTAACTGGACCTTCATTTTATCATCTACGGACAGCCACTGGCTGATCTTCGATCCGTCAAGTACTTCTGTAACATCTCCGAATTGATAGGTTATCTGGCTTCCTGCCATCTTATTAAGCTTGGTAAGGGCCTTCTTAAGGTCTTCGTTATCGGAGTAAACGGTTGGTTTTAAATATACCTCTGCATCTTCCAAGGACAGTTCCGGCTCTAATGTGATGATTGCTTCTTTCACAGCTTTATACATCTTATCCTTGTCAACCTTTGCACCATGCTCTTCTTTGACTAATTCATAGCCATTTTCACCATACTCAGAGATATGGGCATCTGTGGGCTCCATTTCATAATCCGGAGCGAAGGTTTTTAAACCTTCAAAATACTCTTTAAGCAGTTCATCGTCATATTCCAGGGCCGCATTGAGAGTTATATCGTGTTTTTTCGTTAGAGAAGACGGCCATGCATAGGGATTCTGCGCTGCTAACAATTCAGAGAAATCTCCATCATATACAGTATGAAGACCTACATCCTCTCCGTATATCTTCTCTGTCAGCTCATTTCTTTCCTTTATAGTCAGTACATAGTCTTCAACTTCTGCGTTAATGGCAGCTTCCGCTTCGTCTACCGTCATACCGGAGACATTTACTCCGTTAATACTGGTTTTATTATAAAAATGATCTTTATAATAAAATGACAGAAACAGATATACCAGAATCACTGGAACGGCTATGGCAACTCCACCATAAAGAAGTACTTTTTTAGCTATACCGCTGCTTTTGGTACCATTATTTATTTTCTTATTTACCACTTCATTCATCTTTACACCTTCTATTTGTATATTCTATTTATCTGCATCCTAACTCATTCATACAATACCATAATAACATAGAAAGGTGTTAAATGCTTGGCATTTTAATTACGTTTTCATTAAATGTATATTACGATAACAGACAAATAGAGACATCTTTTGCGTAACAATTTGGTCATATTTTGTTTTCTTTGCACAGATAAGCAAGCAACCTTTCACACCCTTCGTATATGTCATCATAGGTCTTATCAAAATCTCCGGTATACCAGGGATCGGCAATATCTCTGGGTTTGTCAGATAAATCAAGGAGCCTCCTAACTTTCCCCTCTTTATCGCTCCCAAAAATCCTTTCCATGGAAGTCAGATTACTCTGTTCCATACCAAGGATATAATCATACCGGCTGTAATCCTCTCTCTTTAGTTGAACTGCCCTTTTTTGTGAAGCATCAATTCCTGCTTCCTTTAGTTTATTTCTGGTTCCTCTGTGAACTCCATTCCCCACTTCTTCGCTGCTGGTGGCAGCTGAGGCTACAAAAAATTTATCCGAAAGTCCTTTCTGTTCCAGCATATCTTTAAACACATATTCAGCCATTGGCGAACGGCAGATATTTCCCAAACAGACAAACAGTACTTTAATCAACTTAATCTCCCATCTGCGTACTCAAACACGCTTATACAGAGGCTCGGTGAATTATTTTCTTTCACCCGGTTGAAAGCTTATCGCAAAGCCTTCAGACCCTTCTCCTATGTATAACTTATAATAAACTATTTTAATATGCATTACAGCCTTCAAGGATGCAATACATTTATAATCGACATTTACATAACATGGCTCTCTTAAAAATCATTGATAACTTACACAATTTTATATATACTCTAATCATCCATAACACATTAACTTACAAGTAGGAAAGGGAGGCACTTATGAAAGTATTATTGTTATTAGCAAAAGGCTTTGAAACCATGGAATTCTCCGCTTTTGTGGACGTATTTGGCTGGGCAAGGGAAGATTTCGGCTCAGATGTTACCCTTCATACCTGCGGATTTACAGAGCAGGTTATCAGCACCTTTCACATACCGGTAATAGCGGATACGGTAATTGACGAGGTTAATCCACATGACTATGATGCTCTTGCTATTCCCGGTGGCTTTGAAGAATACGGCTTTTATGAAGAAGCTTATGACGAAAGGTTTCTTAACTTAATCCGCATATTCCATCAGAGCGGTAAACCTGTGGCATCCATATGTGTGGCTGCCCTCTCCCTTGGTAAGAGTGGAATCCTAAAAGGAAAAAGAGCAACCACCTATCATTTAAACGGCGGCAGACGACAGCAACAACTGGCAGAGTTTGGTGCGGTTGTTGTTAATGAACCTGTTGTGACTGACGGAAATATTATTACTTCTTACTGCCCTCAGACTGGTCCTTATGTTGCCTTAAAGCTTCTCGAGCTAATGACCACCAAAGAACTCTCTGATACGGTAAAAACAGCAATGGGCTTCTAATTGCTATTCCAGGTCATCAAAATCATAAGCAGCCGCTTTCGTATAATTGGTAACCTTGGCTTCAAAGAAATCCGTCTTGGTCTGGTTAAGGCTTGAAAAACCATCAATCCAGGCCATGGGATTCTCTGTGATTTCCGGATACAGCTCCTCTAAGCCGATTGCCTTTAACCTCTGGTTGCCCAGATACTTAATGTATTTTTCTATCAGGGAATTATTTATCCCCAAAATTTCGTTATTGGTAACATATTGTCCCCAGATTATCTCATGTTCTACACCGGTTCTCATCATTTCCCTGATCTGTTCCTGAATTTCAGGCGTAAATATCTCCGGCTTCTCATTTCGAAGCTCCTTGATAATATTCTGGAATAATACCAGATGAGTTATTTCATCCCTGTTAATATATTTAAAGATTGTACTGGTCGCTGTCATTTTGCCCTGTCTGGCAAGGGTATAGAAGAAACTGAAACCGGAATAGAAATAGATACCCTCAAGAATATAATTAGCCGTTACCGTACGGATAAAGTTCTCTGTGCTGGGATTCTCATTGAATTCCTGATAGATGTTTGCAATATATCTGTTTCTGGCTAAAAGCTGCTTATCTTCCCTCCATTCATCATAGATCTTATCTCTGGTTACCGGATTGGTAACGGTGTCTAAGATATAGGAATAGCTCTGGGCATGAATTTCTTCCTGAAAGGCCTGTATGTTAAGGAGGGAGGAAATCTCCGGAGCTGTCACATATCTGGAAAGGTTGGGGAGGTTCTCACTCTGGATAGAATCCAGAAAATTCAGGAAGGAGATGATTTTGTCAAATGCATTTCTCTCCCCGTTGGTTAAGAGAGGGAATTGCTTCACATCCTCATTTAAAGATATCTCCTCGGGTATCCAGAAATTATTCAGCATGGTGCGATAAAAAGTCTTAGCCCATGTATACTTTATTCTGTTCCATTCTCTAAGATTTGTTGTATTTCCTTCAATCAGTGTTTCAGTACCTCTTACACCATATTCATTAAAGATTTTTTTCTTATTCATGGTAGTTTCCTTCCTGCCTTTTCTTTCCGTTATATACTTGAAAATATTTTAAATACATTGTTTATCTTTTTGTATGAATTTATTTAATTTTTAACTATGCATTATATTTTATTTAACTGGAGCAGCTTGTGCATTCATCCATCTCAAGAGACTGGTTACGAATATAGTATATGGTCTTGACTCCATTCTTCCAGGCTTCTACATAGAGATTTAAGATATCTTTTGCCTTAACCTCCGGTGTGATATACAAATTAAAGGACTGGGACTGGTCAATATGTCTTTGTCTTATTCCGCAGGCTTTGATGCTGTAGAGCTGATCTATGTGATGAGCTTCCTTATAGAACCAGAAATTCTCCTCCGTCAGGTCTGGTGCTGCCTTGGGCGTAAAGCTTCCTTTCTTCTCTTCGATAAAGAACTTGCGGAAGATAGGATCAATACCTGCTGTTGTACCAGCTATATTCGAAGTACTGCCCGTTGGAGCAACGGCTGTCAGATATCCGTTACGAAGTCCATATCTCTTAACCTCTTCCTTTAAAGCAAGCCATCTCTCACTGTTATAACCTCTGCTGTCAAAATATTCACCGGTTTCCCACTGGGAACCGTGAAATGCAGGGTAAGCACCTTTCTCTTTTGCCAGCTCACAGGAAGCCTTAATAGCCTGATAAGCGATTTCTTCGAATAAAAGGTCAGCTTCTGCAAAATGTTCTTCACTTTCCCAATGAATCTTATGATTTACCAGGTAGTGATGATAACCGCTGGTTCCAAGACCGATGGCACGGTACTTGTCACTTGTTATTCTGGCCTCCGAAACCGGCGACTGGTTTAAGGTGATAACATTGTCCAGCATACGAATCTGCAGCGGAATAATATCCTTTAAATCTTCTCTGTCTATACGTCCTAAATTCACGGAATTTAAGTTACAGGTAACCATATCCCCTGCCTTAATCTTAACTGATACCTCCATCTCCCCCTGATTCTCCTGAATCGTTTCCTCGGAAAGCATGGATTCACTCATGTTCTGGGCTATCTCATGGCATAAGTTGGAGGCATATATCATTCCCGCATGTTTGTTGGGATTGGCTCTGTTAACCGTATCTCTGTAGAAAATAAAGGGAGTTCCTGTTTCTACGGCAGATTTCATGACCTTCTTCATGATATCCAGAGTGGATACCGTTGTCCTCTTTAATGCATTATTCTCTTCGCAGGCAAGGTAACGTCTTGTAAATTCTCCGCCCTCTTCTTCATCATAGCAGTCCTCCAGATAAAAGCCCATTATCTTATGAACTTCATAGGGATCAAATAAAGACCATTCCCCTCTTTCTTCTAACCTCTTCATAAACAGATCCGGAATACTTAATGCCGGGAATACATCGTGGGCTTTTCTTCTGTCGTCACCGTTATTGGTCTTTAGATCCAGAAACTCATACAGATCCTGATGCCAGATATCAAGGGTAACAGAAGCTCCCCCTTTTCTTCTGCCTAATTGATCTACCGCAACTGCGGTGTCGTTATAAAGTCTTATCCAGGGAACCACTCCGCCTGAGGTATTCTTATACCCCCTGATCTCGCTGTTTAAGGCTCTAACCTTACCCATATATATTCCAAGTGCTCCGCCATGCTTGGAAACACTGGCAAACTTTGAATTTACATCATAGATGGACCAGAGGTTATCCCCCACTACAGAAATGAAGCAGCTGCTTAACTGGTGAAAAGGCGTTCCTGCTGCGGCAAGGGTAGGTGTTGCAACGGTCATCTTAAGTTCACTTAAGATATCATAGAATTTTCTTGCATACCTGGCTTTGTCTTTCTTTTCGGGAATAGCCAGATGCATTGCAATTATCATAAAACGCTCCTGGGGAAGTTCGTACACCTCTTTGTCAAAACCCTGTATGAGATATCTGTCAGCCAGAAGTTTCATGCCTTCATAATTAAATAAAAGGTCTCTTTCCGGCTTTATGTAATTACCCAGCTCTATGATTTCTTCTTTGGTATATTCATCGCTAAGATAAGTGCCATAGTAATTTAAAGCTGTCAGTTTTTCTACCAGCTCATAAAAATCTCCGTAGCCGAAATGCTCATAACCTCTGTTTATGGCAGCTTCTTTATAGAGATCGGACATCAAAAGTCTTGCAGCTGCATACTGCCAGTCTATATTCGTCTTCTTGATTTCATTGCCAAAGGAATCTCTGGTCGTCTGTATGGTCTTTTCAATGGCCGTCTGAATCAGTATCTTTTGTATTTCCTTTGTGCTCATACCGTCTCTGAACTGAATGTTGGAGTCCATCTCCAGCTCAGCCGGGTCACAGCCGGCAAGACCCTGGCAGGCATAAGCCACCATCTTCTTGGTCTTTTCTACATATAACGGCTCCAGATTTCCGTTACGTTTTTTTATCATGATATCCATGGGCACTAACCTCCTAAATATATAAATTTATACAATATATAGTAATAGTAATAATTATCATAACTACATCTATTGTATACTACTTTTTATAATTTGGCTACTGGCATTTTGCCCTATCTGAAATTTTACAATGCAATATAATAATCTAAAATACCAAATGCAAAATCTCTAACCTTTGTAAAAGCATATCCAAGCTTCTCTGCCCGCTCAGTATGGATACTGTAATTTCCGGCACCGTTATAAGGCGCTGCTTCACCTTCCTTTGATAGAAGTGCAGCTTTACCGGTCTTTTCTTCCACATAGGAAATGATCTCTTTTAAGGTAAGCGTTCCCTGACTGCTGGCATTAAGGATTCCTGTGTATTCCTTCTCACTGAGAAAAGAAAGAAATTTCCCTGCCTCTTTGGAATGTATAAATACCAGCTCTTCCTCCAGGTTATCAACATACATCGGAATACCCTTCTTCACATGTTCCACATAGAATAAGAGCCTCTCCGTATAATCATCTTTGCCGATTACCAGAGGAAAACGTACCGCTACGGAGGATTGTTTTTTATACTCCTGAAACAATGCTTTCTCTGCCTGCTGTTTGGTAATATTATAAGTGAAATCATCTCTGTTACACCATATGATTTCTCCTTTATAAGGGTCAAACTCCTCTTCTTTGATACCCATATGAAAGCTGTCATAAACAGATATGGTAGACACCAGGATGTAACGGCTGCAGGTAATATTCTCCAAAGCATTTTTAACATCATTGGAGCTATAAGCTATGTCATCATATACCATATCGTATTCTTTCCCATAAAAGGTATCCTTCATGGCACTTCTGTCTGTCCTGTCTACTTTCAGCCTATTTACCCTGTCACCGAAGGGATCAGGCATTTTTCCTCTTGTGGCAATGGTAACCTCATGTCCTTTTTCAAGTAAATCCTTCACCAGGTGAATTCCAAAAAACCTGGTTCCGCCTAATACCAATATCTTCATTAGAAACCTCCCTGTAGTAATTTTTATTTTCTGTCTCTATTTTAAAGTTCTTCTGAAAACTTGTCCAGCTTATTATTATACGAAGGAATACTATTTGGTTTATATTTACATTTGTTATTAGATTTCCTTTGGTCCTTCTGGCTCTTTGGCTTAATAGAGATATTCATAACTTTCCTGTATTTGTTAAGTCTATAAATCAATTAGCCGGCATGCTGTTTATTTTGATTCGTTATGGCAGGGAACATCCGAATACAGAAACTTACCGCTCTCGGGGGCTACCCATTGAGTTTAAGGATATAATCTTTAAAACATTATGCTATTATCTATATTAATATAGATATAGATAGTTCAGTTAATAAAACTGCCGCAAGCTGGTCTTATAAACCCTCTTGCGGCAGTAATAAATTATTTTATCATTAATTCTTCAAAGTACTTTTCATACAAATGATTTCATAGAAAGTAGCTCCGATTAATTAATCTGTTATTTATTCGATTACTCCACCTTCAACAACAAGGCTGTCAGGATCAGCTGCATCGCCATAAACCGGTGCTAAGGTTTCGTCATAAGCCTTGTGGAAGAAGTTCTCTTTTCCAAGAGTTTTGATTTCTTCATTTAACCAGTTTAAAAGCTCTGTGTTGCCCTTTTGCACGGCAGGTGCAATAGTGTCCAGGTTACCAAGAGATTCAATACCTACTGTATAACCTTTATTCTCCAGTGCCCAGGCAAGTACTTCTGTATTATCTGTAGTAAAGGCATCGCCTCTGCCATCTAATAATGCACCATAGGCTTCACTGTACTGATCGAATTTTAATAATTTTACGTCAGGATAATTCTCTGTAAAATATGTTTCAGCTGTTGTACCCTTATTTACGATTAAAGTTTTTCCGTTCAACTGCTCAGGGGAAGTAATAAGTGCGCTGTCAGGTGATACTACACCAAGCGCTACTTTCATGTAAGGCAGTGCGAAATCTACTTTTTCAGCACGATCAGGTGTAACAGTAAAGTTAGCAAGGATAATATCAACTTTTGCAGTTACCAGATATTCTACACGGCTTGCTGCTTCCACTGATACATATTCAACGTCAACCCCAAGATCCTGCGCAATACGGTTACCGAAGTAAACATCATAACCCTGGTATGCACCCTCTGCATCTACATAACCAAAAGGCTTCTTGTCACTGAATACACCGATTACAACCTTTCCGCTTTCTTTGATTTCTTCAAGGGTTCTTGCTGTTCCAGCTGCAGTTGAATCATTTCCTTCCTTGTCAGATTTACTCTGGCAGCCTGCAAGGGCTGATGTTATTAATGTAAATAGTAATAGTAATGCTGCTAATTTCTTGATATTTTTCATACCAATACCCTCATACCGCGATTACTGCGGTATTGCCACATTTTTAAGCTGAAGTAGTTCGTGGCCCTTTCCTAATTTTTTCTTCAACTGTTCTCCTCTTTTGGAGTGTCTGAATTTTTAGTACAGGATTGACCCATATTTTCTCTGTCAGACCTCCCAGGGTGTAACCCTGTAATCAAACCGAAATTGATTACTTATTTATCTTCAACACCTTTTACAGCGTCAAATTCAAAAACATTCAGGAACTTTCCGGCTCTTTCTGTCTTAGGATTCGTAAAAAACTCTTCCGGACTGCTCTCTTCTACTATCTCGCCTTTATCGAGAAATATGATTCTGTCTGCAATGGCACGGGCAAACTGCATCTCATGGGTTACGATAACCATGGTACTTCCCTCTCTTGCAAGCTCTAACATTACATCCAATACCTCTCTTACCATTTCCGGATCAAGAGCTGCTGTCACTTCATCAAAAAGCATTACCTCAGGGTGCATACAAAGGGCTCTGACTATTGCTACCCGCTGCTTCTGTCCGCCGGACAGCTGTCTTGGGTATGCCTTTCTCTTATCTGAGAGTCCAACCCGTTCCAAGAGCCTGTCAGCTTCTGCCTCGACTTCTTTTTTGTCTCTGTGCTGTGCTTTTACAGGTCCCAGAGCAATATTATCAAGGATATTCATATGAGGAAATAACTCATAACTTTGAAATACCATTCCTACCTTCTGGCGTACCAGATGCATATCCTTTTTTCTGCCGCTGATAACTTCCTTACCCAGTGATATCTCACCGGCCTGAATGTCCTCAAGTCCGTTGATACAACGAAGCAGCGTACTCTTTCCACAACCGGAGGGTCCAACAATAACTACTACTTCCCCTTTTTTAACGGTAAGGGATATGTTCTTTAAGACTTCCAGGCTGTCATAGCTTTTCTTTAGATTTTTTATTGAAAGAATTTCTTCTTTTTGACTCATGCTGACTCCTATCTTTTTATCTTAATTTCTGCGGACATTTGCTATTCTCTCTTCTTCTCTAGACTGTCTTCCATGCCTTCTCAAGCCTTGCTGCCACTAAGGAAATCGGATAACAGATAAGGAAATACATAAAGAAAATTACACCATATATCCATAACGCTGCTGACGGTACGGATAAGCGTGAAGCTTCAATTATCTGTTGCCCTACCTTTACGATCTCAACTACTCCGATTAATGCTATAAGTGATGTGGTCTTTATCATTCTGGTTGTAAGATTAATGGCCAGGGGTACCAGTCTTCTGATTGTCTGAGGTATTACAATATAACGGTAAATCTGACCTCCTGTAAGGCCCAGCGCCTTGCCGCTCTCATACTGGTGCTTTGGTATAGAGATGAGTGCACCTCTTACCAGGTCCCCCATTTCAGCCGTACCCCACAAGGAAAATACAATTACTGCAGATACTTCACCGGAAAGATTCACTTGAAAAGCTCTGGTAATGCCGAAATAAACCAGGAACAGCAATACCAGCTGGGGCATTATGCGGACAAATTCCAGATATAATCTGGTGATTACTTTTATAACCGGATTCCTGACCGTCATTATCATTCCTAATAAAACACCAAGCACCATGGAGATGATTACTGAGACAAAGGATATTTCTATTGTAATCCATAAACCTTCTAATAACCTGATGAAGTTTCTTCCTTCAAAAAGGACCTTAATTCCCAAATCCTGCATATCTTAATTTCCTTTCTATCAGTGAAAATATAACGGAAATGGGAAGCAATATCCCCAAATATGATAACACCAGCATAAACAGAGCTTCATCCGTATTATAGGACATTCCAATTAATACCTTGGCTGTGTACATCAAATCAGCCAGTGCTACTGCACTGAATACTGAGGTTTCTTTTATCAGAAATATTACATTAGCTGCAAAAGCCGGTACAGATACTGAAACCGCCTGGGGTAACAATACATAACCGATTACCTGCCTTTTGGTAAGTCCGAGGCTTAAAGCTGACTCCATCTGAATACCTGGAACTGCCTCAAGACCACTTCGAAAAGCTTCTGCCATATAACTTCCGCCAAGGAAGATTAATCCCGTTATTGCACAGGCTTCAGAGCTTAAAAGAATTCCGAGCTTAGGAAGTCCGAAATATAGGAAAAACAACTGAATCAATAGGGGGGTATTTCTGGACAATTCTATGTAAACTCCGGCGATCCTGTTTAAAACCGGTACTTTAAAATACCTTATAAGACTGCAAAGGAAACCTACTGCAACAGCTCCGGCAATACCAACTAATGCGATTCTTACCGTAAGCCCTGCTGCCTCCAGATACAGGGGAGCATATTCCCTCAGTACATCCATGTTCATCGTTTCGACCTCTCTCTTCCCCACCTGTTAATCTGCACCTGCCGGGTGCCCCAGAATAAAAAGCCTGGCTGGCACAAAAATAAGCAGACGCAATGCATCTGCTTTAAAAGCTTTTGCATCCTTGCAAATAATTTTCTGTTAAATTATATCATATTAATTTAATATGAATTATATGATTTTATAATGGGAATATTTTAATTTATCCCTTTCTATTTGTCAATGGTTTTATCATACATTTTTTATTCTGCAATCATTGTAGAGTATAACCAAAGAAAAGCTTGCTGATGAAATTAATTTCACTTTCATCAGCAAGCTTTTCTTCCTGTTACAATTTTAAAACTATTGTGATTTATCTGTTATACCCTGGTAACTGCTGCCTCCTGATTATAGATTTCCTCGAATTCCTTTTTTACCTGCTCTCTTAATACTGCTTTTTTCACCTTTCCGCTGGAGGTGGCTGGCAGTACCGGAATAAACTTTATATATTTTGGCACCTTATACCTGGCCATATTCTGAGCAGCAAAGGCTCTTACTTCCTCAGGCTCCATACTGCTGCCGTCTGCAGTGACGATAAAAGCGCAGATTTCTTCTCCCAGCAGTTTATCCGGAACAGATACCACTGCTGCATCGAATATCTTCGGATAACGCTTTAAGACACTTTCAATCTCAGCCGGAGATATATTCTCACCTCCCCGGATAATAATGTCCTTAATGCGCCCTTCAATGGTTATATAACCTTCCGTATTCATACTCACAAGATCACCAGTGTGCAGCCAGCCTTCCTTATCAAGGGTTTTATCGGTTGCTTCCGGGTTATGAAAATAACCATTCATTATATAAACTGATTTCACCAGGAGCTCTCCCTTTTCCCCTGGCAGGACATCTTGACCGGTTGAAATATCAGCAATTCTAACATTTACACCAGGCAAAGGTTTTCCAATGGTTTGTAGTCTGTATTCCATGTCATCCTCTGCCGCCATCTGTGTAATCCCAATGGCCTCCGTCTGTCCATAGAGATTAGCTATGGTATCAATTCCAAGTTCCCCTATAATCTTTTGCAGAAGCTCCCTGCTGCAGCAGGCACCTGCAATAAAGCCTTTCGAAAGGCTGGAAAGATCATACTGGCTTAATTCATTGTTTAACAGGAATTGGAACATGGAAGGTACTCCGTTGAAAACGGTGCAGCTATGCTCTGAAATTACACTTAGCACCTTTTTGGTTTCAAACCGTTCCAGCATGACAATGGAAGCACCATAGAAGAAACCTGCAAGTGTACTTAATACAAAGCCTATTACATGAAATAAAGGCAGGCTAAGCAGAATCCTGTCATCCTCATCATATTCCATCCGTTCCCCTGAGACTATGGCATTATTAACTGTTACGAAGTGGTTAAGTACTACTCCCTTGGAATTACCTGTGGTTCCGGAGGTATAAAATATATTCAGCGGATCGTGAGCCTTTACTTTACTCTGCGCCTCTAACAGTAAAATATCCTCTATACCCTTACCAAACTCAATCATTTCAGACAGCAGATATGTCCCTGGCAGCACCGTGTCATCTAATACAACCACCGTCTTAAGACAGGGCAGGTTCTCACTTAACAGCTTACCTGGTAAAGCACTTTTAAGTTCAGGACATATTTCCATTAGGTTGTCTGTAAAGCTTACCTCCTTAAACCCTTTGGTGAGAAAAAAAAGTGAGCTTTCTGATTGCTTAAGTGCAAAAAGAAGCTCTGTTTTCGTACTGGCTGTATTTATGCATACCAAGACAGCCCCTATTTTAGCGGCAGCCAGTTCAAGGAGTACCCATTCCGGAGAATTTAAAGAAAGTACCGCCAGGTGATCACCTTTTTTTACACCCAGTGACAACAGACCTTTTGCATACTGATTGGTAAGGCTTTGTAAATCCGAAAATGTATAAGTTACTTCCCTTGCAGGAAATACCAGCGCTTCTCTTTCATTATACCGAAGGCATTTTTCCTCCATTACTTCCGCTAAAGTCTTTGTAATATACATATTTTCTCCCCTCTGTGTGTTAGCACACATAATTATCAGAATGATGTCCTATGGCAACTCTTCATGCATTTGAATAATTATAATTTACATAACAGACCAATATTTTGAGAACCGCAGCCGATTGTCCAGATAATAATATAATCTCCCCGTTTTACCATACCTCGTTCCATGGCCTCATACAGAGTGATGAATGGACTGCTGGTACCGGTATAACCGTACTCATACCCTATGTAAAGGCTGTTCTCCTCCTTTATGTCCATCAGCTCTCTAATCTTTCTTATATTAATAAGAGCATACTGTGAAAAGCAGAACATGCTGATATCATCTTTTGTCAAACCATTTCTGGTAAGAAGTGTTTGAATGGATTCCGTGGCAGATTCCGGAACATCTTCCGTAGGCGGTGTAAAATCAATGAGCATATCCGCTTTATTTTCCACATGGAATATATTGGAGAAGCCGCAGCCAGGAAATAAAGCTACATCTACTCCCTCTGATTTTACAGTACAAACAGAATCAACCAGACCACTGTCCTCCTCTGTCTTTTCCACGATTACCGCACAGGCTGCATCTCCATAATGTCCATACAGATTCTCTTCTTCTTCATTTATCATCATGTTAATATAGTCACACCCAATAAGAAGGGTTCTGTTAACATGAGGTGTCAGTGCCATATATTTAGCTGCCTGCTCTAAAGCCAGCGCCATCCCACAGCAATTGGAATTCACATCATAACAGATGCATTCCTTTTTTCCACCGATGGCTGCATGTATCTTTATTGAAGTAGGAGGGGCTGTGTACTCCGGCAGCTGGCTGGACAGAATTATCATATCAATATCAGCCCCTGTCAGGCCTGTCTTATGAAGTAATTCATGAGCTGCTTCCAGTGAAAGGGTTAAGGTGCTTCCGCTCTCATCTTCAAACATATATCTTTTATCTCTTCCAATTACATCCTTTAAGAAATGTTCTACTTCTTTTCCTCTTTTACGAAAATGCTCCAGGTAAACTTCATTTTCAACTACCTTCTTACCATGGCTGACTGCCAGCTCCCTAAGTCTGAATTTAACCATATTAATCCCTTACCTTTCTCACTGTCTGCAAAGTTTGGTCCTCCGGCACAAAGCTGCGTGTGAAATGTCCTATTCAAAACTTCTCAAAAAAAATATAAGTTGAACTAAGTTCCTTCCGGGACTTTCAGTTAGCCCGAAAAAAACTAAAGTTCAACTGCTTTGGAATCTTATATAATTTCAAAGTCCGCAATGCCTGCTTCTTTCGCAAGTCTTCTAACCTGCATTGCAAGTATGGCACTGTCTTCCATTCGAAGAGTAACCTTTTTAAAGCCTGTCTGCTTATAAAGGACAAAGAAGCCCTTTAATTTCTCTTGTTTATCCGGTGTAATAACACCCATGTTTCTGGCATCCAGCTCCAGATTCACCTGAGCAGGATTTATTTTGCTTACTGCCTGCTGGTACGCAGCACCAAAAGATGCAATATCTTCATCTCCAAATTTACCATCCAGCACGATCTTTAAGGTATTTCCTGATACTGTAACACTAAATTTCTCCATACAATTTCTCCTTTGCAGATTTTCATGAAAAGAAGTCCCATGATGAATATACAAAAAAAATCCATAGCAAGGCCATGGATTGTAATCATGGTAACCCGGCTGCCATAACAAAGTCTTAGGCCCGTGGCTTTGCGTCTCCACCTTTCGGAGGATTTGCCTTTTTCATGCTGTTTTATCAGAATTTAATGACATAATAGGGTAAATAATTACCATATAACTCCATTATACCCAAATTAATACAAATATCAAGTATTTCCTTTATTTTTCTTTTCTAAAATATTCCTTTATTATTCTTCAGGTATATGCTTGTCCTTTTCTACTTTTCTCCCATTCCATATTGCAGCACCTGTTCTAACATATGCCCTATATTGCCTTCTCCTGCAAATCGGGACAGGTCAAAGTAATTTTCTGTAACCGCAAGCCATACAAGAGGATTCGCTTCTTCTTTTAACTCCACATCCTGTTTCAGAGTACCTGCATAAACTTCAACATAACAATTCTGATTATAATAAGTAAAGTCCATCATATGAGCAAGTTCAATGTCATTACCACCTATACCGGTCTCTTCCAGTAACTCTCGGTAGGCAGCTTTCACCCCTTCTTCTCCTGTTTCGATCTTGCCGCCAACCAGATTGTATAATCCCTTATAGGGGTCTTTTCTTCTCTTACAAAACAACAGCTGCTTACTGTCTGTACTAAACACCATGATGCAATTATATCCCTGCATTGTAACTCCTTTCATAAATATCTGAATAAAGCCCAACTAAGAAGCCTGGGAGCTTCTGGAATCAATCGTCATTATTCCAGGCAATCTGCTCCTGGAGAATAACTGGACTGCAGAATATTTACACCCTGCAGTCCAGTTCTCTCTATTATTTTATACTGTGCAATACACCAAGTACTGCTGTTTCGATTTCTTTTAATTTACTCTCTGACTTTTCCAGCGTATCAGACTTTGTATAGATATACAGTTTAATTTTAGGTTCTGTGCCGGAGGGCCTTAAAGTATACCAGCAGCCATCCTCAAACTTAAACTGGACTGCATCGGTTTTCTCTGTGTCAATGGATGTTTTCTCTCCTGTAAGTACATTGGTTGCTTCTGAAAGTTCATAGTCCGTTACCTGTACCAGTTTGGAGCTTCCGATAGAGCCGGCATTATTCTTACGGTATTCTACCATCATTCTCTTGATTCTTTCCTGTCCTTCAATACCTTCCAGGACAATGGAGATGGTATTTTCACGGTAATAACCATATTCTTCATACAATTCATTTAATACATCGATTAAAGTTTTACCCTGGCGTTTATAATAACCTGCCATCTCTGCAAGGATTAAGGTTGCTGCAACACCGTCTTTGTCTCTTAAGTAGCTGCCGATGTTATAGCCGATACTTTCTTCATATCCAAATACGTAAGTGTATTCCTTCGTACTATCCCAATCATTTGCCAGCGCGCAGATATTCTTAAAACCGGTAAGTACATTAAACATCTTTACGCCATAGGCTTCTGCTATGGCACTTCCCATTTCTCCGGTTACGATGGATTTAACCATTGCTGCATTGGCAGGAAGTGTTCCTTTCTCTTTCATGGAGGATAAAATATAATGAATGATTAGGACCCCTACCTGGTTTCCGTTTAAGGCTTCGATGGCTCCCTTATGAACCACTTCAACTGCAAGTCTGTCACAGTCAGGATCAGTAGCAATTAATACGTCCGCCCCAACAGAAAGAGCCAGTTTCTCACTTAAGGCAAAGGCTGCATGATCTTCAGGATTTGGATAATCTATGGTCGGGAAGGTACCATCGGGCAGTTCCTGTTCCTTTACTACATGAACATTGGTGTATCCCATTCTGTCAAGGACAGTGCGGACAGGAATGTTGCCGGCTCCGTTTAAAGGTGTATAGACAATACCGATATTTTTATCCACCTCTTCCTTTCTTAAGGAGATGGACATGGTTTTCTCATAAAAGCTCTCATCCACTTCTTTATTTATAATATTTAACAAGCCTGTTTCAATAGCTTTCTCTTTTGCAGGAAGTTCTGTTTCTTCAAATAAGTCCATCTTACCGATTTCTTCTAAAATCTGATTGGCTATACCGGACTTTATCTGAGACCCCTCTTCCCAATATACTTTATAACCGTTATATATTTTAGGATTATGGCTGGCTGTAATATTAATACCTGCGGCGCAACCGTAATAACGGACTGCGTAGGATAATTCCGGAGTAGGTCTTAAGGAATCAAACAGGTACACCTTAATTCCCATGCTGTTAAATATCAGGGCACACATCTCAGCAAATTCAGGGGACATTATACGGCAGTCATGTGCAATTGCAACACCCTTTTTTGCAAATTCTTCTCCCTGTTTCTTAATAACTTTACCCAGGGCTTTGGTTGCTCTTCCTACAACGTAGCGGTTCATACGATTGGTACCTGCTCCAAGTATGCCTCTAAGACCAGCCGTACCAAAGGATAAATCGCAGTAGAACCGATCCTTGATATCCTCCTCTTTGTCTTTAATACTGTTAAGTTCTTCTTTTAAGTCTGCATCTAAAGCGGATATTCCCAGCCATTTTTCATATTCATTTCTGTAATCTTTCATGGTCTTATAGAACCGGCTTAAGCCAGTTCATTCTCCTTTCTGTATGATATATAAGCTGAACTTTTAAACTATCCTCAACTTATTTTATTCTTCCAAAAGTTACATGCCTTTCTTTTCTATTTTACTCTATCAAATGTTTTTGGACAATACATTTTCTATTGTTTCAGGAAGTTTTGTATCCGGAGCATTAACAGGAAACCAATATCTGCCGAGATTTCGTATTGTGCGTTTAACCCTTCTAAGCACTATTAGATTACCCTTAAATATCCGCTAATATGAAAAGGTTATTCATAATTACTGATGTTATACCACTGATGTTATATTACCCCAATCTTCCTTTTCATTTCCCCCAGTTTATGCTAATATAAGTCTGATTATATGCTGCAGTTATTTAAAATGAAAATATAAATAAAATGCTTTTTTCGACATCCGGCTTATAGGTGTTCTAAAGCAAGCAGAAAGGGTGTTACGTTGAATATAAAGTTTTACAACATCCTGACTTATATTTGTTCTAAGCCGCAGAAATATAAAACATTCCGGGTGATATGTGTTCCAAAGCAACCGAAAGGAGTTTTGTTTTATGAGAATTTTATTAATAGAAGACGATGCCGAGCTCTGTAAGGCTATTGAAGTTCATCTGAAAAAAGAATGCTATCAGACGGATATCTGCAATAGCGGCGCTGATGCTATGTATTATATAGAGAAATTTACCCATGATGTTATTGTACTGGACAGAATGCTTCCGGGCAGAGACGGCCTGTCACTGCTAAATGATCTGCGAGAACAGCGGATTACTACTCCTGTTATAATGGTTACTGCTATGAATGGTATCAATGACCGGATTGATGGTCTTGACGGAGGTGCTGATGATTATCTGGTGAAGCCTTTTGCCATGAACGAATTGATGGCAAGAATACGTGCTCTCTTAAGACGTCCAAGAAAAATTGAGAATTCCCAGTACCTTACCTGTGGCGATCTGAGCTTTGACGTCTCCACCTATGTAGCTGCAAAGGGTGAGAAGAAGCTTTCTTTATCCAAAAGAGAAGGTGCACTCCTTGAGTTTATGCTGCTCAATAAAGATAACATCCTGACCCGTGAGCAGATTCTTAACCGGGTCTGGGGATTAAATGATTTCGTAGAAGAAGGTAACATAGATAATTACATCTATTTCCTTAGAAGGCGATTAAAAGCACTGGACACCACTGTTTCCATAAAGACCGTCCATGGAATCGGCTACCGATTGGAGTATCAAACCCATGCTTAATTCATTGAAAAAGAAGCTGATATTACTCTATACGGCCTCAACAGGATTTATTCTGACTGCCACACTGCTCTTTGTTATGCTGAATAATAATCAGCAGTTAATAAAGGATAGGTACTTTAATTTTCGAAGCAATTTTTCCACTATATCGAAAAATGTACAGATGGACAGCAGCTTCAGCCACCTATGGCTGTCTCAGCTGGAAGCGAAAAATAATTTCATCATACATATAGAGGATAATGGAATTCCGCTTTTATATAATGGTGCCTTTGCTCCGCTTACTGACCGAAATATCCTCATACAGAAGCTCAAGGAAGCTGCGGGGGAGGATTCGATAGATACCGCTTCAAGACCTGTGTCCTTAAGCGAAGTGGAAAGCAAAACCTATGAAATAAAAGGGAATTTCGGAGAACGTTATCTGGGTGCTGTATTTGTAGTACCAGTTGGAAAAGGGGTTCGAAGCCTGGTTCTGCTCCAGCCGCTGGATATCTCTGTCTTTCTTAATCCGGGGCAGATATTATTTCTTATCATCACGGATATCCTTGGTATCGGTGCCTTATTTCTCGTAAGTTATTGGATTGTTGGCAAGTCCTTAAAACCCGTGGAAGAGAGCAGACGGCAACAGACGGAATTCATAGCTGCTGCCTCTCATGAGCTGAAATCGCCACTTGCGGTTATTCGCGCCAGTCTCTCTGCCGCCAGAATCGATGAAGAGAATTCCCTCCACTATCTGGGCAATATAGATAAGGAATGCAGCCGTATGGCAGGTTTGATAGAAGACATGCTGTTACTTGCCGCATCAGATGCCAGACATTGGCAGTTAAAGAGGGAACCTCTGGATATGGATACCCTTTTAATAGAGACCTATGACCTCTTCTACCCTTTTCTAAAAGAAAAATCCATGGAACTGAAACTGTTGCTGGAAGATGAAATGCTTCCCGGAATCCAAGGTGACAAAGAGCGGATAAAGCAGATTCTGGCCGTTCTTATCGATAATGCTGCCGCTTATTCCAGAGAAGGAGACGCTGTAATAATCAGAGCTTATGCTAAGAAAAAAAGGCTATTTATAGAAATTGAAGATCATGGCAGCGGAATACCGGAGGATAAGAAAAAGGAGGTTTTCTTACGTTTCTATCGAGGGGATAGCTCAAGACAGGATAAAAGCCATTACGGACTGGGACTGAGCATTGCAAAGGAGCTTGCAGAAATGCAGAATGGAACGCTGACCCTTAACGATACCCCGGGAGGCGGTGCTACCTTTCTTCTCTCCCTCCCCTTTTAGTTCCGTGCTTTCCTCCGTATTGTCCTTACAACAAAGCCCTGTAAATCGGTATCACCATTACCGGCTTACAGGGTATTATTTTAACAGTATATTTATTTTAACAGTATATTTATTTTAGCTATGTATTTATTTTAACTATGTATTATTTAAAGATTATTTAGAGATTTGCCTGCTATCCTGTTTGTGAAACGGATAATTTATAAAGTTGAATAAAACCAAACATATTTTAAATTTTCAACTTTTATAGAAAGAAAGGTACATGAAAATGAAGAAGAAATCACTCGCTTACCTCCTCCTGCTAGTCCTTGCTGTCTCCTCACTTTATGGCTGCAGCAGTACAAAACAGGAGGACAACAAGACAATTAAGAAATCAGCAGATGCAACCACAGAAGAAGAAAAAGGCAGATATATTGAACACCCCATTGCTTTACCTGAAATGCCTTCCTCCGAAACACCCATGATGGTAGTTCGAAACAAGGAGAAACAGTTTGAAACTTATTCCTATGATGACGAGAAGTCAAGCTACCAGCGCTACATTTTAACCACAGATCAGACCTGGGAGTCCGGGGAAGCCGCTTGGTTAAATAGTAAGGATTTAACAGGTTATACTCTAAGTGCATTATGTATCGGTGAGGATGGGAATCTATATGCAGCCTTAACTAATTATAACAACACTTCTTCTATCTGTAAGCTTTACAAATCCAATGATAACGGTTTAACCTCTGTGGAAATTCCATTGATCTACCTGACAGAACCGGCTTACACAGGTGAAGACCAATCCTTTTATCCCTACATACAGAAAATGCAGGTGCTAAAAGACGGCACCCTTGTGCTCTCCGATATGTGGAAATCCAATACCCTTTTACTATTTTCTCAGGAAGGTAAAGCCCTTGGAACTGTTCCTATAGACAGCCAGAAAAGCTTTATCGCCTCCGGTAATACCATAATAGCCGCAAGTGATAACAGTAATCAGATTATTTTTTATGATGCTTTAACAGGAAAAACAACAAAAACCCTTGACTATACTTTTCAGCCCAACGGTGTAGCCTATTCTCTAAAAAGTGACGGAACCCTTATAACAGGCGATTCTGGAGGAATTCACCGGATGCTTTCAGAGGGCACCCTTTGGGAAGTTCCTGTTGACGGCTCCATAACTTCCATGAGCATGCCCTCTCGTTATATCGAAGGAATCTATACAGGAGAGCTGGAACCAGAAGATTACTACTGTCTGTTCTCTGAAAGCGAAAAGGGCTTAAGCCTTATTCATTATGTCTATGACAAGGAGGCTTCTGCTGTTCCCCAGAATCAGATTACCCTCTACTCCCTGAGAGAAAATGCAACTATCCGACAGGCTATCTCACTTTTTCAGCAGAAGAATTCTGATAGCAGAATTAATTATGTAGTCGCTATGGGAAATGAAGGCGGAAATTTATCTGATTACATACGTGCGCTTAATACAGAATTATTAGCCGGTAACGGTGCAGATATTATTCTGCTGGACGGCTTGCCTGCACAGTCCTACATCGATAAGGGTGTACTGGCGGATATTTCGGATGTCCTGAAACCCATGACAGAGGATGGACGCCTTCTTCCAAACATTGCAGAAAGCTATACAAAGGATGGGGCCATCTACCAGATGCCTATTCGTTTCGCTATTCCCTTGATAGTAAGTACACCCGAAGTATTAAGTTCCGTATCCAGCCTAAGTACACTGCTCGATACTGCTGAGGGCTCCGGCAAACCTTTCATAGATTCCTATATTCCTGAGAAGCTGGTTAATGACTTTCTGGCTCTTTATGAAGAAGATTTCTTTAAAGACAACAAACTTTCTGAGGATGACTTCAAGGAGTTCCTCGAAAACTTAAAAAGACTGACAGACAACATTGGAAAAATCTCCAAAGAGGAATATGATCAAACTGTTGCCCCGGAGTCTTACCTCTTCCGGAATTCCATGAACTATGTTCCTTTAAAATCCGGTAAAACACTTGCTGTCTACGCTCAGATCAGTGCTATATCTGATTCAATGATGCCTTTTGCTTTGGCAAAAGAAACGAGCCTTCCCTATAGTTCCTTGAACAACACTTTCCTGCCAAGCGGAATTATAGGTCTTAACAAAGCCAGCAAGAATCCAGAAACTGCAAAAGCCTTCCTGGAATTTTTGTTTACAGAAGAGGTACAGTCAGCAAACCTCTATGACGGCCTTCCTGTCAACAGCTCAGCCTTAAAGAAATGGACCGATGAAGTTAATGATGATATCATCGTTGGCTATAGCGATCAGGAAGGAAATGAATTCTCTGCTGTCTGGCCGGATAAAAAGGATCGTGACAACCTCTATCAAATAGCAATGCAGGTTAACAAACCAATCACTATGAACCAGCAGTTAAATGATATCCTGAAAGAACAGATTCTTTCCTTCTTAAAGGGTGATATTGGATTAGCGGAAACCGTTAACGCAGTGAAATCAAAAGTAAATACCTACTTGTCCGAATAATATGAGAAGGAATAAACATATAACTCCCTGGCTGTTCCTCTTACCCAGCTTAACCGGTATAACAGTCTTTGTACTGCTTCCTTTCTTAGATGTTGTAAGGCGTTCCTTTTACGACGCTATGAACAATAATTTTGTGGGACTGTCCAATTACAGGACGGTCCTTACCAATGGCGCTTTCAGACAGGCAATCTCTAATACCGCAAGATTTATCCTGGTCTGTCTGCCGCTTCTGTTATTCATTTCTCTGGTATTAGCCTTACTGATACACAGCAGGAAGAAATACAGGGATTTTTATAAGACCTCCTTATTAATTCCTATGGCAATTCCTACTGCCTCAATGGTAATTCTATGGAAATTTATTTTTCACGAAAACGGGCTTATAAATGGAATGCTTCTTCAGCTGGGCGGTGATAAAACAGATTTTATGAACACTGATATGGCCTTTACTATATTGGTGTTCAGCTACCTCTGGAAAAATGCAGGGTATGATATGATACTCTGGCTTACAGGTCTAAACGGGATAGATACATCCCTTTATGAAGCGGCAGGCGCAGACGGTGCGGGAGCTTTCCAGCGCTTTCGCTATATTACTCTTCCCCTCCTGTCCCCTGCACTTTTCATGATAGGTATCCTGTCCTTTGTCAATTCCTTTAAGGTCTTCCGGGAAGCTTATTTGATTTCGGGCAATTATCCTCAGAAGAGTATTTATATGCTGCAGCATATCTTTAACAACTGGTTTGCTGCCCTCGACATTCAGAAGATGTGTGCCGCCGCCGTTCTCAGTATTTTCTTGTTTATGGCAGTGATACTGTTGATTTTAAGATTTGATAAGGAATAGATCAGACCATGAAAACATTTAAAAATTTGCTAATAACTATAGTATTGGTCCTTACTGTCCTGCTTGTCTGGGTGCCACTGTGGATGCTCTTAAGCGGCTCCCTGATGGGAAGGGGAGAATTGTTTCAGAAGATAGGACCAATACTTGGCCAGTCAGAGGATATGGCTTCCTGGGGTATCCTTCCCCTCTATCCTACTCTTCAGCCTTTTGCAGAGCTTCTCTTAGATTCCCCGAAGTTCTTTGTTATGTTCTGGAATTCCTGCATTCAGGTTCTCCCGGTACTTGCAGGGCAGCTCTTAATTGCTGTACCTGCCGCCTGGGCTTTCGCCAGATATAGCTTTCCCGGTAAAAAGCTCTTATTTACCCTTTATATCCTGCTGATGATACTGCCCTTTCAGGTGACCATGGTATCCAGTTATCTGGTGTTATTCCGGATGAAGCTTACAGATACTCATCTTGCGGTTATTCTTCCGAATATCTTCTCCACCTTTCCGGTCTTTATTATGGTAAAGTTCTTTAAAGAACTGCCGGAGGCGCTTATGGAAGCCGCAAGGCTTGATGGTGCCGGTGAAGGGTATATCTTTACCAGAATCGGTATTCCCCTTGGTGCCTCCGGTATAATCTCAGCCATCGTGCTGGATTTCATCGAATACTGGAATGCCATTGAACAGCCCCTGACCTTTCTCATTCGAAAGAAAAATTTATGGCCTCTGTCCTTATATCTGCCGGATATTACCACAGATAAGGCAGGCCTTGCTTTTGCAGCCTCTTTTATTATGCTGGTACCGGCTCTTTTACTGTTTCTGTATGGGCAGAACTATCTGGAACAGGGAATTGCCGCAACAGGACTAAAAGGCTAATTATTTCACACAATCAAGCAAAGGAACGAGAAGTCTTATGGAAAAGAAACTCAAAAAACTGCTTATCGGTTTTTTCATATTTATGCTGATTTTTACTTTCGTCTCAAGAGCGGCTGCTTCTGTAACACTTGCCCAGGTAACCGTGTTCTCTCCTAAGAGGGGCAACCTGAGCTATGAACAGTCCGGTACCGGTACCATTAAAGAAAATGCAGAGAAATACATTAAACTGGAAGCAGGTTATAAAATCTCAAAAATAAATAAAAAGACCGGGGATCGTGTCGAGAAAAAGGAACTCTTATTTACCTATGATACGGGTCAATTAAAAGAACTCTTAAGTGCCAGGGAACTGGAGCTTAAAAAATTAAAACTGCAATATGATAAGAACAGTTTATCCCCTCAAAATACAGACAGCAGTCTTGACTTAGAAGCTGCCCTGCTGCAAGAAGAAAATGCTCAGTCGGATCTGGCTGATGCAATAGCAGAGCTTGATACTATCAAAGAGTCCGTAAACGAAAAAAAGACAAAGGAATATGAAGAGTCAGTCGCTGCCTTAAAAGAACTGGAAACCGGAAAAGCTAATGCCCTGCGTCCTTTAAACCGTGACATTACCGATACCGAGAGCAGTCTGACACAGGCAAAAGAGCCGCTTCTTAAATTAGAGGATATTATAACAGTATACTCCAATGCCGTTAAGAGCAAAAAAGAAGGAGCAGCAGAATCAGCCTATACGGCAGTCTTTGAATTTTATTATGACAATAAATACAAGGAACATAAGCAGCAGATAGAAACTGCCACAAAGAACCTGAACCGGCTAAAAGAAGATCTGGCCAGTACAACCCGTAAATGGGATGCCACCATTGATTATCAGGATCAGTATTCTGCTGAGGACAGTGTCCGTAAGGCATACCAGCAGCAGATTTCTGCAAGAAACAGTGAGATTACCGCCTGCAATCGTGCCATTGAAGATGCGCAGGAAACTCTTGATAAACTGCAGGCTGAAGACAGCAAGCTCGATACTGCACTGCTAACCTACAAGAACGATCTTGAGAACGGCTATGTTAACCGCCAAAAGGATTCCTATCAATCCCTTTACCGGCTTCTGTATGATCATCTGGCTATAAAAGAAACTGATATCCGCCTGGCAAAAGAAAAAGCAGACAGAGCGCAGGAAGATGCGAAAGCTGCAGAAAAAGAATGGGACGAAAAGATAAGGAAAGCCCGAATACAATCAGAAACTCTGGAAAGCGATATACAGGCAATCAAGAAAGGCAGCTATGATTACAGCAAAGATATAAAAGATGCCAGAAAAGCAGAAGAAACCGCCAGAAGAACACTTGAAACGGCAAAGCTTCAGAGAGAGAAGCTTGAAGCAGAGCTAACGGTAAAACAAAGTAACGAAGAAACCAGTAAACTTACCATAAGCTTAGATCAATCCATGCTTCAGCTGGATATCAATTCAAAAGAAGAAGAAATTGCAAAGCTTAATAAAGTAATTGCGCAAAAAGGCAGGGTATATTCTCCTGTTCAAGGTATCATCGGCAATTCCGGGCTGGATTATGGTATTACCTTAACCGGCAGTGAGAAGCTGGTCATTCTTACCGGTGGCTTTGAACTTGTCATGAAAGGGAATAAGGATAATTTGAAGTATTTTTCTGAAGGCGACGAAATTGAAATCAAAAGTTATGACACCAACACTCCCTTTACCTCTTCCATAGAGACATTAGGGCTGCCTGATGAAGAAGGCCTGGTTACTTTTACTGCACTTCTTCCTGATGGAAATTATAAAGAAGGCGGAAGCCTGACTTACCGTCTTAAGAAAGCCTCCCAGGAATATCCCAACTGTGTTCCCCTCCAGGCTATCAGACAGGATGCCGGCAGCCGTACTTATGTACTTATGGTCAAGGAAAAGGCTACTGTTCTTGGAACAGAGCAGACTGCCTTCCGTATGGACGTAACCGTTGAAGAAAAGGACCGGAACACTGCTGCAATCAGCGGTTCTTTTACCTCCGAGGACATAATAATTACAGGCAGCAGCAAAGATATTTCAGAAGGGGACCGGGTGATGGCAAATGAAACGGAATAGAATGCTGATGCTTTTCTTCATAACAGGCCTTCTGCTTCTCTGGTTTATGAGCCGGTGTATTATGGATACTTCCTATTATAGAGACTTCTTTTCCAGTGTCAGTATCAGGGATCACAAAACCGGAATTAGTAAAACTTCCCTGATAGAGGCGCTGGAACAGGAAAAGGAATCCGACCCAAACTTTTACAGTGGCAGCCTGCTCTCCCTGACAGCCTGGAAAACAGAAGAAGGGGCAGAACTTATCAATCCTTATCTTGGCCGCAAGGCTAAAGTTCTGGCAGTAACTCTTTGGGGCAATATGAGGGATACCATACCCATGGCGCTGCTGTCGGGCAATTATGTCTATCAGGAGGATACTTACGGCTGTGTTCTGGATTCAGAGACTGCCTATGAATTATTTGGTACTATAACTGCCGTTAACAATGAGCTGTTATATAAAAACAACACCTATATTGTCAGAGGTGTTGTAAAAAGCTCTGTTCCTGTGTTTTTGGTGCAGAGCTCCAAAAGAGCCGATACCTTTTCTAATCTTGAGCTGAAAATAACTGAAAAAGGCAAAGGAAAAGAAGAAATGTATGCTGCTGCCTTTCTTGCAGGCAGCAGCCTGACGGATGATTATTCGTTGATTGATGGGTACTTTTACGGCCATCTTCTGTATTCTTCCTTTCTGCTGCCCTTGTGGCTGACTCTTTTTTGTCTTCTGATTTTTATGTTGCATCATTGTATTATTTATGGAAAAAAATCAAAGAAACAACTACTTGCCTCTCTCGGTCTAACCTTTATAACCCTGTCACTGCTACTCTTTTTCTATTACAAAACTGGTAATCCTCTTATCTTTGCCAGAAAATTCGTTCCCACCAGATGGTCTGATTTCTCTTATCTGGCAAAGGTCACGGATACCTTAAAAGAACAGCTCCAACAGCTGCAGTATCTGACTCCTAATCCCAGAGAGCTGCTGCTTTTTAAGTCTCTGCTTACACTAAAGTATCGTTTCGCTCTGTTATTTCTTCTATATTTTCAGCTGTTTCTAACAGGGTATATTTATCGAAAACAGCGACACTGTATCAGTTGAATTTCACTTTTACCTCTACCGGATATAAACCTTTGTTACTATGGTTTTATATCCGGCAAAGGTATAATACATTAATTTTATAAGCAAGTATTTTTCTATGAACTCCTACAGTACCTTTTCATATAACTTATACCAGGGCAGTCCGTATTCGGCATAGCCTAAATCTATGGTTCCCACATACTCATAACCACACCGTTCATACAAACGGATTGCAGGATAATTCTTCTCGTATACGTCCAGCCGGATTGCCTTCATTCCCTGTTTCCTGCCATGCTGTTCTGCGAAATTCATTAACGAATAACCTATTCCTCTTCTGACAAAATCCGGATGGACCGTCAAGGTATGGATAACAATAATCTTGTCGTAAGAATACTCCGAATTCCAGGTAACAGAGGTATAGGCTTCCTCCGGTTTATGGCTTAATATGACACTGCCTGCAATCCTTCCGTCACATCTTATCACATAGAGATAACCTTCTTCCACTCCTTCAACAGCATTTTCCCTTACAGGATATACTCCCTTCTTAAAACCGGGATAATTTATACCAGCCTCCAGGGCATCATTCATTTCGTTGTAAAGCCTCTCTATTTCATCGATGTCAGATAACTTTCCTGCTTCAATTATAAATTCCATATCCACTCTGTCCTTTTTTAATTTCTGTCTACCTCTTACTGGAAGAGGTCCTGCCTAAATAAGAAGTTGAAATTCCTTTATTTCACACCAGCAACATGCACACCTTTAGTGCTCCAATCAATCCCGGACATTGCTTTCTAATTTCCACACAGTTCCCATTGCAGATGCGCACTGCTATAAATCAGGGTGTGAATTACGCTTTTTAGTAATTCATGTTAGCTCCCATTGCATGCCGCATCTGCCTGCAAATGTGGTACTGCCAAAAACAGGGTGTGAAATTACGCTTTTAGTAATTCATAATAGCTCCCGTTACATACCATATCTGCCTGCAAATGTGACACTGCCAAAAACAGGGTGTGAAATTACGCTTTTAGTAATTCATAATAGCTCCCGTTACATACCATATCTGCCTGCAAATGTGGCACTGCCAAAAACAGGGTGTGAAATTACGCTTTTAGTAATTCATAGTAGCTCCGCAACATACCGTATCTGCCTGCAAATGTGGCAATGCTATAAATCAGGATGTGAATTTCACCATTAGTAATTCAAACTAGTTTCTATACAATACATAATCCTGTATTTCTTTTTTAAATCCATACTTCTTAAAAATTTCCGCCATATCCTCCGGATATTCCTTCACAATAAGACGGTTTATCTGCGGAAACAGCCTTTTCTTATGAAAATCTCTGGTAAAGGCCTCTAATAGACTATCCGCACCTTCCTTATCAAATATCCGTAGGATCTTTCCCTGACGCTCTATTACCGCAACAGTCACACCGCCTCTTAAAGCAATTATTGTACCCGGAACATTCATAAAACTTCTGCCCTCCCTGTGGGCAAGACATTTTCCCCAAGGCTGGCAGGGATCTATAGCCGGAAGCCAGATAAGCTGCTCCTTTGGATTCTCCAGAGCATACATCACCCCTGCAAAGTCCTTCTCTCTGATAAACTGAACCCCTGACATACCTTCTATAAAATATCCCCTCCGTACCTGTCCGGTATATTCCCAGATTCTTAAGACCTCCAGTGCTTCCCCCCAGGTCATTCCCTGAACCGTTTCTCTGCAAAGTATAATCTTCCCCTCAAAGAGACGGTTAAGCTGCTCTTCTTTGCTCAGCCTTTTTAAAGGCCTGGTTAATTCCCATCTGCCGGTAGTCATAGCTTTTGCATGGATTCCAACTCTTTGCCTGGGGGAAGCTTTTTGAAGCTTGTCCCGGTTAAGCCACCACCTTACCGGCATAAAGCTGTCAGTACAAACAAGGCCTTTTCCCGCTAAGTTAAGCAGATAGTCAAAGGGAGAATCTCCGCCTAATAGATCCCGGAACCTTTGCATAAAGCTGGCTCCTCTCTTAAGCAGTGCATCATAAAGGAGGCTTTCCTTCTTAGACAAATCAGAAACCTGTTCTGTCAGATCCGCTTCCCAGTCAACCTCCTCATAGGAGTGAAAATATAAACCCTCCTTTTCCTCCAGACAATAGAAGTAATTTCCCTGTCCCAGTACCTTATCAAGAAGCTCCTCTCTGTACTCGCTAATCCTTCCCGGTAACAATACACTCTCCCATAGAGCCGGTGCATAAGACTGATCCTTTAACTGTTCTATTGCTTTTAAGGTCTGTTCTTCTTTTGTCCCCGGCTGTATAATCCGCTCTGCCAATAGGGCTGCATACCGTTCTGCTTTCTGGGTCCTGATCTGTGCTCTTTTATTCTTAATGGTTTCTCTTCTGGCTCTGTCATAAAGCTTGGCATGATAATACAAACCCTCTCTGTTAACTGCTTCCTCCCTTTCACACAACGCCGTCAGTATTTCCTCTCCCTCCAGGGGGGAGAGAAAATATCTTTCTGCTACCTCTTCACTTGAGTGAGCACCACGGTAACGGAGAAGCCTCCTCACAATAGGAAGCAGTTTCTCCAGAACCTTGTGCTCTAAAGCCTGTTCATAGTCCTCTGCCTGTTCCGCGGCAATCCATAAACCAGGCTCAATATATAGCACCTGACCGCTTTCTGAAAGCTTTAACAGCCATTCAATGGGAACCTCAAGTTCACCGGCTATCAGATCTCCTTCTATCATTAGCAATGAATGGAGCTGTTTCTCATCCTCCGGTAATTTTTCCCTGACTGAAATCATATCCAGATCTTCCTTTGCAGGCTCTATCATCTGAGCTTGTTTCAGCGCATCTTCTGCAGCAGCATAGATTCCCTTTGTAGTGGGGGAATAATCATACATCATGGCTGCCTCTGTCTGCTGTCTGAAAGGAAGTGACATGGGGGAAGGCAGTTCCATATGAAGTTCTATGACCTTGATCTGTCCTGAACGCATACCTTCAAGAAGAAACTGAGTGCCTTCCAGATCCCAGTAATCCTCCAGGCATTCCCTTTTCGTCTCTCTGATTAGAGGGTGATCCATTCGTGTTACCAGACTATTGAGCATATCGGCACTTCTCATCCGCTGCACCCATAAAGGAGTACGTCCGCTCTTCTTAACTCCCATCATCATGGCTCTGGCTGAATTGTATCGAAAGTTCATATTAAAGAGGGGTGTTGCCAGCAGTATTGCTTCCAGCACCTCTTTTGCCGTCTCAATGTTGATATTCTGGAGAATGCCCTCCGGCAGTTCCTCCTCACCGTAGGGAAACAGAATAAAGCCGTCATCATCATCGCAATAGCTTACCGTCATACCCGTAATTCTTGCTGCCGTTTCCTGGGCTAGAATAGCTAAAGGCCCATTGACTTTACGTCCAAAGACAGAATGTACGGTAATCTGGCTGCCGCCGTTTATGTCCTTAAAATGTTCTACAATAATAGTATTATCGTCCGGAAGTGTACCGGTAGCATCAATCTGCCGTTTTAAGAATTCCTCCGCTCCTTTGGCTGCCGGTTCATTAAGACCAAGACTTAAGAGTTTCTCCAGTAACTTACCTTCTTCGTAACTCTCCATAAGCTGCCTTAATATCTTTCCGAAGGCAAGGCCTGTCCTTATACCCCTGCCTTTGATTTCTCCCTTCCAGAAGGGAAGTCTTCCACCTGGGGCATTTACCTGGGTTACTACAACTGTATCCTTTTGAATACCGGTGATCTGCCAGGTAAAGGTGCCAAGAAGGAACCTGTCCCCTACTCGTGATTCAAAGATAAATTCTTCATCCAGTTCACCAAGTTTGACTCCGCTTTCCGACTTAACAGTATATAAGCCTTTATCCGGGATGGTTCCTCCGGCAGATATGGCAAGCATTCTGCTGTAGGCATCTCCTTCCACCCTTTCATGGATTCGGTCATACAGGATTCTTGGCCTGACAGGCAGGTCTCTTTCGTGTTCATAGTCTCCTGCCAGCATGGCGAGAACTGCTTGCACCTCTTCTTTACCCACTTCCCTAAACGGATAGGCCCTTTTCGTGATTTCAAGTACTTCCTCGACAGTATAGCCTTCTCCCGAAGCCATGGAAACCAGATGCTGTGCCAGCACATCAAGGCAAAGTCTTGGAGGTTTGGCGTATTCCACCATTCCATGCCGTGCCACCTCGGCAGTAAGTCCGCAATATACTCCTTCGGCAGAAGCTCTTGGAAAGATATGCATTACACTTACCCGTCCGGGATTATGTCCTGCTCTTCCAAGCCTTTGAAGCGTTCCGGAGATGGAACTGGGACAACCTATCTGAAATACTTCATCTATTTCACCTACATCGATTCCAAGTTCCATGGAGGAGGTGGCGCAAAGAAGCCGTAAAGATCCCTCTCTTAAGGACTGCTCTACCGTAAGACGCTGTTCCTTTGACAGACTGCCATGATGAGTTCTTGCAAAGCCATCACCTCCCAGCTGATTGATATAATAGGCCAATTTCTCTGCATACCGCCTGCCTTCTACAAAGGCAATAACACTTTTGGTACCTCTGCAATAATCAAATATGGTTAAGGCTATTTCCTCCCAGATAGGGTCCTTGGAGCTTTTCTTTCCATAAGGTAATGGACTTGTTACTACTATTTCAACCTTTTTCTCCATTTTGGGGGCTATAATGGTAACCGCATCAGGAGAGAGATACTCTGCTGCCAGTTTAAGAGGTTCTATGGTAGCAGACAGTCCGATACGCTGCAGCGGTGCTGTACATAACTTGTCAAGCCTTGCAAGGGACAGCATAAGATGTGCTCCTCTTTTCGAATCAATCATAGCATGGAGTTCATCAATTATAATTGCTTTGGCTGTCTTTAGGATATTTTGACCGGATTTGCTGGTAAGCAGCAGATAAAGTGACTCCGGGGTAGTAATAAGAATATGGGGTGGTGTCTTAATCATAGACTTTCGCTCACCGGAAGTAGTATCACCGGTCCGAATGGCTACACTTATGTCAAAAGGGAGACTCTCTTTGTATCCTGATTTTCTCTCCACCTCTGAGATACCATTTAACGGTCTGTTTAAGTTTTCTCTGATATCTCCAGCCAGAGACTTAAGCGGAGAAATATAGATAACATGAAGCTCCTGCTTTAAGGTACCCTCTCTTGCTTTTTGCTTTAACCGGTCAATAAATACCAGGAAAGCCGACAGGGTCTTACCGGTACCGGTAGGTGCTGAAACCAATGTATTCTCGCCTGCTGCTATGGCAGGCCAGGCTCCCTCCTGCACCTTAGTGGGAACACCTATTTTCTGTGTGAACCATTCTTCTGTTATAGGGTGAAAGACAGATAATGCTTCCTTTGACATTACTCTGTACCTCCTTATAATTTAATGTGCCTGAATCAAATCTTACGTTTATGTGAGTTAGCCGATATGTTCCAGGCTGCCTCAAAAGATGCATGTACCGTGCCGGTCATTTCACTTTGTGGAATATAATAAGGATATTGTTACTACGCTCCAATATTGAAATACCGAGTATCCAAGTGGTGTTCAGCAGGGGCAAAGGCTATTACTAATTATTGCTATTATAACAAATCTAAATCACAGAAGATACTGATTTAGCACCTGGTTTCAATTTTATTGGGCATGCTTTATAATTCTCCATAAAATTCATATAACTTATATTCAAATATCCGGACAGACTACAAAAAATGGTTGATTATACGATTTAATATGATAAAATTAAATCAATTAGAGAAAATTGGCTGACAAAAACCAATTGTAATTATATAATACTAAATAGTACTAAATTACCATGACCCTCAAATCAATTGCCATGAGCAAGCAAAGGAAGTACATATGAAAACACAAAAGACGAGTATTACAAAGAAATTAATTCTAGGTGTATCTCTTACCCTTATAGCCTCTCTGTTAATTATCTCCCTCATCGATTATGCTATAGCAAGCTATGAAATCAATCGTTCGAATCATATTCTGCTAAAGAATGCAATCGAAACCTCCCTATATGAGATAAAGAAAGATTACAGCTATGCCACCAGTGAAGATGCCTGGATGACCGAAGAAGCTGCAAAAAAAGCAGCACTGCAGACCATCAACGAATTTATGACAGGTGTTTCTGAAACAGCTGCCTCTGATACCGATGGAACCTCAAGCGCTACAGTAGACACAGAATCCATGGAACCGGTATTAAGCCTTGGTAAGAACGGTTATTTCTTTATCACCGATTCCAAAGGGGATATCGTATTTCATCCTTTTCTGAAAGATAATCTATATAACCTGAAATCCCAGGACGGACGTCTGATTATACAAGAGCTTATAACCCTTGCCAAGAATGGCGGCGGTGAGCTGAAATACTCTCTTGCCAGTGAGAACAGTACGGTATCAGAGAGCAGAACCGTTTATACCAAATATTTCCCCCAGTGGGACTGGGTTGTTACGGCTGTAATTTATGATTCGGATCTGCTTCGAGGACCGGACAGAATATTTCAGAGCAATCTGGCTGCTTTAGCTGTAATTCTTATTATCTCCATATCTATTATTGTATTAATCGCAAGAAGAATTACCGCTCCCATCAAATCCATTGCAAACTCCCTGCACCTGGTGTCTGAAGGTGACCTTACAGTAAGCAAGATTTATGTAAAATCCAATGATGAAACCAAGCTTCTGGGAGACAGTGTAAATCTGCTTATTGATAAATTCCACGGAATAGCAACCAACCTGAACCAGTCCAGCAACAGCTTAAGCAGCTTTTCCTCTGAACTGAAAGCTTCCTATGATGCAGCAACAGAGGCAAGCTCCGCAATCGCAGCATCCATTGTACAGATTGCTTCCTCCAGCGATGAACAGGTAAAAGACATCTATGAAGGTGTAACGGAAATGAATGCGCTGGGAGAACACATCAAGGAAACTGCAAATGAAAGCAAAACTGCCAGAAGCAGCGCCGAGAAGACTCTTGCCTTAAAGGAATCGGGTATTTCCTCTGTTGGAGCTCTAAAGGAAATTAGTCTCGAAAATCAGCAGACTTCTCTGCAATTAGAAGCTGCTATCGCTGCCATGAACAAGCAGGCCCAGGATATAGGAACCATTGTTACAGTAATCGCTCAGATAGCAGGTCAGACAAATCTGCTGGCTTTGAATGCAAGCATAGAAGCTGCAAGGGTAGGGGAAGAAGGGAAAGGTTTTGCCGTTGTAGCCAGTGAAATAAGAAAGCTGGCCAATGAAACTGCCTTAGCTGTAGAAAATATCAGTAAAATGGTTACTGAGGTACAGGAGCAGTCAGCGAATGCAGAAAGCTTTGTTAAAATAAGCGCTGTAAGCGCAGCTAGGATAAGTGATAACGTTGATCAGACTGAAACCGCCTTCTACAGTATCGCTGAAGAACTTAAAAATCTGGTATGCGATATCAACAGCATAGCTGAATACAATAGTGCAATTGATCAGAAAAAGGATACCCTGTCCCTACTCCTGCATGAACTTTCCAAACAGACAGAGGAGGTTTCCAGTTCTATTGAAGAAATTACTTCTTCCTCCGAACAGCACAATCTTGTAATGAAAAATATTGCTGACAGTGTTACCCTGCTTCATGATATGACAGAGAATTTAAATAGCATGATTGGTGTTTTTAAAGTAAATTAGTAATATTTATTAAAAAACAAAAGCATGATACCAGCAGCCTTATATATGAATTTGGGCTGGGTATTATGCTTTGTTTCATTTCTTTACAACATCTGCTGCTTTTTCACTGCTTTTTCACTGCTTCTCCTGTGCAAACACCTGCTACTAATATACCATAGCCTGGAACCAGCTGCTTCCCCTTCACAATTGACACTATTATGAAAAAGATGTATCATTCCCATAGAAACTTTCTCCATAACAAACAACCATAACGGTGTTGTTATACAATGAAATGGTCTGAGATCTTTACTCAGCACAGCTTCTATTAAAGATAATGCTCTTTATACTTTACTGTTACTATACTGGATGTAGGAAAGGAACAAAAGATGAATGAATTTTTGAAAATAGTTACCGAACGCAGATCTGCCAATAAATTTATAAAGGGTGAAAAAATACCAAGACAGGATTTTGAAGCAATCTTTGAAAATCTTTCTCAGGCACCCTCCTGCTTTAACCTGCAGCATGCTCATTATTACATAGGCGAAAGTGACTGGGCAATTGAAGAGTTGTTTCAGGCAGCTTACAGGCAATACAAGGTTTCAACCGCTTCTGCTGTTATCATAGTGACCGGTGATCTGGATGCTTATAAAAAAGCAGAGGAGATTTATGAAAGCTCCAGACTGCTTAACATCATCGACCAGGAAGAGTATGACAGCATGCTCGCTTCTATTTACTCCCTGTATGAGAACGGCGGTGAACCCTTTCAGAGAGATGAAGCAATTCGCAACGCCTCCCTATCCGCCATGCTGTTCATGCTGTTGGCAAAAGATCTTAACTGGGATACCTGCCCTATGATTTACTTTGACCAGGATAAGGTTAAAGAAATATTTAACATACCCGAGAATGAAATTCCTGTACTTATGATTACTATGGGTAAAATGGATAAATCCAGTTTCCGTGTCAGAGGATACCGTAAACCCGCCAGTGAGTATGTTGAGTATAAATAATAAACCCAGAGGCAGCTGTTTCAGTGCTGCTACATAATAAAAGCTCTGGTGATTTTCCGGCTATGATACTATAATCATAATCCTGAAAATTCCGGAGCTTTTTAGCTTTTAAAATTTACTTTTTACGGATACCAACTCTTACCAGTCAACTTAATTCTCTTCGCCTTTATAAATATATCTGTCCTTGTCTTACCCTTTAATAGAGCCAACATACACTCCCTTTACAAAATACCTCTGCAAAAAGGGATAGATTACAAGTATAGGCGCAGTTGCAACCACAATAACACAATACTTTACCAATTCCCGGTAAGCAGTAGCTCCCTGTACACTGTTAATAGAAATTCCGCCTGCACTGCCTACGGTTGCCGTAGTAGAGTCATTGGTCACCAGTATTTCCTTTAAGAGCAGCTGTAAAGGAAAGAGTCCTCTGTCTTTTAGTAAGACCATGGCATTAAACCAGGAATTCCAGTTACCCACCAGATAATAAAGCAGGATTACTGCAAGCACTGGTTTTGATAAGGGCAGGATAACCCTCATAAGAATCTTAGCCTGAGAGGCTCCGTCTACTACCGCCGCTTCCTCTAATTCCATGGGAACTGCCTGGAAACCGGTACGTAGAATTATCATATTCCAGGTATTTAAGGCAGTAGGAATCAACATTGCCAGAATATTATTATATAATCCTACCTGTTTCATAAGAAGAAACCAGGGAATCAGTCCTCCTCCGAAAAACATGGTGATTGTAATGATTATCATAACCGGTGTCTTCCACAACAGTTCTTTTCTTGATAGACTATAAGCACCCATTATGGTTATGGCCATGTTAATTGCAGTTCCAAGTATTACATAAATTCCTGTATTTTTGAAGCCAGTAAAAATACTGTTATCCTTAAATACCAGCTTATATCCGTTAAGGGTAAAGCCAAGGGGCTTTAGCAATAGTCCTCTGTGCAGCATCAGCTCATTGGGATTGCTGACAGAAGCAAAGACTATATGCAAAATCGGATACAGACATACTAAGGTAAATATGGTCAGTAATCCATAATTAAAAAGATTAAAGGTAACATTGCTCCATTTCCATCTGCCGATTGTGCGTTTTTCTCTATATCCTGAATCTGTATCCTTCATATTCCCTCACATTCCGCCGCTTTCAGCAGCATAATATCTCATGAAAGAAGCCGTCTTTTGGGGTTTCTCTATCCCCTTACCATATACTGACTTCCGAATATTTTTTTGCTATCTTATTGGTACACCATAGGAGTAGGAAGTTGATGACAGAACTAATAAGCCCAACTGCTGTAGCAAAACTGTAGCTGGCTTCCTGCAAACCTCTTCTGTACACATAAGATGCAATAACATCCGCCGTATCATAAGTCAGTGAGTTATACAGCAAGATTATCTTTTCATGGCTGGAGCCCATTAACCCTCCGACTGCAAAGATAAAGAGTATGATAATGGTAGGCCGTATCTGGGGAAGTGTAATATGCCACATCTTTCTCAGCCTTCCGGCTCCGTCTATATCTGCGGCTTCATATAAACCGGGATCTATAGAGCTCATGGCAGACAGATAGATAATACTGTCCCAACCCACGTTCTGCCAGATTCCGGAGAAGGTATAGATAGGTCTGAACATCTTCGAGTATCCAAGGAGCGAAGAATGCTCCGTACCTGTGAGGAAATTTACCAGCTGGGTTAAAATTCCGCCTGACTGGGTAAATATATGAATCATACCTGCAATAACCACCAGTGAAATAAAATGAGGCATATAGGTTATTGTCTGTACTGTTTTCTTAAAAAATTTTCCACGTATTTCATTTAATAACAAAGCCAGTAATATCGGGAAGGTAAAACCCAATGCTAATCCCCAGATATTAAGCATAAGCGTATTCTTTACTGTACGCAGGAAATAAGGTCCGGTAAAGAATTCTTCAAAATATTTCAGTCCTACCCACTTACTGGCGTCAAACCCCAGAAGGGGTTTATAATTCTTAAATGCTATGCTGATGCCCCACATAGGTCCATAGCAAAAGATTATGTACCAGGCCAAAACAGGTATAATAAGCAGATAAGCAAAGTAATTCTTTTTAAAATCCTTGCGAATCCTCTCTATGGTCAAACTGTTTCTCCTCGTTGTATTTCCCTTTCTTTCCTTTTTACCCATAAAAGGTTCCCCCTGCTTTCACCTGAATTCAGTTACAACAGTTTCCGGTGCTGCAGATACTTCTCCATACCTGCAGTCACCGCAACTGATAAAGGCAGTCAATCAAAATTTAATCCGAATTGCAACACAGGTCTATTTCTAAATCTATCTATGAAATGTATATATAAGAAATATCCCTTCTGTAACGAAAGCTAAGTTTAACAGACTCTCTGCCATTTTCTTTAAACTGGTGTAATATTACCTTGCGTTATAACGGTCCAGAGCTGTCTGCCATAACTGAACAAATTCATCCAGACCCTGTGCTTTTGCTTTCTTTAAGAATTCATCATAAGCACTTACAGGAAGCTGACCCATAACAATTTTAGCAAAGTATTCATTTCTTAAGGTTGAAAGGACGGTTCCAAGTTCACCTTCTCTGGCGCTTTCATCTGAAGTAAAGCTTACAGGAGGCATGGTTACAGAATCATCCGTATTGCTGGTCCAGTATTCGCGGATCGTACCGGAATAACTGCCTTTTGCTGTAATCAGCGGATTAGAATTATGCTCATCACGTATATTGGCAAAGGAATGAACACGGTATTTCCAGATTAAATTGGATAAAGGCTGTCCATCAGGATCATTATACATAAATCCGTCTTCCGGGAAATAAGGCATCCCTTTCTCATCCACTAAATGAACGTCACCGTAGGAGCCATAATTATAAACCTCCCACCCCTTCTTGGTAAAGGCAAAATCAAGGAAAGCTGCTGCTGCCTCGATATTATCGCACTGGGTGGTAATTGCTGCAGTGGTACCCGTAGATTTAAAATTCTTATAGGTCTGCTGAGGTTTGTCTCCTTTATTTAATACCGGATTTAAAGCTCCAACGAAATCTATATTATTATCCTGTTTCCAGTAACCCCACATGGTATCAGGAGAATCCATCATAGCTGCACAATCGGATGAAGCCGCTTCTGCCATTCTTTGATTAAAGTCAGCGGTAGCCCAGTCTTTGTTAAAGAGGCCTTCGGAGTTCCACTGCTGCATGGTAGTAAGATAATCTTTGGCTCCTTCTGCTGCGGGTCCCCAGGCGGCTTTGCCATCTTTATCTATATACATCCAGTCCCATACGCCATAAGCACCGTTTAAGATACCTGTAAAGATCTGTCCGTAGGTGGAACCGTAATTTAATGGTTCCTTATAACCTGCTGCTTTGCAGGCTAAGAGAAAGTCATGCCACTCCTCAATTGATTCAGGAACTGCCATGCCGGTCTTATCCAGTGCTTCCTGTTTAATCAGCATACCAAACCAGCACCATTCATTATAAGGAGCAAGACCGTATATTGCACCAAGTGTACCGTCATCCAGAACAGAGGTTACACGTCTGTCTTCATCAGAATTTCTCCAGGTGTTGTAATTGGGCATATTCTTTTCCACTACATCATTTAAAGGCAGATAGGCACCGTCAGCAACACCTGCTGCAATACCTCCTGTATATCTGCCGGCATCTATGATAATATCAGGCAACTCACCGGAGGCTATCATCAGATTGAAATTAGTGGTCTCTTCTCCCAAAGGAGGTACGATAAAATTCACTTTAATTCCGGTTAGCTTCTCTACCTGGTCAAATACCATCTGATTGTTTAAATCATCGCTTACGGAGGCGAGAATGGAATTGGAAGGCATCCAGATATCAAGAGTTGTATCCTTCACAGGATAGGCAGAGTAATCATTTGGTATCTTTGTATCAAAAACATCTCCCAGATAACTGTCTTCCAGGGTATCATTAACCATGGTCTTCTCTTCATCGGTAGGAGCTGTATTGCCTGCTATGTTTGCTGCCAGAGAATTGACCTCAGCAGCCTTTGTAGGCTCTGCTGTAGTACTTTCGTTTTCTTTACTGGCATCAGTGTTAGTATTAACTGAATTGTTCTTACCCCCGCATCCTGATAGTACTGTAAAAATTAAAGCAACTACTAAAAGGCAGCTTAATAGTTTCTTATGCCTAACCGTCATAATATAATTACCTCCTCAAATTGAATTAAATATTAAAATTCTTCTTCAGGCTCAGGTTCCTCCTCACTGCAGTCCATCTGCACACTCATAACTATGCCCTGAGCAAAATCCCCAAATTTTTCTCCGAACAGATTCATTCCTCCAAGATTTTTGGCATCGGGTTTCACACCGATTTTAAAGCTTATGTAATAACCGTCGCAGATTCCAAGAGTATCGATATTATCATCGGATGTTTTGACAAGGTCCTCAAAGCAGCCCTGTCCATTGACGGTAACATTCTTAAGAACTCCGTACTGAGTCATGGTATCACTCCACCAATCAGGATTTAAATGTCCTCTTCTGCCTCCAAAATCTCCTTTGGAATTAATTGTTGCTATCTCCCGCTCATTAACCCAAACTGTAATATCAGAAGGCCAGTCATTCTGGAATCCCGGCGCCTCCGAGCAGACTTCAAAAGAAAAGGACAACTCCTTCACTTTATCCTTCTTTAACATATAATTTGGGAAGCGGTACTCTAAGAAACCGTTCATAAACCAAATAAGCTGTGCTTCCTGCCTGTTCTCGGCATAAAAACCGTAAGGTGAGTCTTCCACTCCCAGATAGGAACGTTCACTGATAATACCGCAGTTTTCGTTCACCTGACAGTTATAGTAATTTCCGATACCCATAGGGAAGTGATATATCTTTGTATTGTCTCGATTCATCTTGTGGCGGAAAGCATTAAAATAGATATCTTCAAATGCAATTCCGCATACCTTCTGTGCCCCTCTTACTCCCGGTTGTTCCGTTGCTGTTATCATACCTGCTTCCTCCAGCACCTTAACATGCAAGGCCGCAGATGATAAGGGTATCTGGAAGGTATTCGCTATCTCACTGATATTAACAGACTTATCAATTAAGAGCCTTAAGATATCCAGTCTTATATCAGATGACAATGCCTTTCCCACCTGTACGATTTTTTCTTTGTTATCAAAGTCAAGTGCAATCCTTTTCTTCTTGATCTTCAAATTAACTCCTCCTTTCTTGATTATTACATTATTCATGTAATTTAACGTCTCTCATGAGTTTAATATAACAGGTAATTTCTTCCTAGTCAATATATAATCCTACATTTTTTATGTTGTATTTATGTTATTTATTTTTTCTCTAAATCACATTAGAATAGGTTTAATTTTAGATGTTTTTATACAATAACAGCATTTTGCACAATCAAATCCTTAATAATTTAGATAATATTTGTATAGTAATAATATTGTTTTTATTGTAGGTTTATATATGACAAGTTCCACAGTGAATGCAGTAATTAATTTTACTACAATTTTTATGTTGTAATTTACGTCTTTCTCATGAGATAATCCTACAATACTGTTGGAGCTTGTCGAAAAGCAGCCAGAGGAGGAATTATCGCAATATGAAGAAAGCCAGCCGAAAACTCTATTGTTTTTTGGCACTTGGAATCATAAGCATTTTACTTGGAGGATGTAATCCTATGGAAACTTATACTACAATTAATCTGTTAGAAACCGACAATACTTTGTTCTTTCAGAATGACCTTGGCATCACCCAGATTGGAGATCCCTTTATCCTAAAGACTTCAGATGATTCATATTATTTATATTGCACATCTGCACCTAACGGTTTTTATTGCTGGAAGTCAAAGGACCTGGTTAACTGGTCTGGTAAGAAAATGTGCTTTATAAAAGAGTCTGATGCCTGGTGCGCAGATAGCTTTTGGGCTCCGGAAGTGGTAGAATATAACAATCAGTATTACATGTACTACACTGCCAGAAATATAGAAGGCAGCCTTCGCATTGGTCTCGCGATTTCAGACAAACCGGAGGGACCTTTTAAGGATGTACATAACAAACCTCTCTTTGACTTTGGCTATGCAGCAATTGACGCCAATGTATTAATTGATAAGGATGGCTCCAAATACCTTTACTTCTCAAGGGACTGTTCCGAAAACGAGACCGGAGGTATCAGAAAAAGTGAAATCTATGGCGTGTCACTTAGCGATGATATGCTGTCCATTGAGGGCGAGCCTGTATTACTAATTACTCCCGAACAGAAATGGGAGAAGGTCTCTGTTAATCCCTTATGGAATGAAGGCCCTGAAATCCTGCTTCAGGATGGAATTTATTACCTTACCTATTCCGCCAATTACTTCGCAGATCAATCCTATTCTGTTGGTTATGCTACCAGTTCCTCACCCTTAGGTCCTTATAAAAAAGCTGAGAACAACCCCATACTTACCTCAGGGTTATCTAAGACCATCTCCGGTCCCGGACACCACAGCTTTACCAGATCACCGGATGATACAGAACTCTGGATGGCATATCATTCCCATACGAATCCTGCCGAAGGAGGCGGCAACCGTAAACTGAACATTGATAAAGTTCTCTTTACAGAAGACGGAACTCTCTTCGTAAACGGGCCAACAATCTGTACCCTTCCCATCCCTTCCGATGGCTCTTATACCAATGTAGCAAAGATTGCACAGATTGATTCTGAGGCTGCCAATGCCTCGTTGTTAACAGACGGTATCATCACCGTGAACAGGAAGGATTCTGAATATGATACTGACCTTCCCGTTGCGCAGGAAAAAACAGAGCTTACGCTTACTTTCAAGAAGCCTGTAGATATTTCTGATATACTTATATTCCGTGGAGCAAATGACAGCAGGGATTTTAAAACCATTGCGGCAGTCTTTGATGATGAATTTAAGACAGAGGAATATACAATACCCGAAAATAGGGACCAGCGTGCTGCAAGTCTGCATTTTGTAACCAGAACAGTTAGCAGCGTTACGCTGCTGCTGACACCAAGAGATAATAACACTGAAATTTCTTTATCAGAAATAATGCTTATAAGCAGAGAAAAATAAAAACATACTAATTCATAAAATTCTGACAACCAGAACTACTACCTAGGAGGTTTTTAATTTATGTTACGTACCGAATATCCACGTCCTCAATTCGTCCGCAAGGAATGGCAATGCCTGAACGGGAGCTGGGATTTTGACTTTGATGACCAGAACGAAGCAGAAGCTTTGCATTGGGAAAATAACTCACATCCTCTATCCCAAAAAATTCAGGTACCTTTCTGTTTCGAAAGCGAGCTCAGCGGGATTAAGGACACTTCCATCCACAACAGATGCTTTTACAGACGAACTTTTACCATACCGGCGGAATGGAAGGATAAGAATATCCTTCTGCATTTCGGTGCAGTGGACTACCGCTGTAAGGTATATATCGACGAAGCCTTATGCGGAGAGCACGAAGGTGGAAGCGCAGCCTTCACTTTCAATATCACCCATCAGCTGGACAAAAGCCTGGTCGAACACAGTATTGCAGTACTTGCAGAAGACCCTGCTACCGATGAAACCATCCCCAGAGGAAAACAGTTCTGGGAACCCCAAAGTGCAGGCATCTGGTATACAAGAACCTCAGGCATCTGGCAATCCGTATGGCTTGAACCGGTGAATTCCACCTTCATAACAAGAGTGAAACTGACACCTGATTTTGACCATGATATACTGGATCTGGAATGCACCTTCAGTGAACTTCTCCCAGGTATGGAACTGGGCGTAGACATAAACTTCGGTGAAGATAAAATCTGCAAAGACACTTATACCGTTACAAGCAATACGGTATTTAAGCGGAGTATCCACTTATCCGGCGATAAGATCTTTCATACCAATAACCACAGCGCAAGCCGCTCCTGGTCTCCGGAGAATCCTGCCCTTTACGATATAACCTTTACGCTAAAATCCGACAAGGGTATTCTGGATTATGCAGAAAGTTATTTCGGTATGCGCAAAATCCATACAGAAAACAGCATGGTTTATTTAAACAATCGTCCTTACTATTTAAAACTCATTCTTGACCAGGGCTACTGGCCGGACGGAATTCTGACAGCTCCCAATGATGAAGCCTTTCAATATGATATAACGATCATGAAGGAAATGGGCTTTAACGGCTGCAGAAAGCATCAGAAAACTGAGGATCCCAGATTCCTGTACTGGGCTGACAAATTAGGTTATCTGGTATGGGAGGAAATAGCTGCTGCCTGCCTTTTTACAGACGCTTCCGTTACCCGCTATATCAAGGAATGGCTTACTGTAATAGAGAGGGACTATAACCATCCCTCCATTGTTGCCTGGGTTCCCTTTAACGAAAGCTGGGCAGTCCCGGATATCGGCCGTAATTCTTTGCAACAGAATTATACCGTTTCTTTGTATCACATGATAAAAGCTTTAGATCCTACCAGACTTGTTGTAAATAATGATGGCTGGGAGCAGACCAAAACCGATATCTGTGCTATCCATAACTATTCTCACGGTACAGGCAAAGAACCCGATAAACAGGAATTCTTTAAGCGTTTCACTACAGACAGCGAAGTACTTCTCTCTCCTTACTCTTCCGGAAGAAATATCTTCGCACCTCCCTATCAGTACGAGGGTCAGCCCATATTGATTACAGAATGCGGCGGTATCAACTTTAACAGCAGTGAAAAGGGCAGTTGGGGATATACCAGTGCTGACAGCGAAGAAGAATATCTGAATCAGTATCGATTCGTAATAGATAACCTTATGCAGTCCGATTATATCTACGGCTTCTGCTATACTCAGCTTTCTGACGTAGAACAGGAAACCAACGGGTTGTTAACCTATAAACGGATACCTAAATGTGCACCGGAAAAAATCCGCGAAATCAATAACCAATACCGCCACAATATCGTTATTAGGCAGATATAAGTAAATAGGAGGATATTCTATGAGCTGGCAGTTTTTAAGTGACAGTTTAACTACAACTGACACCTTTATCCTTGAAGTTGACTTAAAAATCACTTTCAAAACGGACTGTATTGGGATCCTTTTTCTTACTGACTCCACTTCAGCTCCTTCTGAAGGCTTTATATTCACCCTTTCAGTCAATGGATTTACAGAACTTTCTTCCTTTACGAAGGAAGGAAGAAAATCCCTTGCTAAAAGAAAATCCGCTATCTTTAGGCCAAACACCTGGAACAGGATCAAAATCATTCTAATGCATGGTATATGTACAATCTTTATAGAAGAAATTCAATCCTCCGAGACGAAAGCAACTGACTCCATTTATGAACCCTGGCCTATCTTAGAACTGCCTCTTATTGCTCCCTCAAAAGGTATCGCAAGGATAGCAGCCGAATCAGACATGGAGCTTATGAATTCTGAAATGAATGGTAATTCTAATATCCTATTTCAGAATTTTCATATTTCCGCTCCAGACTCCTGTTCTTCCTGCAACACTGAGGCGCAGTTGCCTTCTTCCTTTGACAGCATGGAGAATACCTCTTCTCCCAGCAGCAGTGAAGCATATTTGTCTTCTTCCCTTGACAGCACGAAGAATACCTCTTCTCCCAGCAGCAGTAAGGAACATATTCCTTCATTATATTATCAAAATCCTGTACTTAAGGGTTATGCTGATCCGGATGTGCTGTATTACAAAGGAGCCTATTACTTGTATGCAACCTCTTCTTCCCTCCCCGTTGGTTATGAGGTATATGTCTCTAAAGATTTGGTAAACTGGGAATATGGTGGGATTGTTATGGGTGAGATCTGGGGTATGAAGAGATGGTACTGGGCACCGGATATTATGGAACGAAATGGTAAGTTCTATATGCTGGTATCCGTTAATGAACATTTAGGCATAGCAACAGCAAATTCCCCTTTAGGTCCTTTTATACCGGAACCTCACTATCTCTTTGAAAAGAGTATTGATGGTCATTATTTTATTGATGAGGATGGATCGGTGTACATATTTTATGTGTCCTGGCGACCTGGAAAATCCTATGCCCTTTACGGATTACGCATGGAGAATGACTGCATTACTCCCATCCCTTCTACAGAAACGCTTGTAATATCAGCTGCCGAAGAATGGGAAACCCAAAAAGCACCTGTTGCTGAAGCCCCTTATGTATTAAAACACAAGGGAAAATATTATCTCACCTATTCGGGAAGCCATTTTGAAAGCAACTCCTATGCAGTAGGTTATGCCACAGCAGACAGCCCCCTTGGTCCCTATAAGAAATTTGAGGGAAATCCTATTCTTTCCCAACATTATAAAGCCCACGGTCCCGGGCATCATTGTATTGTAAAGTCCCCAGATGGGCAAAAAATGTTTATCCTCTACCACATACATCATGATACTGATACCATAAGTCCCAGAAATATCTGCGTGGACAGAATACGTTTTATAGCGCAAAAGGATACAGCGGATCGCTTGGAGGTCTATGGACCCTCCGTCATACCCAAACCATATCCTTTAGAAGATAAATGAAATTCTTAATTGTTTTCAGACAGGTCTTCCTCATAATAGGCGAAGACCTGTTCTATGTGTTTGAAATATAAGTGACCATCCTCCCATGGATCAAAATGAAGGTCCATTCTGGAGTCATTCCAGTTTTCAGGAGTTCCCTTTGTCATTAATTTTCCGGCAGTTACCGGTTCTTCTACAACTGCCGGAAACTCCTGATAGCCAAAGAGAAGGTTCTCATGCATGGCAATAATTTCATACTTCGGTCCGTGAAAAGCTCTCTCCTCCTGCAGCTGGTAGTGATAATAGATATAACTGCTCATCATTTCAGGCTTTAAATGTGCCACTCTTCCTTTTCTGCTTTCTACCGGAACCTTCCTCCGCCAGTGTTCTTCACTTTCCGGTTCATTGAAATGAAATACATCTATCATGGGAATCCATTTTCTCATCTTATTTTCTCCCGGCCAGTCAATAAGGTATTCCTCAACTGTCTGCAAAAATTTGTCCGGGCTGATACTTTCTTCTTTACACTCATAATAAAGAAACAGCTGCTGCTCCCAGCAGAAGACACCTATGGTCATCAGCACACCATCCTTTATAAGCCTCTTTGAATTAGCCTCTGCCTTTAATACTTCCTTGGCCTTATCAAGACACCCTTCTTTAATCTGCGCTCTGTAAATAAATCTTTTCATAACTCTCCTTTCGTGAATATCAAATCTATGATTTGCTATCCCTGAATCCGTAGTTAAAAACAATCCTATCTTTGTTCAACCGGTCTCCCATTGCATGTCACATCTGCTCTTTTACCTTTTAAGCTTATTGTACCGGAACACCCTAACAGAATCTATGCAATTCCTTTCATAAACCGCGCAGAACCTGTCCAATACAACATTCGCCACAGGAATATCAGATAGATTAATTCCACCTATGGTTTGACTTCATCTGTAGAAAGTATTACTATATTAAAGTATTACTATATTATTGAATCAATCTATATAAGTTCCAGTATATATAGATGCAAGAAGGAGAAATTAATCACTATGGATACTTTACTGATTAAAGGCGGTCTCATTCATGATGCCGTAAACGAAACGCCCTACATAGCAGACATATTAGCAGTAGACGGTAAGATTACAAAGATACAGCCGGATATCAGTCCGGAAGAAGGAACCAAAGTTGTAGATGCAAAAGGTCTGTACATATATCCCGGTCTTGTTGATGCCCATTCCCATATCGGACTTGACGGATACGGCATTGGCTTTGAAGGCAGCGATTTTAATGAAATGAATGATATTCTGACACCTCATCTGCGTGCCATTGATGCAATTAATCCTATGGATGTCACTCTGAATCAGGCAGCTTTAGGCGGCGTAACCAGTGTAGCAACCGGCCCCGGAAGCTCTAATGTTCTGGGCGGCACCTTCACAGCAATTAAATTAAGCGGATTACGTATCGATAATATGATAATCAAAGATAAGGTTGCCATGAAATGTGCTTTTGGGGAGAATCCTAAACGTTGTTATAAAGATAAGAACAACTTTTCCCGTATGTCAACTGCTGCGAAACTACGTGAGATGTTATTCCAGGCAATGGAATATCGCGACAAGCTTACAAGTGCCGGCGACGACTTTTCTAAAAAACCAGCTTTTAACATGAAATTAGAAGCTCTACTGCCGGTCTTAAATCGTGAAATCCCCTTAAAGGCTCACGCACACAGAGCCGATGATATCTTTACTGCAATCCGTATTGCAAAGGAATTCAAAGTAAAACTCACAATTGAACATTGTACAGAAGGTCATCTTATAGTCGAAGAATTAGCAAAAGAAAATATACCCGTTGCAGTTGGTCCATCCCTGGGTCATGCCACAAAATATGAACTTAGAAATAAATCCTTTACAACCCCTGGTATTTTAGCGAAAGCAGGTCTCTCTGTATCCATTATCACCGACAGTCCAGTAATTCCCCAGCAGTACCTGGCTATGTGCGCAGGTCTTGCTATAAAATCCGGAATGGAACCCTTTGAAGCCTTAAAGGCAATTACCATAAATCCAGCAAGACATATTGGCATTGAAGAAAGAGTCGGTACCCTGGAAATTGGAAAAGATGCAGATATCGTATTGGCGGATGGTGAAATTTTCGAATCACTTACCAATGTGGTGAAGACTTTTATAGACGGAAATCTTGTAGAAGCCAGCCTGAATACTCATTAATATATTATAAATTGGCTCTATAATAATTTTGAGGTTTGCGGTTTATAACGCTTTCCTGCTTTATTATAGAGCCTGAATACAGCAATAGTCTTCCACTAATTGGAACAACCAGGCCCAAACACTTTTCAGAGATACAAAGGCTGTATTCAATCAGACTGGCAATATGCTTTCAATTAAATTGAATCGAGGATTTTATGGAGTTCTGATTTGTATTATCCACACTTCTTTTACTATTTCATGACTGTATCAACAATTTATCCTTCACTATAATTATATACATTTAAATACGCATCTCTCTCTTTTCGGAGCATTCCATAGTTTTTTAGTTCCTCCAATATTTCATTTTCTGTAGGATAACCCTCTGGCGCTTTGTGTCTGCTGTCTTGTTTATAACACTTAATATATGTACTAAGACAACTTACCTCTGAGAAACCAAGCTGCTCATAAAGGTATTTTGCGGAGTTTCCAATGATAACATCTATAAGTACTTTTTCCGGAGGGTTTACTTTTATGATTTTGTTAATCATGAAAGATACCAAAAGCCTCCCATATCCCTGTCGCTGTAAATCAGGACGTACTCCAAGCAGGTGAATCTTATTAGCGTAGATAACTCCGATAGCAACAATTTCCCCCTTAACCTCCATTACATATCGGTTGGGAGAATCATCTGCCAGCCTTTCTCTCTCCGATTTTGAGAGTTGATTGTAATAGGAAGGTTTCATCCCTAAACTCTCTCTTAACAGATAAAACGCAATATCGCTTACTGTATGCCAGCCTAAGTAATCAGAATCTCTGTAATTCCTTATAACAATATTTGCATCCTCCAGCAATTCCTCACTTCGTTCATCTAAGGTAACCAAAGTATTATTTCTTTCCATCTTAATCATATGGCAATAGGTATAGTAGCCATTTTTCTCAAAGAAACGTGCCACTCCTGTATCCAGAAAAAACTCACAGGTCACATTTTCATATGAGCTTTTAGAAATTAGCTCATCAGAGAAACGAAGCAGTTCTGTTCCGATTCCTTTATACCTGTGTGTCTCATTGACATACACATATATTTTTGCCTGTAATTCAGTAGATCTTTTTAACATAAGAAACCCTGTAATTTCATTTGCCTCACTGCTTATATAGATTCCTTCGCTGCCGGACTCAATTGCTTTTTCAAAGGCCTTTCCTAAATCTGCATCTGCAGCAAGCATATTCTTAATCTCATCAATATCATAAAAAGTATCCAGTTTTCTAATATTCATACTATCCTCCCATGTATACCGCAAGCTTGCTTGCGATACTGCCCAAATAAAAATATGAAATACCCTCGATTTCACACTAGCCGCCATTCGCGACTTAGCGTTGCTCCAATCTAAAGTGGAGTTTGCTTTCTAATTTCCACACCAGCTCCCATTGCAGGGTACTTACTAATCCTTATACCTGCCACAATTACATATATTTCTTTATCGATTTAACTACCGGTACTTTTATAATGCCTTACTCCAAACCTCCATACCAAGGAAGCCATCAAAAAGAAAGCAATTCCCGCAGGCAGCGCCAGGAAACCTTTATAATAGCTATCTGTCCAACCGCAGATGGAAGCTGCCGGGTAGTAGCTTATTACCAGCATTGGCATAAAGAAAGTAAACAGGTATTTTAAGGCTGCAGGCATATAATCCATCGGACATCGGGTAACCTGGTAGCTTACATTGGTAAAGATATATATCCAGTCAAGTCCTTTAATGGAAAAGAAAGCTATCCCGGAGGTGATTACAAACACCCCTGTGTAGGTAAAGAATCCTCCTAGAAAAGCCATGACGAGCATGCAGATATCCAGCCACCTTAAGCTTACCTTTAACTCTCGAAGACAATAAATAGTAGTAACCAGCCCGCTGACAACCCTGGCAAAACGGTGTATATGAAAGTAACTTCCTGCCACCTGAGCCATTAAGGATCTGGGTCTTAACAGCAACCGGTCAAAATCACCGCTTCTTATCATCTTCCAGGGAAAATAATCAAAACCCCGGCAAAAACTCTCGGCAAGCCCAAAACTTGTAACAGCAATAGCATAGATAAGCAGAATTCTGTATACCGACCATTCACCGATACTGCCAAACCTGGCGAACATAAATATAAGTCCAATAGGATCTGTTATAACCACCAGCAAGGTCTGCAGAATCGTAAGAGGCCACCCCTTATACTGCAGCCCCGTCAAAAAATTCATTTGTATTAAATGATAATACAAAACCAAATCTTTCTTAATATTTCTTACAATACTAATCAAATTCAAATTATCTTTATTAACTTTATAAGAAATACAATTACGCTGTATATTCTCCACTAGAGTTATGCTCCTTCCTCTCATTCACTTTAGCTCTGACCTAGTACTTTTTCATAAACAGTCTGTCTGTCAGCCATGTTGCAGCACTGCTTCTGCTTACTTTTAAACATCTTTTCCTAATCAGATTTAATAAGTTTTCCAGTTTATCCACCCTGTACAATCACATTCTTTAGTCGTCTGTTCATTAAGCTCCTTCCAGCTGCAATAAATACCAATATCCAGAATAGCTGAACACCTATAGCCCATAATCCATTTTCAGCCGTCAGTATTCCCAAGTAAAAGCGTACAGGAATATCAAGATAACCGGCAAAGGGCTGCAGAACCAGAAATTTCTGCATCATATCCGGCCATAGAACAAGTGGCAGATAGGAGCCGGATAACACTCCTCCTATAAGCAAAATCATATATACCGGCCCTTCTCCCCAATTAATATTAAGCCTAATGGCGCAGGCTAACATTCCGTAAGAAGTACATAAAAGGAAGGCACTGAACAGAGAAATTAGCATAAGCAGAAAACCTGATGGAGAGGCCGGAAGTGCCAGCCGATAGGAAGGAGGCATTAAAATACCAGCCAGCAGTACTGCCGAGCCTCTCCATATTAAAGGAGACAGCCGCCCGGCTGCTATTTTAGCAAACCAGTGAAAATACAAATCCAAAGGACGGCATAATTCAATTCCCACATCACCATTTGTAATTTTACCCAAGATCTCACCATCCACACTCATTGGCTGCATGAGAAACAGAAACTGAGCCAGCCATATGTATGTTACAACCTGTCTTAAATCCATAGCAGTTAAAAGCCCTGCTGAGTTTTCTGCGTATTTATAGAATATTCCATACACCAGTATTTCTATAACAGCATAGATGATACTGGTAGTAGCTCCTGCGATTCCTGCTAACCGGTATTGGAAACTTTCTGCGGTCTTAATACGAAAGAGAGAAAAACATGCTCTTAACATAAATACCTGATTAATAATTTTCTCCGTCATAAACACATCTCCTCATACATATGGGCTATAACTTCGTCTATATCCCTTTCTGCGGTGCTGATGTCCTTTAGAGGAAGCTGCTTTGACAGTCTTTCAATAATTACATGTGCAGCTACTTTTTCGCCGTCATAGAACACTGTCCATACAGGGCCATTTACAGTTATCTGCTCCGTACCTTCAATGGGGATTAGCTCTCTTTCCTCCCATAAAGTGGCCTGCAGCCTGCGAAGAGGCGCATATTTGCTCTTCAGCGCTTCCAGATTCCCATTATACAAAAGCTCTCCGTGTCCGATAACCATAACTCGATTGCAAACCGTCTCTATATCATCCATATCATTTGTGGTAAGTATCATGGTAACACCGTGGTCTTTATTTTCTTTCCTTAAGAAATCCCGCAGAGACAGCTTGGATACTGCATCCAATCCTATGGTTGGTTCATCCAGAAAAAGTATGTCCGGTCTGTGCAGCAGGGAAGCTGCAATCTCACAACGCATCCTCTGTCCCAGCGAAAGCTGCCTTACGGGAGTATTCATAAAATCCTGTATTTTTAAAGTCTCCACCAGTTCCGTCATACGTTCTATGTAATCCCCATTGCCAATTCGATATATATTTTTTAAAAGTCTAAAGGTATCCGTTACAGGCAGATCCCACCAAAGCTGACTTCTCTGTCCGAACACCACCCCAATCCTGGATACATGAGCCTGACGGTTCTTCCAGGGAATTCGTCCCAGAATAGTACATTCACCTTCGTCAGGTGTCAGAATTCCCCCCATTATTTTAACAGTTGTGGATTTTCCCGCTCCATTTGGACCGATATAGCCTACCAGCTCCCCCTCCTCAATGGAAAAGCTGATATCCTTAAGGGCTGTAATGGTTTTCGTTTCCCTGACAAAGGCCCCTTTTAACACTCCCATTCTTCCCTCCGGCCGTTTTGATATGCGGAACGTCTTACCTATACCCTGAAGCTCAATCTGTGACATGAATACGCCTCCTTCTCTTTTTTGTGTGTTTGCTCCATAAGCTTACTAATTTTATATTAGGAGGAAGTAACTGTCAAAAAGTGAAAAACGTCTCCCATGCTACCTCTAAGGGCTTAGAATCCCTAACTGCCTTTATCTCTTTTTTCCTAATTTTTTCTTGACAACTTGCCATTTGCATGCTATGCTATTAATACAATTTGCATGAGAAATAGATGACTTTTGTTAAGTTGTATCAAAAATAGGTAATTTGAGAGCAATGAGTATACATTGCTTATTTTTTTGTCTTAAAAACACTTTGGTTATAATACTCTGACTACTTCCACAAAAAAAGCATGGTGTTCTAATTTACACCATGCTTTTTAAATAAGGATTCAAGTGTCAGAAGTTTGAAAAACTTACGTTTGTTCTTTCTCATTAAAAGTTCTACATATCAGTATTTTTAACTTCACCCAGGAAATTCAGAATCCGTTCATTCACTTCTTTTACATTCTCCGTCGGCATATGAGGTCTGTGGCCGCACCCCGGAACAATCCAGATTTTAATCTGAGGACATTTCTTCTGCATTTCCCTTAGTCGATCGGCACTGGCATAACTGTCCTCTTCTCCTGCAATACAAAACATTGGCATGTCCAGTTTATTCCAGTCATCTTCCGTTAAAGCCGGATACATGCGCCAGTCTCTTATACTTTGATACATATGTTGCTTCCAGTCTCCCCCAGAGGCTTCTCCATGGAGGGCTTTGATTTTTTCAATAAATCCCGTCTCCTTTCTCTGAAGTAATGCTTCCGGTTCATAATCTTGAGAACCTGTTGGATCAGCTGTTCCGCCGCAGCCGATTGTAACGATGCTGCTCACCATCTCCGGGTATTGGGCAGCCAGGTGAAGCGCTACACCGCCTCCAAGACTATATCCGATCAAATGAACTTTCTGTAAACCCATTGTCTTTAGAAATCCAGCCATGTCTTCGGCTATAACAGCGGTATCCCAGTTACAATTTTCACTGACAGTACGCCCATGACCTCGAAAATCCGGCAGCAAAAGACGATAATGCTGGAAAAAAGGCTGAATCTGGCCGGAGAAAGCTATTATTCCTCTGCTGTAACCACTATGAAGAAATAATATAGGTTCTCCAATACCGATATCTTCATAAAAAATCCTGCAATCCTCTACCTGACAATATGGCATTCTTCTTACTCCTTTCCTTCTTCTATTGAGAAAAGATGCCTCTTCAAGCCGTGATAGTAATTCCCTTTTGCAGCTGTAAACTTAAGAATGCTGTAGTCAGGATCTGTCGGTCCCTTGGGATAATACATTTCATCACCTGGTTTCCAGAATGCAAGCTTTGTCTCAGCATCCGAACATATTTCCATTTCCCCCGTTAACATCAAACCATGAAAGCCCTCGGCATCCAGAAAATAAATGGAAGCTTTCGGGTTTGCTGACCAATGTGAAACACGAATGGAGGATGTATTCGTTGAAAACCAAAAGGTTTCTAATCCTTCATTCTTTATACGAAACATTGCTTTGGCATTGGGATAACCAGCCTCGTCAATGGATGAAACTATTGCATCCCGGCTGTTTTCAATTAACCTGATTATACTCTCTCTTACTTCTTTCTCCATAATGTCCTCCCTCTAATACTCTGATTTGTTATTGCCATAACGAATACTCAATTCTTAATCTCAAATCCTCAATACTCAATCCTCAATCCTCAATCCTCAATCCTCGCATTCTGATGGATTCACTGCTTCTCTTTTCTTCCCTGCTCATTCGATTAAAATACTTTCGATTTACACACTATATAGTATAGTACTATATAGTACTATTGTCAACCATATTATTACATAAAAAAAGGGAGAACTTAAAGTCCTCACCTTCTTTGTATGTATTTGTTAAAGCATTTTTCACTCTATTTACTTCAGTTATTTATCCTTAAGTATTTTAAAAGTTATTTATCCTTTATGTATTTCAAAAGTTATTTATCCTTAACTGCTGCTTTCCATAAGTATACAGAATAGCCTGCTATAACAACCACCTGAACAATAAGAATAATCAGCCCTTTGGTATCCAGAGCATCTCCGGTGGAATATGCAATAAAATCATGTGTTGTGTGCCATGCTATTACACCAATCAAACTTCCAGTGATGCAGACGATTTCCGCCAGAACAAGGCCAACCAGAAAAGCAAATGTAACTTGCAGTATAATATATAAAATATTCTTGCCATTCAGCAGGTTAACAGCATGAAATACGCCAAAGATTACAGATGCACCGATTACCGCTTTCTTATTACCTTTAATCTTCAGAACCTTTAATGCTATTCCTCTGAAATAAACCTCTTCATTTATACCAACTGCCAATGTATATAACAAAAGGATAGCTGTTGTTGCAGCGGAGTCAAGTTCCTGAAAACCATAAACGGCAACTGGTAAAAGCTCAATTAAAAATATAGGAAGATACCAAACTAACTTTTTGCTGGTACCGGCTTTGCCTCTGCTAATACCATATTCAACAAGACCGCTGTCTGATTTTTTCATAATGAGAAGTCCAATTATTATGGAAGCTGCCAAAAATCCGGTAATTGCAAGGTATGTATCTAAGGTATCCAGTTCTCTTATCTGGGAGAAAGCCATTCCCAGGGCTGTCATAAAGGTACAAAGTAAACCTGCCAATACTACTGTAAAATATGGGTGTTTCTGTGAGAATTTCTGCTTCATTTTAATGTCTCCTTATTTCTCTTCTGATTTTAGTTTCATTATTAATCCCATAAATGAATTTCCCAATAACCGCTTGATTTCGTCATTGTTAAAGCGGCAATTATTGGTTGCAAACATAGCTGCTATACCATGGGTTGTAAGCCATACCCCTGCAAACAGCTCTCTGGCCAAAGGAATACTCAGTCCCGTTCGCTCACTTAACATGGCTATAATCTCATCATCACCTTGTGAGGTATCGACGATTTCCATAACGCTTACCTCGGAAAATGCCTCTGACATAAACAACAGCTTGAACAGATTCTTTTCCTGTCTGGCAAAATCGATATAAGCCAATCCAATGGCCAGAAATCCATTCTCTTCATCTGCCTGCGCTTTTAACATCTGCTCATTGTAAAGTGCTTCTGCCTGCTTACAGACTGCTTCTTTTAATCCTTCCATTGATCCGAAGGTACGAAATATCGGATGGACGGAGCATCCTAACTTGCCCGCCAGTTCTCTGGCATTGAGGTAAGCAGCACCCTTTTCACGGATTATATCTATCGCAGTACTGATAATGTCTTCTTCTGTTATCTTAACTTTTGGGGGCATCTATTCACCTCTTTTCTAATACATCTTACGCAGATACAAGTTGTTGACTATTTTTTTATATTGAAAAATCAAATTACTTAAAATTCTATTACTCATATATCGCGTATCTTTTGTTACCTAACATCCGTTACCTATTATATGTTAGGTAACACAATCTGTCAATCTATTTTTGTAATTTTTTTATTTTTACATAAAGAATGTTAATAGAAAGCATTTATGCAATGGAATCACAGATTAATAAAGCTCATACCATTGGGATAATTACACCTTTAGTATGAGCTGTTATTTTGTTGCTATATTAATATAATAGTTCTTTTATTTATGATTCATCCATACAAGCATTTCACCAGATTTTCTGTTACCCCACAAAAAGTAAGGTATTGCTTTGATTTCAACTTCCTCTTCCCGTGTCCTGTATGGTTGATATAGGGTATTCTCCCATTGGTCATCAAGAATGCGTACTCCCTTACCAGTAACAGACAGAGCCTCCTTCATTAAATCAGGTTCCTTATTTATAGCAAATTCAGACTCTGTATCAATCGCAAGGGCAGATAAATTCTCACCATTGTCTGCTTCCTCCAGGCAGTAAACCAAAGGTCCTCTCTGGAGGGCAACCTTACCAGCATTGGCACGCACCTCAGGGTGGGACTGGATTAGTTCAACAGGCATATCAAAGCTGATACGAATTTCCTCCTGAGCTTTCCACAGTCTTGTTACAGAAACATATCCTCCTGAAACATTTCCTTCCAAGGGATAATATTCACCGTTTATTGTAATCTCAACCTTTCTGCACCAGCCAGGGATTCGAAAGGCAAGTGTATAGTTTCTAGCTTTCTTAAATTCTGTTACAATACATATATCACCGTTCCAGGGATACTCAGTGCTTTGCTGAAGGGTAATCACATCTTCTCCTGTAAGAACCTCTGTCTTACTGGGAATATAAAGATGTGTGTATAGGGCTTCTTCATTATAGGTATAGATATATTGTTTTAAGGAAACAATCAGTCGTGCAAGATTCGGAGGGCAGCAGGCACAACCATACCACTTCTGTCTCACAGGCATTACATGCTTTCTTTCAGGATTTTTAGCGCTTGCTTCCGGCCACACTTCCATGGGATTTACGTAGAAAAAGCTTTTTCCGTCAAAACCCATACCACTGATAATAGAATTATAGAGAGCCTTCTCCATTACGTCTGCAAAACTGCTGTCCTTTTCCATTAACAGCATTCTGTGAGCGAAGAAAAACAATCCTATTGAGGCACAGGTTTCCTGGTATACTGTGTCATTGGGCAGATCGTAATTAAAGGTAAAGGCTTCTCCGCTGTGAGTGGAACCAATTCCCCCGGTAATGTACATCTGCCTGGTAACAATATTATCCCATAACCTTCTGCAGCTCTGTTTTAACTCCTTGTCTTTGGTTAGCGCTGCAATATCAGCCATACCGGCATATAAATATACAGCTCTAACCGCATGTCCTACGGCTTCTGTCTGTTCCCTTACAGGGATATGAGCCTGGTTATAGGAAAGCTCCGGTTTACGGTCTTCATATACGTTCCAAAAAGGCACACGGCCTCTCTTTTCCCATTCTTCAATAAAGAAGCTCGGCTCCTGCCCTCTCTCATCAATAAAGTATTTGGACAAGTTCAAATATTTCTCATTTCCGGTAGCTTTATAAAGCTTAACCAGGGCAAGTTCCACTTCCTCATGACCATCATAACCTCGAAGTTTGCCCTCCTCTGTTCCAAAGACTGAATCAATATGGTCTGCAAACCGACACATTACGTCTAAGAGCTTACGTTTCCCCGTAGCCTCATAATAGGCAACAGCAGCCTCCATCATATGCCCTGCACAGTAAAGTTCATGGCACTCTAACAGATTGGTCCATCTCTCCCCGGGTCTTTTCAGCGTAAAAAAAGTATTTAAATATCCGTCCTTTTGCTGAGCTTTCTCAATAAGCTCGATTACTTCATCCGCCCAGGCTTCCAGCTGGCTGTCAGGTTTGCTGGCAAGACTGTAGCCTACTGCCTCCAGCCATTTGGCAAGATCACTATCCTGAAATACCAATCCGCCAAATTCTCCTTCTGCTTCACCGGCTGCAATCCTAAAATTATTGATAGCATGACTTTTCTCTGCGTCCGGTATTCTGTCATTCAGTGCTTCCCACTGATAAGGAATTACCACTTCCTGAACAAGTTTTGTATATTCCCTGAAAAAGCCCTCCTTCAAGGTTACAGCCTTTAACTCTGCGGGGCTTGCATAATAGAAATTATCCATTTATTGACCTCCTGAAACAATTATTATACATGGGGTAATATTGTTGCTTACCAGTTTAACTTAAGCTATAATAAGAGTATGACACATTTCATTTTCTTTGTCGGTAGTTAAGTCAAACAAAAGGTGGTAAATATTGACCTATGTATTATCTAAAAGCAGACATAACAACACCAGTTAATTTTATTTCAGCAGGACATTTTACTGCAGATACCCGTTGGATACATTCCCAGCGGATAATCTCAGACTATGAAATCATTATTAACCTGAAAAGCCCTATTTATATCCAACAGGAAGAAACAAAATATACTTTAAATTCTGGCGATTCTCTGCTCCTGCTACCAGGGCTTACCCATAAAGGCTTCCGCTATTCTGAGAAGGGCACCTCTTTCTATTGGTTTCATTTCTCCTTTAACAATAAGGCTGAACTACTGGATTCTTCCGAAGCAGAGGCAATGATTTCACTGATTAACAACAACAGCTTCTTTGAAGGATTGGGTAATATCTGCCTGCTTCCTGCAATATTCAGAGCAGATAACCCGGACAGGTTAACGATTCTCTTTCATCAGCTGCTGCATTTATCAGCCTCTGCCTATTACTCCAGACTGGCCATCCATTATCAGCTGACCTCCCTGTTAATTGAGCTTACACAGGAAAATATCACACAGTTAAAGCCTCAGCAGACTGCTTCGCTCCCTGCAGATAAACTTCCAAAAATCCTGGAATGGATTCGCATTCATATCCTGCAGGACATATCCCTTCAGGATGTCTCCCATGAATTCAATTATTCCAGAGAGTACCTTGCCAGATACTTTAAGAAGCATATGGGTATGAGCATGCAGCAGTATATCTATAACCTAAAGCTTGCAAAAGCAAAAGAACTCCTGTGTGAATCCGATAAAAATATCAGAGAAATCGCAGAAGTTCTGGGCTTTAAAGATGAGAAATACTTTATGAAACTGTTTAAGAGGATGGAAGGCACCACCCCCAAGCAATACCGTAATGCCTATAATAGGACACACATGAATAACAACTGATTACGTTCAATAACTTCCCTTATGATTGTTTTCGGCTCCTATCTGCGTGCTTTAGCTCGCGTGTTGATTACAAGAATTCAACAATGTCTTCTATCACTTTAACCATATCCTCAATTTCCATAGAGGGCACTTCCCCTTTATCTTCGGTCTGCTCTTTCATATAAGGAACATGTATAAAACCAGCCTTCATCCCCTTATATTCCTGTTCTGCCAGCCTGAGAGCAGTGTACATTACATGATTACATACATAAGTACCGGCAGTATTCGATATGCGGGTTACTGTTCTTTTATCCTCTAAATGCTTCATCAGTTCTCTGATGGGAAGGGTAGAAAAATAAGCCACCGGGCCCTCTTCGCAGATACTGGCATCCACCGGCTGGTAACCGCTGTTGTCCGGAATCCTTGCGTCATTTACATTAATTGCTATTCTTTCAAAGGTTATGCACTCTCTACCTCCAGCTTCTCCCAAGGAGATCACTGCCTCCGGCTTAAGCAGGTGGATGGCTTCCTCCAGTCTCTCTTTAGCACCTTTGAATTCAACCGGCAGCTTTACTGTATCTACCGTATTTCCTGCGTAAGATTTCTTAAGTCTCTTTATTATTTCTTCTGATGGATTTATGGTTTCCCCGTTAAAAGCTTCAAAACCGGTAACTAATATTTTCATGTTTCGTTCTCCTCTTTTGCCCTTTGATCTGTGTTCTACTATAGTACTACTTCTATCATTAATTTTCTATTATACCAGAATATAAAATACCATGTTGGTTTGAATGTTTTCACGGGTTGTTATTCTTTAATCCATTCTGACTGACGGTTTCGCTTTCTTAAGTATTATAAGCCCATCATAAGCTTTGGCAGGAGTCATTTTTATCGTGTAGAAAAAGCTGCTCACTTTTTTCCAGTTATCAAATTCGTTTCCTACATTCATCATAGAATGACTTTTGTTCACCAGTTCCTTTAAGCTGCTGTCTTTTTGCACTTCTGTCAGATCCAGATAGCTGATATTTTCTTGTACTCCTTTAAATTGAGCCGTAAGGGCATTTTTATGTTTAAGGTTGAATTCCTTATCTTTCCCCGAAGAAATTACTGCCCGAAAGGTACTTTCAAGACAGTCTGTCCCGATTGCATAATATGCATCTTCATAGGTATCCTGTAACAACTCACCCATAACAGTGACTGCCATATTGGAGGTTTTCATAATATGGCCGTTATGGCCCGTTATAAATATCATTTGCTCCTCTTCCTGTTTCAGAATCCAGTCAACTTTATTTTTCATGTATTTATCCCTAAGCGCCCCATAGCTTGATTTTGAGGTCTGCAGTGTGGCGTTTTCTTTCATTGACTGCGCACACTGATAGGCAAAATCAAATTCTTTCTCACTGCTTCTGCTGATATATTCCTCTTTTTCAGAAGAAAGCAGTTCCATTAGTTCATTGACTGCAGCCAGACCATCTTTTATCTTCGCCTTATCCTGGGAATAAACACTTTCATCGTTTAAATCAGCAAGAAGCGCTCGGTATTTCTCTGACACACCCACATCAGCCTTCTTCTCATATTTATCCAGATAGGTCAAAAGGTACTCCTTATTATTATCGTAACGCTGCATGTCAAATCCATAGAAGGAGAGTTTCTCTGAGTCTGCTGCAGTCTTGTTATACTCCTTCATCCATTGAATAAGCTCAACCATCTCCTTGGTACGATAAATAGCAAAGCCAATTTCCCCGGCTGCTTGTTCTGCTGTTGTTATCATATCTGAAGGTGCAGGGTTCTCTTTGCCATGAATAAAGTCATTTACTCTGGCTCCACCTCCAAAATCACCCTCTATTGCAAAAACACGGCAGTTGTTATTCTCTATCAAAGCCTGAAATACCTCCAACTTAAGACTTTGTAGCTCACTGTTACCATGGGTTGCCTCCCCAAGTCCAACAATCTTAACTTCCTCCTCCACTTTTATATCTTCTACAGATGTAGTATATTTCGTAATGTTATCTGAAACAGGTGTTTTAGCACAACCAGTCAGCAAGCTGCTTATTAGTAAAAATATCAGGATACCGGCAAATGTCTCCTTCATATCATCTTACCTTCTTCCATTAGATGCTTATATATGCCTTGCACTTTCACTGCCAGCACCCCATAGGCCACACCTAAGACAACCAGAAAAACAAAGGGGAACACTCTAAAAATAACCCAGGGTAATTCAAATAGTACTGCTCTTGTCAATTCACTTCCTGTCTTCTCCCATATTCCCGGTGTAAGAAAACCCAAACTGCCAATACTAAATTTTACACTTACCATGGAAGCAACAAGATAGATTACTGCACAAACGAAACAAATAACATTCATCTTAAAGAAACGCTTATACCTTGCAGCTGAGGATTCTCTGCTTGAAAATATCTCTTTGTTGCCTTCCCTGCTGACAGGCAGAAAATACTGAGCACCACTACACATTGTACCGGCTGTATGCTTCCATCCAAAGTCTTCAAAAAAATTCTTATAGTCTTCATAATCTTTCTTATGATTAAAGGTTCTGTAGTCCACACAGTAATTAAGATCCTGTTTCGGTCCTTTTTTGAAGCCATAGAAACCTCCAAAATGGTAGTAGTTTAACAGATAGCCTTTCGCTGCCATAGCATTCAAGTACCGTTCTTCCTTTTCAAAGTCTGCAAATAATCTGAACCTCTCCATTTCTATTCCTCCCTGCCTTCATATACAGCTATCATATATTTCAGTCTTTCTACTTCCATAGAAAGAACTGTCCTGCCATCTTCTGTAATCTGATATACTTTTCGTCTCGGATCTTCCGAGGGTATTACCTCAATTAATTTCTGTTTCGTCAGATTCTCCAATGCTCCGTACATAGTTCCCGCAGCTATTCTTACCTTACCACCACTTAGTTCTTCTACCTTCTGCATAATAGCATATCCATGTCCGCTTTCTCTTAATGCCAGCAGAATGTAGTAGGTCGTTTCTGTTAGAGGCAGATTTTTTAAGATGTTCATGTATTCCTCGCATTTCTATTGATAGTTTTTGTGTGTTTTACTTTCAATTCCTGATTCTGTATGAGGCTGATTACTATTTCATCAATTTCACATATTTGCTGTTATAAGTTAAAATCCTTAATGTAAATATCAAAAATGATTTGTATATAAAGCTCAACTATACAGTTCAACTATATAGTTGAATTATATACAGTCAGACTGTATATGTCAACACAAAAATATTCATAACATTATCTGACCCCGGCAGGCTGGAATTAAGAAACAGTACAATACCTTCCCTTTCTACCAAACGCTTCAGGGTATAATATATTGTACAGTCTCCATGTTATATAGATATTTACTTTGTTACTTTTCTCAACAACATCAGCATAAGAGGCAACACGACGTTAATCTATGCCTATAAGGTAAATCTTAATTCCTCAAGATGTGCCCGATATAATTTAGAACGAAATACTGCACTGCCATCAAATTTACGATACTCACCATATTCATAAAACTGCAGTCCACACTTTTCTATAACTCTCCCGGAGGCTTCATTATCAATGGCATGGTTTGAACTGAAGTCTCTGGCACCATGGCAATCATACGCATACTTTATCATAGCTTTGGCAGCCTCTGTTGTTAGCCCCTGATTCCAGTAATCATACCGGATATTATAACCAAAATCCCAAAAACCTTTGTTAAGGCCTATATCTCCGCTGCCAATAAGCAGACCGTTTTCTTTCAATACAAAACCAAAGTGAAAATTATCCTCTTCTTTCTGACTATCCAGCCATTCTCTAACATCAGAAATACTTGTATATGTAGCATAAGGCATATATTTTGTAACTCCTTCATCACTAAGCCACAGGTAAGCAGCCTCTGCATCGTCTGCTGTAAGTGATCTTAATATAAGCCTCTTTGTTTCCAAAATCGGTTCATTCATATATTACACCCTTTGATATTACACATATATCTGCAATATTGCCACCTTCAATTGGCATCCTTTCATTTAGATCTTTTACGCTCTATCGCTTTTCTGCTACAAGGAATACTTATAAGTTTAGACAGAATTAAAGGTCAGTTTTAGATTTCTATCAGTTCAATTTTACTCCATTCACTATATTATTCTGAATCTATTATTTTACTTTTACATATAAATTCTCTGCCAGAGCACAAAAAAGAGGATGTGCATAGGGATAGGTCCAATTATCAGGTAAGTTGGAAAATAATTGTATTTCCTCCACTTCAAAATCAGGTAGAATTCCGAGTTTCTTAATTTCTGCATAATAAATTTGTCCGTAAATTTCCATATTACTCTGTAACAATCCATCATTTCCTTTAACACCATAAAAACCTACAGGCTTTAGTACAAATTCACAGGCTCCCGTTTCTTCCCACAGTTCCCTTGCTGCTGCCTCATAGGCAGTCTCTCCTTCTTCAATATGTCCTCCTGGACACTCCCAGTTCTCCCTTTCTCTCACTCTGCAAAGAACCCAATTCCCTTCATAACGGGCAGCTATGTCTACAAAGCGCAGATTAGTTTCTTTCACCAAAACATCATATAATTTAAATTCAACCATAAGCTACCTCAAATTCTCTTTAAAATCTTACTGAATTCATCAGGAGCATCTTTTATGATACACAGCTCTTCTCTCTCAATCATATTATTTATCCTCATCTGATACCACCTGTCACTTACTCCAAGTTTCTTTTTGGTCAAGATTTCATTTATCAGATGTGCCATAGTAAATTCTCCTGCCGGCATCAAAGCCTTTAAGAATGCATCGTAAAAATCTTCTGCTACACTATTTAACGTACCATTTATCACGGCTCGCAGCGGAGCATTCTCCTTCTTTAATTGCTGCCATTCATTGCTGATTTCCTTAAGCTGCCATTTCGGTATTTCCTTTTCATAAGGCAGGAAATAATAGAAAAACCCCGCTTCTACTTCACCCCAGCTTGAGAAGGTCGTTACATTCTTCTTATCCAGGCTTAGATATTTCGGCAACTTTACTGCTGTTATCTTACAATTACACCTCTCAAGAATTGAGATTGCGCTATAATATCCACAGGCTGAATAAGGTGCATCACTCCACCATATCCTGATTTCTCCGCCCTTTTGCGCATAGTCAAGGAGACGTTTATAATCATTTATTGCATCTCTGCTTTCTGCCTCAAGTCCTTGTTTTAATGACTCCTGAAAAGACTCCTCCATTCCTGGTGGCGCAGGGATTGTCCGTGTATTTATCAAGTTCAGGAGCTTTTTCCTCTTATCGTCCAGGATGTCTCCGGAGATATCTCCTATATCTAATTGAAAAGGAAGACTGATAACATCCTGAGAACTGCCCCCCAGTGCCTTCCCCATTTTTCTTTTTTCAGCTTCCCTTCTCAGTAAACTTTTCACTTCCTTTTTTGAAGCATCTCCAATTATACCGATGGCTGAAACACCACCTAAAATATTGGTAGAATCATAATGCATTGCAGATTTCATAGCGCCTTTTACACTATTATTAAAAACGATTTCCAGCATATACTCTCCTTCAGAGCTTTTAATAGACCTTTTTCTTGGTCACTTCGTTAGTCTCACCTTAATCTTTCATATTTGTTTTATTTCTGGATAATAGCAGATATATTATTCCCGCACAGGTAACACTGAGGCATACTAGCATAATAAAATCAAAAGGCAAAAGGTCAGATATAAGTATACTGACAGGTCCATCAGCACTGCCAATAACTGCATTTGTCTTTCTTATTCCATTCACAGTCAGTAGAATGATTAAATGGAGTGCTCCTTTTAACATCATGAAAGAGCCTGCAAGGATTGTTACTATCAAAACTGTTTTCCTTCTTAGTCCCATGTATCTTTACCTCTATTTTTATGTTCATTCCAGATTTAGAATTAAAAATTACTTTAACAGCACCAATGAGCTACAAATCTCCATTCTCTAACTCTTTCTTATGAAATCCATTGTCCTCAAATAATTCCCGGTACCTTTACTACATAGAAAACCTTAGCTGCTAAAATTGCATAAATACATTCTTTTACATTATAGCACACCTCTGTTATTCTTACATTAGCTTTTACCATAATTTCTCACTACAATTGTAGACTAACACAATGTAACAAAGCACTTTGCTTATCCAGCAAAGTGCTTTGTTACTCCAAATATATTTTTTATATAGAAATCACGTTTTTGTAAAAGTTATGCCACCTTCACATTCCACGTTTCCCAGTATTGATTCACACTGGATATCTCCCTGGCATTCTACACCTCCATGGATGATGCTGCACTTTATGTCTCCTTCACATTCCACACTATTTGCGATATCTCCGCAGCTTATAGAACCACCACTTTCTGCATAGCTGCTTATATTGCCGCAGCTTATATTGTTTTCGCATTCCACATAACTACCAACATTACCGCAGTTTACTCCTCCACCGCTTTCTAAATACCCTCCAATATCGCCACAGTTAACTGAACCCTCACACTCAACATATCCCCCAATATTACCGCAATTTACACCTCCACTGCACTCCACATAACCGTTTATATTTCCGCAGCATACAGTCCCTTCACTTTCTACATAACCACTTACCACTCCATCAATATTTGCATTGCCCCATATTTCAAAATTAAGTACCGGTTCTTTCATTAATTCAGCGGGTATCTTCAGATTGATATATTCCTCTTTGTTCCAACGTCTCCCATCAATCATCCTGTTCCCTTGGAATTGAATGATACGCATAATATTATCATTTGGCAATTCTTCTGCTACCATTTCCTTTATCTGTATATCTCCATAAAATAAATAATCGATGGATACACCAAAGAATTGAGCTATTCTTGGCAATTGCAGGATATCCGGAAGAGAACCTCCCGTTTCCCATTTGGATACTGCCTGTACACTGATGTCAAGTGCTGATGCCAATACATCCTGGGTAATCCCCTTTTCTTTTCTTAAGGTAATAATCGTATTCCTTACATTTTCCTGAAACTCCATATATCCTCCCGTCTGTACTTAACCTATACCTTTTCTTTCTGTACAACCTTCCTAACTAAATTTAACCTTTTACAGCTGTTTATCTGATGAAGAAAGCTTTCTTTGTACACCAGTATATAGAATTCCTCCAAAGACTACAATAAACTTATACTTGAATTTTATTCAACTAACAGTTGAAATAGAAAAAGGGCCTGAAAACATCTGAATTAAGATGCCTCAAACCCTCTTTCTTCACGCATTGCTTGTATAGAAATGTTAAATAATTACATAATGTCCATACTTACTGCTTGTAGACTGAATTTATGAATTCCTGTTGCAGCAATAAAAGATAAGCAAATAATAATCTCACTTTTATATACGTACCGGAACTTTATAATCTGGAAATATCAAATCATTGCTTAAACTTTTACCCTCAAATAATTAATCTATGAATATCATCTGTATTATTTCTCCAAAGCATATACATACTCAGTTTCAACTGTAACCTGATTGATATCACAAGCAAGTCCATTTCTGAACACCGGCCATTTCTCCAGGTAGCGTTCAGCATTTTCTTCTAATGCCTCTATTTCAATCTGCAGTTTCTCCGGGAACCCGTAACGCTTCAATCCGATTTCCCAGGTCTGTCCGGTATAGTACCAGTCATCAACCCATTCACCGTTAATATAAAGCTTTGCAGTATCTCCTCCGAAATCAACCTGCAGGAAACAATCTGCTGCACCGGCTGGATAATCAAGTTTAAATTCATATACTTTGCTCTTGCTGCCTGTTTCTTCTTTCAGGAGCTTATATTCTACTGCAGCAGAAGGTTGTTTCGTAAGGCATTCATAAACTGCAAAACCTGCTTTTTCTCCAGCATACTGGTATCCGGAGGGTGCAGCCGGTAAAGCAGGATATGCTCTTAGCTGGTCACTGTTTCTACTCAGTATTACGTATCCGTCCTCTGATTCCACTACCTCTCCTTTTGTAAGCAGAAGATATTCCTTATCCAAGGATATTTTCCAGGAATTAAGTGCATCTTCTCTGGTTATAGTAAGAACCTCAGCCTTCTCCGGCTTACTCACCCAGTCGTATTCAGGGGTTGAATCTGTATAAAATACATAACTTTCTTTCTCACGGTTATGTAATATACATAAGGGGGTTGCCATAGCTGATTTTAGTTCTCCATCTCCTACCGGCATATAAAAGGGCAGGAAGAAGAAGTCCTCATTCACAATATCACGCACCGGATAGCGAAGGATACCTTCACCGGTATCTGCCTCAAGCACCGTAGCCTTATGCTCTGCCATCACATATCTTCTCTGATAATTATTAACAAACAGATAACCACTTTTGCCGCTTCTTCGTACCGATGTTCTTAAATCTTTAAAATTTGTCTGGAATAAGGGATTACTCTCCGGCAGGTAGGTATCCATCTCACATAAAGCATTTCCAAAATCCTTTATAAACATGGCTATCATCTTGATTTCTTTTAAAGTACCGGACATCTGTCCGTATTCCCTTATGGGAGCTGCAAAATCATAGCTGAATACCGGAAGGTCATTGGGGTATCCGGTTTCTCTGGATTCCTGAAGTGTGGTTACTTTCCCCTTAGGATTGGTTCCGCCATGATACATATAATAGCCCAGAAGATTTACACCGCAGCCAAGCTTAACCATGGACATTGCTCCGATATCCTTAGGATGTGCTACCGGTCTTCTATGGTGCGTAACCTGCATTCCTCCGCCTAATTCGGCTGTAAGGAATGGAAACTTGGAGATATCAAAGGTAATACCCGTACCAAATCCATAATCGCTGCCAATATTATGATCGTTTCGTTCTGTAGTAAATACATAGTTCCCGCTGGGTTCGATTTCAGTAAGCCTCTGATCCCAGGGAGCTTCACAATATCCGCCCATTACCGGAAGCAAACCTCCCGTAACAGCTCCACCCCAGCCCGTTGCTGTATAATAGGGTACCTTAAGTCCCACTTCTTTTGCAATAGCGGTAAGGCGTCTCATGTGTTCTTCTCCTGCCTCGCCTTGAAGACCACCGCAATGGCCGTACTCATTTTCTATCTGCACACCAATAATCGGGCCGTTATCCTGATACAGAAGTCCTTCAACCTGTTCAGCTATTTTACTGTAATAACGTCTTACTTCTGAAAAGTATTCTTCGTTATTGGTACGCAGTTCAAATGGTTTCTTAAGGAGCCAGTCCGGCAGTCCTCCATTTCTGGCCTCTCCATGGCACCAGGGTCCCACTCTTAAGAATAATGTCAGGCCTGTCTCTTTAACCGTTTCTACAAAGGCTCTTAAATCTCTCTGTCCGTTAAAATCATATTCCCCCTCTACCTCTTCATGATGGAGCCAGAAAGCGTAGGTCGATACGGTTTCAACGCCTCCCGCTTTCATTTTGTAAAGGGATTCCTTCCAATACTTTCTTGGATAACGGCTGTAATGAAATTCCCCCATAATCGGAAACCAGGGGTTACCATCCTTTGTCATATACTTAGAAGTAAATCCATACTCAATTCTGCTCATTTTTCTTACCTTGCATACCTCAGGCTGTCCTGTGGTACCGCCACTGAAAATCAGGCTGAAAGAATCATAATTGTGGCATCCTTTCTGTAGTCATATTTTCTTTCAACCATAATCCTAAAACATCTCGTTTTTTCTTAATTTAAACCTTCGCATTTTTCCGAATACCGGAGGTGATACAATTTTCATACCAAGCTTTACGCTGTCTTTCTCTATTATAATATCAGGCAGCTCATAGGTTACCCAATTTTCATCCGTTGGATATATAACCAGTTCCTTATAATTACTATCTGTCTCTCCGGCATATAGCCTTACGTCTACACCTGTAGTGTTAGTGCCTCTGTATTCTACCGATAGACTATAGTTGCCTGGCGTTAACCCCTCCACCTTTCTTTCCAGCTTCCAGGTGAAATTTACAGGGCTTTCTACATAAATATAATTGGAAGGCGGAGCAGGGAAAGGCTCATCAAATTCCTGTAACAGCTCTACTTTGGCCCGGCTGTCCTCACTCTTTATTTCCCAGCCCCGGAGTCCATCTTCAAAGGCTGCATTTCCTATGTAATTATGGCTGGTCTCAAAATACTCCACCACTTGAATTTCTACTTCTACCGTTTTTCCGATTGACTCCAGATTACCCTTAACCCTGAAATCCCCTGTCTTATCTGCGGAGAACTTCTCCCATGCTGCTTTTATTTCATAACTCTCCCCATCATAATACAGTACCTTGATATTCTCCGGTAATTTAACCTCTTCACCAAGCTTCTGAAGTATTTTCTCCGGTTCATAAATTTTAGCAACTTCCTTCTGCCTGAAATTCTCTCTGATAAAGCAAAAACTGCTAAGGGCAGGTAACGCTTCTCCCTTCTCATTAAATACTCCCATATTGCTCCACCAGCCGCCTTTACCTTCAAAAGGCAATACCACCGGTTCCCAATAATATATGCCAAGCCCCATCTCTTGTTCCAATGAGGCGGTTATATTCATCACCAAATCCAATACTTGTTTTTGTCCCCAGGGACTTGCCGGAAAACCAGCAATTTTCTCCTGCTGTTCTCCAATGAATCCATCCCCTGCATTTCTCCAGGCATGGGCTGTTTCAGCCACCACAATAGGTTTTCCATAACGTTTAACCAGCTTTACGAGAGAATCCTTAAGCTCCGTAAAGCTTCCATGCCAGAAAGGATAATAAGACACACCGATGATGTCATAATCCTTAAGCCCTGCAGCCATTACGGCATCAAACCACTCCTGCAGATAATAATATCTGCCCCCCTGATCTAAATGAATTACTATTTTTATATCCTTGTTCAAATCTCTGACTGCCTGTATTCCGGAATTAACCAGCAATGCCAGCTGTCTGTAATTTGGTACTTCTCCTTCAGGAAATAACATACCGCTTCTGATTTCGTTTCCTATCTGAACCATATCCGGCAGTACTCCTTCTTCCTCCATTTTAAGAAGTACTTCCCTGGTATAATCATATACTGCCTGTACCAGCTCATTAAACCCAAGCTTCTCCCAGGCCTTAGGTTTTACCTGTTTACCGGGATCTGCCCACCAGTCGGAATAATGGAAATCCAGAAAAAAACTCATTCCATACTGTTTTATCTGCTTTGCCATTGCAATGGTCTGTTCCAGGCTGCAATAACCCCCGGATTCAGGTACCTTTTCAGGTTCGTTCCAGATACGAAGGCGAATGGAATTCACTCCATTTTCCTTTAACAGTTCCCAAACTTCTTTTTTATTTCCCTCTGCATCATAAAATTCTGCTTCAAGTTCCTCTAGCTCCGGCAAAAAAGAGATATCCATTCCTTTTATAAAGTCCATAATCAGTACCTCTCTAATATACTTACTCTTACATTTTCCTGTGTCAGCTTTTCTGAACTTAAGTTACTCTAAGAAACTGATGCTGCTATTTCTGTCCAATAGCATAAATGGGGACTGAACAATTACAGTCCCCATTATACTTTTTAGCAAATCCTTCATTAATTGCCGGCTGTATAGCTTTCAGCCTGTTTCTTGATTTCATCATAAACTGATTGTATTCCTGCATTATCAAGTTGTTTTCGAAGTTCAGCAATGGCAGCATCCACATCTCCGGCCATACCCAATACCAGAGGGGTATAGTACTGGTCTAAGACCGTTTCAACAGCCGCAGCCTGTGAACTTACATTTGCATTATTAAAGGTAAATCCATCGTAAATGTGCTCTGGTTTGATATTTGCATTCCAGGAATCTTTAATAGCCTTAACTTTATTATCTACCTCATCAGGATTTGCTTTGTATTCAGTACGTTTGATGGTCATGTTCACCCATCCCCAGTTACAGTTTGCATCTACACCGTAATTAGCCTCTGCATCAAGTACACTGTACTGATTATCCGCTTCTGCTTTCCAGTGAGTTCCTTCAATACCTAAAGAAGTAAGATCCTGTATTTCAGGATTTGTATAGAACTCATTTAATACCATCATGGCACGTTCTTTGTTCTTACTGGTAGCATTGATTGCCACACCATTGTTTATGTAAGCATTAACAGCTTTGGCAATACTGGGTGAAGTATCGAAAATCTGTGCTTTCCATTCAGGATGTTCTTTATTGGCCTGATCTACATAAGTCTCAGTAGTACCGATATTCCAGATTAAAGAGGCAGAGGTTCCGCTTAAGAAACCGTCCTGTCTTTCCTCTGTTGTTGCCAGGGAATCCGCAGACCAATAACCTTTATCATATAAATCTTTGGCTAATTTACAGTATTCCGTAAAACCAGCCCAGTCAAGTGCATAAGTAATTGTTTTATCCTCAGGATTTACCGTATTGTAAAGGAATAATTCCTTGGTGGAGGTACCGCTTACAGTGTCCATTCCTTTATCCAGCAGGTACTGGTAATATAATCCACCCGCCTGGGTGCCTAATGGTGATACGGAAGGTTCACCTTTCGCAACTTTTCCGTAAAACTCCAGCAGCTGGTCAAAGCTTGTAATATCACTGTAGCCATACTTCTGCAGTAAATCTCCCCGAAGCCCCACTACGTTGTTACCAAATTCATTCTGATAGTTGGGTACCATATAAATGCTGCCATCTATTGTTGCCTGACTCCAGGCTACCTCTGGAACAACCTTCATGATATCCGGTGCATAAGTACTTATAAAATCTTTTGTAAGTGCATAGAAACCGCCCATGGCTACTGTATTTTCATAATGTCCCCAGCCAGCTGCCGTAAAGATCAGATCAAAATCCTCACCGCCTGAGAATAACAGAGAATACTTCTTATCATGTTCACTCCAGGAAAGAAATTCCACTTCCACTGTCGCATTCAGCTTCTCCTGTAGCTTCTTATTGATTTCTGCATATACCTTATCAAAGTCCGCTGTCCTGTCACCTAACAGGTACATCTTTAATGTAACCGGCTTGGAAATATCCACCCCATTAAATGTCTTCTCTGCCGCATCTGTGCTGCCTGTTTCTGTTCCTTTGCCTGTACCCACTGCATTATCATTCTTACCGCAGCCTGCAAAGAGCGCTGTTATTAAAGTCAGTATCATGATAAGGGATAAAACTCTTTTTTTCATAGTAATCCTCCTCTGCATTAATAAGTTTTCTTGTATACCTTCTATATAAATCCAAACGGATCTATATTATCCTTTTACCGCTCCGATGGTAATACCCTGAACAAAATATCTTTGTACAAAAGGGTATAACAGAATGATCGGTCCGGTTACTACTACTGTCAGTGCCATCTTTAAGGACTGAGTGGGCATAGACATTGCAGATACCGCTGCCGTACTGCCGCCGCCCATTGATTCCACCAACCGCTTATAGGCTTCTATATTATTAACCTGCTCGTATAAAAAGTATTGCAAGGGCTGCATTTCATCCTTACCGATATAGAGCATGGCATTATACCAGTCATTCCAGTAGGCCAGTGCGATAAAGAGGCCTACCGTAGCCATGGCAGGCTTTAGCAGCGGCATTACAACCTTTACCATGGTTCCGAATTCCCCGCAGCCATCTATTTTCGCGGCATCTATTAAAGATTCCGGTATACCCATAATGTAGCTCTTCATAATCAGCAGATTGTAGACACTGAACAGCAGGGGCAGCACCAGGGCCAGATAGTTATCCTTAAGCCCCAGATATCTGGTCATCAATACGAAATACGGAACCAGACCACCGTTAAACAAAGTGGTAAAATAAAAGAAAAAGGAGAATTTATTTCGCCATTCAAACTCTTTCCTGGATAATACATAGGCTGTCATAGTCTGCAGGAATAAGCCTGCAATCGTTCCGAAAATCGTCAGAAAAATGGTTACTCCATAAGCTCTCAATATAACACTGGGTTCTTTAAATACTGTACTATATGCTTCTAAGGTAAAGTTCTGCGGCAATAAGGAAAAGCCGTTTAATTTAATCGCTTCTTCCGAAGAGAAGGAAGCTGATATAACCATAATAAACGGTACCAGGCAAAATAACGCAACCACACCATTGATAAAGTAGGAAAGGAACGCAAGAACTTTAGAGTCCAGCCCTCTTTTAATTCTCTTTGACCCGGCAGTTGTATTTTCATTCATATACTGTCCCTCCTAGAATAAGCTGTAATCTTTGTTGTAAACGCTAACCAGTTTATTTACCAGCAAGATTGTAATAAAACATAACACCGACTGATAGAAACCGGCTGCCGCCGCCATACCAAAATCATTATTTGCAATTAAGGCTCGGAAGGTCAGGGTATCTATAACATCTGTATAGTTGTATAAGGTACCGTTTTTACCCACCAGATTGTAGAACATATCAAAGTTTCCCCTAAAGATTCCGCCTACTGAAAGCAGTAAAAGAATGATTACTGTCGGCATCATAAGAGGTATGGTTATCTTAAAGATACGCTGAAAGACATTTGCTCCGTCAATGGAAGCCGCCTCATAAATAGAAGTATCTATTCCCATAATAGCCGCCAGATACATTACCGAGCCGTAGCCCACGCTCTTCCAGGCATTGAATAAGATCAGGATAAAGGGCCACAGTGCACCGGTAGTATAGAAATTAATCTTACTGAAACCGAGCTTCGTAAGTATTCCATTGATAAAACCATAGTCATAGCTTAAAAGGTTAAAAGCGATTACAGATACGATAACCCAGGAAATAAAGTAAGGCAGAAACATAACTGACTGGGATATCTTACGGAAATGTTTGTTTTTCATTTCCGTTAACAATATGGCTACTGTCATCTGAAGCACCGTATTAAATGCAATGAACATCAGGTTGTACAAAACCGTATTCTTTGTTACCAGAAAGGCTTGTCCTGACTTAAAGAAAAATTCAAAATTCTTTAAACCGTTCCAGGGGCTGTTAAAAATTCCGCCTGCATAGGTATACTTTTTAAAGGCCATGACAATACCTGCCATAGGTATATAACTAAATATTAGCGTATAGATTACTGCCGGAAGTATCATCAGCAAAAATACCCTGTATTTCTTTAGCTTATGCAAAAACCCATTCTTATTCACAACTTATGTACCTCCAGTCCCTTGTCTGACTCTTACTGCGTTGAACGCCTTAAGTGGATTTCATAATCCAGTATAGTCTTATGTGTACTTGTGTCCCCATTTATAATCTCAATCAGACGTTTGCCTGCAATTGTCCCCAACTCCTTCACATCAATTCCAACAGCAGTTACAGGTGGATTATTGGTCTCCAAATGCATGCTGTCATAGAAAGAAGCCACTTTTATATCTCCCGGAACTGTTAAGCCCTCCTCCCGCAATAAGGACAATACCCTTGTGCAGATTACGTCATCGGTGCATACAATGCATTCCACCTGGCGTTTTAAGATGTTACGCACGGCCTGTTCTATAAACACCGGACTGTCACAGTCTGTAAATACCAGTTCCTGTTCAATGGGTACCTGCCGTGCTCTTAAAGCATTAAAATATCCTTCACAGCGGTACCTGTTTACCATATGCTTTTTATCCCCGGCTATGAGGGCTACCTTCTTCACGCCATCTGCCAGCAATAAGGAAACAAGCTTTTCACAGGCCTCCATATGATTATTGTCAATCTGTACGATGGTATCGTCAGCACTTGAACCCACCAGTACAAAAGGGATGCCTTTCTGTTTTAAGTACTCTGTTGCAATATCATTCATAAAATTTCTGGTTAGGATCATTCCGTCTATCTTATGGTGGTCAACGATTCTCTTTAAAAGGTTGATATCCGTCTCTTTCACGGTGGTCACTACCACATCATAATCCATCGCTGCTGCCACTTCACACACTCCTAAAAGACAGATCTGAAAGAAAGGGGTACTGCTTAAATTGGCGTCTGCCGGAAAAGCTACTCCGATATTATAGGTCTTGGAATTTGCCAGTCCTTTTGCAATGGCACTGGGCCTATAATTATATTTCTCGATACATTCGGTAACCCGCTGTATAGTCTCCTTTCCAATCCTTCCTTTTCCGGATATGGCACGGGATACCGTGGTTTTTGAAACTCCCAGTTCCGCTGCAATGTCGGCAATGGTTAATTTACTGCCGGATAATATGTTCTTATTTGCTTTCTCATCTTGAATTTGCTTTGACATTTGTCCCTCCCCGATAAGGTTTGCTCAATCGGTTGTTCTATTTTTATTATATCATTATTTATCTCTAATTCAATTGTCATAATTATATATTTTAACCTTAATATTTTATGCACTATATACAATTGTACCGCTATTTCTGCGCAATTATTGTTGCGCTTTTACTTTTCCTTGTAGTTATTACTGCTATATGTTCATGAAATTATTTTCTCTTTTATTAAACAAATTTTACAACTTTTTAATTACAATTCAAATTTAGACCTCATATTTCAAATTTTTGCGCCACTTTGCGCAATTACATATTTACCCTTTTAATAAAATTGTGTTTGGGATTGGTATCGTATTAATTTTATAGGTATATTTTTATAGGTATATTTTTATATTGATGTTAGCAGCCACAGAATTTCAAACAAAATTAAGCTCGATAGAATGATTAATAGCTCCTTCTATCAAGCTTAATGACTGAATTATTTCTCTAAAGCTTATAACATTATTTTTCTCTAAAGCAAATTGTAAATTCCTTGTTAACCGCCGGCTGATATGAGATAATAGTTTGAAAATGGATAGCATTTTTAGAAAGCTGTATTTATTCCCAGTATTAAGCTTCAATATTCAGCTTTAATATTCAGCTTTAATATTAAGCTTTAATATTAAGCTTTAATATTAAGCTTCAACATTCAGTTACAAAAGAAAAAAGGAGAGGTGTACTATGAATTTTCATTTTGACAACAAGCTTCAGCTACTGACCGACAGACTGCTCCTCCGAAGCTTTACCAATACCGATATACCTGCTATGCTTAAGAACTGGATTGCAGACCCGGAAGTACAGAGCGGCTACGGAGAACCTCCATTCACTACCGAAGAAGAAGTAAGTAATTTATTAGACACCTGGAAACAACAATACCGGTGGGCTATTATTTTAAAATCCTCCAATGAAAATATAGGACATATCAGCTTTTGCCGTCTGTATGAAGATATCAGTACCGCAGAAATAGAATACTGCATCGGAAAAGATTTTTGGGGCAGGGGTATTGTAACAGAAGCTCTGAATGCATTCATCAGGTATACCTTTGAAAATACTTCCATCAGCAAATTGGAAGCTTATCACAGGCTGGAAAATCCCAACTCCGGACGTGTTCTTCAAAAGTCAGGTTTATCTCCCGTTACAAATGTGCAGCGCTTTTCCCACCTTCTCAAAGCCCCTGAGGGCGATATCTGTTATGCCCTTACCAAAGAACAGTTTAAGCTTTAAATTGCCTGACCGCTCTTAAATAAGCCAGTATCAGGGGATGCGGAAACTCTGCCGAGGAACTTAATTGGGGCTGGAACAGTGTAGCCAGATAAAATCTTTTATTGGGAATAGTGATAATCCTGGCTTCCCCCTTATCATCCACCCCAATTACACGAAAGCCATTTCGGTCCAGCTGGTTTTGAAATTCTTTATTCAATTCCATACTGCAATTATACTTTTCAATTATTTCTGAACTTTCATAAATATCAGAAAGAATGGAAGCTTTCTCTATCTTTAACTCCTTTGTCTGTCCGATAAGGGAGCAGGACAAGGCGGTTATGTACTCATTAGGCTCATACAGGTTGAAGCTCTTATCCATCAACTCCTCAATCTCTAATACATTCCTGCCGTATTCAATGGCCGCATGCTGAAAACCACCGCAGGTTCCGATAAAGGGATAATCCTCTTCTCTGGCAAATCTTATGGCGTTAACGGCTCCGTTCATGCTCTTATAGGGACTTCCCGGCGCACACCACAGGCCGTCATATTTCTTAAGTTCCATGCAGCTGTCCTCCAGCTCCGTCGTCGGCAGCCAGGTATATACGGCTTCCACCCCCAGCTGATTGGCACAATGCTTTAATGCCTCCTGGGTGGCCAAATGAGAAGGACGCCCGTCATAATCTCCAATTATACCAATATTTATCTGCATAGTCATTAACCCCTCCATTATACAGGTATTTTCGTTTTATTCCCGTTCTGTTTCTGCTTTGATTAAATTTCCACATTTAATCTGCTTCATATTCCTTGTATTGCTGTAAAATTCTATTAAAGATTAGGCTGCACAGTGCACCAATGCCCCTATTTGAATACAATGGTATCCTTAGATATTTTCTCCTTAAAAATCCAAATCCTTAGCTGCAATATAGCCCCCTAAGGAATCTGCACTCTTAATTCCATTCAGAATTGCCTGCTCTACGGCCTTACAAGCCAATACACTTACTGCATCCAAAGTTGTCTCCACTGCTCCAGTGCACAGAGTAAACAAAGTATCTCCATCATATACCGTATGGGCTGGCCTTATTGTCCTTGCAAGACCGTTATGTGCAACAGAAGCCAGTTTGCCAGCCTGGGCTTTCGTTAATTTTGCATTGGTCAAAATTGTACCAATAACAGTATTCCCGCTGTAGAAATCTTCACTTTTACGATACTGATTTAAAATTGCAGTTTCGCTGTCAGCAAAATTCTTTCTGTCCGGGGTAAGCATTCCTGCTATTATCCGGTTGCTTTCGTAATCATAGATGTCTCCTACGCAATTGACTGCTATGACAGCCCCCACCATTAAGTCCTTATGGCAAAAGGCACTGCAGCCGACTCCGCCTTTCATGGCAGTTTCTATACCATTAGTTGTTCCGATAGTAGCTCCGGTACCCGCCCCATAATTTCCGCTTCTAAATGTATTCTGTTCAAAAGCATCCTTACAGGCTTCATAACCCATGGAAGCATCCGGACGAATGGTATGGTCTCCTATTTTTAAGTCAAATAAGATTGCGCCACAAACATTAGGAACTACCGTCGGACCAACATCCCGTCCTATTTTCCTTTCCTCCAGAAACTGCATTATGCCACCTGCTGCATCCAAACCATAGGTACTTCCACCGGACAGAAGGATTGCATGTACTTTTTCCCTGTTATTAACAGGGTTAAGGGCATCTGTGTCCCTGGTACCAGGAGAACCTCCCCGTACATCCACTCCGCAAACAGCTCCTTCTTCACATATTACAACTGTACACCCTGTGGCAGCTTTCCTGTTCTGTGCCTGTCCGATTCGAAAACCCTCTATATCGTAAATATTGATTTTATCCATTGTATCTTACACTTTCCTTAAACATCTGATTTTAAAATTGCCTCTATAATGGTGTCGATATCAGCAAGGGCACCTCTCCCCACATCTCCGCAGGCGAGCAGCGCTTCCTTGGGTTCCACAAATTTATAGCCAAAGGAAATCAATTTCTTTATATTATCCTGGGTTATGGGATTCTCATACATGGCAGTATTCATAGCAGGGCATATAATTATGGGTTTATTTTTTATTGCCATAACTACGGTCGAAAGCATATCATCTGCAATACCCGAGGCTATTTTCCCTATAATATTTGCGGTAGCCGGCGCAATAACACAGCAATCTGCTCTTTGTGCCAGGGAAATATGCCTTACATCCGGGTAAGCTATTTCCTCAAACATATCAACATAGACTTTATTCTTTGTCAAAGTCTGCAAAGTCAGAGGTGTTATAAACTGAGTTGCTGATCTTGTCATAATCGTATTAACCTTAATATTTTTCTTGGTAAGCTGATTGGCAATGTCTGCAGCTTTATAGGCTGCAATACTTCCGGTTATTCCAAGTATAATCTCTTTCATAAATCCTCCCTTTCTTCCTTTCCTCTAAGGGTTACTGCTAAAGGCGGCCCGTAAATAACAGTGTCCTTCTAAATTGCCCGAATAACTGCCAGATGCTTCACAGTCGCCTGTACGATTGCTTCCGCTATAGCTTCTTTCGTCAAGTAAGTTCCATAGTTCTTCTCTCGGTCTATCAGATAACCTATATGTCTTTTTGCCGTAATATCCTTTAAATCATTTGCCAGGACAAAGCTGCATTTATTCTTTTCCATTAAACCATAGGCAGTATCAATTAATTCCTTATGACTTACATGGTCCAATAATTTGAAGCCTGTCAGAATAGCATTGGGTGCCATGTCTTTAAACAACGAAATGATTTTAGGGGTCTGTTCCATGGTTAAGATAAGATTATTAATATCCGAACGGATTTTACCGTCAGTATTTAATATGGTGTCGGAGGCCTCCATTAAGGAAACCATATATGCCTCTGTTATATCCGGCAAACCGGACAGCGATGCCTTTAAGCCGGTATTCAGAGAATTTGCAAGAACAGCCGCTGAGGTTACCTTATTAACCCGGTAATCACTAACCGCCATGCTGTGAATTATAATATCTATATCGTATTTCTTAAGGATACTTTTGATAGCAGTCTCCAGACTTGCCACTGTATCTACATAGGTAATCTCTGCCCGGGTCACCTGGGGGATAATGGCTTTTTTGCCGCAAACATAATAAATACCTGTTACTTCCGGTATGGCATCAAATTTCTCTGCAATCAGACTCCCGAGTTTTCCGGTAGATGTATTGGTTATACTTCTGACACTGTCAATGGGTTCTGTAGTACCCCCTGCCGTTATTAGTATTTTCATCTTATACCAGCTTTCCTGTTAAATTGATAACCCCAAATGATAGCCCCAAATAATAGCCCTTACTCCTTTGATATAATGCTTATTTTATTATATAAATATTTTCATTTCAACTATCTTGCAGTAATTATAAGCATATGATACTACAAAAATAAGTAAATTTTAAGGACCCCAGTCTCTTTCATTGATAATATTCACTTATAAATATAATTTTTATCCACCAACCAGATAATGAAAAGGAATATAAAAATGCTCTATCCTATGATTCAACTTATCAAAAACCTAGTTACCATATGATTTCAGGCGAATTACACAAAGCAGAAAGAACGATTGCGCCTATGGAAAGGCATTAGAAGTCCTTTTCTCTGAATATTTTGTGCTATATAATGAAACAGATTGTTTGAGCGAAGCGAGTTATCTGTTTTATTATATGCCCAGCACAAAATCTTCAGAGAATTAGGACTTCTTATGCCTTGGAATTGAAGCATGAGTTTTTTCTGCTTTGTGTAATTTGCCGTCCCCCCGTGAAAACCTGATTTCTTGAAACTCACATCATTTAAAAGTTTGAAAAATCCAAATCATTTAAGACAAAAACAAGATGCCCCAAAAGTTCTACCCTTTCAGGACACCTTGCTCTATCTATATCTATTTGAACTAAATGTAATTTAATCTGAGGTATTAATTTACATCCCATGGGTACTTTTATAATAACGAAGCAGATTATCCATCGTACCTTCCAAATTGGTGTTGCTGAGATGACGTGCCTTATCAAAAGGCATGGGCTGACGGTTAATACTGAATACCGCACTGACACCCATATTATATGCTGCTTCCACGCCATCGCCAATGGCTCCCACAACAGCAATAACAGGAATACTGTATTTTTTCGTCCGCTGAGCTATACCGATAACTGCTTTTCCCCTTAAGCTCTGAACATCCAGCTTTCCTTCTCCGGTAAAGACCATATCTGCATCCTGAACCAGCTCATCAAATCCTACCAGCTCTAATAAAGTCTGGATACCGGATCTAAGCGTTGCCTCCGTAAAGACAGCCAATCCGGCACCAAGGCCACCGGCTGCTCCTCCGCCTGAAAGCTCTGAGACATCTCTTCCGGTTGAAGTTTCCATAGCTTTTGCCAGCGCCTTAAGCTGTGTATCCAATAACTGAACCGTGTCAGGATCTGCGCCTTTCTGAGGCCCAAAGACATAAGCCGCCCCTGAGGGACCAAACATCGGATTGTCAATATCACACATTCCGATAATTTCAATCCCTTCCGTCAGTTTCCGGATTTCAGATATATCCATACGTTCAATCTGTTCCATTTCACAGGCTGCCGGAAAGAATTCCTTTCCTGCTTTGTTATAGAATCTTCCGCCTAAGGCTTTCGCCATACCGATTCCACCGTCATTGGTGCAGCTGCCGCCCAAACCGATTATCAGCTTCCTGCATTTCATGGAGCAGATTGCATGTTTCATGATTGTTCCCAGACCATAGGTCGTCGCATGGCAAGGATCCAGCCGGTTCAGTCTTTCTGCCATAGGTAGCCCTGCGGCGGCGGCTACTTCTATTACCGCACAGTCTCCCATTCTGGCATAGGTTACCGGTATCTTATCTCCATAGGGTCCTTCCGCTTCTATCTGTATTGCTTCCGCCCGCAATGTCTTTAGGAAGCAGTCCACCGTTCCTTCGCCACCGTCCGCAATGGGTATCTCAATTACTTCACAATCCGGATAGTGTTTGTGAATGCTGTTTCTCATAATCTCACATATTTCCATGGAACTTAATGTACCCTTAAAAGAATCGGGGATAACAATACATTTTTTCATACTAACTCCCATCTGTGGGCCCAGGCACACGTACAAATCAGGAGGATGAAAAACTCTTTATATTATCAACTACTCCTATCTGTACTGTGTGTCCTTCTTATTAAAGTAAGCCCATATCACATAATACTTTTTGTAACTTTTCTTTTTCCTCCGGCAGTAACTCTGCTATAGGGTCAAGGCATTTACCCACCGGGAAACCAAGCATATTCAGGCCTTCTTTGATTGCCTGGGGAAAGGTTCCCATATTGCAGGCAATCCTTAAAGGTGCCAGCTTGAACTGCGCCTCCAGGGCTCCCTGTAAATCACCCGCCATGTATTTATTGTAAATATCTACGGCAATACCGGGTGCCACATTGGCGCAGGAGGCGATGGCTCCTGTTGCTCCATAACTCAAACCGGCATATATCAAGGTATCCCTTCCTAACAATACGCTGAAATTATCATTCCCTCTGGTAAGTCTGATATATTCCTCTGTATTGGTAAAATCACCGGTGCTGTCCTTTACTCCCACAATATTCGGAATTTCAGAAAGTCTTGCAATTGTTTCGGGGGTTACGGTAACATTGGTTTTCGGTTTGTTATTATATATGATGACAGGCAATGAGGTATTTGCTGCAACTGTTTTATAAAATTCATATATTTCTACCTGGGTCTGTGAAATAAACATAGGGGTCAGCACTGATAGTGCATCTGCACCGCTTTCTTCCGCAATATGTGCCAGTTCAATGGTGCCTCTGGTGGTGATATGATTTGCTCCTGCATAAAGCGGAACCCTGCCTGCTGTCTGCTCTTTTACAATAGACAGAACTCTTTTGCTTTCTGAAAGATCCAAGGCATAAAACTCTCCGGTGGTGCCTAATGGAAATAAGCCATGAACACCTTGTCCAATCAAATGGTCTACCAATTGTCTTAAAACAGGCTCATTGATTTCACCCGCTTCTGTAAAGGGTGTAATAATAGGTGGTATAATACCCTGTGGTTTAAACATTGTATTCCTTCTTCCTGCCTGTTAGCTCTCGATAGTTACATTTGCAATTTTCTCATAGTATTTAGCAATGCTGCTATGGTCTTCCTTCTCATGCCCGTCTGCTTTTAAAGCCTGCATCATTTCCATTACCTGCGCTGTTAAAGGAGTGGGTGCACTAATTGCATGCGCTGCATTTAAAGCATTGTTTAGATCCTTTATATGAAGCTCAATTCGAAAACCAGGGTTAAAGTTACGATTTAATACCATTGGCGCTTTGGCATCCAATACCGTAGAACCTGCAAGTCCGCCGCGAATTGCCTGGTATACCAGTTCAGGATCAGCTCCGGCTTTCTTAGCCAGGGTAAGTGCTTCAGACATCGCTGCGATATTAAGTGCTACAATCATCTGGTTTGACAGTTTTGCAATATTACCGGAGCCAAGACTTCCCACATATACTACGGAACCAGCCATACTCATTAATAATTCATAATATTTATCAAAGCTTTCCTTCTTACCGCCAACCATAACAGAAAGAGTTCCGTCAACAGCTTTCGGTTCTCCTCCGCTTACTGGTGCATCAATAAGCTCTACACCCTTTTCCTCCATTGCTGCACCAATAGCTTTGGATTCCATGGGATCAATGGAACTCATATCAATTACTACTGTTCCAGCCTTTGCTGTCTCAAGAACTCCGCCTTTACCAAGGATAACACTTCTTACATGAGGAGAGTTGGGAAGCATGGTTATGATCAGCTCACACTCTGCTGCTATTGCTGCTCCGTTTTCAACTGCTTTTGCTCCCAGTTCTTTTAATTCATTTACGGAAGCTTCATTTATATCAGATACAACCAACTCATGGCCTGCTTTGATCAGGTTCTTGCTCATTGGTTTTCCCATTATGCCAAGTCCTATAAATCCTAATTTCATATTTTCCTCCATTTCACCGCCCTCGGCGGCATAAAATCTGATGAAAGAGCCTTAAAATTAGCACTGCTGTGCTCATTTTGAGGTTCTTTTCAGAGTGAAAGTGTTTTTTCTTTCACTCTTATACCCTTTGCCTATCACAGGCTATCCTGTGATACTGTCACTTACAGCCGGATGCAGAGATATGCATTCTGTTGTCTGAAAAATGAAAGAATCTAATGCGGCATCCTATCAGTCTGAAATTTACTTTCAGTTTGAATTTTCTGTTCACTTTTATTTCATTCTAACTGCCATGCCTTACTACAACACCACCTTAAGTTAATGCCGAGGACACTAACCGATAGAGCCAATCTGCCAGGGTGAGTATTCATTTCTGCCGACACAGTTTAATTCTGCTTTTGCTTTTTCACCGGAAGCGATTCTTAATAATCGTTCAAAAATCCGTCTGCCGGTTTCTTCTATACTTGCTTCCTCTTTTAAAATACCGCCGCAGCTCATATCTATATCAGAAAGCATGCTTTCATAAACCTCATCGGATGCCGCCATCTTAACCACCGGTGATGGATAGGCTCCAAAGCAGGAGCCTGTTCCGGTAGTATAAGCAATCATTGTTGCACCTCCGGCAATCTGCCCGGTAACTGCAACAGCATCATATCCCGGTGTATCCATAAATACCAGTCCTTTCTGTCTGACAGGCTGCGCATATTGATACACTTCCATAAGGGGAGTTGTCCCCGATTTTTTTAGTCCTACGCCTTTATAGGCCTGTTCCTCAAGATAGGAATGATCGATATTCCAGAACTCTCCCCGAAATTCTTCCCCGGAGGCCAGCAGTTCCTTTAGCTGCACTGCCCGCACCCACCAGTTCAGACGGTTCACCAGCTTTTGGCGTACCTCTTCATTGACAGCTCTTTTTAGCAATTCCTCCTGGACACCATATAATTCCATGGTCTCACTTAATATAACCGTTGCACCGGCTCCTACTAACAGATCCGCTGCAACACCAAGTGCCGGATTCGCGGATATCCCGGAGAGTTTATTGGTACCGCCGCATTTTAGTCCAACTATCAGTTTATCAGCAGAGACGGTGGTTCTGCTTATTGCATTTGCCTTTTGCAGCATTCCATAAACGATATCTATCCCCTTTTCTACGCTTTTCCGGCTTCCGCCTTCTCTGCATACAACTAACTTCTTTAAAAAAGGTCCTTCGCTTAACTGTTCCGCTTCAAAAAATCCCTCTACGCTGTATTTATTATCATGAAGTGAAACCACCAGCATACCGCCGATATTAGGATTGTTTATATAACCAAGCATGGTTCTTCGCATTACCTCTAAAATCTGTCCTTTGATATCCAACGCTCCGCCTAAGGTAGTGATAAAAGGAATCACTCCGTCTATATTTCTGAAACCGGCCAGACGGTCTGCTGTAAAATAATCCGCAATCTGTCTGGCAACGGTTGCCGATTCATTTTCCGTTGCTATTACACCGATATAATTCCTTGTACCAACCCGGTTATCACTTCTGACAATACCTTGAAATGTAGCTTTACTATTCTGAAATTCTTCCATAACGGCACCTCCAAAGAATAACTAACAGAGACTATTCAGCGTTAATTTATCCGATGTACTGAATAGCTTTAACTAAATTAACTATACTGCATTCTGTTATTCCTGGCTATTATTTTTTTCCAGTTTTTGCGTTGAGCTCTGCGGTAGCACCGTGGATCAAAGCCTTTAAATAACCTGTGGAATATGCAAAAGCGGATTCTTTTCCTCCGCAGCCTTCGGTAAAATCAGGAACATGATCACAATGCATTGCACCGTCATAACCGCATTCCACGAACTGCTTCATAACCTTATACATATCCATGTAACCGTCTTCCAGTAAGGTTTCCTCAAAATAAGGAAGTGTATTGCTCACATTTCTAAAATGTACGATATGTACTTTCTTTCTCTCTACAAAGTACTTGATATCCTCTAACAGGTTACCGAATCTGTCTCCGCCTTCCAGCCAGCAGCCAACACAGAATTTCATTCCCAGATAAGGGCTGTTACCAACCATATCAAAGGCTCTCTTATAATCCTCAGCAGACTGGATAAGATTGCAGACACCCTCTAAAGCGGGAACCGGAGGATCATTGGGATGTAAGGCCAGGCGGATATCCGCTTCCTCACAAACAGGAAGTACTCGATCCATGAAGTATTTGAAATTATTCCACATCTCTTCTTTCTCATATTCACGGTCGAAGAAGTTTGGACGTTTGTTCAGCTCCTCCATATCTACGATTCTTCCAACTGCACCTCTGGTATGCTCACCTACCGCAAAACGTGTGGTGGATACACGTCCCTGATCCCAGGTGATATATCCAACTCTGATACCGGCTTTACCTAAAACACGGTTAAAATCATTGTATTTTGCAATCCATTCATCCCTCTCCGGAAGGCCTAAGTGGATGGAGGGATGCTTATACATATTTACATTACCTGCATCGTTAACCGTTAAATCAAATTTAGCACATCTTTCAAAGAAACGCATAACAGAGTCATAATTACTGTCCTCATCCCTAAACATTACAAAGACATTTTTTAGCCCCATCTGTTTTGCAAAAAGCAGTTTCTCATCCGAATCACTTGAAAGAATCGGAATCTGTACCTTAATTTTACTCTCAATCATAATTGTACCCATTGCGTACCGCTTTCACATCTGCGGTACTGCCACACTTACTATTTATAACAGAGTGAAAGAATCTGCTGGTGGCATCCTTTCTTTTCTGAATTTTCTTTCACCCGGAAAACCATGACAATGCCTGAAGTGCTTCTTTTTCAGACACGATCTGAGGCATCCATACAACTATTTCTTATCATACAGGAAACATGCTACTTCGTGTCCGTCCCCCACATCCTTAAGCTGCGGAACCTTTTCACGGCAGCAATCCATTGCATGGCTGCAGCGGTCATTAAAGGGACAGCCCTTGGGTCTGTTTACGATACTTGGAACTTCTCCCTGGATAGGCACCCGCTTTCTCTGTGCCTCCACTTCCGGATCGGCAACAGGTACCGCTGCCAGCAGGGCTTTGGTATAGGGATGTAAGGTATTGTTATAAAGTGCCTCACATTCCGCAATTTCTACCACACGTCCCAGATACATTACAAGGATTCTGTCACTGATATGTTTTACTACCGCAAGGTCATGGGCAATGAACATGTAGCTGATACCTAACTTGGCCTGCAGCTCTTCCAGGAGGTTGATAATCTGCGCCTGTATGGATACATCCAGTGCCGATATTGGCTCATCGCAGATAATCAAGTCCGGTTCAGAAGAAAGAGCTCTTGCAATACCGATTCTCTGACGCTGCCCGCCTGAAAATTCATGTGGTACTCTGTCCTTTAAGGCTGGATCCAGTCCAACCAGCCGGAACAGTTCATCTACTCTGTCATCATATTCTTTCTGTGATTTGTACTTTTTGCTTATCTTTAAGGCTTCTCCAACAATGGAACCGGCTGACTGTCTGGGATCAAGAGAGGAATATGGATCCTGGAAAATCATAGCTATCTTAGACCTGAAGGGTCTCATTTCCTTATCCTTAAACCCTGCAATGTCGGTACCATCAAAGACGATACTGCCTTCGTCAGGTTTATATACTCTCATGATACACCGTGCCATGGTAGTCTTACCGCAGCCGGATTCTCCTACTATTCCAAGGGTTTCACCTTTTTTCACCTTAAAGGAGATCTCTTCAATGGCTTTTACTTCACCAATCTTTTTACGCATCATCCCTTTAAAAATCGGAAAGGATTTTCTTATATTCTTGGTTTCAAGGCAAATCTCATCTTTTAACTTTCTAACCGGTGCAGCTTTCTGAGGTTTGTTTCTTACTTCTTCCTCTTTTGCCTGCATCTCTTCCCGGGTCAGGCAACAAGCTGCGAAATGGTCTTTTCCCACTTCTTTAAGCTCTGGCTTAAGACCATTGAGACACTTGTCCATATGATACTCACAACGATCATAAAACGGACAGTAATCCGGTCTGGTGGCAGGATTCGGAGGAAGCCCGTCAATGGGAATCAGTACACGGTCTTTCGGATCATCCAGCCTTGGAATAGCCCTTAACAAACTTTTGGTATAAGGGTGCTCCGGCTGTTTAAAGATTTCTGCTGTTTCGGCTGTTTCCATTACACTTCCGGAATACATAACATAAATTCTCTCTGAGAATCTTGCCACGATTCCGAGGTTATGGGTAACTATGATAACGGCTGTATTGGTTTCCTTGGCAATATCCCTTATCATTTCAAGCAGCTGTGCCTGGGTGGTAACATCAAGAGCAGTTGTAGCCTCATCGGCTATCAGGATATCAGGCTTTGAGGACATTGCCATGGCTATCATGATTCTCTGTCTCATACCGCCGGAGAACTGCTGGGGATAATAATCAAAGCGTTGTTCTGCGTCTGGTATCTTAACCAGCTTTAACATTTCGATGGTTCTGGCTTTCGCCTCTTCTTTGCTGAGCTTTAAATGCTGCATGATATTCTCCTGTATCTGAAATCCGATTGTTAATACAGGATTTAAGGAGGTCATAGGCTCCTGAAAAATCATGCTGATACGACCGCCTCTTACATCTCTCATCTGAGCACTGTTGGCATCATATGTAAGCAGATTGGCATCTATTCCTTCTAAGAGTACTTCTCCGCTTTCTACCTTTCCCGGTGCACCTATTAACTGCAGGGCACTGAGCATCGTTACTGATTTACCGCTGCCTGACTCTCCAACGATTCCTATGATCTCTCCTCTGTCCAGATACAGGGAGACACCATCAACTGCACGAACTCTGGAACCGTTTGTCAAAAAACAGGTCTGTATTTTATTTATCTCTAAAAGATGACTCATATACTTTTGTTCCTCCCGTTAGATTTCACCTCTGAGCCTTGGATCCAATGCATCTCGTACACCATCACCAAGAGTATTCAGGAATATAACCAGCAATGCGATACAGACACCCGGTGCGATGGAAAAAGTCGGATTCTGCAGCAGATAATTTCTTCCATCACTAACGATACTTCCCCAGGAAGCTGTGGGCTGGCTGATACCAAGTCCCAAGAAACTTAAACCTGCTTCTGCAAGAATGGTCTGCCCTACCTGCTGTGTCATTGTTACAATAATAGGTGATATACTGTTTGGCAGTATGTGCTTGAACATCAAACGGAAACTTCTGTTACCCTGAAGCTTGCCTGCCATGATGTAATCTGTTTCTTTAATAGAAAGTACCTGGCCTCTCATCATACGGATGTAGATCGCCATATTGGATATACCAAGTACAATGGCAAGGTTTAAGATTCCTCCGCCAAATACCGCACACAGAGCCATTGCAAAGATAATCTGAGGAATGGAACGGATGGCTTCACTGACACGGTTAATAATGTCATCAATGGCTCCTCCGAAGAAACCTGCAACCATACCAAAGAAGGTTCCGATGGCACAGGCGATTACTACCGCCAGCACACCTACTAACAGTGACACCTGTGATCCGTACAGGATACGGCTTAAGATATCTCGTCCCGAATTATCCGTTCCCAATAAGTATTTCATACTGGGATTCTGCAAGCTGTCCATTAAGTTGGTCTTATTGGGGTCATGAGGCGCCAAGACCGGGGCTAAGACAGCAACTAATATAAAAACGATAACTCCTATAAAACTGATTAAAACAATCTTCCTGTTAAACAGGGTTCTGATAAATTTCTTTCTGTTTTCTTTCTTACGCATTTTCACTAACTCTTTATGAGCTACTAAATCCTTTTGTGCTTCCACTGACTTCACCTCTCTTCTAATCCAATCGAATTCTGGGATCTACGATTGCATACACGATATCCGTTATTACATTTACCGCACTGGAAACAAATGCAATCATAAGTACACAGGCCTGAATCAAAGGAATATCCTGTGCCTGAATACCTTTTACGAACAAGGTTCCTACACCTGGTATATTAAATACTGACTCAACAAACACAGAACCACCGATAAGCATACCCAGTCTTAAGCCCATTAAGGTAATAACGGGTATCAATGCATTTTTTAATGCATGAAGATAAACTACTCTCTTTTCTGCTAATCCCTTGGATCTTGCTGTACGAACATAATCCTGACGGATAACCTCTAACATACTGGACCTTGTCTGACGTGCGATAGAAGCAATTCCACCCAGGGTAAGACAGGTTAAGGGCATAATAGTCTGTTTCATGCTCTTCACAAAATCCACTGTAGGTGAAGTGAATCCAAAGGCCGGAAGCCAGCCCAGTTTCATTGAAAATATGTATAAGAACAAAACACTTAACCAGAACTGTGGCAGACAACAGGTGATGTTTGCAGTCATCGTTACGATAGTATCTGTCTTCTTACCCCTGTGAATAGCACTTAGTATTCCTAACAGTATTCCGATAGGGATACTGATAACAAATGACAGCAGTGAAAAATACAGAGTCGTAGGTATACGTTCTGCTAAAACATCAACCACCGGCATATGATAACTGGCGGATACTCCAAAGTCTAATCTTATTGCATCCCACAGCCATAAAAAATATCTGACTATAATCGGTTTGTCCAAATTCAATGCCTGATACCATCTTTGATAGGTTTCTTGTGAAATCTCTCCTCCTAACATCGCATAAACCGGATCACCCGGCAGCATGGATACCAGCATGAATACCAAAAATGATAATATGAGTATTACAACAGCTGTCTGGCCTAATCTTTTCAGGATATACCTTCCCATTTTTGAACCTCCACTACTTCTCTGTATTCCTTTATTTTGCCTATTCGTTCCGCACTCTTAACTTACTAACGGATGCTTCCCTTATTTAGAGCGTGTCTGAAAACTTTTTTGTGACTGACTAAGGGTCCTCTTTGCGCAAGACAATGCATGATATCTGGATGCAATAATCTGCAACACAAATTAGGGGGCGCAATATTCGCAAAGTGGAACCGTCAGAATGTCACAATGGTTTTACAAACACGCCCAGAGGCCGCATTGCTTATCCGGCATGTTCTCATTGTATAGAAATTTATATCTAAGCGCATTATGCTGTTAACACACAAAGTAGTTGGAATATTGTTTCCACAAAACAATGCCCGGAAGATTGCATGAATAACCGCTAGATTTTTCAAATAAGAGGGTGTTGCATTTTAAGATATATTGCCAGAAGAAGCCTTATGACCAATGCCAGAGGAAGCCTTATGACCTTCCTCTACAGACTGACATAAAGAAAAGCTGCTGATTTAGTTCACAGAAAAACATACAAAATTGTACGTATTCTGCATACCAAATCAGCAGCTTATATTTTTTCGTTTCAAACTCTTACTACTTTTAGCCCATTATTAATGATGTTTTGATAAATAACTGTCAATAGCCAGGAGAAGTATAGCATCATTTGTATTGCTTAAGGGTTGTAATCCCAGTATTTCCTTAAATTTCTTGGTACGCGCCAGCACTGTATTCTTATGAACAAATAACTCCTTTGCAGCTTCTGCCGGTTTCATATTAGTAGCTGCCAACGCTATGGCTGTTGTATGAAACAGCTCTTTGTCCAGATAATTGTCGACAATATCCCTATAACTGTCAAAGATTGGATTAAGAAGATCCGGACTTATGCTGCTAATCATATAATCAATCAGATAGTCATTCATAAAATAAATGGATTCCGAGCGGAACCTGACGTGATCCTCCAGCCATTTAAGACAGTCATAGGAGTTTCTGTAATGTATCAGGGAATCTGTCGGTATGGTATAATAAAACTTTATGTTAACAAAATCTTTGAATTCCCGTTTTACTTCAAGAATATCCGTAAAATAATCAAACAGCTCCTTCATATTCTCCCTGAAATAAGCCGGCTCGAATTTCGGAAAGGATTTCATTAATATAAGATGCTGTCCATCTATGGGAAATAAAATATCCTGGGCTTTTTTCATGGCAGTCAGATAGCTTTGATAGATATACTGACTGGCTTCTTTGGAATTGTCTCCAGTGGCGTGAATAATAACAGTGGTCCGATAGACGTTGTCACGGATTCCCACTTCCGTTGCCAATTGAAAGATTCTTGAAGGGTTAATGGGCTGTTCAAACAATAAGGCATCACGGAACTTACTGATGTTCTGGGCCTCTATCAGGTCAGACTGGCTGGTATTGCGGTGAAAGAAAAAGGACTCAATGGTAAGCTTGGCCATTTTTGCCATAGGCATTACCTCCTCCGGATTACCGGAAATCCCTACTACACCGATTGGCTCCATACGTTCTACCAATAAAAGATTAACCCCTTCGGCAACACCGATTAGATCCTCGGAGGTCTTTTCTATAATACTGACAAAATTCTTGCTCTTAATCAGTTCGTAGGCAACCAGGTGAAAATCACCCACACGGGAGGGGGTACCGCTTGCAATAATTATTCCTTTTTCATTCATGATATTAATGTTTATACCAAGCTGACGGTGAATTTTCGTTACATAGTCCCTGACAAGCTCTACATTTATCACTGATAACCCTCCTCCTTCCGTAACCGATGAAACTCCTGGCTGCTATCCGCCGGGCCGGCGGCTCTTATACTCATTATAATGGATTACAATAACTTTTCAATCCACTTTTTCCTGGTTTAATTTTCCATATGCAGAAAGATGTCGAAAGAATGTCTCACCGGTGTGTTGATGAAACAAATAAAGCCATTTTTATTGTATTACAGATATAATGCAACCTGACTGTTTTTTAGGTAAATTTAAAATACAAAATATAAAATTTGCACAACGTATTATAACACGCTGCAAATTTAAATATCAAGGAGGATATAAAATGAAAAAAGTTGTAGCTCTTTTACTGGCAACTGTGTTAATTGTCAGTTCATTAACAGCTTGCGGTAACAAAAACAGCTCAGACAACAGTACAAATACTGCGACCGGAACACCTGCAGAAGCAGAGACTACCTCAGCCCCCGGAGATGATAAGAGTGGCGGAGGCATAACTTTATGTTATGCCGAGGAACCCACTACTTTCTTCCTGCCCTTCTCTGCCTCAACCGGTGACAGAATATCCGCAGCACCTGCACTTGAGTCTCTTGGAAGAATTGATGAAAACGGACTTACAAATGGCTGGTTAGCCGATTCCATTAAAGCCGATTCTGAAACACTTACCTGCACAGTAACACTGAAACAGGGTATTAAATTCTCTGACGGTACAGACTTTAATGCTGAAGCTTTAATCTGGAATTTTGATAAAATGGTTGAAGGCGGTAAAACTTCCGAACTTGGAACTCCTGTTTCTTATGAAGCAAAGGATGATTATACTGTCGTACTTACATATGATACCTGGGCTAACAATTGGGAAGCAATACTTGGCGAAGTATATGTTTACTCTCCTGCTGCTTTTACAGAAAACGGTGAAGACTGGGCAGCTATCAACCCTGTTGGCACCGGTCCTTACAAAATCTCCGAATATGTACAGGGCTCACATATTACTTTCGTAAAAAATGAAAATTATTGGATCGAAGGGCAGCCTTACCTGGATGAATTAAAAATTGTATGGATTTCTGATACTACTGCTCAGTTATCCGCTTTCATGAACAAAGAAATCGATATTCTTCCCACCGGAGATTCTACAATCATCGGAATGCTTGACGGTAATTATGCAAACATTGCTCTGGATGCACCGGATCTTGGACAGATTAAATATGCCATGTTCGCCAGTGGTGACAAAAATTCACCCTTCTATGATGTAAATGTCCGCCTTGCTGTTATGCATGCCATTGATTGGGAAGGTTATGTATATTCCTTAACAGGCGGAAGAGGTACGGCTATTACTCAGTTTGGTGCTCCCGGCTCCTGGTCTTATGACGAAAGCACAGAATTTATTTCATACGATATTGAACTTGCAAAGAAAATGTTAGCTGAAGCAGGTTATCCTAATGGCTTTGAGACTACTATTACAACCATCTCTGTTAACAATGATATTGCCGTTCTTCTTCAGGCTTCCTTAAAGGAAATCGGGATTACTGCGGAGATCAAAACCGTTGAAACTGCAGATTTTAATTCACAGAAGGCAGAAGGTATTTATGACGGTGGTATTATAACAGGTGCCGGTGCTTCTAAAATGGACTTTACAAACAACTATGTCCGTCTGTATTCCACAAGAGGTGTTAACTACTTAAATATGATGGCTCATCCTGCTGATTATGAAGAAGCTTTATTCGGAGCTTTGGCAGCTACCGATTTAGAAAAGAAAAAAGAATTATTAAAGACAGCTTCTGTTAAACTTACAAATGAACATGCATTAATTATTCCTTTAACAGCAGTATTCCCTGCCTGCTATGTACAAGAAGGCGTTAAAGATTCCGGAATCTATCAGTTTACCAGTATGCAATGGACACCAGAAGCTTTATATAAAGAAAAATAAAAAAGCTTTATTCCAAACAATTATTTACTCCCTAAATAATAGTGTTTGACTGAATAAATAGTTCATAAGAGGTATACCCGGCAGCACAATTGCCTGGTATACCTCTTTGAATTAAGCAAGTAAATATTTAAGAAACATCTGGAAAACCTGTAAAGTAAAAAACTTTATTGCCGATATATTATATGGAAATTATAGGATGAATTTCTTTTACTCAACCACGGAAGGTATTGTTTATTTCTTAATAACAGTGCCTTTTTTGTATATTTTTTTACTTAAAAAGCGTCATTGTTATAAAAATACTTGAGATAAAAGGAGATATCAGGATGGACGTATCAACACAATTTGGCAACACCATAACTACAAGGGGCAAAATTACAAGTTATTTTTCCAAACGAGAGACAGCAAAGGCAGAAACACCTTCAACAACGGAATCCTTTGAAAGTTTTATAACAGCGGACACAAAAATTGAAGCTTCTGAAGAAACGAAGCCATCATTTTTAAATGGTGCAGGTAAAGCCCCCTATATGGATTTGGCTGATTCCAGCGGGCAGATAACTTATAATGGAGTTACTTTTCAGTGTGATTACAGCAAGAATGCATTATGTTTGGGGGATATGAGTGATGAATCTCAGATACTAACAATTCCTTTGTCAGGAGGAGGCTCTCTTAAAGTTAATGTCAATAGCCTGGATGGATTGGGCAGGGCTATCGGTATGTTTACTCCAAGGGATCAGAAACGTATTATGGATGCTTTGGCTATCTATGCCAAAGTCAGGAACAAACAGGATGAGATGAAGTCCGAAGTTGTTAAAGTATATAAGAATCTGACAGTCAAATAAATGCAGGTTTATAGTGGGGTTGTTTTAACAGCCCCACTTATTTCTTAAATATAAATCAACTGGATCAATTATAAATTCTATACTCAGCAAGCAGTTATGCTATTTCCTCCAGTTTCTTCAACCTTTCTCCGGCATCCTTAGCTATCCATAACTTATTACCCAGTTTGACTATTTTCTTATATTTGGCCCTTGCCAGTTCCTGTTCTCCATTCATATCATCCATTAATGCAAGGCGATACAGGACACCTAAATACTGGCGTTTGTGCAGGTCAGTGCTCAGAAGCTTTTTTAGATATGCATAGCTTTCCTTATATTTATGTAAAAAGAAATATCTTTCACCTACAAGGATTTCTACCGATGTCTTTAATCTGTTACCATATGGGCATAACCGCACCAGCTCCGTCTCATACAAAGCTTCTGCCTTTTCTGTCTCCCCTAATTCGTAATAGCACAAGATACGGTTAATGGTATAGACATAATAGGAATCATTCTTCTCAGATAATTCTGACTCTTCTATACTGTTCAGATACTCCAGTGCTTTGTTATAATCCCCCATAATAAGATAAGCTGCTGCACGGTTTATATCCAGTATCGCTGCTGCCCTGCTATTTCGCCTGTATTTCCTCTCCTGCCGGTCTATCATACCCAGATATTTTTCCGGGTCACAATCCCAATCCAATACCTTTTTAAACCTTGCATTTCTAATAACAACAATTATGATATCACACACCAGTAATAACAACACCGTAATAAAAAATGCCAAAGCTGCATTCACATTAAGTGATAAAAGAATAATTGCAGAAGCAATGGCTATAAATAAAAACAAAATCGAATAAATGCTTGACCTCCCCTTTCCCAATAACACTGCTATTGCAAAAACAATTTTTCCAGCTTGAGTGAAAATTTATGAACCCTGTATATCTCTTTCGTCAGTGTATTCCCTGCTTTTACTGTTTGCACCATTATATAAGTTACGGGAATGTACAGCAATATAATAAAATACAGGGGCACTAAGCTCTGAACCAGTGCTGTTATACAAACAAAAAGTCCCGCTGCCAGACCTATTGTTGCAAAAACTACCCCTGGAGCATATTTTTTAAAGGCAATGGTCCAATAAATATGCTGCAGACCATTTGCAGCCGTAACTACAGCTAACAACACCATTATGATGGCGGTTATTCTTGCCCCTGGAAGGAGAACCGATACTGCAGTTATCATGAAACCTGTAACACCAACCAATACCATCCATAACCTGGCCCCCAGTTTATTAGAAGGTACGGAGCCTTGGAAGGTACTGTCGTACCATTCCAGTATATTCCATTCTTCAAATTCATGCAACATAAGTATTACAGGGATTACCCATATAATAGCTTTAAAATTTAAGCTTAACAATATATCCCTCATAGTTTCCTCCATTCCCCTTTTGAAGATTACCTACCTCTGCTTACGGTATTATCATTCTCCTCTTATCTTTTAATTATTTTAAGGTACACACTTGTGCCACCTGTATCAATATGTTATACTACAGGCAAATTCTAATCAATAATTTCCCTTCAAGTGCTACAAAAGCAGTACTTTTGAGCCATATCAGAGAGAAAGAGCTTCCAGTACGGAAGAAGTGTGAAATAAAGGACATCTCACACTTTTTTATCTTGGCAGTAATATAAGAGGATTGCGGTATGAAATAGGGCTGACGGGAAATAAGAATATTTCATCTAAGACTATAATGCCTTAAGGTAAGCAGGCTACGGGAAAGATATGGTAAAATATTATGAAGCAAAGTACCAATGAGCTGGCTGTTCAATCCAGAAAATGGCTTATGGAAGCTATGATTGATCTAATGAACCTCAAGACCTTTCAAGAGATTACCATCAGTGAGCTTGCCGCTCATGCTGATCTTGGCAGAAGGACTTTCTACCGCAATTTCACTTCGAAGGAAGACGTTTTAGAGTCTTATCTGGACCTATTGATTGAAGAATTCATAAAGCGTTTAAGCCGGCAGGAAGTGCTGACTGCAAAATACTGCTTAATGCAGTTATTTACTTTGTGCAGTAATAATAAAGCTTTTCTGACAGGTTTGAATAACAGTAATATGCTGCCCTTTCTTCTGCATAAATGGAATCTTGCATTGCCTCATATTCACGCTTTCATGTCATCGAAGATTCCCAATTTTCCAAATCAGGTCAACGAAAAATCACTTAACTATGCTCTTGCCTTTAATGCCGGTGGCGTCTGGAACGTGACAGTAAAATGGGTCAGTTCCGGAATGGTGGAATCTCCAAAGGAACTGACCCTGATAATCATGAAGATGGTTCGATTTAATAATGTAACATTGCCGAGACAAAGTAATCCTTAGACTGAAAAGTTAGCTTACATTTAATGCAATCCAGATAGATCTTTCTGTTTCCTCCATTACATTTTTAAGTGTAATCTCCTTATGAAGTACTCTGCCGTCTTCCATCTTAATATCAAGCCCGATAATAGTTGAGTTGATTTCCTGATTTAAAACCTTATAGTATATTTTATCTCTCTGTTCTAAATCTTTCTCTCCCAGTTCCTTTAGATACTCATCCTCATACCCATAGTCTGCATATTTAGCCTGTATCGCAATAGCATATTTGTAATCCCTTTCATTCTGTTCCTTATATGGAACACTTAAGGTATTTCCGTAATATTCGCGCTCTCCAAGCTTATATTCCTCCGTATAATTGCAGAATTGACCTTTATTAAGAGAAAAATCAAGGCTTTCTACCCCTTCACCTTCCACCTCCAGTGAATAACTCAATATATTATTAGAGCTCTCCCCACCGGCAGACCAAGCAGAGGAATCATTATCTTTTATCCGAATTTTAAGATTATTTTCCTTATCATAAAATTCTTCTTGCTGAATCCTGGGATTTTCCTCCTGATTACTACTTGATTCCTGCTTTTCACTGGAAGCTTCCCCCGTGTCCCCGTCTGATTCCCATTCCTTTTCAAACTGCTCTATATATTCAGCCGCTTTATCCTTATCCGCACCTTTAGGATCAAGTTCCAGTTCAAAGAGTACGTTCGTTCCCTGATAACTGTCATTTTCACTGATTAAACCTGATACTTCGTCATAGGTAAAAGCCTCTGTACTATAAAAGGTTGTATCAGATACAGCCAGGTAAAGCTCTCTGTCAGCAAAACTCTCGATATTGTCACACTCTGTGATTCGGTAGAGAATACCATCGATAATCTTTTCCGTGTAACCGCCGTTCATGGTTACGATATTATATTTCCAGGGTGTTAATCCCTGTATCAGCGGTGTGACAAAGATGCTGTGTCCATCATCCACCTTGATAGCAGCTCCATCCGCCCTCTCTATGGCAACTGCCACATAAATTCTGTCCGGATGAAGTTCCCAGGCAGAACCGGTTCTTTCGCTGATGGATTCTCCGGTTACATGTCCCAGATAGGTTATCTTGTACATTCCGTCTGTTACAGTCTTTATAACTTCTTTGCCCTCTTTATCAAAGGCTTCACCTAACTTATTGTCATCCATTTCATTTGCTGCCTCCTTCGGGCTTAAATACCGATATGCTGCATATACAGATACCGGCACTATCAATAAACCCATGGCTATGGCTGCTGCTATCATCATTTTTTTATAACTGTTCTTCATGGTGCCACTCTCCTTAACCTTCTTTACAATCTTATTATTTAATTCCTCAGAAGGGTATCTGGCAGGAGAAAGGGCAGTTTTCAGGAGTTTATCAATATCATTCATGATTCCACACCTCCAGGTATTGTTTTAATAAATTCCTACCCTTATGCAGTCTGCTCTTAACGGTACCTTTTGGTATATGTAAGGCTGCGGCTATATCTTCAACAGACATTTCTGCCGTATAGTACATATACAGCACTGTTTTTAACTTATCCGGCAGTTCCTGGACTGCAATACGTACTGCAGCTATTGTCTCCTTCCGGAGCAGTTCCTTCTCCGGCTGGTAATCTGGGGATTCTGTCTCCATAAGGTTGTCATCATATTCTTCCAGATGTATTATTTTCTGCCTTACTGCGAATTTCCTTTTGTGATTCTGCCATATCTTTACCGAGATACCCATGAGAAAACTTTTGGGATTGCCACTGCTGTTAAGTCTGTGGCTTAACTCAACAGCTTTTAAGATGGTATCCTGATACAAATCATCCGCTTCCATACTATTTCCGGTGAGGTTACAGCAGAAACTGTAAACATGCTTTCCATGCTCTGCAATTAACTGATTCAGTTCTTCTGTTGTCATACCTGCTCTCCTTGTTATACGGAACTTAAGATGTCTTGTATCATTACCTCTCACTTATTTATTGTAATGGAAATAGTATCGGTTCATTTAATTTTGTATTTTCTATAAGTTAGGTGAAGATAATTAATTACCAGTATCTTGTTTCAAATCAGAAGTTTGAAAATACCCAGTCATTCAATCAATGACCGAGTATTTTTTCTTTTAGAATTCTTATACTATTTACAGCTCCAGATGTTTTGATTATTTTACAAAAATTCCATTCTGTATGGCATTTTCTATCTTCCAAACATTATTTGAAGAGTTACTTACTATGGTTATATTTTTTTATAAGATTCATTTGGTGAGGATAACTCTTTCACCCCAAAAATAACTAAAGCTACTCCTTCGTTTCTATGGTATCTTCTTCAAAATAACCGTCCGCATATTTAATTATGGTATCCGTTACGTTTTTCTTTTCGTTAAAATTCTCTGTCTGAAGCCTGCTTCCCCATTTCTCCTTAATTTCTTCAAAGGAATCAGTCTTCGGGTCTGCATCTTCTAAAACATTGGTATACCAGAAGAAGGTTCCTACATCACTGGTACCCTTATAGCTCCAGGTAGTCCAGCTGATATTCTTTGCATTACACATAGCCAGACCGTTCAAATTCTGAAATTCTCCGATATAACCTGCCACACCGTAGTTCTCCCTTGTATCTGCCATTGCCTGTACCCACTGTTTAAAACCTGTATCATCATCATACAGATGGGTCTGGTACATTACATTGGTCCATCCCATTTCCCTGGGATCCGGAAGATTTGATACCCTCCAGATTCCTTCCACAGTAATTACATGTTCCCCATCTACCTCACGGATTGCTTTGATCATCCTGTCATATATGGCATTACTCATCTGCCAGGTATCTTCCTGCCAGGGATCATAGCTGTTCTCCCCTTCGTAGCCGCCATTATTCTGGGGTTCATTCATAATATCATAGGCTGCTACTATCGGATTATCCTTATATCTGTCTGCAATAGCTTTCCACAGGATCTCCATGGTTTCCTGATAAGTTTCATTGGTGTATAATTCGTTCTTTCCAAGGGTACCGCAGCAATGATCCATGCTTTGTCCCCCCGGGCATCCATGCATATCAAGAATAACATACATGCCATAGCTGCCGGCGGTTTCTATTACCCAATCCAAACGCTTAAAGCCTGGATTCTTATCCATATCCTCGGTTAGCCAGGTTCCCTCTGCATCCAGCATAAAATTTCTGTACCAGAAAGGCACTCTGACAACGTTCATGCCCTTTTCTGCTATATTTTTGATATCCCATTCCGTAATCCAGTTGTCCTGGTAGGTATCAGATAATTCCTGCACCTCTTCTGACGAAAATCTGGCCTCCAGTGCATCTAACGTATCATGATTTGCCCATTTTCTGTCTTCTCCGCTTACAGGGCACATCCAGCTTTCCTGAAGGAGCCAGCCGCCTAAGTTAACTCCTCTTAGTACGACTTCCTTTTCCTCTTTATCTATAAGCTTACCGTTTTTTACTTTCAAATAATCACTCTCCTGTAACTTTTCTCTGGGTGGTATCTTCTCTTTTGGTGATGAATTCTCACTATATTCCGAAACGGTGCTTTCTACCGGTCGTTCCTCCTGCACCGCACATCCTCCCGCTGCAAACAGAAGGCAGAAAATCAATCCCAACAGATATATTCTATAACTCCTGCTGTTGTTACGCATCTTTCTCCTCTTTAATTTCTTCTGCATCCGGTAATCTTACCTAGTTTCCTTATCCTGGTATTCTTTGGGGGTTACCCCATTCGCTTTTTTAAAAGCTTTGTGAAAATAAGAGGTACTGGAAAATCCCACTCTTTGGGTTACCTCACTTATAGACAGGTTTTTGTTTGCCAATAATTGTTTTGCCATCTCCATTCTGAGATTACTGATGGTATCCTTTATTGTTGTACCGCTGTTCTGTGCATAAATCCGGCTGATATAAGGAACTGATTTGTTCAAATTATTCGCCAGGCTTTCTACTGAAAAATCCGGATCCATGTACTTCACTTGAATTAAATTTTTAATTTGCTCAAAGAAAAAGTCCTGTTTCCCTGCTTTCTTCTTTTCGAATTCCTCCTGGATCTTGTCAAAGAAGGAATAAAAAAGCTCCTTTAAATCACTCTCCGATTCCAGCTGATGAAGCTGTAAAACCATGTCCTGACTTTCAAAAGAACTGTTGACATTATTTTTCTTCAGAACGGAAACCGTGTTATTTAAGGTAACAATTAATCTTGCAATAGCCATATTAAAGATGGATATAGGGTAGTCTCTGAGGTCTGAAAAAATAACCTCATATATTTCCTTGCCCTCATTTACCTTACCTGCCATCAGAGCCTCCACCAGCTGTTTTTCCTTGGGTACGGGATATTCGTACCCGCTTGCCGGTTTCTTATTAAGGGAATCCGCATAAATCATACTTCCCTTATCATAAAACACCCGGTGCAAGGCTGCTTCCGTTACCTGATGATACAAAGCCATTAGCTGTTCCGGCTGTCTTCCGAAACTGCTCATTACCACAGTCAGCGATATATTAAAATATCCGCATACGGCTTCTTTGGCAAATTGAAGCTTTTCAGCAAACTTTTCATGATCTGCCGCTGCTTCCATATTGATGAAAAAGAGCACATCGCTCTCTCCCATATCCGTACCATGAACTATGTATTCTGTTTCCAGCACCTCTTGAAATACATTAATAATTGAGAATTTTATGGCATGAAGCATCTCAGCATCCGTGCGCCCGATTAGCCCTCGATACCCATCAATGCGGACAAGAACCAGACTTAAGTTCTTTTCAAAATCCATCTCCATATTCAGTTTTCGGAAATAATTTTTCAGGTATTCCTTGTTATTAGCCTCAGAACTCCCTAGCAAATCACTGATATATACTCTTTTTAAGATGTTTTTTGCGTTTCTCTGTTCATGTTCCAGTTCCTTAATATCGGTTTCCATTTCATAAATAGGATGATACAGCCTTCTGGTTATCCAAAAGGCCAGTAAAATACCAATTATAACAAAGATAAAACTTACAATAATGGTCAACATCTGAATCCAGTTCACACTGCTTAACATACTGTCATAACGGGTAAGGCTGACATATTGCCAGCCGTATTGATCTCTCGGACTATAAACCACAAACATCTTCTCTTCATTTACCGTATCCGTAAAATACCCCTGCTTATCCCCATTGGAAATGATTTTCCGGATATAGCTGGTGTCAGAATAATTCTGGAGCATTAAAAGGCTGGCACCGTTGGAAACAATATTTCCCTTTTCATCTACAATAAAATATTCCGTATCTTTTCTTAGTTTATTTTCAGAGGCATCCAAAAGATAGTCTGTCTTAAAATTTATCAGTACACCGCTGGTTTCCTTATTCTTGGTATAAGAGTCATACATAAAAAAGGTATAAAAATACTTCGTCTTTTTGTTCTTTTGGGAAACATAGGAGCGGGCTATGGGTTTAAAAGGCTTATAGTCTTTAAAATTATTGATAATGTTACCGGCAGTCTCATCCAAGAAACCTTCATTTAATCTTTCATATCCATTTTGGGTCAGTTCCCCATATTCACTGCTTCCCTCAACATAGACATAGTTATTGTATTTGTTATATATGTAGATGGATTCGATATAGGGTATGGTAGCCCTGTATGTCCGTAGCTGGTTAAAGGCCGCACTCATATCATTGACATTGGGAACTTTCGAATATAAAAGTTTGACTACATTCATATCATGATATATCTGATTTCCAATTTTTACTGCCACCTCTGACAATTTGGATACCTGTGCCTGCTTACTGTTGATTTGCTCTACCCTGGCCTGGTATTCGTATTTCATAATCATGGATTCAAAGGTGGAATAAAGAACAATGGAAGTCAATAGAATTGCCATTACAACACTTAATGTTATATTTAAAAATAATTTTGAAAAAATACCCCTTTTGAACAGGTGTTTCATCGTATCCCCCATATGACCATATGTTTTTTACAACATACCCAAAATATTTTTTTCTATTTAAGTCTAATATAGTTTAAGCATACCATCTATATATTCACTATTCAACCTCAACAATCGTTTTGTCTGTGGCAAACCCGGGCCAGGTGTATATTGTAATCATACAAGAAAATCTGACAAGAAAGGAGCTGTGATGACAGCCCCTTAACCCTGACTAAAATTTTATCTTTCTACGGTTTATTTATAACCGTATTGTTCGCAGTATGTTACCCATTGTTTGGTATAAGCTTCCTGAATCTTAGCAAGTCCTGCTTCATCTGCTTTCTTCAGGAACTCATCTACCGCTGCATCCACATCGTTTACAAGCCCTGCCTGAAGAGGAGCAAGATATTCTGTCATAACAGTTGCAAGAGCTGCTCTCTCCGCTGCATAGTCATTATAATCTTCTACAAAACCAGAGGCTATATCAATATCAGGATATTTTGTTTTTGCTGCAATACCGCTTAACTCTGTAAATAATACATTGAGCTGTTCATCGTTCTTTGTTGCAAGGGCATGCTCCGGATTTCTTAAATTCCAGGAATTAGCGGATTCACCGCCGTATTCGCTGTGCTTTTCTCCGTCCACATATAAACCATCCGCATCAATGGTATAATGGGTTCCTTCTATTCCATACTGGATTAAATGATTCAACTCTTTATCCATGTATAATAAATTCAAAACCATAGCAGCTCTCTCAGGATTTTTGGAATTGGTGGGAATTGCAGTACCATTTCCTGTGGGGTGGTTTGCATAGGCTACCCCGTTAATCTCTGCAAAAGGTATATAACCGATCTTATAGGACGGGTCCATTTCGGCATCATTTACAGAACCAACATATTTAGCCGGATTCTGTCCGGAAACAAGGCAGATATCCTGTCCATTCTTAAACGCATCAGAATCGTTGGCATCGGATAGAACACTCTTAGACCAGAAGCCTAAATCTGCCCATTTCTTCATTGTCTTCATATCGTTTCTGAAGTCATCTGATGCCCAGTAATCAAATAATTGTGAAGGTGTATCATAATTCGCTGCCAAACCATAAGTAGGGGATTCCTTTACCCAGGAATACTTTGCCTGAAGTGCCAGAGTTGCGCTAAAGGAGTAGGAGAAGGATGCTGTATTAACAGAGGGTTTCATTATACTCTGATTGGGATCATTCTGTTTCACCCCGGTAAGGTAAGCTTCCAGATTCTCAAAGCTGTCCGGTTTCGGAAGGTTGTACTTTTCCCTTAAATCTTCACGGTACTGGATACCGCCGTTGGTATACTCTTTCTTAGAGCTGGGTACGGAATAAATATTACCGTTAATCTTCATCTGGTTCCATACATCCTCCTGAATATAGGAATAAAGTTCAGGTGCATAAACCGGAAGGATCTCATCCAAAGCTGTAAATGCATTGCTGTTGGCAAGTGAAGCATAGTTGATCCAGCTTGCGGTATAGATAAGATCACAATCTTCACCGGATGATAAGATCATATTATACTTTGTCTGCCAGTCAGTCCAGGAAGTAAACTTAAAGGTTACTGTTGCATTTACTTTCTCTAAAAGCTTTTCATTAATCTTATCCTGTACTGCCAGCATATCATTGGGGGGATCTCCCATTAAGTAGAACACCAGATCCACTCTCTTGGATGTATCAATAGCCGGTGTCTCATCCGCACTTCCAGTATCTGTTCCTTTGTTCTCCGATTTTCCAGTACTTGTACCAGCAGTATCTGAAATATTATTTTTACCGCAGCCCACCAATGCTGAAATCGCCAGGCAAAGAATCAGAAGTAAACTAAAACTTCTCTTCCCTATTTTTTTCATTCTTATCCTCCTTGTAAGTCTTTCGACTTGTTTTATACATTTGCAATCATAAAGAATTTATCACCAATTGTATATATAAATTCTTTATGATTGTTGTACTTTTTGCAATAATTCTAAGTGTAATTTCATGATATTATTGTAATTTCAATGTAATTTGCCTTTTACAGCATTTATAAAACCCTGTTTTAATACACAATACACAAGTTCTTACTGTGTCACGGTAATTTTAATGCTCTTTACTTTTTTCTCTTTTATATAGATTTCTACATAATCTGTTCCAACACCCTCTGCTTTCACTGCTGCCTGTACTTTCCCTTTGTTCATACCTGTTACGGCTATTCCTTTTTTGGCGGTTTTCCAGGTGATATCCGATGACTTGTAGCCCAGGCACTTTACGGAGAAGTAAACTGTCTCACCTGCTTTTACCGACTTAGGTGCTTTTATTAGCTGTATCTCTGCTTTCATTACCGTAACTTGAACCAGGAAGTTCCTGGAAGAGCCGTCTTTTAACTGAGCTGTTACCGTAAGGGTAGTTGTGCCCGGTGCCTTAGCTGTTATTTTGCCGGTCTGGTAGACAGAAGCAACCTTTGTGTCAGCAGATTTATAGTTAAATTTCACTTCTGCCACGCCGGAATCTGAATTGCTCCTGCTAAAGCCATTTACTGTTTTTAGCGTAGCCGGTAATACTGTTTCTATCTTGAAGGTATTGCCTGTACTGCCGTTTATATAGAGAGTTTTTGACTGGGTTGTCAGCTTTATCTGGGGAAGAAGGGAAACTCTTACTGCTTCCTCCGGTTGTTTTGGTAGTATAACATAATCCGAGCAGTGTGTTATACTAAACCATAAATCTCCGTTTTCCTGAATGCTCAATAAGTTGTTTGGAATTTCAAGCAGTTTGCCTGACCCTTCTTCCCTGTAATAGATATAAGCTTTTCCGCCTGGCTTTAATCCGGTCTGTTCAGACTCCGCTGCTATATTAAGCTTTACCTTGGCAGAAGCCGGCAGCAGACCTGTATGGGAAAATGTAACCGTAAGCCCCTTTACTTTCTCTTTTCCATTGGAAATCTCCGCAGGCTTACTGCTTATCAAAAGATTAATGGCAGCAGCTTCTCTTTTCGATGCTTTAAGAAGCTTTCCGTCAAATCGCCACTGGTATTCCTTCTCTCCTGACTGAACCGTTATCTCTATGGCCCTTCCTGCTGCTTTTGCTGCCGAGATAACAGGTGACGGTAATGTCAGCTGTTCCAGCAGGATGTTCGGATTTCCTATGATAGCAGTAGGAATTGTCAGGCGTAGGGACAGGTCTTTATCCTGCTTTAACTGCTCAATAAGTTCCTTTTCCGGAAGGCTTAAGGTTAAGGTAAGTTTCTTTCCGGAGGCTGCCTGTGCCAGTATCTCTGTCTGGGGCAGGGTTATGGTAATTTCCGCCTTATTTCCCGTTACTTTCACAGCAGCTATGCCAGCCGTCAGATTAACCGTTTTTTCTGTGATTCCACTAGCGGTATTGGAATTACTTCCGCTGTTATTATTGTTATTGCCAGGTTCTTGAGTTCCGGGTTCTTCCGTTCCGGGAGTTCCTACTTCGTAGGGAACCAAAACCGCCTTGTTCTTTGTAAAGTAGTTTTTTAAAACATCAGCAAATTTGGCATTTCTGGTAAAGTTGTCCTCTGTTTTAATTCCGTTCCATTTTTCCCGGATGGTTTCATAAGAATCGGTATTAACGAAAACCGGGTTGGATTTGCCGGTATAAATCCCCCAGCTGCTGCCTTCGCCGCCATCCGATACCTTAAAAGTCCAGGTCGTGTAACTATATCCCTGTTCCTCAAAAATGTCCAGACACTGCTTCCAGCTCTCTGTATTGTTAAAGAAAGTAAATTCTCCGATAAAAACGGGAACATTGTAGTTGGTAGATTCATTTACCAGCTTCACTTTTTCGTTTATGAATTTCACCTGTGTAGCAGTATCATTTAAATTGTCCCATTGATAAAAATGGTACTGGTATACAACGTTTTCCCAGCCGTAAAGGGAAGGCTCCGGAAGATCTGTGGGGTTCCAGATACCCTGAATATATATGATGTGATCCTTATCTATATTGCGGATGGCTCTATAAATACGATCATAAACATCATACTGCACTAACTTTGTGGCACTGGGCTCATTTAGCAGATCATAGCCGCATACCATTGGTTCGTTCCGATAGCGTTTTGCAATCTCTTCCCATAAGTAAACAGTCCTGCTGATATTTGCTTCATTGTTATAGAAATCGCCGATATCCTCCACGGTGGTATCACCCGAATGATCCTTTCCATTCTGTGATCCTACCGCACCATGCATGTCTATCATGACATAGATATCTCTTTTCTTCGCTTCGTTTATAAACCAGTCCAGTCTGTCAAAGGCTGTTGTTTTTAACGAACCGTCTTCGTTTAACATTTCAAAATAGGTAACAGGAAGTCTTAATACATTCATTCCCTCTGCTTTTACCAGGTCAAAGTCACTTTCTGTCCACCAGTTATCCTGGTATTTATTGATTAGTTCATTGGCCTTTGCCTTACCAAACCGCTCCGTAAATACCTTAAGTACAGTGAGCTGGTCTTTGGCATCTACCGGGCACTGCCAGTTTTCTGTAACCAGCCATCCCCCTGCATTGGTTCCGCGAAGGATTACCTCATCTCCGGTTCCATAATTATTTCTTACTTTTTTACCGTCTGTCTTTAAGAAATTAGAAGGTGTATTTGTTATGACATATTGAAATACTGCTGTCTGGCTTATTTTATTTGCTTTCACCGCTGCCGCTTTTATGGTAGTTGTGGCGGTAATTTCAATTGACCCTTCGTATACCTGGGAGGAGGCCGAAGGCTCTGACCCGTCTGTGGTATAATGGATTACGGCATCCTTGGTATCACTTGTAAGGGCCAGTGTTCTGCTTCCGCCATAGGTACCTGCGGGAATAGATGCTTTCGGCATTTTTACACCGCTGTCTGTACCAGTTATATGATATTCGAAGGTTTTTGTATCACTCAGGACTCCTTCTGAATAACCGACTGCTTTTAATGTGGTAGTTTCATCAATACGGAAAGGTGAATTATAGCGGGTTGCATTTATTGTAGGCTCGCTTCCGTCCAAAGTGTAATAAACCGCCGTATTATCCTCTGAGGAACGCAAAGCTACAATAACTGAGTTCTCATAGGTTCCTGCTTCGCCGAATATGGTAACGACCTTGCCCGGTTTAATATTATACCGGAAGACAGAAACATTACCTGCAGCACCTTCTTTCACAGCCACTGCCTTAACCGTTGTCGGCTTCTTGATATAGATTGCTCCGCTGTATCTGGCGGATTTATCCGTGGGTAATGTTCCATCCAGTGTATAATAGATATCCGCACCGCTTTCTGCTGCCAGTTCAACAGGTGCAAAAACGTCATAGGTTCCGTCACTAAGACTTGACATCACCTCTTTCGGTGCAGGATTTAAGGAAGGAAGCAAGCTGCCTGGAAGCCCTGTATAAAGATTATCCGTAAAATAAACCTCGTCAATATAATACGTACCGGTGTTATAAAAGCCAAAGGTAACTTTGCTTATATAGGCTAAATCCAGTTTATTAAAGCTCTCCATTGTACTTAAATCTACATAGTACTGGCTCCATTCACCATAACGGGTACTACAGGTGGTCCAGGCAGCTGCCTGGTTTCCGAATTCATCCTCCAGGAACATTCTGGTGTTATTGTAGGCCTGCATATCCTTCACATAAAATACCAGATATTTTGAGAGTCTTACATCTGCGGTGCTTCCGTTTTCCGGCTGAATGGTAATACTTCTTACAGATGTGGCAGGCGCCCCGCTTAAGGTGGCCATCTGATAAACAAGGCCCTTGCTTCCGTGATATTTTTCCGTGCCGGAAGAGGTGATAACAGCTCCTTTGGCAGCTGTTACCTGATTTAATCCATTATCAAAGGTATTATAGGAAATAGCACCGCTTACCGGAAGAGCTTTAATACGATAGGAAAATTCCGCTGTCTGGCTGACTTCCTCATCACTTTGTCTTATGGTTACCGCTTTTATCAGGGTATCCTCAGAAAGAGTGAAGGGAACCGTATATTTCTGGGAAGCTTTTGTAGGCTCAGAACCATCCGTAGTATAATAGATCTCACAATCAGGGGTCTTTGTGGATAAGGTAATGCCGGATAATACCTCATAGGTTCCTGGCTTATAATTAGAGGTTGGTGCTGCGGGAAGTAATCCATTGGTAACATAGATATCATCCACATAGTATACACCGGAATTCCATTCCCCAAGACGGATTGCCTTCACTTTTGAGCGGTCGATCTTACTGATTCCGGAAAGAGAATTCAGTTTAACGGCATATTCTGTCCACTGGTTCTTTATGGCTTTTCCGTCATCTGCCGTCAGGGTGTTGACCCATGTGAAATCCGTCTTATTTCCGGCCTCATCTTCCAGCTGCAGCTTAAGGGTATTCGCTCCTTGGGTATCTTTTAACCAGAATACCAGGTAGGTATAGTTTTGTGTGTCCACCGGTGCATTGCTTACCGCATAGAAGCTGTTGCTTTCTGTTGGGTCCGCTGACGATGCAACTGTGTATTTTGCCGATTTTGTACCTTTAAAAACCTGGGTATTTACGATCTCTGCATTTACAACATTAGCAATGCCTTCAAAATCCTGAAGAAATACCTTTTTCGGTAAGTCCGTCAGCACAAACTGATAATTTAAGGTTACTACTCTGCTGCTCTCACCATCCTTCACATAAACTGCCTTTACAACCGTTGCTGCTGTAATGGCAATAGGACCGTTATATCTTAGAGAAGACTGGTCTGGAGTGGTTTCATCCAAGGTATAATAGATATCCCCTCCGGTTTCTGCAGATATCAAAGCAAGGGAAAAGCTCTCAGTAAATGTGCCGGAGTCATGATCCGCCGAAGGAGGTGAAGGCGGAAGGGTATTTGTAAAATAAATATCATCTATGTAATAATCCCCTTTATTCCATTCCCACATTTTGATCTTTGCTATCTTGCTGGAATCGAAACCTACTTTTGCAAATTTACTTATCGGAACACATATCTCTTTCCATTCATTATGAATAGCTTTTGACGGTCCTGTCCAAACACCTTCGGACTCATTTCCGGTAGTATCGACCAACTTTACTTCCGGGTCATTGTTTCCCGCTGTATCTTTTATCCAAAACACAAGGTACTCTTTGCCGGAGGCATCTACCCCGTCTGCTTTTCCTGTTGTAACGGAAACGGTCTGTTCTTCGCCCTGCCAGTCATCTTCCGTCTTCTGATACAGAAGCGAATTCCCCCCGTTATGGCGGTCAAGATTTGTCAGCTTATTCGTGCCAGGGTTATTGATGTAATTACTGCTTTCAAAATCCTGGAATATTATTTTATTACCGGAATCATCTTCTAAATAAATATCATCGAAGTAATAGGTACCATTCTGCCATTCATACATGGCTATCTGTGATATGGAACTCATATTGATACCGGTAAAACTGCTTAATGGCACCTCCAGCTTAGTCCAGTTGTCCTTTACCGCCGCCGCGGTATAAAATTCTGCTGCTTTACCCTCACTGTCAATTAATTTAACCGGAACCGTATTATTTCCCTGTGTATCCTTCACATAAAAGGATATTTTCGTCATGGCAGAAACGTCTACGGCTCCTCCTGACACGCTTCTGATATTAAATGCATTATTCCATTGCTTTCCCTCAGCCTGAACATATTGAAAAGCCTGTAACCCTGCATGCACATTGCCCGCATCCCTGGTAATACCGTTGCCATAGGCATTTAAAGTAAAATCCCTTTCTTCAAAATCAGCAAACCATACCTTGCTGTTATCGATTTCTGCAGCCTGTACCTTGTCTGCATCTTTCGTAAATCCGCCTCCGTTTACACATAGTGCAAAGGCCAGTACCACTGCAAGACTTCGCTTGCAATGCTTTTTGAATTCCTTTATACTTTTTTTCATTGTTTACCCCCAATACTTATGATTTTTAACTCAAGTTCTATATACTTTCTATCACCTCTTTCCACAGATTACCAACTAATGAATTGTGCAACGAACCAAGCCTTTTGCCAGGATTAAACCTCACACTTAGAGTGTAGTTGAAAATGCTTGTTTCAAGCTTGAGGCTCCACTTTGGGAGTGGCAAGGCAGTATACCCCCAAGTAGGGCGGCCAGAACGATACAATGGACTAGCCTTTAACGGCACCTACTGTAATACCGGATACAAAATATTTCTGTACAAAAGGGTAAAGCAAAAGAATCGGTCCTGTAACGATCACCGCCATGGCAAGCTTAACGGATTCCGTGGGAAGATTGTTTATTGATACATTTGCCTGGTTGGCAATGCTTCTTAAGGCCTCCGCCCTGTTCATCATGTTGTAAAGATAATATTGAAGTTCCCAGGTGGAAGCATCGTTACTGAAAAGAGAAGAACGATACCAGTCATTCCAATACCCTAAGGCAAGGAAAAGACCTACTGTTGCTAAACCGGGTTTTAATACGGGAAGTACCACTCTTGTAAATATGGTACCATGTCCGGCACCGTCAATACTGGCTGCCTCGGTAATCTCATCCGGTACGGCAGACGCAATAAAGGTTCTCATAAGAATAATTAAGAAAGGGCTGATAAGTCCCGGCATCCAAATCGCCACTAACGTACCTTTTAACTTTAATACACCTGTTATCATAAAATACCAAGGCACCAGACCTCCGCCGAAAATCGTTGTGAAATAAATTATAAAGGATACCACATTTCGGTAATGGAAACTTTTTCTGGAAAGTACATATCCTGTCAGGGATATCATGGTAAGTCCAAGCAGTGTTCCGACTACGGTGCAGTAAATTGTTACGCTATATGCTCTTAAAATATCCTGGGGTGACTCAAATATGGTCCTGTAAGCTGCCAGTGTGAAATTTTTTGGCAGTATATGATAGCCTTCCTGTATTATTGTGGCATTATCCGTTAAGGAACCTGAGACTATAATAAGAAAGGGCAGAACGCATATAATTGAAAAAATGGTCAGCAGCGTATATGCAATACCATTAAATGCAATTGTATATTTAGATTTTTTTATTTTCATGACATCCTCTTTTCTGGATATCCAAGCTTTTATTGGATATCCGTTATTTCGTTTGGTTATCTGCCTATCCGTTTTGCCATCATCTTTTATGCATTAAAATAATGCATATTCCGCATTCTTTCTCTTAACCAGGAAATTAACCGTAATGATTAAGATAAATCCGAATAGTGACTGGTACAAACCGGCAGCCGTACCCATACCGAAATCAAAGCTGGTAAGTGTTGTGCGGTATACATAGGTATCAATAATATCTGTTGTCTTAAACAGCATGCCATTATTTCCGACCATCTGATAAAAGAGCTCGAACTGTCCCTTCATAATATTACCCAGAGAAAATAATAGCAGGATGATAAAGGTTGGTTTAATCTGAGGCAGAGTGATGTAGATTATCTGCTGAAAAATATTGGCTCCATCCACTTCCGCCGCTTCATAATATTCCTTGCTGATACCAAGAATCGTTGCCAGATATACAACCATTCCATAACCAAGGGACTTCCAAAGGTAAAATAATGTAATTAATATAGGCCAGTACTTTGATTCACCATAGAAATTAACCTGCTCCATGTGCAAGCTGCCTAAGAGGTTATTTGCAAGACCGTATTCATAATTAAACAGGTTATAAACCAAAACACTTAATATAACATAGGAAACGAAATAAGGCATAAACATCAATGTCTGAGATACACGTTTAAACCATTTTTTTGTAATCTGGCTGACTAAAATTGCAGTAAAAATCTGGAGTATATTCCCCACCAGTATAAAGACCAGATTATAAAGCACCGTATTAATGGTGAGTTCTATCAGCTTATTGGATTTCCACAGAAAAGCAAAGTTATCCAGACCTACAAAGGGACTCCCAAATAATCCGCCTTTGAAATCAAATTTTGTAAAAGCGAAATAAATACCCACCATAGGCATGTAGTTATTTACAATAAAGAAAATCAGCGTAGGCACCAACATAAAGTATAAAACCCAGTTTTTCTTTACATCCTGCAGAAATCCCCTCTTCTTCTGCCGTACTCCGCTTCTCTCGCCGGTGGGGTGAATACTTCTTTTTGTATTCTTCTTGTCCATATAATTCCTCCGTCCTTTTTGAATCTTCGAGTCCGAATTTTTTGCGAACCCGCAAAATTAAATTCAAACACTGCAATCAAATACTAATTCAGAACATAAGCTCTGTATATTGGAAATACATAACCTTATTGTATTTTCCTTTAGAATGTCATTGTAATTTTATATTCTAATTGTAAAATCATATTTTTTGCTTATTTCCTTAAGGCAAAGGTCTGGTTCCACATCTCTCTGATGCTTGCCCTGACCGGAATTTAATTGTTTAGCGTGGTTCAGTTTTGCCTGACACATCCTTTAAGAAAAAAAAGCCCTAAGCTGATTTAGAATAAATCAACTTAGGGTGAACCAAAGTCCGTGTTACCACTTAACTTTCAATATAAATTTTACTCACATTCCATCCGGGACAGGCATCTCTGCTGGAATCAATATAAATGTGCTCTTTTACTTTATTTGAAATAAGAGGCTTTATAGTAAACTATCACACTTTTCTATCAGCCGGTATTATAGCAAATCTGCCACGCCTTTCTATCAGCAGGTTTTACAGTAGACTGTCACGCCATTTCATATCAGCGCATTTTGTATAGCATTTTTTATCTTCCAGACATCATCTCCAAAGTTGCTCACTACGGTTATGTTCAGATCTTCATCTCTTTTGTAAGTACTTATAAATGTAACTCCCGGATCCATTCCTGTAAAATAGGGCAGGATACAGTTTTCGTATTTCTTACTTATCCAGATTCCATAGCCATAATTATCCTCATCTTCACCGGAACTCTGAATACGCAGCATTTCATCTGTCATTTCCGTAGATAATAACTTTCCGGATAAAAGTGCTCTCCAGAAAAGTTCAACATCTTCTACTGTTGTAAATACACCTCCTGCTCCGGTTCCTTTAACATCTACGCTATAGATATTGGTATAATACTCTTTCCGTTCTTCATCCCAGATGTAGTTTCCAGCACAATTGGCAGGCAGTCTGTCCAACTCGTAGTATCCCGTCTTCTCCATACCGCTGGGACTAAAAATATTTTCTTTTAAATAGATATCAAAAGGTTGTCCTGTTACTTTCTCTATTATCAATCCAAGTACTACAAAACCAGTATTGTTGTATTGAAACCTTTCACCTTTTTCATACATCATTGGTTTATCTATAAACAGTGGCAGCAAATCAGCGGAAGTACGTATCTTGTAATTGGGAAAATCCCTCCAGAGTTCTTCATACTCCTCCATTATGCTTTCATCAAAGTAATCCGGAATCCCGGAAGTATGAGTCAGCAGTTGTTTTACAGTAATCCCAGTATCAATTTGCTTCCAGTCAAGGTTAAGCAAGTCACCGATGGTATCATCGAATTTAAGCTTCCCTTTCTCAATCAGCTGCAGGATACCTGCCCCTATGAATACTTTTCCTGCCGAAGCTGTCGCAAATCTTGTATCTGCTGTATTGGGTATTTCATTCGCAAGGTCCCTATAACCATAAGCTTTCCTGAATAGTATCTCATTTCCTTTGCTTATGGAGATACAGCCATGAAAATCTTTGTCTATGATATGATTAAAATCCATATTTACCTCTTTTCTAAAGACGAACAGTTCTTGACTATTCTTTGGTTGTTTTTCTACAATTAATATAAATTATATACTAATATAAGGGATTCGCAATTCCAAGTTTGTTACTAATCTGTTTATACCCCGTTGATGTTCATTTGCTGTATAACAATAATAATAGTAATAGTAATACCTTTTCAAATTTGAATTTACTTGATATAGTTAATATCTTTTTATTTATATTCGAATTAAGTTATTCCATCTCCACTATTAAAAGTTTGAATTATTATGATAATAATTTTATATGCCTCTTTATATATAAAAAGCATCTAAAATCAATCAAATAATATTCTTTATTCTTTCTACTACACATTCTTTCCCTAAAACATTACTGACTTCCCATATATCCGGTGCATTAATTCTTCCGGTTATAGCAACCCTTAGCAGATTGGTAAGCTCTACAATGCTTCCTTTATAATCCTCCGGCTGTTTCTTATATGCCTTCATATCAGCAGCATAGCCCATATGCCGGGTTATATCTTTTACTTTATTGAACCATTCCTCTTTCTCTTCGGTAAAATCTATCTGCTCCAGATACAGGCGTAAGAATACCTCTCTATCATCCGCTGGTATATTCGCCGGAAGTTCCTCTTCCCTTTTAAAAGTTTCATCAAAGTACATGCTCATAAACTCACAGGTCTGTTTCCAATTAATCAGATCCTTTCTTACCTTTACGGCATTTCTACCTATGGCAAGCGCTTTAAGCGCAAGCTCTCTGTTGTTCCTCAATACCTTCGCATAATCTTTATTCCAGGCTTTCGCCCATTCCAGAAAGCTTTTATACAACTCCTCAGCCGTCATACGGCTTAAGACATCCTTACTGATATCCTTCATCTTATCCATATCAAATAGAGCCCCGGAGCTGCTCATTTTATTCAGTGTAAACGGAAACTCCAAATGATTCTTATTCTGATTAGCAGCTCTCCATTCTTCATAATCAGAATTAAGAATGGTCAGCAGATAATTCCACATAGCCTCCGGAATATAACCCTCCTCCTGGTAATAGGCCAGTGCCAGTTCAGGATCTTTACGTTTCGATAGTTTTCTTTTGGAATTCCCGTCCATTTTCATCAGTGTGGCTGTATGACAGTAAACAGGCCTTTTCCATCCAAAGATATCAAAGAGCTGTACATGCATGGGTAAGGAAGGCAGCCATTCTTCTCCTCTGATTATATGGGTGGTTCTCATCAGATGGTCATCTACTACATGGGCAAAATGATAAGTAGGTATGCCATCGGATTTCAGCAGTACAAAGTCCATGGTGTTCTCAGGGAATTTCAGTTCTCCCCGAATGGCATCATAAACTGCAACAATATCCTTAGCATCTGGATTCGACTTAAACCGCAGTACATAAGAATCCCCTTTCTCAATCCTTACTTTGATATCCTCATAGGATAATTTCCGGCTGACTGCCCATTCTCCATAATATCCTATGTTCTGTTTTAACGCTTTTTGCTTTTCTCTTATTTCTTCCAGCTCTTTTTCACTGCAAAAGCAGGGATATGCCATACCGGCTTCCACAAGCTGCTTAGCAAACACCTGATAGATTTCCTTTCGCTGGCGTTGTCTGTAAGGTCCATACTTCCCATTATCCCCCTCTATAACAGCACCTTCATCAAAATATATACCAAAGTACTTCATGGCTGATATAATAATATCAACGGCTCCTTCTACTTCTCTTTTATTGTCCGTATCTTCGATTCTCAGATAAAAGCTGCCACCGCTCTGATGAGCCAGCCTCTCTGCTATTACTGCATTATATAGATTTCCAAGATGGATAAAGCCGGTAGGACTTGGCCCTATACGGGTTATTACTTTCTCACCGGTATCCCCTCTTTCCGGATAACGTCTTTCCATGTCCTCTGAAGTAAAAGTAACTTGTGGAAATAGTAAATCGGCTAATAATTTGTTTGACATAGCTTACTCCTTTCAATGTATATCTCTTCAATGATTATGATGGGTCTGCACAGTAGTTCTTATGTAATAGATTGTTATTTCTAATACATAAAAAAGCCCTAAGCCAATTAAATAATCAGCTTAGGGCGAACTATAGTCCGTGTTACCACCTAACTTCAAGGAATACTCCTTGCTCTCACTCAGTACGGATAAAATATCGATACTGCTTTCCTTCTAACGGTGGAAATTCCGGTGTAACCTACTGAGATAACCTGTTCGGTCCACGGCTCTGAGGCCTCTTCTATATTGATTCGGTAAAGACTCTCAGCCTGAGGGTACCCTCTGTCTTCTCTCTGTGAACCACCTTCAACATATACTAATTCTCTTCAATGCCTTTATCTATTTCTGTTCATAATATCACAACCAGATTTTACCGTCAAGATAGTTTTACTTTTCCTTACGTTTTTCCCAGGCTGCCCATAAGGTTCCGGCAACACAGATTGAAGAATAGCATCCCGTTACAATACCAAAGAACATCGGCAGTGAGAATTCCATAATAGACTCTATATGAAATACGATGGAGGCTATCATGATAATCAGGACGCATAGGCCTGTGGTAAAGGACGTATTGATGGATCTTCCCAACGTCTGGGTGGTACTTTCATTTACCAGGGTAACAACAGGCAGCTTCTGGTCCAGCTTTCTATTCTCACGGATTCTGTCGTAAATAACAATGGTATCGTTAATAGAATACCCGATAACCGTAAGCACTACTGCCACAAAGGCATCATTCAGAGGTATGCCAAACAGTACAAAAGCAAAGAATACCACCAGTGCATCATGCAGCAGTGCGATCATGGCTGTAATTCCTGCCGACAAGCCTGATATAGCTGAAAATCTTATCCACACATAGATTACAATAAATACCGTAGACAGTGCTATTGCAATTCCTGCATTCTTAAGGGCTTTGGCACCGATATAAGGCTCTACTACAAAGGTTTCTGACAGTTTGGCGTCTGCTTTTTCCAATGTACCATTAATAGCCTCGGTTACCTCTGCCTGTTGCTCCGGTGACATTCCGCCGTTACCAGCCAGGGTCACGGATAGTCTCTTAAGCCCTGTCAGGTTATCCTCTTTGATCTGAACCGTCACCGGTCTGTTGGTCTGTTTTTCAACCGTCTGCTGAATCATCTCTGTATCGGCTTCTGAGGATACAGAATAGCTTAATACTGCGCCTCCGGTAAACTGGGTATCCAGTCTGATTCCTTTTGTAAAACATCCTGCAACTCCTGCCAGAATTATTATACCTGACAGTATGGCGAAGATATATTTCTTCTGGTAGAAGGGAATTACCTTCTTGTCTTTTCTTATCCTGAACCATTTATCCTTATTCCACCTGTCGTATTCCACAAAGGATTGTATAAGATGTTTTGAGATGGTAACCCCTACCAGGAGATTAACCAACATACCAATTAAAAGGGTATAACCAAAACTTAACATGGAACCGGAACCAAAAATCATAAGTATAACTGCCACTATGGCTGTAGTGATATTTCCGTCCAGTACAGAGGAAAAGGCATGTTTATAGCCATAAATAATCGAACTTCTGACTGAGATACCTTTCTTTAGCTCATCGGAAATACGTTCTGCTATGATAATATTCGTATCCACTGCCATACCCAGGGTTAATATAATTCCTGCTATTCCCGGCAGCGTCAGCGTATATTGGGGAATGGATATGGCCAGCAGCTGTATCACCATCTGTAATACCAAGGTAATACAGGCCAGCACACCCGGCAGCTTGTAGAAGCTTATCATGAATACACAGATTGCAAAAAAGGCTATTATTCCTGCTGCCACCATGATGTTTAAGGCATTACTGCCTAAAGTGGGACTGATGGTGGAGAAATTTGTGGTTGCCAGAGAGAAAGGAAGGGCCCCTGCATTGATCTTACCGGCTAATTCCTTCGCCTCCGCATAGCTTCCAAGATTAGTGATAGCAGCCTCTCCTCCGGCTATTTTTACCTGTACCGTAGGGCTTGAGATCAGGTCGTCATCCATGTAGATGCTCATCCTCTGTCCTAATAATTTTCCTGTGGCTTCTTCAAAAAGCCTGGCACCTTTGGCATCGAATTTCAATGCTACCTGATAACCTTTGGTCACTCCGGAGGTAACATTCTCCGGTGTTGCACTTTCCACGTTTTTGCCTTCAATAAGCACATTCCCCGAAGGGTCCTTAAAGGTCAGTTCCGCCATTTCACCTAACTCAGCAATGGCGTCCTCCGGGTTAAAGTTCTTCTCATCGGATTTCCAGGGAAACTGAACAATGACATAACCACCGCTCTTATCCACGGTAACTTCACGGTCGGAAATATTCTGATTATCCAGTCTGGTCTCAATGACCTCTCTGGCTGTTTCCAGTTCCTGCTCCGTAGGGCTGCGCTTAAGTCCCTGTGGTTCAAATACCGCTTCCACGCCTCCCCTGATATCAATACCGTAGCGCATGTCAAATATACCTTTGACTCCGCTTCCGATTCCAAAAATTGCAATATAAATAAACACTGCTATGGTTATAAAAATAGCAGCAAGCATTTTCTTTCCTGGCTTCATAGGTTATTATCCTCTTTTCCTATTTAATTTTCTATGCAGTTTAAATGCCTGCTGCTCCTTTCTCTCCGTCCGAATTATGTATAAATTGCATCAAAAATCTTCTGCCTATGTAACCGTCTTGCAATAAGACCGTTAACCGGGCAAATAATATAAGGGGAATAAATAAGAGAACTGTTCTTAAGAAAATATATTTTAAATGGAGAACCTTAAAAGAAAAGGCATTTACTGCACCGGCAGAAATACCGGCAGTAAACTCATCTCCGGCAGCTTCTTTTACTTCGAATATGGAATCAGCTTTATGGGAGGGTGCCTTTGTGATAGCTCCTGCTGTTGTAGTATGGGAGGAAGCAGAATGAATCTTGCTGGCAACGGATATATTTATTTCTGCTGTTAATAACGCAAGGCAGAAGAATACCGTTAGTATATATTGAACTGTCTTTTTGTTTCGTGTATTGTATCTCACGGGCTTCCTCCTTCGTTGAACTTCCGTTACATTGTACACTAAATTTGATGTATACTCAACCTTTACTTACTGGTATAATTCTTGCAGAGGGAATTTATTCCTTGGGTTTTATCCGAGATGTTTTACCGGTACTTCCATTGATAAGACCTTTAATGCATATAATTTTATCTGTGTTTATGTTACACTTTATCAAATCTGAATTTTTAGGGGGGTTAGAATGGATATTCCATCTACATTAAATACATATATCAACCATGAAATTGATCTATGGGACTTTTCCGGAGTAATAAGAATACGAAAAAACAACAAAACAATATTTGAAATTAGCCGTGGTTATGCAAATCTTGAGTTTGGTATACAAAATAATATGAATACTCGTTTCAATGTCGCTTCTGTCACAAAGCAATTTACGGCATTTGCAATAATGCTTCTATATGACAGAGGCCTGTTAAAACTCGATGAAAAAGCGAACCTATATCTGCCTTCAGACTTACAGATACACCCAGAAATTACAGTTCATAATCTGTTGTCACACACCTCTGGATTATACAACTTTTATAATTTCGAAGATGACTTCTATATAGCAAAGGACAGGGCACCCTATAATAAAAACGCTTTCTTTACGGACTGGATTAATAAAGATCTGGTAAATGAACCAGGAACAGTCTTTAACTATAATAATTCAAATTACAATATACTCGCCTGGATTATAGAAAATATTTCAGGACAGACCTTCAACGAATTTTTAACTTTAAATATTTTTGATCCTCTTGGAATGAAAAACTCGGAATATGACAATGGTCAGGATATCATAATAAACAAGGCAAGTAATTATACGCGTGATTATGGAAAACCGGTTAGGGTTCCTTATTCAAATAATCTGTTTCATATAGGTGCCGGAGCGTTAGTAACGAATTGTGATGATATTCAAAAATGGTATGAGTGCCTTAAAAATCGGAAATTATTATCAGAGCAGTCCTATGACTTATATTTTAAGGAAAATATGAATCATTATTGTTATGGCTTGGAGCGATATAAGGATGAGGGTAAAATCAAATACTGCCATGGCGGTGATAATCCAGGCATTTCTGCTTATACTCAATATTTCTTCGAGCAGGATATCTGTATCATCATTCTCTCTAATACAGAATCCTTAGATCAATATCGTTTTGGTAATTCACTTTCGTCAATTATGTTTGGTGAATCACCCCAGATTTCCAATAAGCCCGATGAAGTTTTTGTTTCTTTGGATGAACTTGAGAAGTTTTCAGGAACGTATCTGCCAGGTAAGATACATATTGAGATAAAAAACGGTAAGTTATATTTAGTCCGGGTGAATCAGAATATCCACATTGAACTGTATTGTGTTGGCAGCAATATGTTTATGAGACGTTATGAGGAACAGCAACGCCCCCATATCCTCCTTGGAGAAGGAGCTATCAGACCATCCATCTGGGGATATGAGCTGAAAAGCAATCAGTTCTTTTAAATTATTTGAAAAATGAGTTATGATAAAAGCTATATGCATTTTTTATATGTATTTTTCTACTTACACTATGTGGTAAAAAATTAATTTAAGTTCAGCTTGCACCTGGAGCTGTTGCATACAAATGTAGTGCTTCTGTTTATTCGCACTGGATTGACTTTGGCGCTCAGGCTGTTGCATAACTAATTTAAAGCTGTAAGAAGCCCTTGGCTTTCCTGCAATGACCTGCCCCGACAGACATACAACCGATTTTGAGTGCTAAAGCAAACAAGGTTTGTATGAATACACACGAATTGGTAATGTGTCTTTCAGTCGGTGTTTGAAGGAAAGTCAAGGGACTTCTTGCAGCATCATTTTAAAATATAACGCTCATGTAATACTCTTTTTTAGATTATTTTTGTAATCATCCTTTAATTAATCTTGTTACATATTTTTTAACTCCTCTATCTATTCTTTAGACTTCAATAAATAAGGATACGCCTTAGAGTCTAACAGTATAACTGCCCGCAGGCAGCATCAATATCTTCTCCGAATTGTGTTCTTACGGTCACGATAATACCTTGCTTCCTGAGGATATTCTGAAAGTTCCTTATCTTTTTTCGTTCTGCTGTCTGATATCTTCTGCTGGTTTTATCCGTTGCATTATAAGGTATCAGATCAATATGATACAGCTGCTTTCCCACAACCCTTTTCTGCACTAATTCCGCCAGAGCTTTCGCATGTTCCTCGGAGTCATTTATTCCATGCAGCATAATATATGCCAGGAATACTTTCCGCCCTGTCAGTCCTATATGCTCATCTAAGGTATCCATTACTTCCTGCAGCGGATATCTTTTATTGACCGGCATGATACTGCTTCTCTGCTCATCAAAAGGAGAATGAAGAGAAAATGCCAGGTTAATCTGAGGATAGTTTCTTGTAAGCTTTTTAATCCCCGGAATAAATCCAATGGTTGATACTGTTATCCGCCTCTGACTCAGACCAAACAGGTTACTGTCAGTCAGCAGAGCTAATCCATCAAATAAATGAGGATTGGAAAAGGCTTCCCCCATTCCCATAAAGGATATACTGTCGAGTTTATGCCCTTTCTGATAAAAATAGAGTAACTGATCTGTTATCTCATCCGCCGTAAGATTCCGCATAAGCCCTGCTGTTCCCGTTGCGCAGAAGCTGCAGCCAAAGCCACAGCCACACTGGGAAGAAATGCAAAAGGATTCCCAGCCTTTTCTATAAAATAACCCGATGGCTTCAATGTGTTCACCGTCAATCAGCTCAAATAAGAGTTTGTCAGACTGCTTGCTTTTCTGTGTTACCACCGGCCTTGCACTGTTTACATACTCTCCGAATTCCTGTATCAAAGCCTCCCGCAGCATTGCCGGAAGAATATTCATCTCAGAAAACTGCTCTTTCCGTTGCGTAAATATAGCTTTTAGTATCTGTTCATATCTGTATTCCGGTAAATTTAATTCTGTAACTATTTCTTTCATTCTATAATATTTTGAATTCATCTGTTCCATGTGGTCTTCCTCCTTGTAATTAACCTCAAGAAGCAAAGCCAGCATGATTGGCGACATTTCTATTCCATGCAAAGATCGCCTGAAACTTCTGGCTTTGCATGGAGTCTGTCATGTGTAACGATATAATCCAAATTGTACATGTATTCTCACCGCTTTTCTTTTAAATAGGCTGAAATTTCTCTAATCCAAACAAGGCTTGTTCTTCATAATCCATTTTTCGTTCTCCTGGGAATCATATAATAAAAAACCATAGATGTATTTGCCATACTCAGCAGCATACACCTATGGTTCTATCAGACATGGAGTGAAACTCTTATTTCCATAAACAAAAAACATGACTAAAAAAGTCATGTTCTTTCTGTCTGCAATATTTATAGATAGATAAAATAGTGTATGCTGCATTCAGTAAGACAAATACATCGGCATTTACAGAGGTAAAGGGCTTCCTTATTACCTGAACGCAAAAGTAATCCCTTTACAACTATTCAGTTGTAACCTCTGATCTTACTACACATAACATACACTTTTACCTCACTTTCATAATATGAATCCAGTATAAACATTTGTCCTGAAATTGTCAAATGTTTTGGGATATTTATGTAGCCTTTATTCTTTCACTTTTCAGGTTTTCTATAGTAACTTCCTTAATTTCCGTATTTATTTAAGAAATCTAATATCTCAGCAATTACACTGTCTTTATTTGTCCAATGGAGATAATGCTTACTGTCCTTCATTACCATACCACTGCTTCTATCAGACCAGCTTAATAATTCCTCCTGGGCCTTCGCCCACTTGTCATCACTTTTAGCTGCTAGTGCCAATAAGGGAATATTCTTCAGATAGCCGTTTTCAATAACTGTTTTTGCATTCTCATTAATCAGTCCCAACCCCTTGAGATTCTCACTGCTGCCCAGCTTATTATAATACATAGCAGCATCGATTTTCCTAATACCCTCCGGAAGCAGATGATTCCTGGTATCTTCGCCTACAAAGGGTAGCATGAAACCAAGGTTTCCAAGCAGCCTATTTATACCTGTTATTCTAAGAACTGCGCTGGTTCGGTTAAGCAAAATGGAACTCCCTTCAGAATAATCTGCATAATACTCTGGACTCCCTCCGTCTAATAATATAATTCCCTTAACCTCTCCCTCATATCTCTGGGCATACCTGATAGCTTCTAATGACCCCAAAGAATGGGCTACTAATACATACGGTGCAGCATGTCCAGCTTCTCTTAATAACTCATGAAGCTCACCTGTCACGTTATCAATGGTTCTGGGAATATCCGTTCCTTCACTCCACCCAAGACCTGCATGATCATAACTAAAGGTTTTGGCATAAGCGGACAGTTCCTGCTGCATAGAATAAAAATCCGTATATGCACTTGTAGTTCCAGAGCCGGCGATGAAGACAAGGGTATCCTTCCCATTACCAAGGCTATAGGTATGCATCTTATGTGAATTGACAGTAATGCTTGTACCCGTTGGCATATATTTATCAGTTTCATATCTCTCCATAATAATCTGCCATATGGCACCTGTAACAATTATGAAAGCAAGAAGAAAAAGTATCTTATGTTTTTTGGTTTTTTTATCTTTATTATTTCTCATCATTATTTCGTCCTGTTTGATTTCTTCTAAGCAACAAAATGCCCTTCTTACAGTAATTAGTTTTTATCTCAACACCTACTGTCAGAAGGGCATTTCTTGATTTATGGTCTATTCAGCTGTTATTTATCAGAAGTTTGTAACAAAAAAATATCATTACTCTGGTCAAACTTCTTTCTTAAATTAGAACAGACTGAAACAAGGATAGACATTACTGTACAATTTCAAATTTATAGTCCGTATTATAAGTATGGACGTATAAATATTTTCCTTTTTTAATGAAATAAGAGGCTGCGGATTTCAATTGCTGTTTGCTTAAGACTTTTCCTGTATTCCTGTCTATCTGGTACAGATAATCCGGCTCGTTGGTAAATCCATATCCGGTTATAATCACATTCCCTACCATAAGAAAATTATTGGAGTTGCTGACCAGGGCTGTTGTTCTCCACAGAACACTCTTATCAGACAGCTTTATGGCTGTAATATAACCATTCATATTCTTCGAGCTTTTTGCATAGGTATTATGACTATGAGAAACATAAAGTACACCGCCTTTTATTGTTGCCCAGTTTATACGCTGCTGGATAAAATCATAATCTGCTTTAATATATTGAGGTGAATACCGATAAGCAGAAAAGTCCAGTGAATATTCTAATTCCATTGTTTTTACATTATAAACATTCAGAATATAGCCTTCAGAATAATCAGCCCCATAAGTACAATAAATGTAAGAAGAATCATAGAAGGCAGAGGTTATGAACAGGTCATTCCATACAGTATCCAGTTCTTCTGGCAGATTACCGGTTGTGTTACTGCCATAATAATTAGGTACCTCATATGTATTCAAAGTCAGCTTATTATCAGCGATCCATTGTTCATCATCTGATATATTGTTGGCTTTGCTTGATTTCATGTTTAACTTGACAGCCTTATTCTTTTTCGTTGCAGCCTTATCAGAAATATAATAGCTGAAAGAGGGTTTCTCTAATGCAATTGTCTTATCATCTTTCACAGCTGCATTTATTTGTATGCCACTATTACTAAATAGACAGGATACCAGAACCAACAGCACCATTGTTAATGCAATTAATTTCTTTTTCATCACATTTCCTTTCCTATAATTTTCCCATTTGTTAAATTAATCAATATAATAGCTTTCTATCCATTGTACTATATATAAAAGTATCAATCAACCATTATTTGTAAGGCCCCAGAAAGCCTTTGTACAATATTAAGGGGCATTATTCCAGTTTTATAACTGACCAGATATAAGTTCTGTATAAATGTCCTTATACCCCGGTCAGTTAAAATGACAAGTTATTAACAAACGCAAAGAAAAGAAAGCAGACAGTACTGCAAATTTTCTTATATTGAAACGCTCTCATACAACATTTAAGCAATTTAATACCATCTGGTCATTGGTAACTCGTTATTGATTCCTTTGCTGATAAGGATTTGGTGCAAATCGATAATACCGTTATTAAAGGTAGCAGCACAGGCGCAAAGGTACAAATCCCACATTCTCGTGAATTCAAGCCCCATCATCTTTTCTATCTCATCCCGGTGTTCATTAAAGTTTTTATCCCAGCACCGAAGTGTTCTATTATAATGCCTTCGCAGACTTTCAACATCCAGAGTATAAAAATTATAATCTGCGCACAGATTGATGATTTCTCTGAGACTTGGTACCATACCGCCGGGGAAAATATACTTCTTAATCCAGGCATCACCCGGGTATTCCCTCAGGGCACTGATGTAATGCAATAGGAATAAGCCATGGGGCTTTAACACCGAATCTGCACAGGACATAAATTGGCTATAATTATCTCTTCCAACATGTTCTATCATTCCAACACTTACAACTCTGTCAAAAGACCAGCCTTTCTTTGGCAAATCTCTATAATCCAATATTTCTACGGTTATCTTGTCACTTAAGCCTTCTTCTTCAATTCTTTGTTTGAAGCTATTATACTGTTCTTTACTCAGGGTGATACCTTTGCCGGATACTCCATATTCTTTCACCGCCCGGATGAGTAAGCTTCCCCAGCCGCAGCCAATATCAAGAAGTTCCATTCCCGGCTGTAAATAGAGTTTCTTAAGTATCCTGTCGATCTTATTGTTCTGTGCATCGTATAAAGTATCTGTATCTTTCGCAAAGTAAGCGCAGGAATAGCTTAAGGATTCATCCAGCCAGAGCTTATAGAAGTCATTGCCTATATCATAATGAGAAGATACTTCCTGCTTTTGATTCTTTTTGGAGCTGGAAGTAAAGATTAACTTTTTTAAGGCTTTTTTGTCTGTATGAAATTTTCCCATCTGACCCAAAAAGCAATTCAGAGCATGATATAAATCACCTTCGATCTCCAGGTCACCTTTCATATAAGCTTCACCCAGTGCAATTGATGTACTAGTCAGCAGATCAGTAATCGGGATTTCCTTGTTAAATTTAACTTTAAACAAGGGATCACCTTCTCCGATTAGATGTTCTTTCCCCTTTAGCTCTATTATAAAGGGCTTTTCATCAAACTTTTTCATAAAGTCTATCATTAAGTTGTTTAGTGCCATATTATTTTCTCCTTTTATTTAAACTTCCTCACATACATTATTTACCATAATTATGAATTAATTCTTCTCTTTTATAATTTTTGGTAAAGCAGTATTAGACAGATAAAATAATATATTCAAAAAGTCAATAAAATTTACAATATTCAATAAGTAGAAATTAAGAAGGTTTGGGAAACACTTGGTACCTTCTATATTGTTATATCGCCTTTATAGTTATACCGCCTATGTAGCTATAACCTCATTATTGCTATCCCCTCTTTATAGTTATATCCTCTTTATAGTTACGCTGTCTTTATAGTAAACCAGCAAATAGTATAGGTTCTTTCCAGCTCAAATCCCACTTTAAATGCAGTTTTTTCAGAGGCTACATTATCCTCTGTACAGTCCCATATACAGTCTCTTTCTCTTTTACCAGCTTCCAGTAATGTCTTATAAACTAACATTGTAGAAATACCCTTATTTCTATGTTCAGTAATAGTATCAACCCCAATATTGTCATGCCTCTTATAACGGCATGTAACCAATGCCCTACTAACTATGTGATTGTCAATGACAGCTGCATAACCATAGCCGTTATTTAAATAAGCTTCCGTAGTTCTCCAGGTACTCCTTATCTCTTCTGTAACATACTCAATATTATCAAATGCTCTCTTAAGAAAATTGCCATCTATTGCAACTAGCTCATATATTTTACTTACTTTTTTTGTCCCCTCCTTAGGGTGTTGTTTCAAAACAAGAACCTTCTGCTGTTCTGAATCAATATTTCTGTCTCCAAAAATCTCAAAAAGCATATTGGTTAACTCATCGCTATCTGCTCCACATTCAAAATAATTTATTTCTCTTTCCTCCAAAAATTGAAAAATCTCAAATTCAAAAAAATTACGCAGATAACCATACTCAGACTTTTCCAGAGCTTTTCCCATTAACTGAAAGCCTTTTTGATATTCATTCCAAACAACCGCAAATGACGGTCTTTCAAGGTTATTAACCCATACCCGCCCCTCCATACTATCTTCTAGAACACAACTAAAATAAATGCAGCTTGTATCGATTGAAAGCAATTCAGCCAGATATTTAGTTTTTTTTACTATCTCAACCATTCTAACCTCCAAATTAAAGACTAACATAACATATACTCTACCACCTCCGCACCTGTATAGCAAACTCAAACCAAAAAAAAGATTCAAAGAAATGAAAGGGTGCCTGCATTATTTGTACTTGCAGCAGAAGAATTTACTGAGATGCTCATACTGTTTACTCCTTTGTATTTTATTACTGAGATTATTATAGTATATTGATTATAGAAATGTATAAAAACACAGAAAATTCATCAAGGAAATATTCTTCTATCTATCCATTAACAGAGTAGTTAAGGGTTACATGAGATACTATAAGAACATACCCTGCAGTCTTAAATTTTCGTACGTAAAACCTAGAATTTTTATTGTATTTTTTCAGGTGTATTTATTATAAACTAATCTTTATGACAATAGGTAGACCACCTGTCAGTTTCAGAACCAATAGAAAGGTGCACGTAAATGAAAAAACCTGTAATTCATTTTTCTAAGCCCAAGGTTAGACAGCAAATAATATTCATCTGTATGCTCTCTACCTTTATTCCATTGTTTTTTGTAGGCTTATTTTCGATTATGCAGGCAAGAATGCAAATGTCAGAACAATATAAATCTCAGGTAAATGCAGCCGCATTAAGAATCAATTCAACACTTTTTGATATCACTACTTCTTTATATACTTCCTGTGATAATCTAATCAATAGTAATTACCTGCGAATACTTTTAGGCTCTGATTATAGTATTTCAAGCGAAGATCATCAATACTATAAACTAGCCTCAAATGCACTCTCAACGATGCACTCTACAACCGCTGCCATAGCTTCTATTATGATTTACACCAACAACCCAAACATCCCTAGCAATTCCCACATTACTACCGTGGATGATTACAGCAGCTTTCAATGGAGAGATCAAATAGTTGGAAAGGCAGTAAACAGCTGGCAATGCCTCACGGGCGAAGACAGTTGGCATAATAAGGTTTATGAGCTTTCGATTATCAGGCGTATAGGTGTTAATTCTACCAAGTACTCCGCTTATCTGGTATTAAGTATTGATGCAAATTACTTAAAAAACCGATTACTTGGAAGTGAATATACGGTTATGGCTTCTGTGGATAATGAACCTACATTTTACGCTTCTGAGAAAAGATGGCTTCAAAAGCTGATTCCCTTTCCATCAGAACTTGATAACAGTTATTATAAATACACCGGACCTATTATGATAGACTCTAAAAAGCAGCTGGCTAATATCGTTACCTTCCTTCCTTATAAAACCTATAATAAGTTTTACATCTGTGTTTCGGACCCAAATGCATATTCCAGGCTCAACAGGATTACTTTGATTTATATCGTTATACTCATTACAGCAACCTTATTTCCAATTATTTTGACTATTTTGTTTTCCTCCTATTTTAATTCCCGTTTGCAGACCTTAAAAAATGCCATGCATCAGGTTAGCCAGGGTGATTATCTTATTATGAAATTATTTAAGGGTGATGATGAACTGACTGAGATCTTTAAAGACCTGAAAGCAACGGTTCAAAAGATTTCTGAAAAAGAAGCAAAATTTTATCAGTCTCAGATTATGGAGCAACAGCTTATAAATAAACAACAGCAAATGGAATTTAAGATGCTTGCAAGTCAGATCAATCCGCATTTTTTATATAATACCTTGGAAACAATACGTATGCAGGCATTGTCTACCGGTAATAAGGACGTAATAAACTCCATAAAACTTCTGGGCAAGTCCATGCATTATGTTTTGGAGAATACCGGAACCGACTCAACTACCCTTGCAAAAGAACTGGAGTATGTAGAGGTATATTTATCGATACAAAAGATACGATTTGGTGACAGAGTAAATTATACAATTCAATATTCAGAGGATATGGATTTAAACGATTACAAGATTTTACCTCTTTTATTACAGCCGGTCGTTGAAAATGCCGTTATACATGGTCTGGAACGAAACCTGCTCAACGGCCAGATTATTATTAATATATCAAAACCTGCAGATAATCTGCTTTTCATAAAAATATCCGATAACGGAAAGGGTATGAATGCTGATAGCTTAAAAGAACTGAATAACCGGATTAATTCTGCCTCTCTTGACTCTGCCTCAAGTATTGGCCTGTATAACATCAATCAAAGGATTAAACTTCTCTATGGAGCAGAATACGGTATCACCTTTACAAGTCAGCTTAATGAGGGCACAACAGTAACCCTGATTATACCTGCCATTGTAATCAAGGAGGAATAGGCATATGGAATATACATTGCTTGATGTATTGATTGTTGATGATGAGGCCATTGTTAGAGAAGGTCTCAAGTATGTTATTGATTGGTATGCTCTCGGTTTTTGCATCTGTGGAGACGCAGCTTCGGGAGAGGAAGCAATCGAAAAGATAAAAAAATATAACCCTAATCTTGTTCTGCTGGATATCCGAATGCCCGGTATGGATGGAACGGAGCTAATTGAACAGGTACGCAGCTCCGGATTTCAGGGTGATTTTATTATATTAAGCGGCTATTCTGATTTTAAATATGCTCAAACAGCTTTGCATTATGGTGTTTCCTTTTATCTGACGAAACCAATTGATGAGGAGGCTCTGGAAAAAGCAGTAATAACAGTGAAAGAGAAGATATTGAAAAACAGAGAAAAAGAAAAGTCCTTGAATCAATATCTGATTAAAGCGAAATCAACGGTTCTTAAAGACCTGATGCTGGGAACCGAGCCTAATAGCTCCATTAATTATTTAGAAATGGGATTATATGCTCCTATTTATCAGGTTGTAATTTACGAAGGATATACACCTTTTTTCACTACCTACAGTTTTGCTGATTTGCTTAAGGTATCGAATCAAGGAAACAATTCCTTTGAGCATATCACTCTGGATCACCAGGAAATTATACTGCTTAAAGGAAACCATGCTCTGAGCAAATTCAATACCTGTCTGCTCCATTATGAAAATGGTACACAGAAAGGTTCTCCTCTTGATTCCATCTTCCTTACACATGGAAGAACCGTATCAGGCCTTTTTGATATACATTTATCCTATGAGGACTGCAGGCGGCTGATGAGCAGGCGGTTTTTCTGTTTTGAAAATCAGCATGTTTTATCCTATGATGTGTTGCCGGAGATATCTTCCTACCAATCCATCATAAGTGTTGAAAAATCAAAGTCTTATAGTAATAAAATTGTAAATTATATTCAAGCCATAAACAAACGAATGTTATCCGAAATACTACAGGAACTAAAAGGCTCATTATACCAAAGTGGTGATGATGTTATAACCATAAAACACTTTCTGGCTGATATTTTTCTTCAAACGAAACAAACCATAATGCATAAATACAGTCATATCGACATTCCTTTTGCACACAATTCTGTTATTATTGAAATAATCGAAAACAAGTATTATTTGTACGAAATTATTCAGTATTTTACAGAACAGTTTGAAATGATTATCCGAGCCATTGGCAACAGCTCAAACGAAAGTATTTTTAATGATATTCTTTATTATATTGAGCATAATTATTCCGCTCCATTGAAATTAGAAACTATAGCCTCCTTATTTGGGTATAACAGTTCCTATTTGGGTAAATTATTTAGCCAGAAGATGAATCAGAGCTTTAATTCTTATCTGGATGAAGTGAGAATCAAACATTCTGTGGAACTACTGGAAGATACGCATCTGAAGGTGTATGAGATTGCAACTAAGGTTGGATATAGCAATGTGAATTACTTTCACTATAAATTCAAGAAATTAAAAGGAATAAGCCCCGTTGAATTTAGAAAAGAAACTATTTGATATCCTCTAGTAAAAGTATGAAAAAGGGAGCTGCCTCAAAACTAAAGTATTAATTAGTTTTGAAACAGCCCCTTTTCATTAATGCATTGAGTGCGATTATTGGTTATTTGCTAAAAACTCTTTATTTACTGCATATCTGTCTTCACAAGTTTTTTTGTCAACTGCATATACCTGATCATATCCTAAGCCCAGTGCAGTATCCTGCATCTCTTTTAACAGACTGTCAAATTCAGCCTGATTCTTTGCAAATACCATCTGCCAGGAATACTGAACGATAATTTGCTTGCATTGTTCCTTAATTGCGCTGATATCTGTTGTGTAGTCAGCTCCAGAGAAAGGAATACCAGGATTTACTGCAATCATATTCTTGTCTTTGTAGTATTCTATGCCTGTTACATAATTCTCATTGTGTGCTGACCAATCCTTTGAAAGAGTAGTTGCAGTTAAATCAGCATATTCTTCCCATCTTTGATAGTTGTAATTCATACCGGTTTCTTTATTAATTTCCGTAATTCCAACGGCATTGTAGTTCAATGCTGAGATACCGTCTTTCCAGGTACCGCCACCCCATTCCTCGGGTACTTCTAATTTCTGATCCATTTCTATGAACGCTTTTTTACCAAACTCTGTGAATACGGGTTTTCCGTCCTTCATTTCCCAAGTCAAGCCTTCGGGTCCACATTTACCACCGGTCTGGGTGGCAGACATCATAACACCTTCGGGGGAATATAACCAGTCAATAAAATCTGCTAATCTCTGAGGATCTTTTGCCTTGCTGCCAATCATAATTGCAAAGGAGTTATCACCTAAAGGTGTGTTTCCAAAGCTTAGATATTTACCATCCTGTATTGTAACATCAGCAAAGCCCTTACCAGCAGCCAGGTTATCTGCCGTATTATACGTACCGTTGCCTAACCAAGGCCATAAGGAATAGAGTACTGCGCCATCGGTGAACTTAGCCGATACGGAATCAAAGTTCTGGGTTGTTGATTCAGGGTCGACTAATCCCATCTGGTTGGCATCATACAGGAATTTCAATGCTCTTACATACTGAGAATTGATATCAATCATGCTTTGTATATCATTACCGGCTACATCATATAATGCAAAACCCTGAGGGTTATAGCCATATAATGCGGTAAAGGAACCGGCATTCTGCATGATATCTCCATCCCAGTCCTGAAATAAGGAAAATGCATAAACATTCTTACCTGAGTCACTTTTTCCCGCTTTTTCCTGCATCTGTTTAAGAACTGGTAATAAGTCTTCTAAAGTGTTAATGGTAGGATAACCAACCTGACCGTATAAATCCCAACGAACACTGGGTGCACAGGTCGGATCAGTTGCCTCTGTTGGCTCTGTTGGTGATAACAATGAGGTCTGGCTGGGTACTGCCCAAAGACCGTCTTTCTCTGCAAGTTTACTGGTATTCTCGATAGCATCCATACGTTCCTGGAGATTCTTTTCATTCCCGATATAATCTGTTAAATCAAGTACTAAATCTGCACTTACCAAATCTTTTAATCTGCTCTGATTTGCATTGGTAAGAATTAAATCACCTAAATTACCGTTAGCGGAACGTGTCTGGTAAAGAGTATCACCACCACCTGCAACATTTGGTGCGATAATATTGAGTTCCATATTAAACTTGTCTTTTACTATTTTTGCGAACCAGCCTGATTGAGTTCCCTGGAAGTTTGCCTGACTGTCGAAAACATCAACGGTAATGAAGTCTTTATAAGTGCTTTCAGTTTCTGTGCCGCCTGTTCCCCCTGGTGTTTCTGTCTTATTATCGTTGTTGCCTTTGCTGCATCCTGTTAACATCGATGACAGCATCGTTAAGCATAATGCTGCACTTAACACGCTTTTTGTAAATCTGCTTTTTTTCATTGTAAATCCTCCTCTTCTCCTTTTTAAATTTTTTATTTAAATTATTGAATAAAAAATTTCTCTTTAACCTTTCACTGCTCCAATCATAATACCTTTTACGAAATATTTCTGGAACATCGGGTAAATGAATAATATCGGTAATACAACGATTACGGAGATTGTCATTCGTATCGATGTCGGTGTCTGCATGGTGACAAGACTGGAAACAGCTGATAAATTACCGGATGCCTTCACCAGTAATGCCAATGAACTTGCCTGGTTGATATAAGAATATAGCAGATACTGTAAGGAATAAAGTTTCTGATCCGTTATATAAATCAGGGTATCCTGGAAGGAATTCCACTGACCTACGGCTGACCATATCGCTATTGTGGCTAGTATTGGTGTACTGGTGGGAAGTATTATTTTAAAGAATCTAGTTAACACACCTGCACCGTCTACCTCTGCGGCTTCCTGAAGTGATGCCGGGATAGATTCCACATAGGTTTTTACCATGATGATGTTGAAGGGCTGTACAATCGCAGGGATTATATATACCCAAAAGCTATTGTTAAGACCTAAGGATTTCATCGTCATAAACATCGGAATTAAACCTGCACTGAAATACATGGTAATTACTACTGCTCTGTACCACAATCTTCTGCACCACAATTTCTGCTGACTAAACATAAATCCTAAAAAAGCGGATGACATAACCGTACATACTGTACCGATTACAGTTCTGGCTACCGAGATAAATGCCGCATTTGCTAAGCCGCTTAATTGAAATACATCTATATAATTCTGAATATGCAGCTGCTTTGGAATCAGATTAATATAGCCATTGGCACTAAGTTCATTGGAACTGATTGAATTTATAATCAAATAGTAAAATGGATAAAAACATATAATTGTGAACAAAGCAAAAAAAGTATAATTAAATGTATTAAACAGAACATCTCCCGTAGTTAGTTTTCTTTTAGCCCCAACCTTTTTATTATTTTTCATAATGTACCCCTCTCTATATAATGCTTTCGCCTCTGGTCTTTTTCGATACAAAGTTAACAAAGAATAACAATGTCAGACTTACCAAGCTTTTGAGGATACCGATTGCTGTTGCCAATGATAAACTTTTACCTGTCATACCAATGTTATAGACATATAAGTCAAGTACCTGAATGTGCTGTTTGTTGAACGCATTCTGAAAGACATAATATTGGTCCATACCGTTTGATAAAAAGCTGGATACGGTAAACATTAACATAACCAAATAGGTAGGCATTAAGGAAGGAATCGTGATATTTTTAATAATGTGGTATCTACCAGCTCCATCTACTCTAGCTGCCTCGAACATTTCCTGGTCAATACCGGCAATCGCAGCCAGATATATTATAGCCCCCCAGCCCAAACCTTTCCATATACTCCATAAGATCATCATAAGCCAGACATGATCATTGCTGTCCAAAAATTTAAGCGGTGCATTGATAAGATCAAACTTTTGCAATACACTGTTTACCATTCCCGTTGAGGAAAACAAACTGAAAGCTACAGAATAAACCAGAGTCCAGCTGATGAAATTGGGAAGAGTTGTTAAAGTCTGTACCACATTTTTAAACCGCTTACTTTTAATTTCACTTAAAAATACTGCAAATAAAACAGGAAGGAAGGAAGTTGCTAGTCCTAAAAAGCTCATTGCAAATGTATTTTTTAGCACAATAAGAATCTGTTTTACCTGTGTTGGATTACTATATAATGCTTTAAACCACTTAAAACCAACAAATTCTGTCTGTGATAACTTGAGTGGAGCTCTATAATCATAGAACGCATATATCCATCCATGCAACGGGTAATACGAAAACATAAAACACAAGACAAGAAAAGGAAGTATAAGCAAGAACATCTTCTTGCCTTCTATATTATTTTTTCTCTTCTTATATGTACTTTTATTTGGCGCTGCATTGTTCTGTTTCAATTTTATAGCCATCTTATGTCCTGCCCCTTTCAAAATCGGTTCTCTCTTGCTCTCATTATTTTAAAGGAAATACCCTAATGTTAATACATCAGAAATCCTATGTTAAATCACATAATTATTTGTGATAACGACTATTTTTTGTGTAATATCTATAAATTAGTGTAATCCATCTCTATTTTTTAGAGTAGTTTTGTGTATCTATATAACATAAAATTTATGTATTATTAAACATTATTTTAAATACTACCATAAAATTTATTCGCTTATGCAAGCAACTTATCTGAGAGGAAATTAGATGAAATTTAACTTGAGCAGTCCTCTAATGGACTTTTTAACAACAACTGCACAGTATATAGCTTTAAACGTCGTTTTTATTATTTGTTGTATTCCTATTGTCACAATTGGTCCGGCACTTGCCGCACTTTATCAGGTCATAATGAGAGAAACCAGAGGGGAATACGGATATCTGATGCGAAAGTACTTTCAGCATTTTAAAGAGATGTTTTTACAGTCATTTCTGACCTTCCTCTCTTTAGGGTTAATCGTTTTATTACTTCTATTTAATGTTGGGTTTTGGAATGCGATGGAAGGTATCCTTGCTAATATTATTATTGTGCTTGTCTATATCATGCTACTGGCTGTTGCCTGTACCTTTATCTATGTTTTTCCGTTAATGGCCAGATTTAAGAATAATTTTTTACAGACTATTAAAAATGCTTTATATATTGCTCTGACAAACCCAGTTGATACTATCATGCTAGTTGTAATTCATACATTGGTAATCGCTATACTATATTTCTTTCCATCCAGTCAGATTTTTATGTTATTTGTCGGTTTCTGTTTTATTATATCTTGCAATTCTTATATTTTGCAAAGAGTATTTAAGAAGTATGAGGCTGATACCACCCCCCAAGCTAACATCCACTAAAGCAGCATTGAGAAAGTATACCCCTATATTTCTTCAATTCCTTTCATCCAAATAAAAAGAATTCCATATCAATCTATTGAAGATTGGTATGGAATTCTTTTTTATGACAAGTAACTGACTCAATGATTCCTCTTGCATACATCTAAGAGCTTCTACTTTCTCCTTGCGGAAAAAGTAATACTCCTATTTAGGACATTTCCGGTGTGATAAAAACGTTAAATTCAAACTCTTTTTCACTCAATTGATATTTCTCTAAAAGTTGCGGACCGCAGCTTGTAGAACCAATTCCTGATTGCTTATAGTCAACGCAAAGAATGGAATAGCCACTCTTTCTCAGTTCATAATTATGTTTTTTATTTGACAATTCCTCTTGCGAATACTCAGAGGCATTAAACGAAAAATCTTCCTCTGATTCTATTTTAAGGCTTAAAACTCCATTTCCAATTTTAATGTATTCGCAACCAAAATGCGAGGAGTTCTCCTGAGGTTTTATATAATCTTCATACATTTCGTCTATTTTATCTGCAAAGATTCCTTTATAGGAGGCTCTATGTTTGTCACTGTAACTTTCATAAGGTCCATATCCATAATACTCAACTTCTGAAAAGCCATTATCCATAAACAGCCTAAGACCAAAGCGAGGTAAATAAGGACGTTTATCTGCTACTATAACCTTACTGTTAATTTTAACCTGACCACTCTTGTATACATATATTTTGTTGAACAACTCAAAGGTATTATGATAAGCATACCAGCCTAAAGCTGAATGATTGGAAATTACTATGAAATCCTCCGTTTTTGATACCTTTGTTGCGTATACTTTCGTAATCAGTTCATTTAAATGGAATTTGAGCCAATCACCTTTAACAGCACAATCATTATCTGTTGGTGCACGAAATGCATTGAATTCCATTGGCTTTTCAAGCAATCTTATATCGTTAAATTCCATCTTATCAAATAATCCCTTACGCTTATCAAAACAATATGTAAAATTATCACCTAGTATCTCAATAAAACGTTCATTTTCCTTAACGTCAATTTGTTGCTTTGAGGCAGTAGGGGTAACGTTTCTGTCTTTTTCACAAATAGCAAATTGTACAAAACCAATTTCCGATCCACTTTTAGCCCACTCCGTATCCTTTTTCTGCGTAAAAACAAACCTAATATACAAGCTCTCACCTGATAATCCTGCCAGTTTAGATATTGTTATTAATTTTTTCGATTTTGCAGGTAACTTTATATCCATTTCTTCTGCGAGGATTAAGCTTCCTTTTTCTGTTACTTCGTATCTGCATATAAGTTTCTCAGATAATTCAGTAAAGTCATAGGTGTTAACAAATTCGTATACACCTCTATCCATATAGATTGGATTGATACGAATTGGCTGATATACATTTTTAAGTTCTTTTAAGCCTGTATGAGGAGTTCTGTCCGGATAAACCAAACCATCAATACAGAAATTTCCATCATGCAACGGCTCCTTATGGTCCCCGCCGTAAGCGTACATAGTTTTACCATTTTCAGCTACTCCCAGCTCCACCCCATGATCGCACCATTCCCAGACAAAGCCTCCACATAATCTGTCATATTTATATAATACGTTCCAATACTCTTCTAAATCCCCCGGACTGTTTCCCATTGCATGGCAATACTCACAGAGTACAAAAGGTCTTTTCTCCATTTGGTTGGATAAAAATTGTTTTTCTATCCATTCCGGTGAAGAATACATTGATGAGACAACATCCAGCGTCTCCTCATTGTCTAAGGCTTTTTCTGTTCCTTCTAATTCATGCATGCTCTGATAATGAACAAGTCTTGTATTATCAACTGACTTTATATATCTGGCTGCCCTTTCAAAGGCTTTGCTATATCCACTTTCATTTCCCATAGACCAGAATATAACAGATGGTCGATTAATATCTCTGGAAATCATTAAATCGATTCTGTCCAGAATTGCAGCCTCATACTCTTTTATATTAGCCACCAATGCAATGCCAGAATAATCCCCATTGTTATCCGTGGTATGAGATGCTTCCACACTGCCATGTGCTTCAATATCAGCTTCGTCTATCACATAAAATCCCATTTCATCACAAAGCTGGAGAAATATTGGAGCATTGGGGTAATGGGAGGTTCTTATAGCATTTATATTATGTTGCTTCATTAATAGTAAATCCTCTATCATATCCTGTTTTGTAACACATGCCCCTGTTTTAGGATTACTGTCATGACGGTTAACACCTTTGAATTTGACTGCTTCCTCATTTATCAGTACACATCCCTTCTCAACTTTTATATTACGGATGCCCATCTTCTCACCGATGGTCTCCTGATCTGTATACAATATTAATTTATATAGATATGGGTTTTCCGCATTCCACAGAATCGGTGATTTTACCTCGAATTTCGCTTTATTATCAATCAGCGGTGCTTCAAAAAGCAGGTTATCCTCTGCATCAAGCAGCTTAACACAAACCACAGTATTGGTTTGCACCAATACATCAATATTTACACTGTCAATATTCTTATTGTAGTCGCTGGTTACGGTATATTTATATACCCTTTTCTTAGGCCTTGATAACAGATAAACATCGCGTATTATTCCTGAAAACCTCCATTTATCCTGACACTCCAGATAAGTTCCATCGCACCACTTAAGAACCATAACTGTAATACTGTTCTCACCATTTATTAAATATTCTGTGATATTGAATTCACTCGTCATATGTGTAACCTGACTGTAGCCAATGAATTTTTTATTGACATATAGATAAAAGCAGCTGTCGACTCCTTCAAAATTCAAAAATCTCTCTAAACCATCGGATAAATCCACCTGGAACTCTCTTTGATATAGCCCAACCGGGTTTTCATCCGGAACATAAGGTGGATTATATGGAATTGGATATCTTACATTCAAATACATTGGTTTGTCATAACCATATAATTGCCAGTTTGCTGGAACCGGAATTGTTTCACTAAATCCTTTATCCAAAAAATCCTCTTCCACATCCAGAAAACTATCATAATACCTAAAATTCCAGGTTCCATTTAAAAGGTGAAAATAATCTGAGCTCTCTCTCTCCTCAAATGGATTTGAATCTTTCGGAAATGGTATATAATAATTTCTGTTAGGTTCTGTGTTTATATGTAATTTGTCCGGTGCTTCATGATATATATTATTTTGCTTCATTTTGGCTCTCCTTTTAATACATCTCCCTCAATATATAACAATATTAACATTTACAATAATATTATATATTGCATATTGTAAGACCGTCAATAAAATGATATTATTCTATATAAGTATATGAAACAACAGGTGATTAGCATGAGTAAAATTATATATCCAATTAATCCTCCAAACAGCCACCTTCCCATTCTCGTAATGGGCATAGGTTATGAGGATAATCAACCACATATGCAAAGAAAAGATGGGTACCCCATACATCAGATTTTTATTTGTAAAAGCGGGGAAGGCACCTTAAGGGTCAATGATAAGACCCATATAATTAAAAAAGGGTCTTTCTTTTATTTAATGGCAAATTCCCCTCATGAATATTATGGAAATTCAGACAAGTGGGAACTTAGATGGATTTCCTTTTCAGGAAATCAAATTGATGATATTTTAACTGAGCTTAAATTTGACAGTAATCAACTTGGGGTACTTAGTATTAGTAATATTGATAAAATGGAAGCTTCCTTAAAAAAAATATATGTATCCTTGAAATCAGAAGATATTTCCGGAAAATTTATTGCTTCCAGCGTTTTATACGAGATACTTGTAGATTTGTATACTATGATACATTCGAAACAGGAAGATGAATCCTCAGAAGGAAATAGTATAATTAATTTAATCAGGCTTTATATTGATGAACATTATAATCAGGATATGACCTTGGAGGAGCTTTCTGATCTTGCTAATATAACTCCTCAGTATTTGTGTAAGTTATTCAAAAAACATCTAGGCCTTAGACCCTTTCAATATATTACAATGAAAAGAATACAATATGCCAAAAATATGTTATCTGATTATACAATGTCGGTTAACGATATCGCACATAAGGTAGGATTTAGCGATTGCAGTTACTTTTGTGCCATCTTCAAAAGATATGAAATGGTTACACCAACACAATTTAGAGGATTATAGCTAATCTCAATTTCATACCGATTGCTTCCTGAAATATAAGAATTTTAAGAACATATATTTAAATGCCAACGCCAAAAAACGGGAAGCGAATTGCTTCGCTTCCCGTTTTGAACATTCTATTACAAAAAGTATTAACTAAGACTATATCTTACCAACCATTCACTTTTTTTCGTATCCGGATGGTGCTTCTTATTTTCAGCTGTTCCAGGCTTAAGCCCTAGGGTTGTTGAAGCAGCCTTGAACAGACCTCACCGAAAGTACCCTTATTAATAAATATGAATAATAGCTCATATACCCAGATATTAAATATAAACTAATGTTCTAATATCATTATCTTATATATATTAAATCTTCTTTACCGGTCTTAAGATTTGATATCCCAACCCTTCCGGATAATGGCGTTGGTAATCTTGACATACCTCCTCATTCCATTCATACCCTATAGCCTCTGGGTCAAAACTCCATGCAAGCTTCTCAACCCTTCTCATAACTTCTTCATTTGCAGATAAATAGTTAAATGGCGGATGACTGAATACAATATAATAACTTCCAGGAAATTCACCTCGTAACTCGAAACCTTCAGGTATATCTCCATTATAATCAACATTTACTCCAAGGCCATAAAAATAATATCTTTCTCTATTGCTCCATATCCAACCTGCTGTATGTCCGGTTACTATTGGATGTGTATATGTATCACTAATACTCGATACAATTCCTGTTAATAGATCACAATCATGCCCTGGCCATATCACACCGTTTTTAGTAGTTGACCGCTTATACACTCCTAGATATCTGTGAGCAGGAATATACTCAATTCGATAGGAAGGTAAAACCAAATTGTCCATTGTCAAATCTCCTTTTTCAATATAATAAGAAGGGGTAATCACGATTTTTTTCATAGATATCGGAATTGGAATAGGATTTTTTCGGTATGCAGCCGGTGTACATCCGTATGCATCCTTAAACGCCCTCGTCAGAGCAGTCTGTGATGAGAATCCATAATCCAGTGCAATATCAGTGATTCCATCACAAGAATCTCTTATAGCAAGTGTAGCTTTACACAAACGCCGTTTAGCCATATAACTTTTTAATGTCATTCCTGCGATCCGGTGAAATTGTGTTGAACAATAGTAAGGTGAATATCCTATTTGCCCAGAAATCTCACTAAGTGAAGGATTATTTATCGCATTATCATCAATCCAATCAATCATTTTTTGAATTGCATATATCCATTCATACAAATCGTATCGCCTCCTTTCATATTTAGTATAATAAAAGAAAGATTTTATATCTTCACATGACTTGCAAAAGTTCATATTTCAGTGTGCATTCTCTAAGTATGTATATCCCACGGGTGCATTTCTTTCTATATTCAAAAAAACTACTCGACATAAATACAACGTGTATATGAAAAAATGTACTAAACTATGATTTACATGTGAGTCTTATGCGCTGTAATTATAGTATAACTATATGCATTTACTGTTATTGTACAATTATCAATATTTATATACCAGTTCTTACCTTTTCTAACTATATAAGCATCTGTACTTTCTATCTTCTCTCTGCACCAATTAACTACATCCTCGACCTCTAAAGATAGATTTCTCTTAATTCTCATGATACCTAATTCAGTTGTATGTAACCTATCAAGGTTTAAAATCAGCTCATTTTGACTGCTAAGTTCCATTTTCTTAACCCTTCCACTAGTATGTTATCAAATAATACCACATGTACTAATAAAATTATACATGAATCAAAGGCACCTAGAAAAAACACCCTATCACTTTAACATGATAGGGTGTTCTATTAATCTTTACTGATTAAGTTCAGTCTGTCTTAAGCCAAACCACTTAATGTCAAAGATTTATTATTTTTTAGCGTTTAATACTGCCTGTGCTGCTGCAAGTCTTGCAATAGGCACACGGAAAGGTGAGCAGGATACATAGTTAAGTCCTACATTGTGGCAGAATTCAACTGTTGAAGGATCTCCACCGTGCTCTCCACAGATACCAAGCTTGATGTTAGGTCTTGTAGCACGACCTTTTTCGGATGCCATTTTAACTAACTGGCCAACACCTTCCTGATCAAGTCTTGCGAAAGGATCAGATTCGAAAATCTTGTTGGTGTAGTAAGAATCTAAGAACTTACCAGCATCATCACGAGAGAATCCGAAGGTCATCTGTGTTAAATCGTTTGTACCGAAGGAGAAGAACTCAGCTTCTTCAGCAATCTCGTTAGCAAGTAATGCTGCACGAGGAATCTCGATCATTGTACCGATGTGGTATTCGATGTCAGAGCCTTTTTCAGCCTTAACAGCTTCAGCAGTCTCAACTACGATATCTTTAACGAATTTTAACTCTCTCTTCTCGCCTACTAAAGGAATCATGATTTCAGGAATGATATCAAAGCCTTTTTCGTTCTTAACTTCGATAGCTGCTTCCATAACTGCTCTTGTCTGCATTTTAGCAATTTCAGGATATGTTACGGCAAGACGGCAGCCTCTGTGTCCCATCATAGGATTGAACTCGTGTAAGGAATCACAAGTAGCTTTAACTTCTTCAACAGAAAGTCCCATATCTTTTGCTAATGCAGCGATATCATCTTCTTCTGTAGGTACGAACTCATGTAACGGAGGATCTAAGAAACGGATAGTAACAGGTCTTCCTTCCATAACTTCATATAAGCCCTTGAAATCACCTTTCTGGAAAGGTATTAACTGGTTAAGAGCTTCTTCTCTTGCTTCAACAGTCTTAGAAAGAATCATCTTTCTAATCTTGTGGATTCTTTCACCTTCAAAGAACATATGCTCTGTACGGCAAAGACCGATACCTTCAGCACCGAACTTAACAGCGTTAGCTGCATCAGCAGGTGTATCTGCATTTGTTCTTACCTTTAATGTTCTGATTTCATCAGCCCATGTCATAATTCTGTCGAAGTTACCGCTGATTGCTGCTTCTACAGTAGGGATATCTCCGATATAGATGTTACCGGTAGAACCGTCAAGTGAGATGTAATCTCCTTCTTTCACAGTCTGTCCAGCAATTGTAAAGTACTTAGCTTCTTCATCAATTACGATTTCACCGCAACCGGAAACGCAAGCAGTTCCCATACCACGAGCAACTACGGCTGCGTGAGATGTCATACCACCACGTACAGTTAAGATACCTTCAGCTGCATGCATACCTTCGATATCTTCAGGTGATGTCTCAAGACGAACAAGGATAACTCTTTCACCTTTTTCATGGTTCTTCTTAGCATCATCAGCAGTAAAGTATACTTTACCAGCTGCAGCACCAGGAGAAGCAGGAAGAGCTTTTCCAACAGGTTTAGCTGCCTTTAATGCAGCAACATCAAATCCGGGATGTAATAACTGATCTAAGGATTTAGCTTCGATTCTTGCGATAGCCTGCTCCTTTGTGATCTTTCCTTCATCTACTAAATCGCAAGCGATCTGAAGAGCAGCGGGAGCTGTTCTCTTACCGTTACGTGTCTGTAAGAAGTATAATGTCTTATCTTCGATTGTGAACTCCATATCCTGCATATCTTTGTAGTGGTTCTCAAGCAGGTTAGCGATTCTCATGAACTCTGTAAATACTTCTGGCATATCCTCTTCCAGTCTTGTAATAGGCAGAGGAGTTCTGATACCAGCAACAACGTCTTCACCCTGAGCGTTGATTAAGTACTCACCGTAAATCTTAGCTTCACCAGTGGAAGGGTTACGTGTGAAAGCAACACCTGTACCGGAAGTCTCGCCCATGTTACCAAATACCATGGCCTGAACGTTAACGGCTGTACCCCAATCTCCAGGGATATCATTCATTCTTCTATAGTAGATAGCACGAGGGTTGTCCCATGAACGGAATACAGCTGTTACAGCTTCGATTAACTGATCAGCAGGATTCTGAGGGAAATCTGTACCTTTTTCTGCTTTATATAATGCTTTAAATGCAGTGATAACTTCTTTTAAATCTTCAGCAGTAAGATCAGTGTCGTAATGAACACCTTTCTTCTCTTTGATTTCATCTAAAACTCTTTCGAATTTCGCTTTGCTGATTTCCATAACTACATCAGAGAACATCTGGATAAATCTTCTGTATGAGTCATAAGCAAATCTGGGATTACCAGTTTTTGCTGCAAAACCTTCTACAGCTGCATCTGTTAAACCTAAGTTAAGGATTGTATCCATCATACCAGGCATGGAAGCTCTGGCACCGGAACGTACTGAAACTAATAAAGGATTCTCAGTATCTCCGAATTTCTTTCCCTGCTCTGCTTCTAAAATCTTAAGTGAATCAAAGATCTGTCCTTTGATTTCATCAGTTATTTTCTTACCGCTCTTATAATAGTCGGTACAAGCTTCTGTTGTTACAATAAAGCCCTGAGGGATGGGAAGACCTAAATTGGTCATTTCGGCTAAGTTAGCACCTTTACCACCAAGCAGATTCTTCATATCCGCTTTACCTTCTTTGAACAAATATACCCATTTTGCCATTTTGGTAATAACCTCCTAATTCAATTTCAATAATTTGACTTTCTAGTCACCGTTTAACATTATAACATAAGATTGCTAATTAAGGAAAGAGCTTTTTCCTTTAAAATATGATAAAAATTATATTTAACAATATAATCTTTATAAATATTGTTAAAAAAATATAAAAACATAGGCTGCCGTCAATATTAATAAATAATTTTCCATTATATCCCGACCACCTATCATAAATAACAAACACACAAATCACAGGCTGCCTGTGATACTATCCAATGAAAAAGTGTAATAAAAGTGTAATGTCTTTTTTACACTAATTTTTAGAATTCGAATTTCTTTTCAAAATATGCCTTTAAGTCTTCGATACGGATTCTTTCCTGTTCCATGGAATCTCTGTCACGAACGGTAACTGCACCGTCGTTTTCGGATTCAAAATCATAAGTGATGCAGAAAGGTGTTCCAATCTCATCCTGTCTCCTGTATCTCTTACCGATATTTCCTCTGTCATCGAATTCACAGTTGTAGATCTTGCTTAAATCTGTAAAGATCTTCTCAGCTCCTTCGGAAAGCTTCTTGGAAAGAGGTAGTACACCAATCTTAACCGGTGCAAGTGCAGGATGGAAATGAAGTACTGTACGGATATCTCCGTCCCCTAAGTCTTCTTCATCGTAGGCACCGCAGAGGAAAGCAAGGGTTACTCTGTCTGCACCTAAAGAAGGTTCTATAACATAAGGAATGTATTTAATCTTTTTCTCATCATCAAAATATCCCATATCTTCTTTGGAAACATTCTGATGCTGGGTTAAGTCATAATCTGTTCTGTCAGCGATTCCCCATAATTCTCCCCAGCCAAAAGGGAAAAGGAATTCGATATCTGTAGTTGCTTTACTATAGAAAGAAAGCTCTGCTGCTTCATGGTCCCTTATACGCATTTCTTCCTTCTTCATACCAAGGGTCAGTAACCAGTCGATGCAGAACTGTTTCCAGTATGCAAACCATTCAAGATCTGTATCCGGCTCGCAGAAGAATTCCAGCTCCATCTGCTCGAATTCCCTTGTACGGAAAGTAAAGTTTCCGGGAGTAATCTCATTACGGAAGGATTTACCTACCTGACCGATACCAAATGGAATCTTCTTTCTGGAGGTTCTCTGTACATTCTTAAAGTTTACGAAAATTCCCTGTGCTGTTTCAGGTCTTAAGTATACGACATTCTTAGCGTCCTCTGTTACTCCCTGGAAGGTCTTAAACATAAGGTTGAACTGGCGGATGTCGGTAAAGTTATGTTTGCCGCATGTAGGGCAATTTATACTATGTTCATCGATGTAGGATTTCATTTCTTCCTGTGACCAGGCATCTACAGCATTCTCAAAGGTAATCTCTTTCTCTGCCGCATAATCTTCTATGAGCTTATCTGCGCGGAATCTTTCGTGGCATTCTTTACAGTCCATTAAAGGATCAGAGAAACCGCCTAAATGTCCGGAAGCCACCCAGGTCTGGGGATTCATCAGGATGGCGCAGTCAACACCTACATTATAAGGATTCTGCTGTATGAACTTTGACCACCAGGCTTTTTTAACATTATTTTTCAGCTCCACGCCCAGGTTTCCGTAATCCCAGGTGTTCGCAAGCCCTCCGTAAATCTCAGAACCGGGATATACAAACCCCCTTGCCTTTGCCAAGGCCACTATTTTCTCCATTGTCTTTTCCATCTTAAATCTCCCTCTGCCTTCTTGGGCTTAATATAACATTGTATAAACATAAACAGTACTGCTGTTTTATGGTTTGAATATAATGACAGTTGATTCCTCATCAGATGTCTGAATTCCATGCTTGTCCTTTAAGGTACCGCCAGTATAGTATTTTATAGTACCCTGCAGTAATACGTCAAGCTTCTCTTTTACGATCAGCACCTCATATTTATTATTTTCCAGTGCTGCTGCAGCTGCTGTGGCCTTACCCTTTTTGACTGCTGTAAAGGTCTGAGGCAATTCAACACTTCCGCTCTTTGCCTGTGCTGCCGACAGCAGTACGGTATCTTTTTCATTAAAAATGTTATAATCCTCTATACTTGCATAAGTTAGAATCAATAACGCTCTTCCCTCATTTATTTCCAAACTCTTTTTTGTTATAGCTTCACTGCCTTTTTCTGTATTATAATTATTGATCTTTTCAGTTACATAAGCTTCAAGCTCAGCGTTATCGTAATAAGTCTTGTCAAAGTCTTCTACGGTGGCCGACTCTATACTGCCGTCTTCCTTTAACAAAAATGTATTATTACTTGTTTTCTTCGAATCGATTTCATCATTTATGCTGCATCCCGCCAGCATAATGAGGCACAATACGAGGGTTACACTCAAAACCAATTTCTGCATAATCTTCCTCCGTATGGATTTTAATAAAGTCTTTTCCATTGTAACCTTAAAAACTTCTAATTTCAACTTAAAATTATCAGGACAGCATCATTTTCAGTATCTTGAGAGATTTCAATTCTCTGTCGATTTGCCCTTTGGCATGTATATCCACAAAAAGTTCAATTTCTGAAAGAACTTCCTCTGAAACTGTAAAGGTGTAGAGCTTTGTTAAGGGGGCACTAAGTATGTATTGCATGGTGTAAAGGGCAGCTTCTGAAATCCTTAGGGTACCACTTTCTCCTGAAGGGCAGCTGCCGCATAATACACCTGATTGGCTGCTGCTGTATCTGGTCAGATTCTCATTTCTTCCGCACTTTACACAGGCAAATACCTGCGGTGCCACTCCATTTATCTGAAACATCCGAAGCTCGTATATTCTTCGGACCAGTAATTTTCCAATACCTGCAAGACTCAATGCCTTTAATGACTGATATAAAAGCTTTAAGCTTTCTGTTCCATCTTCGTATTCATGAACATAGTAATCTGCCAGCTCACAAAAATACATACCGTAACAGGCACCTTCTACGTCCGGTCTTAATTCTTCAAAATAATTGGTTATATTAACTGACATAATTGTATAGGCGCTTCTTCCTTCATAAAGCTCAAAGGTTCCAAAAGAAAACGGATTGCTGCATGCCAAAAAGGCACTACCGGGTTTTCGAGCGCCTTTAGCAAATGCTGTAATTTTCCCTTTTTCCTTGGTAAGTATAACTAGTCTTTTGTCATACTCACCCACGGGCATGGCTGAAAGTACCATCCCTGTCACAGCCGAAGTTATCATCTGGGCTGCCACCCTCTTTCTTGTCACCGCTAATCTTGTCCATATCTCTTTCTACGGTACAAGCAATGTAACTCAAATAGTCGTATATGTTACCGCTTCTTGCAAATTTGTCCCAGTAATCTTTATTTCCCATCTTGTTTCCCCCTTCTAAAACAGGTTTTATGTTACATTAAAAGGATGCCCTGAACTTACCTGTTTTAAACCGGGAATACTATCCAAATATTTATATCTGTATATCTTTTTTGTCGTAGCCGTAATTCTTAATGAGAAAATCACTGTCACGCCAGTCTTTTTTTACCTTGACCCACAATTTTAAATTTACCTGCATATCCAGAAGATTTTCAATTTCTCTTCTTGCCTGGGTTCCGATCTGCTTTAACTTCTCACCTTTTTTGCCGATTATAATACCTTTATGACTGTCCCTTTCACAGACTATGGTAGCTTCAATATCAATCATGCTGCCATCCTTACGCTCCTTCATGCTGTCTATTGCTACTGCAATTCCATGAGGAATCTCATCACTTAGGAGCCTTAGGGCTTTTTCCCTGATAAGTTCAGCCGTAATCTGCTTCTCCGGCTGGTCCGTAATGGTATCTTCATCGTAATACATAGGTCCTTTGGGAAGATAAGAAAAGATTGTCTTTAAGAGTTCTTTCGTATTTTCCCCCTTTAAGGCAGAAACCGGTACGATATCAGCAAAGGGATAGAGATCTTTATAGGTATCGATAAATTTTAAGATTTCTTCTTTCTTTACCGTATCAACTTTGTTTATGACAAGAATTACAGGGGTCTTTATTTTCGTAAGCTGTTCTGCAATATGCCTTTCTCCTGCACCGATGAAAGTTGAGGGCTCTACCAGCCAGAGTATCACATCCACTTCCTTCATGGTACGTTCAGCAATGGATACCATATATTCACCCAGCTTGTTTTTGGCTTTATGAATACCGGGTGTATCCAGGAAAATAATCTGTCCATCCTCCTGCGTATATACTGTCTGTATCCGGTTTCTGGTTGTCTGGGGCTTATCCGAGGTTATTGCTATCTTCTGCCCGATTAAATGGTTCATAAGAGTTGATTTACCAACATTGGGCCGCCCGATAAGAGTAACAAACCCTGATTTGTATTCCTGTTTTTTCATTTATTCTTCTTCACACTTTCTTTTATCCTTGCCATGTAAACGGATAGTTATTCTCATTTTATAACAGACAGGCATCCGGTTTCTGTCTGTACAAGCTGTAGTTTAGGTTTTCCCATATCCAGATATTCTTATCATAAAGATATGACTGCTAATACAGCTTAAATATCAACCGGATGCTGTCTTAAATACTTATTATTTTGATAGATTCTTGACTTCCAGGAATAAGTCTTTGTTCTGCTCGATCTTATTCTCGCTGCCGATAACACATAGATTACCGCAGTCCAGTATAGCCTGAACAATATCTGATAACTTACGGATATCTTCTTTGGTTGCACCCAGAATCTGATCCCTCTGTTTTTGTATATCCGCTTCTGTTACTCCTGTTAAGAAGGCCCCCATGGAAACATCACCCTTCATGCGAGGGGTACGGGGCGTATCAATATTACTGATGGTTCCGATGATGTATTTTGTCATATCCCTGTCATCAACGGTAAAGTTCCTGATATAGTCAACAGCCCTGTCGTATACTTCATTGGTTTCCTTTAAGTTAGGATCTCTGTAAGAAGTAAAATAACCGTTGCCGCTGATACTTGAGAAGCCGCACATACAGCCGTAGGCTCCGCCTTTTACACGGATATTGTTCCAGAGATATTCATAGCTCATAATGACCTTTAAAACATCTAATGCACCGGTGTACTCATATCCGCTTTGGAAGAAGTTACCGGTACGGGCTACATACTGAACCTGGCCTGAGGTCTTAAAGCCTTCATTTGCTTTTCTCAGCTCAAAATGCTCTGCCAGCTTTTCAACAGGTTCTTCCTTCAGCTGCTCAACAAAAGGCAGAAGTTTGCCTTTCAGGGTATCTAGACCTTCTTCACCGGAGGTAAAGCTGATAATCAGATTTTCCTTGCGGAAGATATAGCACATTAAAAGCTTTAATTTACCGATTACCTCATCTGCCTTCTCCTTAAAGCCTGCATCCAGGCCCTCGATAAATTTATAGAAGGAAATACCCTTTGTCTCTTCACTGAATCTTGAGGCTTCTGAGAAGTAGGACATAGCCCTGTCTACGGCTGCAGAATGTCCGGCTGAAGTTATATGCATAAGGAGTCTTGATTTTATCTCAGAAATAATCTCCTGAATACGTTTCTTATCATCGAATTTCGTAAAGCTTATGATTTCCTTTAATAAATCAAAGGCATCATCCATTTCTTCATACAGCGCCTTAACATCCAGTATCAGTGCCGGCAGATATTCACTTGTGCTGCCTTTTCGCCCATAACAGCTCAGATCACAGCTGATACCGCCGGTATGGATATTGATTTCATTGGACAATTCCAGGTAACTGTAATGCTCTGTATCTACAAGCCCCAATACGGAGGAAAGAAGTCCGATATAAGGTGTCAGTTCTTTCGGAATCTCTTCCAGATCGAAGATAAGCCTCATATAAGCAATCCCGTTTGTAAAGACATCATGATGCACAATGGTAATTCCATCCACGTCCTTCTCTTCATTATAGAAGGGCTGGGATTTCTTATCAATGTCCTCTACGCTTAACAACGGAATACTTTCAATCTCTTCTTTGGTAGATGGGGTATCCTGATATTTCTTCAGGTTTATGGTATCTTCAATGAGTCTGGTGATTTCTTCTTTTGTCAGACTCTCTTTATAGGCCTGTAATTTTTCTTTTAGCTGGGCTTCCTTTTTGGAAGTAAGTCCCTGTTTGGGAAGTAAAGTTACCAGGGTCACATGTGAATTACCTAAGAGATAGTTCTCAATGAGCCTTACATAGTAATCAGTATTGATCTTATTCTTAAGGTTTTCAAAAATAACATTGGAATTCAGTTTAAGGAAAGGCTTGCCATCGTCATAGAGCCAGCTGCTTAACATCTGGATGCCATACATTAATCCCTTCGGGAACTGTCCGAAATCTGCTTCTCTGTATTTGAATTCATAATAGTTAATGGCTGCTTTCAGTGATTTCTCGTCCAGCCCTTTCTTTACCAGGCTTTCTAAGGTAGTTTTAATAACCTTTAAGAATTCCTCACGCTGATCCATTTCCGCATTTTTGGAAACCACAGAGAATATGGGCTGATAAGTGTCACTGTCAAAACTGCTGATAATATCTTTACCGATACCGGCATCTAGGAGAGCTTGCTTTAAGGGAGCGCCGGGTGCTGATAATAACACATATTCCAACACCTGGAAGGCCATACACAATTCTCTGTCCAGGTTGGTGCCGATGGATAAGTTATAACTGAAATAGGTATTAGCAGCTGCATCTTCCTGCTCACTTAAAGGATAGTAGCTGATTAATTCTCTTCTTTCTGCAAATGGCTCCTGGAATCTAATCTCGGAATCTACAAAAAGGTAATCAAAATCCTTTAAGTATTTCTCATGAAGCCAGGTTAGCTTCTCATTAATATCCATATCTCCATACAGATAAATATAGCTGTTGGAGGGATGGTAATATCTCTTATGGAAATCCAAAAAGTTCTCATACGTCAGGTCCGGAATATATTCAGGGTCACCGCCTGACTCCACTCCATAAGCAGTATCCGGGAATAAGGAATTCTGAATGGTACGGAACAAGAGCTGCTCGGGAGAAGAAAAAGCACCTTTCATCTCGTTGTAAACAACACCGTTATATATTAATTCACCATCTTCTTTCTCCAGCTCATAATGCCAGCCTTCCTGTCTGAAGATTTCCTGTTTCTTGTATATATTAGGATAAAAAACCGCATCCATATAAACGTGCATGAGATTTTGAAAATCCTGCTCATTACAGCTGGCCACAGGATATATGGTCTTATCCGGATAAGTCATTGCATTTAAAAAGGTATTTAAGGACCCCTTTGCCAGTTCGATAAAAGGGTCTTTCGCCGGGAAATCCCTGGAGCCGCATAATACGGAATGTTCGATGATATGTGCTACCCCCGTACTGTCAACGGGAGGTGTACGAAATCCTACTGAAAATACTTTATTGTTATCATCATTGGAGACAACCGCTACTCTTGCTCCTGTCTTCTTATGTTTCAGAAGCACGCCAAAGCTGTTTATATCCTTAAGCTCTTCTTCTAAAAGGAGCTCGTATTCGTTAAGGTTTCCTAACTCTTTGCTGCTTTTTATGTTTCTTGCCATAATGTACCTCCTTTTCTTACCATTATTCATAACTGCAACTATTGGATAGTATACCATATTTTCTCAATGTTGTCATGTATAACAGATTATTGTTATATTTATTGCCATAATTGCCTTTCTGTATTCTTATCACTGATTTCCTTTCTGCTTAATTTATTTGATTCCTCTTTATTTTCTCTGGTACAATCTGATATTTGATAATAAAAAGATGCATACCAACCTTTTACTTAAGCTGGCATGCATCTTATTATATTTTTTACTTAGTTTCTTAATTTTATTTTTTAAATTCTATACTGATATTGCCTACACCGCCGTCAATATCAAGGGAATTATCTGCTGTAGCATTATTCCAGGATAATTCACCATACTTGTTACCGTCGATGTAAATGCTTCCGATACCGGGATTTACCTTTATATTGTAATCATCCGTAGAGCCGGTCAGGCTAAGGTCGATTTCTCCAACACCTGCATTTACAATATTTTTACCAGATAAGGTTCCTTCAATATCAATATTTCCTACTCCGGCATCTATGTCTGTACCTTCTGCGGTTACATCCGTTAAATTAATCTCACCAACACCGCCATTTACCTGCAAATCTCTGGCAAATATGTTATAGCCTTTTATATTTCCGACTCCGGCATCTATGTCAAGCTCTTCACAGTTTAATTCTTCAATCTTGATATTACCGGCACCGGCATCGATTTTAACATTTCTGCCTTCATAGCCTTCGGGAAGATACACAGTGATTCGGGGCTTTTTATGGGATTTTATACCCCAGTTAAAAATATTCCAGAAATCTGATTTTGTGCTTATTTTAAGTTCATTACCGGAGACTATCTTTGCTTCAAAATCACTGGCAACATCTACTGCAGTCACACGGATATTCATATCGGTACCTTCTACTATTGAAAGTTCTCCAACTCCATTTTCAATGTAGAGGTTTTTTACTCCTTCAAATTCTTTGTCAAAATCTGCAGTTTCTCCATTGGACATTTCAATCTTACTGTTCCCGTCTGTAACTGCGCCAATCACACCGGTCAGTGCCAGTAAGCCGCTTACTATACCAGTTATGATTATAACCGCCAGGAATATGGCAAACGCCATTGCTGCATATTTAATTATTTTCTGTAATTCACTCATTTAATATCAATCCCTCCAAACATACAGGTAGAGTTAATATAGATCGTCGGCTGTGACTCATTAAAGGTTTTGCTTGCTTTATTGCTCACTCCTCCAAAAATCGGAACGTTAGATACCTTAACATTTACATTAGAAGGCACTGTAATATCAATTCCACCAAATGCAGTAGTTGCGTTGATTACAATATCCTCTTCAATAATAGCATCTCTTAAGTCTAACTCTACTCCGCCAAATATGGCGTTAATACTGGTTCCCATAAATTTCTCACCACGAATGTGATATTCATTTCCTGCAAATATGGCGGAATGCTGATTAGAGCCGCCCTGAAATCTTACATTTCTGAATTCATCTCTTTTACCACGAAATGTATTCTTAAAAATAATACTTAATCCGATTAAAACAAAAACAATAGGAACGATAAGTTTTCCTACCACATCAAAATTCAGTATATCCTGCTGTCCCAATAAGAGCAGTAAACCGATTATAAGCCCTATTACGTTTCCGGTTCCGATACCGTTCTGAAAAATACTTACGGCACAAGGTATAATAATAAACAACGTCCACCAGCCTGAGAAGAACAGGTTAAAATCCCATAATCCCATTGCATCTCCACCAAAACCTACACCAAGTATAATAAAAATAAGACCCCATATAAAATTCGATGGTGTTATCTTCATAGCCAAATCCTCCTTCATTCATTCTGCAGCTTTGCTGCATTGTGCAACTTATTTGTGCAACATCTATGTTATTATCATACTGAAAAAACCAGGAACACTCAAGTTACATTTGTCATATGTTTTGAGTGGCATCTGTAATAATCTATTGCTTTCTTTAACGGGATTGTTAACAATAACAGGAATCTCTGCATAAGTTCTGTTTATATAGTTGACTTTGCATTTAATCTTAGTTAGAATTTACATAGATTTAAAGGTAATATAAGTTGACTTATTTTCCTGACACGTACAGGATTAAATTCTATACAGAATGCTTTGTTTACACGTTGAAGAAAATGCTAACTATCAACTTATATAAATAGAAAGAGGACGCCATGTATCATATCATTATCAATCCAAGTTCTTGCACCGGTAAAGGTATACATACCTGGCATCGGATTAAAGACGAACTGGACAGACAATCCGTTCCTTATAAAAATTATTTAACAACCCATTTTGGCCATGGCCGCCAGCTGGCAGAGCAAATCTGTCAAGCCAGCACTGAACCTGTCAAGCTTATAATCGTCGGAGGCGACGGTACCATAAATGAAGTAGTTAACGGCATACCCGACTTGAAAAAAGTGAATATAGGCTATATCCCAGCCGGTTCCAGCAATGATCTGGGCAGAAGTTTAGGCCTGTCAAAAGATCCCCTCATTAATCTTAATAACATCCTTCAGTGCAGCCATTTACGTCTTATGGATGTTGGAGTTATAACAGGTTCGGACAAGAAAGAGACCAGATTCCTGATAAGTTCGGGCGCCGGTTATGACGCATCCGTATGCCAGGAAGCCCTTAAAAGCTCCTTAAAAACTTTTTTAAATCATCTAAAGCTTGGTAAGTTAACCTACATCCTGTTGGCAATAAAGCAGATTTTTGCCAAGCCTTTTATGAACGGGGAGGTCTCTGCCGATGGCGGAGCATTTACTGAATATCACAAGATACTGCTGATTACCACTATGATTCAAAAATATGAGGGCGGAGGTATGAAAATGGCCCCGGAGGCAGACCCTAATGACGGACTTCTTTCTATTTGTATGGTCCACGGCCTCTCAAAGCTATTAATACTCTTCCTGCTGCCTACCCTGTTATTCGGCAGACATACCCGTTTTAAAGGTGTTGAAACCTTCAATTGCCGGGAGTTAGCTGTCAGGCTGTCCCGACCAGAGGTAATTCATGTAGACGGGGAATGCCCCGGTGAAGTGAAGGAATATAAAATAATATGCCAGCATAATGAATTGCAGCTTTTACAGTAATATATTAATTGAACTTAATTAGCTTCTCTGAAAGGTATCAAATTATTAAGCTTCCATCCATAAAAGGGCTGCTAATAAGATCAACTTATATAACAATAGGTTCTTATAAACATACGAAAGCAGAAAGAAGGTGCCTGATATGCCTAAAAGTACATCACATACCACTACCGCCGTTATTCTATTCAGTATACTTACCATTGTTCTTGAATTTGCAGCTTATTATTTTTTTAAACTCTCACCAGTTACCTTTATTATAACCGGTTTGATGGCTCTTATTATCACCCATGTGGTTTTAACTCTGGGTTATCAATTTGAGGCATGCTTTAGCTATCAGCTCCTCCATGTATTAATATGGGGTATTGTTTTATTTCTACTCCATACAGGTAATGGCTCCGACTTTATTACCTTTTCACCCCTGCTGTTCCTCTTTCCCGCCATTCATTGGGGAATTTGCATTCTTTACTGTATCTTTCGAAATTTAATGGATGAAAGTACCCGCTTTACCAACTTTAAAGGCTACTTTATTGGAAGCAGTATTGTATTCCTCCTTTTATATTCCGTATTTCTTTGCTTTTGGCTTTTCCTTAACAATACAGACAACAGCTACCAGTCTGACTTAAAAGCGGTGAATTTTGTGCCCTTCCTTACTCTTGCCGGTTTTATTACGGATTTCTTGGACAAGGAGCTTACCCTGTCTCAGATACTCTCCTTCCTAGCAGACAGAATCCTTGTGTATCTTCCTTACGGATTTTTTATTGTTCTGACAGCAAGAAGAAATACCAGGCTTGTCCGTTTTGCCTTATTGTTATTCTTCCCTGTTGTGGCAGAAGTTCTTCAGCGTTTACTGCTGCTTGGAAAAGGAGATCTTGAGGATGTATTATATGGACTGCTGGGAGGTTTTGTTGGAGGGCTTTGCTATCATCTGCTTAACAGAATCTATGACGACTATAAAGGTGAAAATTTCCTGGAGAGCCACCGTCGGCGTTCCTATGGCAGCTCTCTGCGCTTCTGATAGATAAATTTTAGAATCCATGGCTTTGCCAGAATTTCGTCATAATATCTTTAATTTCGTCTTTTCTAACCACCTGGTAAGGGAACCATTCCCTTGGAAACAATTCCTGATAGCGGTTGTCCAGAAATCGTTCTTCCAATAAAAGGATCGCTCCCTTATCCTCTGTGGTTCTGATGACCCTGCCTGCAGACTGCAGCACTTTATTCATTCCCTGATACAGGTATGCATACTCAAATCCGCTGTTTTTCGTCTCCTGGTAATATTTTCGGAACAGCTCCTTCTCCCCGCTTACCATGGGAAGTCCGGCTCCCACAATCACAGCACCGATTAAACGGTCATGTTTCAGATCGATTCCTTCACTGAATACGCCTCCCATAACACAGAAAGCGATTCTGGAGGTATCCGGATTCAGACTAAAATCATTTAAGAAAATCTCCTTCTCTTCTTCTGTCATAGAGGTTCCTTGAACTATTACATTATCAAGAATACCTTGGGACAGCTCCTCCACCTGAAACAGCATCTGATAAGACGGGAAAAAGACCATGTAATTGCCCTGCCTGCTATCCGTAAAGTCTTTGATATATTGAATTATTTTAAGAAATTCCTTTTCATTTCGTCTTGTATATTTTGTACTGACATCCATTCCCACGGCAACCAGCCGGTTCTCGGTCTGAAAAGGTGATGGAGCGTACACGGCATAATCTTCTTCTCTTCCGCCCAGCTGTTCTTTATAATACCTTATAGGCAGAAAGGTAGCGGAAAAGAACACCGCACTTCTTACTTTGTCAAGCCTTACAGAAAGATTGTCGGAAGGGTCCAGACACAGCAGCTTAATACGAAAGTCTCCCTGTTCATTGTAATCGGTATAAGTAATATACTTCTCATTATAGACATCGTATATATTAATGAAGTGACGGATGTTCATATAAGTCAGGAGCACCTCATCTTTTCCTTCAAATTCTTTATGCTCTGTGAGAAAATCCTCATATTTACTCATAAGGTGCATCAGATGTATTACAAAATCAGAAATGTTTTCCCATTCCTTCAGGTCATCACATTCCCGCTTAAGCTTCAGCAAGTCACTGTTACAGGTATCCAGTGCCTTCTCCAGTGCTTTATCTTTTCCTTTTATAAGTCTTTTAACCTGAAGAAATTCCTCTTTGTAAAGCTGGGCACTATACATTTCCCTGGCTCTGTCCACCAGGTTATGGGCTTCATCTATGAGAAAGATATAATCATTCTTTTTGTCGTTCTGAAAAAAGCGTTTCAGATATACATTGGGATCAAATACATAATTATAATCACAGATAATCATATCCGACCAGGTGGTAGTATCTAAGCTCATTTCAAAAGGGCATACCTGATGCTTTTCTGCATATTGAAGAAGCTTTTCTCTTGATATATCATCCTCTGAGACCAGCAGATCATAAACTGCATCATTTACTCTGTCAAAATGTCCTTTGGCTCTGGGACAGCTGACCGGATTACAGTCTGCTTTATCAAATATACAGATTTTATCTTTGGCAGTTATGGTGACGGCCTTTAACAAGAGTCCCTTCTCTGTCAGAAGCTGTTTTGTTTCTTCTGCAACGGTTCTGGTTATGGTCTTGGCAGTCAGATAAAACAGTTTCTGCCCCAATCCCTCTCCCATGGCTTTGATAGCAGGAAAGACAGTAGATATGGTCTTACCCACACCGGTAGGTGCTTCTATAAAGAGTCTCTTACTGCGAAGTAGAGTCACATATACATCTGATACCAACTTCTTTTGTCCGTCTCTATAGGTAAATGGAAACTCCAATTCCTTGATGCTGTCATTTCTTTTATGGTTCCACTTAATCTGCCAGTAAGCCCATTTAATATATTCACCGGTGAGCTTCTCAAACCAGGTACTTAATTCTGTAAAAGCAATGGTCTCATTGAAGTATTTCTTATCCTCTGTATCCAGATTACAGTAAGTCATGCGTATCCCTATGCTCTCCAGACTATTCTGCAGAGCATAGATATAGGCATAACACATAGCCTGTGCCCGGTGTACGGATATAGGCTCTTCCAGATAGCTTAAGTCCATGTACATACCTTTTATTTCATCTATCACGGTTTCAGACTCTTCTTTTAGAATTCCGTCTGCCCGTCCTTCAACAACAAGCTGGAAATCAATTTCTTCCAGGCTTATATCAAGAGTTATGCTAAGGGGTACCTCTGCTGTATAGTTGCTTCCCATCTGCTTCTGGATTTTCCGATGAATCCTGCTTCCCTCCTGCATAGCTTCTGCTTCTTTTCTGCCGCCGGTCCGGTTATCCAGATCCCCTGAACGCATAATAAATTCTACAAGGTTTCTGACTGATATTTTAATGATTTCTGCCGTATTGCTCATTTATACCTCTCAATCCATGCCTGACAGTTAACGTTTAAAAATCTAAAATACGAAAAGCATCTTCTTAAATAAATCTGCAAAGATGCTTTTTAAGGTAATTTTATTTATTTGGGCTATCAGGTAACGGTGATACTGCAACTCTCGCAGGTTTATCTCTTAGAAGTATTCTGTATAATCCTCATCATCATCTCCGTAAAGTCCTGTTGTATAGCCTTTTGTCCAATTTATATTACCAGTTCTTCTTTTTTTCATGGAGGGCTTATTCTGTTTTTCCTTCTCCATTTCCTGATTCTTTCTCTCCAGAACCTTTTTTTCCTTTTCAAGACGTTTGGAGGTTTCTAATTTATCCGGCTGAGGCTCTTTCTCTTTGTTTTGAGGATCTCTTCCTTTTATATCTCCACGTTGGTGCCTGGCCTTCCCAAACTTTTTATCATTTTCTTCCTCCTCGTCCTTGTTAAAGCCGTACCCAGGACGAAAATTTTCTCTGCTGTAGGGTCTGTAAGGTTTTTTGTCATTATTGAATTTTCCGGCATCTTTTCCCCTGGAAGAATTATCAAAACTTCTGGGCTGGTTAGAATTCCTGGGATCACCTGAGGTTCTGCCTGTATTATTCTCACGATTAGAATTCCCATAGGGTTTCGCGGTATTATTATTTCTGTTTCCCTGATATCCTGTACCCGGAGCCCTCTGTTCCTTTGTCCCGCTATTTTTCCAGTTTGAATTCATCGGTCTGCGCTCACCAGTGCCGGTTCCTGTAAAACTTCCGTTATTTCTTTTATCCGTACCTTTATCTGTGCTTTTATCCCTGCCTGTGATATTCTGCTCGTACCTATTATTGTTTCGATTATCTGACGGTCTGCTGCTGCCCTTAGCATTGGTCACTTAAGAACTCTCTCCTCTCCCACACCCAAAAGCCGCAAACACCCTTATGTCAAGCCTGTTTGCGGGTTGTTTACTCCAGCCAAATCTATTGTCTATTTTATTCTATTTTAGTATATTGTCAATATCTTTTAAGAAAAATATATCTATATTTTTACTGAACTTTACCTTGCAATTTAACAGGTTATCTGTTAAAGTCAAAGTGTAATGCAAAGGAGCCAGATGTGAATAAACGCGGAGCATTTTCCACACCCTGAATTAAGGCTAAGATCTTGTATTAATATTTTATGCCATAATAGAACAGGCATATCGAAAGAGAGGTATTTTAAATGAGCGAACACGTACACGGCCATGATTGCGGCTGCGGACATGATCATGACCATGAGCATGAGCATATGAATGTAACTTTAACACTTGATGACGGCAGTGAATTAGAATGTGAAGTTCTTTGTATATTCCCTGTTGGAGAAAAGGATTATATCGCACTTGTACCTGCTGACAATGATGGTGAAGAAGAAGGCGAAATCTTCCTGTATCAGTTCATTGAGCATGATAACGATGAGATAGAACTTATCAATATTGAAAATGATGAAGAGTTCGAAGCTGTTTCAGAAGCATTTGATGAGTTAATGGACAGCGAAGAATTTGATGAAATGTTCGATGATGAAGAGGACGAAGAAGAAGAGTAAATTACAGCCGCTACAGGAATTGATAATCCTGCAGCGGCTTTTTTAGTTCCAATACTACTATGCGTAATTTCTCTCGCTTTTCACATTTCTCTACTTACTCTTTATCCGAATCTGAACGTACAGACAATAATCTGTTTTGTATACAATAATCCAAATTCATGGTTTTGGTAACGGCTTTTTCTTCAAAGTGTATACTGATCTTTCCGGCATCCCTGGCTGTAATCTGCCCTTTACCATAGGTTTTATGCTCAACAAGGGTTCCCGGGGTAAGGGTATCACGGTCAAGGAGCATTTCTCCAACGAATCTTGATATAGTGAGTTCCTTGTTATACCTTTCCTTGGAGGAATATATATGAAGATAATCCATTGCTCTGGTAGCTGCCACATAAAAAAGCCTTCTCTCCTCTTCCATGTCTGCTTCTAAGACTGCTTTTCGGTAAGGTGTAATACTTTCATTGGCATCTATTATAAATACTACCTTATACTCAAGTCCCTTGGAACTATGCATAGTCGCAAGAGTTACCATATCGGTATTATTTTCTCTGGCTTCCCTGGCTTTTACCTTGAGTTCCTCTTTATATTCATCCATATGACGAAACCAGCTGTCAAAGGTATCATAATTCTTTGCACTCTCTGCCAGTTCATCTAATATTTCTATTAATTCTTCGGACTTTAAATTTCTTAGTCTGGCATAATCAGCAGTGAATTCTTCATAACCCACACCTCGTCTGATATAAGTAACTGCTCCATAAGGATTCATATTCCTGATCAGATTCAAATCATACTCAAGCTTATCGATACGGTCTAACATCCAGTCCTTATCCCCATAGAACTTACGAAGCATCAGAAAGTCTATTTGCTGCTCCTTCATACATTCTCTGCTTATATAGCGGTTGGGCCTGTTAGCAATCTGAAGGAAATGCCTTCTCTCCATCTCTCCTGCTGCCAGCTTGATATAGGCTATAATATCCTGGGCTATCCAGTGTTCATAGAGATTTGGTATTCTGTCCCGCATATGAAAAGGGATATTATACTCCATCATTTTCTCTACCAGGGCCCTTGGCTGAATATTTGTTCGGAACAATACAGCAATCTGAGAATAGGGAATACCCTCCTGATTGTATTTCAGTATTTCCCCTACCACTGAGAGGTTCTGCGTTTTTAAGTTCTCAAAGGAGCGGATGGCTACCTCTCCGCCTTTTCCCGTAGCGGATTTGATTTCCTTATCATACCTTTTGTTATTATTCTTTATCAGTGCCGAGGCACATTGAACAATCTTACTGCCGCAACGGTAATTATATCTTAACTCAATTCTCTTGCAATCAGGGTAATCTTTTTCAAAGTTAAGCATTATCTCCGGCTTTGCACCACGGAAACGATAAATAGCCTGGTCGTCATCCCCAACGATAAATAAATTGTTTAACTGCCCCGCCAGAAGTCTGATTACGTCATATTGAACTTTATTAATGTCCTGGAATTCATCAATCAAGATATATTGGAATTTATTCTGCCACAAAGTCAGAATGTCCGGTCTCTGGGTCAACAGCTCTAAACATAACACCAGCATATCATCGAAATCTATGAGATTGGAAGCTGCCAGTTTACTCTCATATGACTGGTAGATTTTCTTAAAATTATCTTCAGAACAGTTTACAGAATAATAATGTTCCAGATTCAGCCTCTCACCTTTCACCAGGCTGATTTCTGAGAGGATTTCTTCTGAGAATTCCTTCTCATCCGGTGCCTCAAGAGACATATTATGTATGATTTCCTTTATAAAGCTATAGCGCTGTTCCTCTCTGATAATATTAGAGGCATTATAGCCGTAGGCATACTTAAGTATGGTAAAGAATACAGAGTGAAAGGTTCCAAAGGATACTCCCGGTGTCTTATGCCCGGTGAGTTTAAAGAACCTTTCCTTCATTTCCTCTGCTGCTGCTTTTGTAAAGGTAATAACCAGAATATTGGCCGGATTGACTCCATAATGCTCAATCAGCTCCTGAACCCTTCTGGTTATTACCAGTGTTTTACCGGAACCGGGCCCTGCAAGTACCATCATAGGCCCGGTATTGTGTCTGATTGCCGCAAGCTGCGACTGATTTATTTCCATAGGCTTAACCCTGTCTTAATTTCTCAATACCGATACGGATTCTTCTTAAGCTCTCCTCCCTACCAAGGATTTCAGCTATCTCGTAGGCACCTCCCGGAGTAGACTGCTTGCCGGATACTGCGGTACGAAGAGGCCATAAACCGGTTCCGTTCTTGATGCCTTTTTCTGCAATGTAAGCCATAATTGTCTTCTCAATGGTTTCAATCCTGAACTCCTCCAGTGCCTCTAAAAGCGGCAGCTGCTCCGTCAAAACATTCAGCGCGATTTCTGTATCCGTCTTCATCTTCTTATGGGTATACATTGCCACATCATAATCCGGAAGCTCATCAAAGAAATCAATCATATCCTTTGCATCCAGAAGTGTCTCAATACGTGTCTTAACCAGATCGGCAATCTTCTTCAGATCATAATCCTTCTTCACCGCTTCCCTGATATGAGGAAGAATAAGCTCGTAATATTTCTCATTCTCCATCTTTTTAATATACTCACCATTCATCCATCTTAATTTGCCCATGTCAAATACTGCAGGTGATTTGTTGATATGAGTATAATCAAATTCTTTAATCAGCTCTTCTAAAGTAAATAGCTCTTCATTGGTTCCTGAGCTCCATCCAAGAAGTGCAATAAAGTTAACAATTGCCTCGGTTACAAAACCCTGCTCTAATAAATCCTCAAAAGAAGAATGTCCGCTTCTCTTGGAGAGCTTTTTATGCTCCTCATTTGTAATCAGAGGGCAATGAACATATACCGGCTCTTCCCAGCCAAATGCATTGTAGAGTCTGGTGTATTTCGGTGTAGATGACAGATACTCATTTCCTCTTACTACATGTGTAATATCCATCAGGTGATCATCGATTACATTCGCAAAGTTATAAGTAGGGTAGCCATCCGATTTAATAAGGATCATATCATCCAGCTCTGAATTTTCTACTGTAATCTCACCATAAATTGCATCTGTAAATGAAGTTGTTCCCTCTAAAGGCATGTTCTGACGAATTACATATGGCAGGCCCGCTGCGAGGTTAGCTTCTATCTCTTCCTTACTTAAATGTAAACAATGTTTGTCATATTTTATGATTTCTTTGTCTTCGGTCTCGGAAACCACACTTTTTAAAGTACTTAATCGCTCTTTGGTGCAAAAACAGTAATAAGCCTCACCTTTATCAATTAACTCTTTTGCATATTTTAAATAGATACCGCTGGCTTGTCTCTCACTCTGTACATAGGGACCGCAGCCGCCGTCCTTATCCGGTCCTTCGTCATGGATAAGTCCTGTTTTGTTTAAGGTATTATATATAATCTCCGTTGCACCTTCTACAAAACGTTCCTGATCTGTATCTTCAATACGAAGAAGAAAATCGCCTCCTTCATGTTTGGCAATAAGATACTCGTAAAGAGCAGTTCTTAAATTTCCCACGTGCATTCTTCCGGTGGGACTGGGTGCAAATCTGGTTCTAACTTTATTCATATGGTTTCCTTCCTTTTCCTTACCTTTTAAACGGTTGTCTGTTTATACGTATTTTGACTTATTCTTCGTCCGGTATTGGATTCCTGACAATATCCGCCCATAAAAGGCACATTGTAATGTTAAATATAAAACATGATCCTGCCCCTGTCAATACGATTCATGGCTTTTTTCATACTGTTTATTACAATTCCTCTATGTCTTTCCCAGAATAGGTTCTTATCAGAGAAGCATATTAAGGTAGTGTTTACATCTGCCTGCTACTCAATCTTGTATCGCTCCTTCTCATATGCAAGGAATTCAAAGCCATAAACAATGTAAAATATCATACTACTGATAAATTAAGTATAATATAATACCTTGAAATACATAAGCTTCCGTTATATGATTCTATAAAAGGGAGTGTCCATTATTTATTCAGATTTGATAAGCTCCTTTAAACTTAAGAATCGAGGTGTATTAGAATATGTATCAAGCTAATGAGAAACGTTATGAGACCATGGTATATAATCGCTGCGGTAACAGCGGTCTTAAACTTCCTGCCTTGTCCCTTGGATTATGGCATAATTTTGGTTCCGTTAACGTATACGATAATATGGTCAGCCTGGTAACAACTGCTTTTGATAATGGTATTACCCACTTTGACCTTGCAAATAATTACGGTCCGGTTCCGGGCTCTGCTGAAGAAAACTTCGGAAAAATTCTAAAAAATGAATTAAAACCTTACCGCGATGAAATCTTAATCTCCTCCAAAGCCGGTTATTATATGTGGCCGGGCCCTTACGGTGACTGGGGCAGCAGAAAGTATCTTATCTCCAGCCTTGACCAGAGCCTTAAAAGACTGGGTGTGGACTATGTAGATATATTCTACCATCATAGACCAGATCCCAATACTCCACTTGAGGAGACAATGATGGCACTTGACCACATTGTACGTTCCGGCAAAGCTCTCTATGTGGGTATATCCAACTATAGCGGTGAGCAGACAGACAAAGCTGTTAAGATCTTAAAAGAGCTTGGAACTCCTCTTCTGATTCATCAGCCCAATTACAGTATGTTCAATCGCTGGGTTGAAGAGGATTTATCACCGGTGCTTGATGAGCACGGTGTAGGAAGTATAGCTTTCTGTCCCTTAGCTCAAGGCCTGCTTACCAATAAATATCTTGGCAGTATTCCGAAGGACTCCAGAGCAGCCGATCCTAATAGTCCTTTCTTAAAGGAGGATTCTGTAACAGAAGATAAGATTAATAAGGTAAGACAATTAGATCTGATAGCAAAAGAGCGTGGACAGAGTATGGCCCAGCTGGCTCTTGCCTGGGTACTCAGACGAGGTAAGATTACTACTGCTTTAATCGGTGCCAGCAAAGCATCTCAGATCGTAGAAAATGTAGGAACTTTAAAAAATCTTTCCTTTACAGACGAAGAATTAAAGAAAATTGATGATATCTTAGGAAATTAAACAAGAATTGAAGATAATTAATGATGTTTTGGGAAATTTAACAAGGCATAAAGAAAATTAATGATGTCTCAGGATATAAAAACAAGAATCAATGAAAATTAATGATATCTTGGTAAATTAAACCCAAAATATAACTCATAGAACCGCTCAATGGACTTCCTTTTAGAAAAATATCCGTAAAATCCGGGATATCAGACAGAGAATATATTGCCTTTGTGCGGTTCTATTATTACAAGGTTTAGAAACAATGTAACTCCGGAAAAGAATGCAGGCAGAGTCATATTTAAGGGCTAACTATAAACTGCTGCATATAACTATTTACATCAAATCCCGATGCCTCTAACTGCTGCAGCCCTACACTAAAATAAAACACTAACAGAATAAGAGAAACAGCAATTACTATTAAGCTCGCCCTTGCCCAGTTCTTTTTACTTACAGGAGCTTTCCCGCCGAAGCCCCAATATACCAGCATAATTATGTATGCTACACCTCCGATAATCGGAATAAATGGAAGCATCATAGATCCCAGCCAATTTGACATAGATAATGGCTTTTCTCCATCTTTTGCATCAGCTTTTGCTGTACTGTTAATTATGCCTTTACTATATTCCTGGTTTCCCGATACAGGACCTGATACAAAATCACCTTCTCTCCCTTCTTTTAAAGAGGTTCCGCAGTAAAAGCAAAAATTTGAATTCTCATTATCTATCGTTCTGCCACAGGATTTACATATCATAAAATCACCCTTTCTCTCACCGGTTATAAAAAATTTCTCGGTCTTTATATATGTGAGCTTGTCTGCAATTATATCATAGGAAGGTCGAAAACAAAAGCTCATTATTAGATTGGAATTTTATTTCCATTATGCTACTATTAAATAGATATATAGACTTTTACTGTTTGCATATATAGAAGCCTTCCATATTTATTTTAACTTTTTTATATCTGAGTTCAATAAAACTAAGCTATTATATTAATTAAATCCAACAACACCATCAACTATTTCAAGTAAAAGGGGTTACAAAATGTCAGAATTACAGCAGAAAGTTAATTCTATAAAAGAAAATATTGAGAAAGTAATTGTAGGAAAAAGCAATGTTATTGACCTTATTCTAACGGCCCTCCTGGCCAATGGACATGTATTACTGGAGGACGTTCCCGGAACAGGTAAGACTGTATTAGCCAAATCTCTGGCAAAATCTCTTAAAGCGGACTTCAAAAGAATCCAGTTTACACCGGATCTGCTACCCTCGGACATAACAGGTATCAACTATTATAATCAGAAACAAGGTGATTTTGTGTTCAGAGAAGGACCAGTATTAACTAATATACTGCTGGCAGATGAAATCAACAGAGCCACCCCCAGAACACAGTCCAGTTTATTAGAGTGTATGGAGGAAAGGCAGATAACAATTGATGGTGTTACTCATCTCTTGCAGAAACCCTTCCTGGTAATTGCCACTCAGAATCCAGTTGAGACTGCGGGTACCTTTCCGTTGCCGGAAGCACAGTTAGATCGTTTTCTTATGCAGCTTTCCATGGGGTTTCCAACCCTGACAGAGGAAATATCCTTGCTGAACCGCTTTATCAATGCTTCTCCTCTTGAGAACCTCTTACCTGTATGTACAAGAGAGGAACTGCTTTCTTTACAGGAGGAAATCAAAAAGGTATACGTTCACCCTTCTTTAATGGAATATATAATTGAACTGGTTCAACGAACCCGAAACCACAAAGACATTGCATTAGGTGTAAGTCCCAGAGGCAGTCTCTCCTTCTTAAGAGCCATTCAGGCTTACAGTGCTCTAAAGGGATTAGCTTATGCCATTCCTGAAAATATACAGTATCTTGCTCCTTTTGTCCTCTCGCATCGTTTGGTATTAAAGACTTCTTTCCAAAGAATTGAGGCCGCCAGAGAATTGCTGACAGGTATTATAGATACTGTTCCTGTTCCTACGGAAGATTTTAAAGGGAGGTAATACCATGGAACTGGTTGCCGCCGCTATTGCTGCCTATCTCATCTATATCCTCCAGAAATACCTTTACCGTAGATTCTGGGATAATAATCTTACAGTAGAACTTCACTTATCAAAGGATACTGTTGTAGTTGGCGAAGAGCTTACACTGGTAGAAACTATAACGAATCGTAAAATACTACCTCTTCCTTTACTGAAAGTTAAATTTAAGACCTCACGATACTTTACCTTTCCAGATCTGGAAAATGCAAATATTACTGATAACTATTACAGAAGTGATATCCTCTCCCTTATGATGTATCAAAGACTGACCAGGCAGCTTCCTTTTCAGGTAAAGCATCGTGGTTACTTCTTTGTTGACCGAGCGGATGTTATCTGCTCTAATCTATTCATATCCTCTGAAATGGTAAAGGGCTGGTCTCAGAATATCACTCTCTATGTTTATCCAAAACCTCTTGAGGTACCAGGCCTTGATGCTCTGTTTAAGAATCTGCTTGGAATGGTATTAACAAAACGTTTTACAAATGAGGATCCCTTTGAATTCAGAAGCATCAGAGAATATCAGCCCTATGATGCACTTAAGTCTATTAACTGGAAGGCCTCCTCAAAGACTGGTGATTTACAGGTAAATGCATATAATTACACCTCTTCCTTCCAGGTAAAAATACTGTTGAATCTGGAGCAGGAAACCACTTTAAGACAAGAAGGCCTGGAAGAAGAAAGCATCTGTCTGGCAGCCAGTCTTTCCAGCAGATTCCTGGCTCAGGGTATCCCGGTTTCCTTTCATACCAACTGCCTTAATATAAGAGGAGAAGCTAGTGACACCATAAACCCAGGCTCAGGAATTCATCACATGGATGCGATTAACAAAACGCTGAGCCTTTTGGATACAAACAAGAAAGCCTTTCCTTTTGTACAATATATGGAAAAGGAATGTCTCTCCGGAACCAATGATTATACCATAATCATTTCAACTTATCAGAAAGACGATTACCAATCCTTATTATGCCAAATGCTAGCTGCCAAAATCGACTTTCTTTGGATTCTTCCTATTAATAATGATATTACTGCAGTAATCCGTGATGAGCTTAAAACCAAAACAACCATCTGGTCAAAAAACTAAACGAATTAGATTTTAATATTGCTCTACTGACTTATATGCTCTACTGACTCATATGCTCTATTGACTAATTTACTCAACTGACTAATTTACTCAACCGACTAATTTACTCAACCGACTAATTTACTCAACCGACTTTGTTAACTTTCTATCTATCAACTTTACTTAGCTATTAAAAATTATACTATATTTATAGAACCATCAGCATGCTGTAGAATGGAGCAAACTCATGAATAATCGAATATATCACGTTACCATTGACCTTCTTAACCATACAATGTCTTTTATGGTTGTCTATGCAATCATGGGTACTATACTACTATTTTTCCAAATATCAAACCTGTGGGCATTAGCCTTAATTCCCCTTACCGGGCTATTATTGTCCTATATCATAAGAAATAAGCTGAAACATATCTGGTCCTTCCTGCTGATACATCTTTTTCTTATAGCAATTGTGCTTTTGTTAAGCCCGTCACTGCTTACCAAAATATTATTTTCAGTCTATATATTTTTTGTAACTATATTTGGATTGGCTCAAAGATTAAAAGAAGAAAATCTTCGCAGGAAAAATAGCAGTCCCTCCCTACTTTTTGTATTCCTTCTACTGATAGTCATAAATACACAGTTAGAGCTGGTTTACTTAAATACTTTTTTATTTCAACTGACATTGCTCTTTATTGTTCTTTATTTTATAAACAGTTATCTGATTAATTTCGAGCAATACTTCAGCCTGCAGCAGGAAACAAGCAATGTACCTTTTCGTCGGATTAAAGCTGCCAATCATACCTTTATCATATTCTTTCTGGGTATTGTGCTAGTCTGTATGGTAAGCTTTACAAGGCTGCCTCTAGGAAGCTTCATTTCTTTTCTTAAAAATGGAGTTCTTTCCTTCCTTCGTTGGATATTTTCATTTATTCGAGAATCTGATAATAATGTATTGCCACAAAATAATGAGCGACCAAACTATACCCTGGATGATTTTGATTTTAAAGAACCTCCTGTAGCGTCACCACTGATGGAATATATTCAAAAAATACTCACTGTACTTCTAGCTATAATAACAATTGCCGCTTTGCTAGCGCTTTTATCTTATGCAGTATATAAACTATATCAGGCTTTTTATCAGGATAAAAGGAATCTGTTACGAGATAGTACTGAGTTCTTATCTCCTTTTGATAAAAGAGAAAAGCTTAAAGCAAATGGCCTTCATACACGCAAAAAGAGTTTCTTCCTTCTTAGGAACCAGACTTACAGTGATAAAATAAGAAAAGCATTCTACAAAGCTGTTATATCAAATAAAGCATCTTCTCCGCCTGCCATTACAGCAACTCCTTTAGAACTATCAGAATTTATTCTTAAAAAAAAGCAGTTAGAGGAAGATAGGAAAAATAATAAGGCTGAAGCCATCGCCTACTATTATGAGAAAGCACGATATTCCAAAGATGAATGTGATAAGGAAGATTTAATTGCAATTAAAAAACTTATTCATTAGAGAAGGGAAGAAAGAATTGTTATATCTTATTCTTAAATCTATTTACTTATAAATATTATGAATAATTTCCCGAATATATTTCCTGAATTCATTTTATATAAAAATAAAATGTGCATACTTATCTTTATTACCCTGTTGATTATACTTGTTTATAAATAAACCCCGGTTGTGAATTAAAGCCATTCATTTTAATAATTTTGTTGATTAAAGCTTTTTAATTTAATTATTTTGCGTTAATTATTTTGTGAATAAACAAAGATTAATTTTTGTTGATATAATATTATTTAATAATTTTTCCAATTAATTATATGTTACCTTTTATTTCATCATTTAGATAAATTCTTCTCTTTTGTTTTACACATCAAAAAAGCTTAACAAATTGTTCTCTAACACTTAGCAGCACATAAACTCTATCACGCTTAGTAAACCCATAAGTTCTATCACGTTCAGCAGTTCATAAGATCTATCAGTACTAGTAAGTATGACATTTTATCTTTTACTAACCATATTGACCAACCTTCTATTTTTGGCTGTTAAGAGGACAACCAGATTGAACCAGTGATCAGGGGTACAGACACATGCCTTACCACTATAAAGTATTATCATAAGTTATATAAAGTATTATCATAAGTTATATACAAAAAAGCCCGTGAAATCAACTTATTAAGCTGAACCACTGGCTTCTCTTCTATTTATAAGACCTTCACAGTCCTTCATTCGATTTGTATCTTCAAAACTACACACTTTTTTGATTTCATCTAATCTTAGGTCAAGCCCTCGACCTATTAGTATTAGTCAGCTGCATGCATTAC
>Ga0208297_1000139_pt1 | contig 187087 bp, 145 predicted proteins | sample LMS_cellobiose_e_FD_187367 | JGI IMG/M metagenome (GOLD analysis project Ga0208297, IMG submission 187367) | Rumen-fistulated moose microbial communities from Alaska, USA - LMS_cellobiose_enrichment (SPAdes) (version 2) | ecosystem: Host-associated > Mammals > Digestive system > Stomach >... | reverse complement strand
CCCGCCGCCTCCCGCATTAAACCCGCGCCGCACACCGAAAACTTCGCGTTTTGAGTAAACTCCGCTTCCACCTTCTTCCGCCTCATTCCACCTGCTTCCGTCTGCTTAAAGGAGATTGGAGTTTATACTTCCAGAGGCGCCCAGGAACTGAATTCCCTGCGGCATAAGTTGTTGCGGACGACATTGAAACGGCAGCGGCCGGAGTCGTCGAAGGCAAGTTCCTTCAAGGGGATCCTGAACCCGGCGCTCCACGTGCCTTTTTCCTTCTTCGCCCCCGTCATGACCACCGGGCTCCAGGAGCTGTCCGACGCCCGTCGTCCGGCGGAGTCTTTCCGGTGCAGAAGGTCGCTCACGGTGCCTTCGGAATTGATGATGACATGCCGGACGACTCCTTCCGCGTTCACGAAAAAGAGTTCGACCCCGTTGTTCTTCCAGATCAGGGGATCGTCCCGCATTTTGCTGCCGTCGGTCTTGTCCTTCTGCCGGCAGAGGACCCTGCCGTAAAGGAACGTGCCGTCATGGAGCAGGTACAGCGAGGTCTGCTCCGAAGCGGGATCCATGGTGACGGTCCGGGCGAAACCGGTGATTTCCACCGCCCTGTTCCACGGAATATCTTTCGTTCCGGCGGGAATGCGGTTGACCTGGCAGAAGGGATTTCCGGAAAGAAAAGCCGCCGCGGCGATGCCCGCCGCACACAATATCTTCTTAAGCGTCATGGTGGAAAATTCCTTGCATGAAAAGCGTTTTGAGGACTTTCGGAAAACTTTTCTTCACTCGTAGAAGTAGAAGACGAACGCGTTGTGCCAAGTGGTGCCGCCCTTTTCCGGAGTCCCGCCGCTTACTTGAGCAAGCGTCGCGGAACTCACGTTCCCACCGGGATGAAGAAGATTGGAAGAGGCGTTGTTATGGCAGTTGGCCAAACTCATATCCCGGTTGCCGCCCAGGTCAAAGGCTGTATAAAGCCGAAGACTGTTATAGACGTCGCCGCAGGCGACGACCCGGCTGGGACGTTTGATGTGGACCATTTTCTTCACCGGCCGGTTGTTGAACCCGGAATTCGAGTTCCAGCCGTAGTTGGTGCGCGTCGTACTGGTCCTGTTGCTCTGGCATCTGTACTTCTGCGCCCCCGGAAGGATCTCGGCGAAGACCGGGCTGATATAGGGACGGAGCCGCTCGTACCAGTATTTCTTATCGCCGATCACCGTGGCACTCCCATAGTACGGAACGCAGAAATCGCCGTTGTCCGCGGCATACATGGTGAGGGCCTTGCCGCAGGTGTTGAGCGTGTTTTTGCAGTTGACGTCCTTGGCTTTTTCACGGGCCTGCTGCAAGGCGGGCAGCAGCATCCCGGCAAGGATGGCGATGATCGCGATGACGACCAGCAGCTCTATCAGCGTAAAATGATGCATCGGATCCGCAACTTTCGAATCTCTTCCGGACATTTCAACCATCTCCTTTTTTTTCGTATTTCCCTTTATCGTCTCATTCATTTTTGAATGTGTCTGAAACCGCGGCGACGACGGTCCCGCCTTTCCCCGCGATCCGGATGTTGTCGAGGAACAGCCCGGCGGTCCGCACCGTGTCGGTTTGGAGAACGACCCCTTCGTTGGACGAATCGCAGACCAGAACGTCGGCGATCATGGAATCTTTCAGGGAGCCGCCGAGAAGGATCGCGTTCTTCGCCCTGGAGTGGACCGCGGTTATCTGAATGTCCGAAGTGTCCCCCAGGGGGGAGGAGCCGCCGTACTGCCGGTCGCCGATCTTGACGGCGGCTTTCGCCTGAAGCCCCGCCGGAGAAGTGTCCATCACATTGCCGATCTGGATGTGATGCAGTTTGACGCCGCCGTTGTTCAGCAGCCGGAGGATATGATGGCCCCCCGCACAGTAACCGCGGACATTGCGGATGGAGATGTTGCACGTGTCGGCGCTCCCCGGTTCGGGCGAACCGCCGTAAAATTCGAAGGTCTCCATGAGCCCGGATGCTCTGACCCTGCTGCCCAGCGCCGTAAGGGCGACCAGATCGTCGCCGGTGTGTCCGGTGATGTTTTCGATGGTGATATCCCGGCAGCCTCTTCTCAGATCCAGACCGTCCCGGTTGCGGATCATTTCCGGTTTCCCGTCGATCACGACTCTTTCTTCGGAGCTGAAACGCAGATCCCGGACGAGGCCTCTCCGGCAATACTCCAGAGAGACCGCCCAGGCGTGGGAATCGACCATGGTCAGATTGGTGATGGAAAAATCGGTGACTTTCACCAGCAGGATCCCGATGTTCCGCCAATCGCTTTTCTGCGGCATATCCTTTTTCCCGGCGTCCGTCCCGTAGGTATGTACGCCGAGGGTCTTTCCGCTGTCGCCCGTGGCCCGCGGATGGTCGGCGCCCTCCAGAACGGCACAGCCTTCACCGATGATATGGATACCCGCAAGCTCCCCGACTTCCGGATCTCCGGCAATGCAGTTGGCGCTGCGGATCCAGTTGTCCCGGGCATCGTCCGACAGTTTGATTCGGCAGTTCACGATGTGGAGCACCGTCCCCGCCGGCAGGAGGATCGCCGAGTCGATCAGCCAGTGGTCCCTTCCGGAGCGTGCGTCGGGGCGCCGTCTGGAGATCCTGACGACCCCGCCGCATTTCCGGGCGTCTTCGACGGCGGCGTTGATCCGTTCGATGTCGGAGCCTTCGTAATCATTCGGGTCGGTACAGTTCATCATATGATCCTCCGGGTTGCGTTTTGACATGTCACTTCAGGAACAGCTCCGCCACGGGCACGGGGCAGTTTTCGGGCGAGGAAACGGGCAGGGCCAGCCGCAGCGCCCCATCTTCCGGATCCCGGGGCCCGTGGATGTTGCCGGGGAGCGTCTCGGTGAAGCGGATCTCGGAACCGTCGTGGAGGAACTGGGCGTAGTCCACCTTTCCGGCCAGGTTGGGCAGGTCGATGCGCCGAACCTGCCGGCATCGAACCAGTCGTAATATCTTTCCATAAAAAACTCCTTGCGCGCCGGACGGGAGCGTACATGATCCCCCCTCGCGATGTTGCTGTCGGGCGAATAATGAATCATTCATTTTCACGTTCCGGCCGCCGTAAATATACACCGGATCTTCTTTCAAATCAAGAAGGGGAAAAAGAAATTTTGCAACTTTAATGAATTATTCATTTTACTTGTTCCCGATGTTGTGCTATATTATCGAAACGACATGGAGAGAACGCCGATGAGCAAAGAAAATGAGATCGCCGCCTTCCTCGAAGAAATGATATTCGGGGGGAAACTCGGTCCGGGAATGAAGGTGCCTTCCAGTTACGAACTTGCGGAACGCTTCGGGACCGCCAAGGAAACCGCCAACAAGGCTCTGGCCGGTCTGGTGTCGCGGGGAGTCCTCGAACGTACTCATGGACGGGGCGGCACCCGGGTGGTTTCTCCGCAGCCCTTCCGGGGGATCATCGGGTTCAAACTGGTCCTCCTGTCGGCGGGGCCTTTCTGCTCCCGGATCATGCGCGGCGCCGCCCGGGCGGCCGCTTCACGGAATTACGGACTCTGGTATTTCGAATTCGAACTGCCGGAAGAGGAACATTGGAAAAAAATCGCCCGCTCCGGCGTCAAGGGGGTTCTTCACGCCTCCTCGGCCCTGCCGGGGGAAGATTTCCCCCTTCCCGCCCTGCAGATCCTCCGCAGCGAGGCGGAGAACCGCGTGACTTCGGACGAGATCGCCGGAGGGCGCATGGCAGCGGAGCTTTTTCTGCGCAACGGCCACCGGAACGTGGCGGTCCTCCATGATTTTCCGGACGACACGGCGGGAACGCGCATCGAAGGCTTTGCCGGAGCCATGAAAGAGGCGGGACTGGAGCCGCGGATCATCCGGGTCCCGCCGCACGGGGAAATGAATCCGGGAGCGGTGTGCGAAGAACTCCGGCTCCTCCGGCGCGAAGTCACCGGACTCTTCTGCTACTCCGACGCCGTCGCGCTGCAGATGCTCATTTATCTCCAATCCCGGGGGATCCGGGTCCCGGAGGATCTTTCCATCTGCGGTTACGGCAACATGAGGGACATGCCTCACATTTTCCCTCTGACCACGGTGGAGCAGTTCCCCGAAAATCTCGGATTCTTCGCCTGCAACAAGCTGATCGACATCATCGAGGGAAAGACGGAGCTGCCCGTCCGGTTCACGGTCCCGGTGGAACTCATCAATCCCAGAGCCACGATGGGGCCGGTCCCGCCGCCTGCGAAGGAAGATCCCCGGGGCTTGCGCGGCCCGGCGGGGCCCCGTTCCTGACTGTTCCCCGCCCGGAGACGCAAAAATTCCGGGAGGCTCCGTTTCCTTTGCCGGTCGGCTGCAGACGCAGCCCGGCAGGGACGCGGGCGAAGCGGCGACGCGCAGCAATCCGGCATCGAGGCTTTTCGCTTTTCCCCGCACCGCACGCCTTGAGCACGTTTGCAGAGCGCTCGTGAAGACTTGGAGGAACCGTTTTCCGGCCGATATGGGGGACAAAACCTTCCGAAAAAAGGCTTCATGAGTTGAATTTGCAGGACAACTGTGGTATATTACTGCGGAAAACACGGAAAAAGGAGACAAATTCCCGAAAGGAAGAACGACATGGATACGACGATCCCGGATATCCGCCCCAACTATTTCGAAGCCAACTACGACAAGACGAAGATCGCCCCCTATACGCTGGAAGATCCGCTGACCTTCCTCGACGGGCGCAAGGTGACGACGCCCGCGGAGTGGGAACTGCGGCGGCAGGAAATACTCGGGATCTTCGCCGGGGAAATGTACGGCCAGGAGCCGCCCGCGCCGGAACAGCTCCTCATCGAGAAGATCGAGGAAAAGCCCGACGCCATGGGGGGATTCGCCGTCCGCGCCCAGTACCGGATGCGCTTCTCGTCCGACGGCAAAGGCGGCGAGATCCACTGGCTGCTGGTCCGGCCCCGGTATGCCGCGAAGCCGGTCCCTCCGATCCTCTTCCTCAACTTCGCGGGGAACCACGCGTATCTCCCGGACGAGGAGGTGGTCATCCCCGAGATGTGGAGCCACAGGCTCCCCTCCCACCGGGTGGAGGAGGCGCGGGGGACCCGCTGCGACCCCAACTCCGTCGGCCACTTTCCCATCGCGGTACTCATTTCCGCCGGGTACGCCGTATTGACCGCCTGCTACTGTCAGGTTTCCCCCGATCCCAACCCGACTGAACCCGAAGAGCGGTTCAAACAGCAGAACTTCGCCTACAACGGCGTCTTCGAGTTGTGGGGCAAACGGGATGAGACCCGGACCGACAACATCACCGCGCTGGGCGCGTGGGCCTGGGCCCTTTCCAGAGGGCTGGATCTGGCGGAAAGGATCCCCGAACTGGACGTTTCGCGGTCCATCGTCACCGGCTGTTCCCGGCTGGGGAAGACCGCTCTTCTGGCGGCGGCGCGGGATACCCGCTTCGCGGTGTGCGTTCCCAATCAGTGCGGCGCGGGCGGCGCCACCCTGGCGAAACGGGACTACGGCGAGAACATCGCCACCGAAACGCGGATGTTCACCCACTGGTTCTGCAAAGCCTACGGGAAATACGCACACAATCCGGCACAGCTCCTGACCTTCGACCAGCATCTGCTGCTGGCGGCGGTGGCCCCGAGAAGACTCCTCATCGAAGGGTACGACTCCCCGTGGTTCGACACCGAGGGGGAATATCTCGCCTGCAAGGCGGCCTCGCCCGTCTGGGAGATGCTGGGGAAGAAGGGGCTCCCCGAAGGGCCCTTCCCGGAGGATTTCGACACCTCGCTCATCGGCGAAGATCTGGGCTACTACCACCGCGCCGAGGATCACGGCCTCGCCGCCTTCGACTGGTGGCAGCTGATGAGATTCACCCAACGGTAAAGGAAGAGGGAAGATGCGTCTCGAACTCACGATCCCGGCAGTTCTGCTGGTGATGACGGCGGCGCTCTCCGGAGCGGAAGTCCCGAAATTCGGCGCGGGCGAGATGCTCACCCCCGCCCGGACCTTCTACGTCTCCACGAAGGGCAGCGACAAAAACGACGGCAAAACCTTGCAGACCGCGTGGAAAACCGTCGAACGCGGCTGCCGCGAGCTGCGCGCCGGGGACACGCTCCTCATCGACGAAGGGGAATACCGGACGCGGGAGGCGCGGCTCAACGTCAAGGACCACACCGTCGGCTTTGCGGAACAGTGCGGCAAGCAGGGTTCCCCCATCCGGATCGCGGGGATGCCGGGGAAAAAAGTCGTCCTCACGGGCGCGGACTTTCTGCCCAATCCCCCCAAGCCGGTCGAAGGAAGGGTCTATGAGTTCAAGGTGAAAAAGCCCCCCGTCTACGATACCGTCATGGAAAGCCCCTCCGGGATCAAGCTCCAGCGGGTGTTCACGCCCGAGATCCTGAAAGAATACCCGGGGACCTGTTACTGGGACGACAAGGGCAGGGTGCTGGTGCACTACGCGGCGGAGGATCAGAAAGGGATCCGGGTGGCCCGGGACCGCATCGGGCTCCGGATCCACGGCAGTTACGTGCTGGTGGAAAACCTGACCTTCGAGTACTATTACGAGGGGATCTACATGCGGATGAACATGCCGTACGAAAAAAACGCCGCCGAACACATCACGATCCGGAACTGCAGGTTCTTCCACAACTACAAGAACGGCTTCGTCAACGACGGCGCCTCCTTCTCGCTCTTCACCAAAAACGCCGGCATGCGGAACGGCGAATACGGCACGGTCATGATGATGGGCCTCGGCCACGACAACCTCTATACCGGCAACTGGTTCGGGCCCGGCCCCTACACGACCCGCCAGCGGGAGCCCTACGCCTACAATTACACCCTCAATCAGTACGGCTGGAGCTCATCTTCCGCCCGGAACCATATCGTCGGCAACGTGCTGGAGGACAAGCTCTCGTTCCGCTGGAAGGCGCAATCGAGGGACGCCCTCTTCGAGGACAACATGTGCTACGGCCGCTATCACACCGAAAGTCCGCTCCTGCCGATCACGGTCAGGGGCAACTGGTTCGGCGGCGGCATCAGCCAGAAGGGCCTCGGCGGCGACCTCTGGAACGACAGCTACAAGGGCACCCCCATCGTGTTCGAGGGGAACGTCCGCGACAGAAAGGATTTCAAGCCCCGGAACAAGATCGTCTTCGAGGCGGAAAAACTCCGGATGGAAGCGCCGAAAATAAGATTCCCCGCCGTGACCTTCACCGACCGGCGGGTGAAATTCATCGAACATGACGGCGCCGCGATCCTCTGGACCACCCCCGAATGCGACGGCTGGGGAACGGTCGCATACCGGGAAAAAGGGAGCAGCCGGGAAAGACGCGTTTCCGCGAAGCGTCAGGGCAGCCGTCACGAGATCGGCCTCGGCGGCCTGAAGCCGGACACGGAATATGAGTACAAACTCTATTTTTCCGGCCGACGGGACCAGAAGGCAAGTTCGACCTGGGCGGCGTTCCGCACGGCGAAGACCGCCCGTCCCCCCAAGGTGCTCGAAGTCGGCCCCGGCAAGCTGACTCTGAACGAGGCGGCGCTGGCGGTCCTCCCCGGCGACACGGTGAAACTGCTCCCCGGCACCCACACGGGCCAGTTCATTCCCGCCCGCAGCGGCCTGCCGGGCAAGCCCATCACGCTCAAGGGTGAAAAGGGCGCGGTGATCGACGGACAGCTTTTCTACAATCCCCTCATCAACCTGACGGATAGGAAGCATATCATCATCGACGGCATTTCCTTCATCCGGCCCGAGTGCATCACCCGCGCCGGGGTGATCGTCGCCCGGAACGCTTCCGACGTGACCGTCCGGAACTGCCGGGCGGACTATCACTGGGAAGCGGGGCCCATGATCCGGGGCTTCAACTGCCGCAACATCCTTTTCACCAACAACATCAGCAACGGGGGCGATTATCCCGTCTCCCTGAGCGGGACCAACATCACCGTTTCCCGCAACACCATCGTGAACGCCACCATGTACAGCACCAGCTTCTGGCACAACTCCGATCTGACCGTCACGGACAACATCTTCTACCGCCCCTGCGTCCCCCAGAAACGCAACACGGCGCTCGCCTTCTTCGACATCCGGGGGAAAATCGTCAGCGACGGGAACGTTTTCTGGTCGCCAGTCAAGGAGCACCCCGTGGGCGGTACTATCCACAACCTCGCGGCGAAGATTTTGAAGAGTTCCAAGACGCTGGAGGAGTGGCGAAAGGTCTCCGGCATGGACAAACACAGCATCCATGCCGACCCGATGTTCGTCGATTACGAGAAGGGGGACTTCCGGCTGAAACCGGGCTCCCCGGCTCAGGGAAAAGGCGCGGTTCTGCCGTAACCGCCCCGCCGCGTTTCACCGCGCGGGAACGTTCCTCAATCGCTCCCGGGACGGCGCAGACGGGGCGTGAGGAAGAGGGCGGCGCGACTGCCGGCGGGCACGCCTTCGATGCGGCGGAAAAGTTCCCGGCAGGCCAGTTCCGCCAGCATTTCCGCGCCCGTGTCGATGACGGCCGCCTCGGGCCGGATCCCGGCCAGCAGATCCTCGGAACTGTTGCCGCAGACCAGGAGCGGAAATTCAGGCTCCTCCCGGAACCGGTGCAGGACAAGACTCAGCGAAGGAAGCAGAAAACACTCCGGCAGAAAGATCCCGTCGAAAGAGGCGAACCGGCCTTCGGCGGCCGCCGCCGTAAAAATCCTTTCGAGCTCCCGGTGCCCCAGCTGTTCCACACAGGCGGTCTCGAAATTCAGGACCGTACAAGGAGCCTCCGCGGAAAAACATTCGAACCTGAAGCCCTCGCAGCGGGCCCGGAGCCCGGGATTTTCCCCCCGCAGGCCGATCACGGCGCAGTTGCGGCATCCCCTTTCCAGCAGGTATCTGGCCGCCAGACGGCCCGACTGTTCGTTGCCCATGAGCACCGAAGTTTCCTCCCCGCCGGAAGCGTGGCTGTTCAGCCACACGTGGGGGATCTTTTCCACCGCTCCGGCCAGTTCCGGGTCGGCCAGACGGAAACCGCAGAGGATGACTCCCGCGATTCTTTCCTGAAGCGCCTTGCGCTCGAACTCGGCGCCCGAAATGTCCGCAGGCAGCAGCAGCAGCTCCCATTTCCGGCCGAAAAGCTGGAGGATCTTCCTGAGCTGGTCGAAAAAATCCCGGCAGTACAGCTGCCGTTGGGGCATGAGCAAGGCGATACAGTTCCCCCGTATCCGACCCCGCCGGGGCGGCATGCTCCCGGCAAAGACCCTCAAAACACGCTTTCTCGTCTCCTCTTTCATTCCCGGCAGACCGTTGACCGCCCGGGAAACCGTGGCCGGAGAGACTCCCGCCAGCTCCGCCGCTCTGCGTACCGTCATACCTTTTTTTCCGTTCATATCCCGTTCCTTTCCGTGATTCCCGCAACTTAATATAGATGCAAAAATATGAATTTCAAGATGATACATCCGGATAAAGTTAATGTTTCGTAAATGTTTCGGAAAATTTTTGCTTTTTTTCCCTTTTCCGGGTTGCAGAATTCCCGCCGCCGCCGTATATTTATCCGGAACATAAATTCAACGAAGGAGTAAAAAAATGCCGAAAAAAATCGAAGGGATCGTCCCCCCGGTGGTGACGCCGCTCAACGCATACGGAAGTCTGGACTGTCAGGCGCTGGTGCGCCATCATGAATATCTGCTCGAAAACGGCGTGGCCGCCCTCTTCGTGCTGGGGACCACGGGGGAAGGTCCCGCCCTCCCCCGCAGGATCAAGGAGGAGATGATCGCCCGGACCGCGGAGAACTGCGCGGGCAGGGTCCCCGTGCTGGCAGGCGTCTGCGCCGACGGCCTCGAAGATTATCTGGAGCTGGCCTGTTTCGCCGCCCGGCACGGGGCTTCGGGCGTAGTGGCCGCGCCCCCCTGCTACCTCCCCCTGGAAGAAGCGGAACTGCTGGAGTTTTTCCGGATCCTCACCCTGGAGCAGCCCCTGCCGGTCTACGTCTACAACATGCCCGGCATGACCAAGATCGACATGCAGCCCCGGCTTCTCGCCGAGATCGCGGCACTGCCGGGGATCGCCGGGTGCAAGGACAGCTCCGGCAACTTCGCCAATTTCGCAACGCTCGCCGCGGAGCTCCGCAACCGGGAGGACTTTTCGCTCTTCATGGGCCCCGACGCACTGCTGGGCAAGGCGCTGGGAGTCGGCGCCTGCGGCGGCGTCAACAGCGGAGCCAATCTGGCCCCCCAGTTCTTCGTCGGGCTCTACCGGGCCTACCGGGCGGGAGATATGGAAAAGGTGCGGAAGTTCCAGCAGGGCATCGAAGGTTTGCAGAAGATCTACCAGTTCCGGGAAAACATCTGCTGCGGCGTTGCGGCGGGGCTGAAATACGGCCTCAGCAAGTTGGGGATCATGTCGCCTCACATGATCCGGCCCGCGCGCCCCATCGAAAGCGAAAGCGTCATCGACCGCTTTGTGGAACAGCTCAAACAGGAGTTCGGTCTCTGAACGAAAGAAAACGCCTGAAATGAACGTCCTCAACATCGGTTCCCTCAACATCGATCTGGTCAACCGGGTCGATCACATCGTGAGGCCGGGGGAAACGGCCCCGGTCCTCTCCTTCGCCCGCTTCGCCGGGGGCAAGGGGCTCAATCAGTCCGTCGCCCTGGCCCGCGCCGGGGCCGAAGTGCTCCACGCGGGAGCCATCGGCGCCGACGGGCTGTTCCTCAAGGAGCTCCTCGAATCGGAAGGCGCGGAGTGCTCCGGCATCGCCGTGCTGAACGACGTCCCCACAGGTTACGCCCTGATCCAGGTGGCGAAGGACGGCGAAAACGCCATCCTGGTCAACGGGGGCGCGAATCACGCCGTGACGCCGGAACTGGCGGAAAAAGCCCTCGCCCGCATGACTTCCGGCGACATCCTTCTGCTTCAGAACGAAATTTCCTCCCTGCCGGAGATCTTCCGGAGCGCCGCCGCGAAGGGCTTGCGGATCTTCTTCAATCCGTCGCCGCTCACGCCGGAGATCGCGGAACTCCCCCTCGAACTCGCCGACACGCTCCTTGTGAACGAAGAGGAATCCGCCGCGCTCCGCGCCGCCGTGCCGGAGCGATTCGCCGCCTGCAACACCGTCACCACGAAAGGGGCGCGGGGGGCGGAATTCCGTTCGCCCGGCGGCGAAACGGTCTTCGTCCCGGCCTTCCCCGCGCCGAAGGTGGTGGACACCACCGGGGCCGGGGACACTTTCACCGGATTCTACGTCGCCGCCATAGCCCGCGGGGAAGGAGTGCGGCAGGCCCTGACCGAAGGGGCCGCCGCCGCCGCCATCGCCGTCTCCCGGCCGGGAGCCGCCGCCGCCATCCCCCGCCGCAGTGAACTGGAGATTTGCAAATGAAACTCATCGCCGACGAAAAGATCCTCTTCCGTTCTCCCGACCCGAAGTCGATCTTCTGCTTCACCCCTGCCCTGCTCGTCGGGGAGCGCGGCCGGATCATCGCGGCCGTCGACCTGGGCGGACCCGGCACCGCCGCGCTGGAAGGGCCCCGGAGCCGTCTGGGAGATTACCCGGCGGGCAATCAGGTCCGGCTGTTCCTGAGCGACGATGCGGGAGAAACATGGCGCGAAAGCGCGGATCGTCTCCCCATGCGGCACGAGATCCTCTTCCGCGCCGGGAAGGCCCTCTACGCCCTGGGCAACGCCCCGGAACCCGTCATCAGCAAAAGCTGCGACAACGGCGAGCACTGGAGCGAACCCGCCGTGCTGCGGTCCGACGCGAAGCGGCCGTGGCACCAAAGCTCCACCACGCCCGTATACCGCAACGGACGGGTCTATCTGGTCTACGAACAGTACAATCCCGCCGGGTGCGTCTGGCCCAACGTGCGGCAGTTCTTCATGTCCGCGCCCGAAGAGGCCGATCTGTGCAAGGCCGAAAACTGGCGTTTTTCCCCGCCCTTCGACGCCGATCCCCTCTGCGGAAAATTCCGGGAGCTCTGCGACCTCGGGGCCGACTGGTATCCGGGGATCCTGGAGACCCACGTTCTCCCTGTCTCTCCCGGCTGCGGCCACCTTTACACGCCCGGAGAGAACAGTTTTCTGCTATGCAGCCGCTTCAACACGCCGGGATTCCAGCTGGGCGCATTGCTCAAAGGCATCGAGCACCCGGACGGCTCCCTCGAGATCACGCTGTTCCCCGGCCGGATGAAGGAGCTTCCCCTCTTCGTCGTCCCCTTTCCGGGGGGAGCCCTCAAATTCCATCCCCTTTTCGACGAAGAAAGTCAACTCTACTTCCTCGCCGCCAATCAGCCCCGGACGGTCTTCGCAGGAGGATTCACGGGGCCCGTTTCCAACCGCCGGAAACTGGTGCTCTGGTGCTCCCGGGACGCCGTCAGCTGGCAGGACTTGGGCACGGTGGCTTTCGGTCCGGCGGAAAACGCCGCCCGCAGTTATCCCCACATGGCGATCTGCGGAAATGATCTGCTCATCGCGGCCCGCTCCGGAGACGAACGGGCCAGAAACCAACACGACAACAACCTTGTTACGCTTCACCGGGTGAAAAACTTCCGCGCCCTCGCCGCAGAAGCTGGCATCTGATCTCAACGAAGGAGTTCCGAAAACATGAAATCGCAATTTCTCGCCGCGCTGTTTCTCTCCGCTCTCACGGCAAACGCCCTGCCGGTCCAGAACGAAACGGTCCCCCCCGATGTGAAGGAGGATCCCTTCATCGAACACTCGCCGGGGTGTTCCTTCACGCCCCTCGAAAAGGAGCGCGGGTTCGCCCTCTTCACCCGCCCCATGACCGACGTGGTCTACCGGAACACCCGCTTCCTCGCCCACGAAAGGATCGACGAACTCCGGAGCTGGGGAGCGAGGGGGCAGTACATAACTATGACCTTTTCCCTCGTTCCCCTGACGGATTTGCGGGATCTTCAGGTCAAGGTCGAAAATTGCCCCGTTCCGGGTGAACTGCGCCAAATCTGCTACTGGAAGGTGATCTACCCCTTCTACAACTCCTTCGTCATCACGCCCAAAGACAAGCGTTACCGGCTCCAGCCGGAGTTTCTGGCGGACGCCGAACCCGGCCCGGCCAAGGCCCACGAGGTCCAGCGCTACACGCTCACCTTCCGGCTGCCCGCCGACCGGAAAGACTTTTCCGGCACTTTTTCCATCACCCACGGCGGTCTCAAGACGCCGGTGAAACTGCCCTTCCGCGTGTCGGTCCTCCCCTTCGAACTCAAGCAGGATCCCCACAAGAACTATTCGGCCTACAACTACCACATCCGGACGCCCAAACACTGGTTCTACCAGCAGCACAAGAACAACCCGGCCCTGCTCCACAAGGTCCAGCTGGCCGAGTTCAAGCGGATGCGGGAGTACGGGCTTACCATGCCTCCCACCTTCTACATGACCTGGGGCAATCTGCCTACGGGGGTGAAGGACTCCTACATGATCCCCAACTTCGCTCCGGCGCTGCAGGAGCTCCGGGAGGCCGGATTCCCGGCGGACGCCCCCATCCCCGTTCCCGGCTCTTCCACCATGTCGCTCTACCACCGCTTCACCGGGCTGAAGGTGAAAAATCACCACCTGACGGGCATCGACTGCTCCAAGATCCCTCCCGAGCTTTACGTCTGGTCCGACAACGCGCTGCGGAAGTGGCTCGACTACCTGAAGACGCTGGGGAGTCCGAAGCTGGTCTTCAACCCGCAGGACGAACCCGATCCCGGTTCCATGCCCTTCGTGGAAAAGATCTACGGGGTCTTCAAGAAGCACGGCTGCACGACCTACATCACCTCGCTGCCCGAAAGGAGCCGGGGGAACGACCAGCTTTACGACGTCTTCTGCAGCGGCCAATTCGCCTTCGACTACGAGACGGCGACGAAGGGGGACAAGCAGTACTGGTGCTATCCCAACTACGCCACCTACTCGAACAAGGACATGTCGGTCATGTGCCACGGGGGCCGGACGGTCTTCGGTCTGGGCTTCTGGCGAAGCGGCTATCAGGTGCTTATCGCCTACCTCTGGCGGAACATGAGGCCCTTCCGCATCGGCAACTCGGGCGGCCACCTGCTCCTGCCCGACGGCACGGTCCTTCTCGGGAGCTACTGGGAATGCTACCGGCAGGGCATCGACGACATGCGCTACATCTATACCCTCGAAGACGCGGTGGTGAAGCGCCGCAATTCCACCCGGCCCGAAGTCAGGAAGCTGGTTCAGGAGGCGGAAGAACTTCTGCGCACCGTCTGGGGGGCCATCCGCCCGGCCAAGGTCTACATGTACGAGCACCTGCCGCCCCACGCGGAGTTCGACGGGTTCCGGGCCCGGATGGCCGCGCTGATCGTGAAACTGCGCTCGTTCCCCGAAAGTTCTCCCGCGGCCGTCGCGCCTTCGGTCATCTTCGATCACAGGAGCGGGATCCTCCCGGAACCGGTGCGGGGCGGCGGCGAACACCGCAAGATCCTGCCCATCACGAATTGGAAAGGCCTCGACCCCGAAACCACGCTCACGCGCGGCAAGGGCAAAGTCCTCGGAACGATCAAGGTGGACCACTCCAACGGCAAGAAGTGGCCCAGTCTCCTCGGCTCCTTCGGGCCCAAGGGGATCGACTTCAACAAATACACGAGCCTCGAATTCGATCTGAAGGTGGATTCCGACCGGGACGCGGAAGCCAACGGCTTCTGGCCGTTGCTGATCCTCGTCATGACCAAGGACAAAAAGGAGGTGGAGTACTTCTTCACCCGGAGTCTGGAGCCGGGGGCGGTCACCCACATTTCCATCCCCACCTACCGTTTCCGGGCGCTGGGCGAAAAGTCCATGAAGCAGGTGGATTATTTCCGCATCATCGTCTGCGAACGGGACTACCCGGACCGCTCAGTGCTGAAGATAGAAGTGGGGAACCCCCATCTGGTGGGTTTTTCCGCTCCCTCCATCGTCGCCCCGGAGATCCCCTCCTGTCTGGCGCTGCCGGATTACCTTTCCTTCAACGCTTCCGTCATGGGAACGGAGGGGGCGGGACCGCTCAAAGCCGAAGCGGAACTGCGGGATGAAAAGGGCGTCTGCGCCGCAAGGGCGACGGGCGCGGTGTCCGGAAACCGCCTCTACGGCGGATTCCCCGCCAAGGTCCTCAAGCCGGGAAAATACGACCTGAAAGTCCGTCTTCTGGGCGGGGACAAGCTCCTTTCACAAGTTTCCCGGCGCGTCCTCATCCTCGACGGGGGAGCGGCGCGGTAAGGGCCTTGCCCTATTCACCGAGCCAGAGCTTGTCCCGCATGCGCAGGGCCGCGCCGCGGGCGGTGTCGTACTGGTCGGAACGGGCCAGCTCCAGCTTCAAGTCCTGGAGAGCGCCCGCAAAGCAGTGAAGTTCCAATACCCGGCGCACGCCGGAAAGCAGCACCTCGTTGAGCTTGCACAGTTCGCCGCTGAAGACGATCATGGAGGGGTTGAGGAGCGTCACCACCGCCGCCAGCGCTTCGCCGATGTTGCGGCAGACCTGATCGGCGATGATCCTCGCGGCCTTGTCCGAGGGGACGGCGGCGATGAAATCCGGGATGGAGAAGTTTTCCGGGTCGAGGACCGTGGCCATGCCGCTGGCCAGCGCTTCCCGGAGCTTGCCCCGGATCCCTTCGGCCCCCACGAGGGCTTCCACGCACCCCCGGTTGCCGCACTTGCACATGGGTCCGGCGGGGTCGATGACCAGATGGCCGATCTCCATGCCGCAGCCGCTGGAGCCGACGAAGAGCTCGCCCCGGCGGATGAAGCCGCCCCCCACCCCGTCTTCGAGGGAAAGCAGAAAAATGCTTTCCGGCGGATCGGGCATGCGGAGCATGTATTCCATGCGGGTCTTGATCATGGTCTCGGGCCAGATGCCCACGGGCCGGTGGAACTCCCCTTCCAGCCACTCTCCCGTGGCGGCGTTTTCCCAGCCGGGGACATTGACCGCCTTGCGGGAAACGGCCCGGCTCATATCCACGACGCCGGGGTCGGCGAAGCCGATGCCGGAAACGAGCTCCCACTCCTTGCCCGCAGTCCGGCGGAGCCGCCGCACCAGCTCGCCTATTTCCAACCGGCAGTCGTTGAGGTTCTTCCGGGCGCAGGAGAGCTCCTCACGGAACAAAACGTCGCCGACGGCGTCGGTGATGACCCCGACGCTGCCCCCGGTGCGGAAGTCGATCCCCAGCCAGTAGCCCGCCGTGGGGTGGACCGCCAGATCGGGGGCCTTGCGGCCGGTCCGCTTGCTCCGGCGGCCGGGTTCCACCAGCAGACCCGTGGTCTTGAGGGCGTCGATGGCCTCGAAGACCGTGGCCGCCCGGATCCCCGTGTATTCCAGGAGTTCCGGACGGGTCGCCTTGCCCCGGAGCAGGATGTACTTCAGGATCCGGCGGCGCAGTTCTTCCCTGCGGCTCATTTGAATCCGAGGACGTCCCGCATGTCGTAGAGGCCGTTGGGGGCGGTCCGCAGGAACTCCGCCGCCCGAAGCGCTCCGTGAACGAAGGTGTCCCGGCTGCTTGCCCGGTGGGTCAGTTCGATGCGCTCTCCGTCCGCGGCGAAGATCACGGTGTGGTCGCCGACCACGTCGCCCCCCCGGAGCGAATGCATGCCGATCTCCTTTTTCGTACGGGCGCCCACCATGCCCACCCGGCCGTGGCGGGTATCCTTTTCATAGTCCAGCCCCAGCACCTTGCCCACGGTCTCGGCCAGCGTCACCGCCGTGCCCGAGGGGGCGTCCTTTTTCTTGTTGTGGTGCATTTCCACGATCTCCACGTCGAAGTCGCTGCCCAGGATCGCCGCCGCCTCGGCGGCCAGTTTGCAGAGCAGGTTGACGCCCACGCTCATGTTGCTGGCGAAGACGATCCGGCCCTTCTTGCCCAGTTCGGCGATGGCGGCCTTCTCCTCCGGCGGAAGCGCGGTGGTGCCCAGCACCACGGCGGCCCCCTTCTCCACGGCGGCCCGGACCATATTTATGGCGGACCCGGTGGAAAAGATGATGACCGTGTCGGCGTCGGCGAAAGCCTTGTCCATGTCGGCGGTGATGAGGATCCCGGACTTTCCGGCCCCCGCGGCCAGCCCGGCGTCTTCGCCGAGTTTGGGGCACTGGGCCTGTTCGAGAGCGCCCGAAAGTTCGAAACGCTCATCGGCCATGATGTTGGCGATAAGACGGCCGCCCATGCGTCCGGCGGCTCCCACGATTGCGACTTTGTTCATTTTCATACCTCGCTATTTTGGTTCAAACATCGATCAAAGAAAGAAATTCGGACGTCGAAAGACCGGAAATGCACTTCCCCGTTTCCACGCCTTCCAGCGCGGCGGCGGCGGCGGCGCGGGTGAAGGGGATCCCCGTCAGGCGGGTTTCGATCTCCCCGGCGCTGCCGAAATAATCTCCCGTGATGCGGATCGACCCGATCCGCCCCTCCGCGACCTTGACTTTCAGTTCCACGGTCCCGGCGGGAAAACGGGCGGAGTTCTCCCAGTCGAACTCGAAGGGGGAGGAGTAATTCCACTCCCATTTCCGGTAGCGGGAACAGGCGAGCTTTTCGGCCTTTTCCCGCCACTCCTCCGGCACGGGCCCCGGCGCTGAGGCGACGGCGGCGAGTTTTTCCGCCAGGACCTCCATAAAATCTTCGGTGCTCATGCCGGGCAGGAACTCCCGCAAATTGGCCACGCGGGCCCGGACCGACCGGACGCCCTTGGATTCGATCTTGGCCTTGCCGGGGGTGAGCACCTTTTCCAGCATCTCCATTTCCAAATCGAAGAGGAGCGTCCCGTGAAAAAGGGTCCGCTCCTTCATGCAGCACTGGGCGCTGCCGGAAATTTTGCGCCCGTCGGCCAGAATGTCGTTCCGGCCGGAAAAGACCGCCGGAACGCCCAGAGAGCGCAGACACGCCACCACGGGCCGGGCGAAAAAGGCGAAGGAATCCGGCTCGGGATGGCGCTCGTGGATGATGAAGGAGTAATTCACGTTCCCCAGATCATGGTAGACCGCGCCGCCCCCCGTCATGCGGCGGACCACGTCGATGCCGTGCTCCCGGACGAAGACCGTGTCGACCTCGGCGAGGGTGTTCTGATTCCGCCCCACAATGACGGAAGGCCGGTTGCGCCAGAGCATGAGCACGGGCTCGGGAAACTCCGCGCAAAGCGTTTCCTCCAGAGCCAGATTGAAGGCGGGATCTACGGCGTCATCGATGAAAAATCGCATCGGGCAAAACTCCCAAAATCGTGCTTCATCTCCTCCGGTCGCCGTTTCTTCTGCTTCTTACGGCCCGGTCGGAATCCCGTTTGTCGGCGTTTCTGAGCAGTCTGTCCACCTGATTGGAATCGATCCTCCCGCGGAACAGTTTGATGACGTCGGCGTAATTATTCACCTGCAGGGCGGAGATCAGTTTTTTTTCGTCCGGCAGACGGCCGGTGCGCCGGGAAAGCAGATTCCTGATCTCGGACCTGGGTCTCCGGGCGTAAAGCGCGCTCAGGAGCTCGTCCCCTCCGGCCGCGGGTCGGGAACCGCTTCCGCCCAGAAGCATGTTTGCGACCTCGGCATTGCTCATGGGCCGCGGCCCGCCCTGCCGGGAACCGGGAGGTCCGCCGTTCCCGTCCTTCTCACGATACAGGATCCGGGCCTGCTCGTCGGAATTCCCTTTGATCGCGGACCGGAGGAGATTTTCCATCTGACTTTCCGAAATTTTGCCGCGGAAGAGTTCGATGACGTCGGCGTAGTTGTTCCGTCTCAGGTCGTAGAGCAGCCTCCGATCGTCGGCAGGTGTTGCGCCGCGGTCCAGAAAAGCCTTGACGACCGACCGGGGCATCCGGTTGATCAGAGCCCGTCGGAGATGCAGTTCGGCGACCGCCTTGTCCGGCAGGGGGAGATGGGCGGCCGCGACCGCCAGAAGTTCCGGGTACCATTGCATCAGGGGAGCATGTTTGAGAAAATAGGAAGAGTTCCCGAACTTCCCGCAGGAAAACATGTACTTGGCAATGGCGACTTTCTCATCGAACTTAGGCTCGTGCCGGTGCCCGGCGGTACATGCGAAGAGAACCCGGTCCAGCAAGGTCCACTGCGTCTGGCCCATATCGACGACGATGTCGGTCGCGGCTCCGTTTTCCACCAGCAGTTTGAAAATGGCCAAACTCGGACGGCTGCCGGGGAGCGGTGAAACGACGACGAGGGGCTTCATCCGCGATTCCTGACCGGGGCCGTTGGGATCGGCGCCGTGCTTGAGGAGCAGTTTCACCATGGCCAGATCGTGCCGGGCGCAGGCGAGCAGGAGCGGGGACCAGAAACTCCCGTACAGGGCGTTGGGGTCGGCCTTGTGCTTCAGGGCTTCGACGGCTCCGGCGGCATTGCCTTCCAGCACCGCCCGGCGGAGCCTGCCCTCCCACTTCCGGTCCTCGGCGGTCTTGCCGAAAATATCCTTCTTGCCGGGAGAAGCGGTGTATTCGAGAAGCAGATCATAGACCGCCTTGTTGCCGCTCATGGCGGCGGCGAAAAGAGGCGTCTGGCCGAAATTGTTTTCCCGGTCGGGAGAAGCATCGGCCAGCAGGAGAAGTCTGACCAGCTCGACATTGCCCGTGAAGGCCGCCAGATGCAGCGGCGTCTGCCCCTGTCCGGGCGTCTTGAAATCCACGGCGCCGCCGAGCAGGAGCTGCGTCTTCACCGCTTCCGCATCGACGCTCCCGAAAGAGAATTTTTCTTCGGTCAATTCGACCTCGGGCAGGAGCAGGGCTTCGAGATTGCTGCCTTTTGGGGAAAAACTGTCGATATGATCCGTCACGACGGGGAGCATCTGACGGTAAACTTTTCCCGTCACTTCCAGCTCCGGCAGCCCTTTCTCCCCCAGCACGGAAAAATCGGCTTTCCGCCCGACAAGCACTTTCACCAGTTCATCGGCGAAGTTGAATTTCCCCGAAAGCACGGCGGCAAGAAGAGGACCGCTTCCATTGGAAAATTCGATGTACCTGACCTTCATGTTGGCGTCGATCCGGGGACTCTGCAGTTCGGCGATGAGTTTTTTGGTGAAGTCATTCCTTATCTTCGCCGTCCCGCCGATGTTCCAGATTCTTTCGAGCTCTTCCCCGACCTCTTTTCCGAGGGCCGCCGTTTCAGTCTCGGACCATGTCTTTTTGTGCTTCAGGAGCTGTTGTTCCCGCTTGAGCCGAAGCCGCGCGGAGAGAAAACGGATCTGCTCGTCCCGGAAGGCGATCTTTTCCTTCACCGGTACACCCCGGCGCTCCCGTTTTCCGGGGGACTGAAGGACATTCAACCGTTTCCGTGCCTGCTCCAGCCGCTCTTCGAGGCTGAGATCGAGGGGTTCGAAGGCCTCGATTTTGCCGCCCTGGGCGATCCGCCAGACGGGAGGAGGCGTTTGGGGTTTCACCGTCTTGGGCGCGGCGGGAGCCGGTTTCACGGGCGGCTTCTTCACCGCGGCCGAGGGAACCGGTGCAACGGGAGTCTTCGGTGCGGGAGCGGGTTTCGGGGGCGCAGTCGGGACCGGCGGGGCGGGAGGCGTCGGCTCCACCGCCGGAGCGGGAGGTGTCGGCTCCACCGCCGGAGCGGCGGTCTGGGAAGCCGCCGGAGCTGCGGGAGAAACCTGGACCGGCACGGGCGGAGTCTTTTCCGTCCCGGAGCTCCGGCTCAGGCCGAAGATGCCGAATCCCAGCAGCGCCGCGGCGGCGACGGCGGCGAGGGCCACTCCCGCCTGAAGGGGCCGGGAAAGTCTCCGGAAGGTTCCGGGCAGCGCCTTGAGCCGCGCCAGAAATCCGGTGTCCCCGATCCGCTGCCCGCGGGCGACCTTCTGCAGCATCCCCTTCAGTTCCAGCGCGGAAGCCGGACGCTGTTCCGGGTCTTTGGACATCATCTTTTCGACCAGCTCTTCGAGGGCCGGAGAAATTTTCACGCCGAGCTCCTCGAAGGTCGGCGGCTTCTCGCACACCACCTTGGCGAGGACGTTGAAGACCGTGTCCCCGTCGAAGGGCTTGTGCCCCGAAAGCAGGTGGTACATGGTGGCCCCGAGGCTGTAGATGTCCGCGCGGGCGTCCACCGTGTGAGAGGAGCGGAGCTGCTCCGGAGCCGCGTAATTGGGCGTTCCCAGCAGGGCGTTGTCCTGGGTCAACGTCCCCCCCATGGCGGCGGAGTCCGATTTGGCGATCCCCAGGTCGGCCAGTTTCACCTGGCCGCGGGAGTTGATCATGATGTTGGCGGGCTTGATGTCCCGGTGGACGATCTTGTATTTCGCGGCGGCGATCAGGGCCTCGGTCACCCCCAGCGCGACGGCGATGACGTCCTCCTCGGACATGGGGCCCGATTCGAGGTAGCTTTCCACCGACGTGCCGTCCACGTACTCCATGACGATGTAGGGACAGCCCAGATTGGAGGTGGCGCTGGCGTCGAGGACCCCGACGATGTTGTCGTGCTGGACACTGCAGGCCATCCGGGCTTCGCGGATGAGACGGGCCGCCACGCCGGAGTTGCCCTTCGCGACCTCGGGGCGGATGATCTTGATGGCGCAGGGGGTCTGCAGAACTTCGTGGACGGCATAGTAAACTTCGCCCATGCCGCCCACGCCGAGGCACTTGCCCAGGCGGTAGTGGTCGAGCATCGTCCCCGGCGCAAGGGTCCCCTTGTTCACGGGTTCAGCCGTATCGACATCATTTTCCATTCACTCGTCCTCGAATCCCGAAATTTTCCGCAGCAGCGCGCGACACTCCCGGCCTCCAGCCGGTGAAGCCGTCATGACGAAAACGGCACGTCCGCCGGGCTGGCCGGAGGACGTGCCGCACATTCAGCTCTTCTGCCGGCGGCGGAGGAACGCGGTCCCGCGGGGGCGCGGGGAGATCCCGGCCCGACCGGAAACGTCACTGCGTGTTCCGAAGCCCTCCGCCACAGGCGTACTCCCCTTCGTCAGGGCATGGCCATGAACGAGAAGATCAGCGCGAAGATGGCGCAGGTCTCGATCACGCCCAGCACCATGAGGGAGTTGGCGAAGCCCTGCCCGGTCTCGGCGTAGGAGACGCAGCCGCCCGCGGCGGCACGGCCCTGGAAGATGGCCGAGGTCATCTGGGCGAGACCGCCGATGAGACCGATGGCCAGATAGATGGGCATGTGCTCGGGGTGATTCATGATCTTGCCTTTGATGATGATCATCATGATCATGGCGTAAATGGTCTGCGACAGGGGTGCGCCCACCAGAGCCATGAGCAGGAAGGGGGCGGGCTTGCCCTGCTGGTAGCATTTCTTCCACGCGCCGATGGCGGCGGCTCCGGCGTACCCGGTCCCGATGGAGGAACCCACGGCGGCGAGAGCCACGGCCGTATAACCGGCTCCCAGCGAGATGAACTCCATCGATTTCAGTGCGATTTCCTTGGTCATTTTGTCATTCCTCCGTATTATGTTTCTTGAATGGTTTGAAAGGTTGTCCACTCCAGCTCAGGCCGGTGTGGTTTGAAAACTCCAAAGTGTTGAGACGGACGCCGTGGACCAGCACACTCATGAAGCCCAGGGCGATGTTCAGGGCGTGGCCGCAGACGATGGCCAGGATCCCGACCGGGAAGGCCCAGGCGTAGGCATTGATGGCATCGACGCCCATGCTGTTGAAACTGCTGGCGATACAGCTTCCGGCCATGCCCACGGCGAAGAGCCGGATGTAACTCAGCACATCGGTGAAACTGCCGATGACGCTGAAGGGGAACTGGAAGCAGTCCGCGGGATCACGCCAGTTCACGTCGGCCACCATCACCATGGCGAGGCCGATGCCGTAGACCCAGTACATGATCACGGGGAAATCCCCCGGCCAGACGATGATCTTCAGCGTCAGGAGCAGATTGCCCAGAATGATGAAGGTCCACCCGAAGTGGCGGATGTAACTGCGCAGGCCCCCTTCGTGGACCGCCCGCCAGACCCGGCCCACGCCCAGCTGGGCGAAGGCGAGGAGGAAACAGAAGAACTGCACGTTGGTGTCCTTCGTCTCGGGATCCGTGAGCCACTTGATGCCGGGAAGCCCCGGTATGCCGAACCAGTTGCCCGAGAGAGCGCCCCAGACGATGGTGGCGCAGCTCAGCAGGATGAAGAGATTGATCGGGGTGCGCAGCGCCTCCTTCTTCCGGAACTTCGCCTTGCAGACGAGGGCGATGAGAAGGAAGAGGGCCCCGTACCCGGCGTCGCCGATGATCATGGCGTAGAAGATGGTGAAAAAGACCAGCACCCCGGCCGAAACGTCCATTTCGCGGTAGCCGGGAAGGACGCCGATGAAGTCGAAGAGGGGCTTGATGACCCGGCTGAAGCGGTTCTCCTTGACCAGCACGGGGACGATCTCGTCGGCTCCGGGATCCCGGATGAGCAGTCCCCAGCCGTTCTTCTTCGCCGCTTCGCGCAGGACGTCGATCTGAGGTTCGGGAACGAAGCCCGACAGGTAGACCACGGGACCGGCATCGGTCAGGGCGTCGGCGGCCTGATGGAACTCGACGGCTGAAGTAAGGCCGGAAATTTCCTCCTTGACCAGGGAAACGGAGGCGGCGCAGCGGACCAGCTCGGCCTGAGCCTCGCTCTGCGCGGCGCGGCATTTTTCCAGCTTGTCGTACAGGAGTCCGGGATCGTCATCGTCGGCCAGGACCACGCCGGGGAAAAGTTCGGGATCGGGTTCGGTCGTGCCCAGAAGCACGAAGTAGACCGTCTTCCCTTCGCGGGAGATCTCGCGGCAGCAGAAGCCTTCCAGCGCCCCGGCGGCGGCGAATTTCTTTTCGTCGCCCTCGACGAGGGTGACGGTCACGCCCTGCTCCCGGAGCTTCTTCAGACAGTCGGCGTCGAAATCCCCCCAGGGTTCCAGCCGGTCCAGCCGACGCCGGAACTTTTCGGCATCGCTTTCGGCGGCGTTGCGCTTTTCCAGCGCGGCAGCGGCATGTTCCAGGACCTCGGCGCCGCTCAGGGCGGGATCGGGGGCGGCGGCGGGTTTGCCGATTCTCTCGAGCTCCGCAAGGATGCGGAGGGCATGGGCGCGCTTTTCGAGCAGGGAAGCGGTGTCCGCCGACCCCTGCTCGGCCCGGTCGATCTGCATGACTCCGGCGTTGCGGAGCTCTTCCAAAGCCTCCCGTGCGCCGGATTCCAGCGCCAGAAGCACGACTTTTTTCATGGGAACGATCATGGGTTCTCGTCACTCCCTGAGCTGTCCGTCGCCCCGGACCAGATATTTGTAGGTGGTGAGCTCGTTCACGCCCATGGGGCCCCGGGCGTGGAGCTTGTCGGTGCTGATGCCGATCTCCGCCCCCATGCCGAACTCGCCCCCGTCGGTGAAACGGGTGGAGGCGTTGGCATAGAGCGTGGAGGAATCCACACCGCCGAAGAAGCGTTCGATGTGCTCTTCGTTGTCCGAAATGATCCCGTCGCTGTGGCGGGAACCGTAGAAGTTGATGTGCCGGATCGCCTCGTCCACGCCGTCCACGATCTTCACCGCGAGGATCAGGTCCAGATACTCGGCGAAGTAGTCCTCTTCGGTGGCGGGCAAGGCGTCGGGAACGAGCCTGCGGAAAGCCTCGTCGCCCCGGAGTTCCACCTTGTTCTGCCGCATGGCGGCGGCGAAAAAGGGAACGAACCGGGGAGCGATCTTCCGGTCGATGAGCAACGTTTCGAGGGCGTTGCAGGTGCCGGGCCGCTGACACTTGGCGTTGACCACGATCTTCACCGCCTTTTCCAGGTCGCAGGATTCGTCCACGAAAAGGTGGCAGACGCCCTTGTAATGCTTGAGGACGGGCATGGTGGCCTCGGCCATGACGGTCCGCACCAGTCCCTCCCCGCCGCGGGGGATGATGAGGTCGATGTAACGATCCATCTTGAGGAGCAGTTTGACCGCTTCGCGGTCGCGCCAGGGGATCAGCTGGACGGCGCCCGCGGGGATCCCGCAGGCCACGCCCGCCCGGTCCAGGATCCCGGCCAGACACATGTTCGAATTGAAAGCTTCGCTTCCGCCCCGGAGCATGACCGCGTTCCCGGCCTTGAGGCAGATCGCCGCGGCATCCACGGTCACGTTGGGACGGGATTCGTAGATGATGCCGATGACGCCGAAGGGCACCGACACCTTGGAGATCTCCAGCCCGTTGGGACGGACGCGCTTTTCCAGCACCCGGCCCACGGGATCCTCCTGCGCGGCCACGGTACGGACGCCCTGCGCCATTCCGGAGATCCGTTTTTCGTCCAGTCTGAGCCGGTCGAGCATGGCGCCCGAAAGCCCTTTTTCCCTGCCGTATTCGAGGTCGGCGGCATTGGCTTCGAGGATGGCCGCGGCCTCCTTTTCGATCATATCGGCCGTCCGGAGCAGGAAAGCGACTTTGGCATCGGCACCGGCGACGGCCAGAGCGCGGGAGGCCTCCAGGGCCTTGGCCCCCATGGCATCGAGGGTGCTTTGCATTTCTTCTTGCGTCATAGACGATACTCTTTCCATAAAAAAATTGCTGTCCGTATAAGATAGCACGTCCCGGAGGATTTTTCAAGGGGCGACTTTTTCAAAAACCTCTTATTCCCGGAAATGCGGAAAGAAATCCGCCGTTGAATCCGCCCGGAACATCCACGTAACACTTTTCGGCCACATCCGGCACCGGACGGAAGGAGGGGACCACGGGCCGCCGGAACAGGGCCCGCGACTCCGGCACCCAGCGGTCCGGACGGGGACGGATGTTGGTCAATGTCAACACTTTCAGTTCCGAAGCGCACTTGATGCTTTCGGGGGGGATCCCGTTCCGGGAAATGTCGTCGATCTTGAGTTTCCGCAAGGTGGGCAGACGGCGCACCCAGTCGGCCCGGTCGATGCAGACCGAAAGGTTTTCCAGCTTGAGGACCTTCAATCTTTCCAGAGGCAGCTCGCTGTTGGCGAGGGTGTTCCAGTCGGAAGCGCCGATCCGGCCGACGCGCAGATTCCGGAGTTTGCCGCAGACGGTCAAGCCGTCGCAGAGGGCGGAGGCCACCGCCGCCGCGGCCTCATCGGGTTTCGTACCGGGAGGAGGGAGGAGGACGCAGTTTTCCAGCGCCAGACTTTCCAGATCCTTCAGACGGCCCAGGAACTTGAGGTCGCGCAGGACCACATGCGACAAAATCAGCTCGCGCAGACGTCCCGAACGAAGCCGGTTCCAGTCGCCCCGGCCCGTCGAGGGGTTCCGGAGATGGAGGATGCGGAGCGGCTTGCCCGTGAGCCAGGCGGGATCGAAACGGCCGCCCCGGCCGCCGTTGACGGAAAGCGTCTCCAGCTTCCTGAGACTTCTGAGGAAGGAGTAGTCGCAGCCGTCGCCCAGGCGGAGTTTCAGTTCCCGCAAGGGCAGCGCGCCCAGAATCGCGGCGGATCGGCCCGTCACGTGCGGGGCGGTGAGATGCAGGCACTCCACGGCGGTCCCGGCCAGGAAGGCGGGATCCCGGCCGGGGAAGAAACATTCGAGGCGGCGGAATCCGACCCGGCGGAGAGAGTCGAAATCGAACTCGTCCCGGACGGGGATCACCCGGAGCAGGTCCAGCTTCAGGCCCGGCGGCAGGGCCACGAGGGGCACATTGGGACGGCGGCTGAAATCCTGCACATGGAAGGGGGAACGGGGCCGGGGCAGCCGGGCTCCGGGGACCAGCCCTTCCACCCGTTCGAGGTAAAGCCGGGTCAGCTTCGGAGCCTGCAGCGTCTCCAGTCCGGAAACGGGCCCGGAAAGGCGGAGCTCCCGCAATTCGGGGAACTTTTCGCCCCGGAAGGCCACCGCCCGGCAGGCCCGCAGATCCAGCTCCCGCAGCGTGGCCGCATCCTTGCCGAAGACGGCGGGCGAAAAGGGCGCTTTCCAGTCGATCTTCTTCAAGGCCGGATACCGCCCCTCGGGGGGGACGACGGGCCGTTCGGAAATTTCCTCGGGGAACATCATCCCCGTGAACCCGGAATTCATCCGGACGGGCGGCCGGAGACGCCAGAAGCGGAACGCGACCAGATTCCCCTTCTCATCCCTTTCGATCTCGGCGGGGGGCGCTTCGCCCGCGGGGTGGCGGCGGGGGCGCCCCGTGCGGATATTGACCTGGATGTTCAACTCCGCGCAGACGGCGTCGAGGTTGGTCACGCCGGGGGCCGACAACGCCCGGAAACTCCGCTCCCGCAGAGGCGTTATGTCGGTGACGCCCGGAGGCAGCAGCAGATTGCGCAGGGCGGGGAAGTTCTTCAGGAACTCGGCGGAACGGATGTCCGTTTCGGCCAGGTCCAGCCGGAGCAGAGATTTGGAGGAGATCTTTTCGATCCCCTTCACGTGGAGCGCACCGACCTTCAATGTCCGCAGTTCCCGGAACTCTTCCAGCCCGGTCAGGTCCACTTCGGCCAGGCCGGAAAGATCCAGCATGGCGACCTGCGGAAATTTCTTCAGCACCGCCAGCGAAAACCGCCCGGAGTGCTTCTTTTCGGGCAGGGTCCGCACGGAACGGACGATGCCGAAGTTGTCCTGGAAGACCCGGAACTCCGGCAGGCCGGGGGCGCTCTGCTGCAATTCCTTTTCGATCTGCAACGGATCCGCGGCGCTCAGGCGCGGCACCGCCGTCAGCAGCAGCAACACGATCAGAGACACGATCTTCATTTCGAGCGCCTCCCGCATTTGGCCGCATGAAGCAGCAGGATCCGGCGCACTTCCTGGATGGCCAGAGGATTGCGGTGGACGCTGTGGCCCGATCTCACCACCAGCTCGCTTTCCGCGCCGTCCAGATGGCTGCTTTCGTAGGGGACCACCCCGTCACTGCCGCCGGGGGTGCCTTCGCGCTCCCGGTTGCCGATGATGGAGTGGTACGAGATCCCCGCCATGGGCAGGGCGCCGAGAAGCTTCAGCATGGGATCGTCGGGCCGCAGATTGTCGATGCCGGTGCGGCTGTCGAGAAAGTCGGGGCTCACCTTGCCCCTGCGGACCAGATCCTGCAGGATCTGGAGATTCCGGCGCACCAGTTTCTCAGGCAGGCGGATGAGGGAAGTCCCCAGTCCGCCGACCCAGCTTTCCGCGATGCGGGAGCCCCGGTGGGGAACGGCGATGAAGATGACCCGCTTCACCGAGGGGGAAGGCTCGAATTCGGAGGCTTCATCGAAACGCTTCTGTGCTTCGGGGGTGAACTGCCCCTTGACTTCGTCGATGTCCTTCACCTTGAGTATGGCGGCCACGTCCTTGCCGGAACAGCGGCAGATCTGAAGGCGGCTGAGCAGCCCCCCCATGGAGTGGCCGATGAGGACCATCTTGTCGAAGGCGTCGGTGGGGAGCTGCTGTTCCACCAGATGGCGGCGCAGATCCGCCAGCTCCCGGCGCAGTCTCGCGGCGGAAAAGAAGACGGGGCTCCCGCTGGAATAGGCGAAGCCCAGGAACTGATAGCGGCTCCGGAGCGTCCGGTCGTGGAGGAGCGTGTTCAGCATCTGGCTCCAGGTGCGGGCGTCGGACATGAGCCCGTGGACGAAGACCACCGGGATCCGGCCGGGGTCGAAGGGTTCGAAGTGGTAGAGCCCGGTGAACTGATCTGCCTCGCCCACCCGGAAGGTCCGTTCGAGGAAATCGATCATGGGAGGCCGGGAAACCGCCTTGGCCAGCGGCGTGGAAAAGTCCGAACAGAGGGGCAGACGGTGTCTGCCCAATTCCACGTGGGTGGCCGTCCGGGAGTAGATGTACCGGAACTCGACCCCGGCGCGGGCCGCCGCCAGATCGCAGTGGAACACGGGGACCAGCGTCAGGGCGATGGGCATTCCCGGAATGATGCGCGCCCCCACGTCTTTCCCCACATGGAGCACGCCGGGCTTCAGTTCGGCCACCATGGGCACGCCGAAACCGGCGGTCCTGGTCACGTGGGTCAGGTTCCGGGTCCGGTAGTCGGCGCAGGGGGTGAAGGAGGTCAGGGCTTCCACCGGAACGGGCAGTTCGTAGACCGAGGGCATGAAGGTCACCTGCCGGTTGCCGCCTCCCGGCAGAGGCAGTTCGAAACCGGAGCGCCGTTCCAGATGCCGGTCCTTGAGATAGGAGTAAAGCTCCGTCGTCGCCAGATTGCAGATGCGGATGAGCCGGATCCGCTCCTCGCTGTAGGGATCCTCCCCGTCGTCGAGGTCCTTCAAATATACGCCGCTGTAGAGGGCCGCGGCCAGAAAGTAACGGCTGCTCCGGTCGGGGTCCCTGCGGAACCGCAGGCCCGAGGCCAGAGCGGTGTCGGCCATGGCGCAGACGAACTCCCGGATCCGGTCCTTCGGTTCGGGCGAAGTGCTCCCGCGCTGCCGGTAGCATTCCTGTTTGCAGAGTTCTTCGAGGCGCAGGAGCACCGCCGCCGGATCCTTTTCGCAGAGATCGGTGAGCAGGAAATTGCCCAAGAGGTTGACGGTGCCGGGAGAAAGATGCCCCGGCGTGAGATCGTCCGCGCCGTAGAGCTGCCGGGCTTCCGGGGGATTTTTCTCCACGCCGATGTCGGAGGCGCACCCGAAGGCGGCCCCCAGCACCAGGGCGCAAAGCAGAACGTGTCCCCCGGCGAAGCGCATATCAGTCCTTCTTCTCCCGGTTCAGTTTGTTCAGTTTGTTCAGGCGGTGCTGATAAAAGAGGCAGAGGCTCATGTCTATGGCCACGAGAAGCGCGTTGCCGACGTAGAGCCAGAAGACCCAGTCGATGTCCTCGTTGTAGAAGATCTTGTGGAGACAGCCCGCCGCGTAGCCGATGATGATGAGGCTCAGGAAAAGGTAGCTTTTCCCGGCGGGGTTCTTCGCCCGGATGGTCTTGAGGATGGCGAAGGGCCAGCTGAAGCCGAAGCAGAACAGCATGATGGCTTCCCAGATACTGAAATTGAAATCCATTTTATCTCTCTTTGTCCTTTCATTCACACAGCGCGATCTTAAGCTGTGCCGTATAGTCTTTGTTTCCGGCGAGGGGTTCCGGTTTTCCGCGGAAAACCCGGCCGTTGACGGTTATTTCGACCTCCTTTTCCAGATCCGCCATCGGCGGCGCGAGGAAGAGGGTGAAGCGCGCCACGTTTTCCGCCGTGACGGCGAAACGGTTGCCCCCGAGGTTTTCCGCCATCAGCCGGGCCCCCGGATGAGGAGCCTTCGCCAGCCGGTAGGACTGGGCCCGGAGCTCCTCCACGGTCCAGGCGATGTTGGGCCCCGTGAGGACGATCTTGTCCAGCTCCACGGTGCCGGGGAGAGTCCCGTCGATGCGCAGATAGCGGGAGCTCAAATGCTCTTCCAAGGCGGGGTCGGCGGAGCCCCCCGGCGAGATCACCGCGCAGCGCCGGGGGTAAGGATCCCTCCGGAACTGCATGGCGTAGCTGATGAAGTCCAGAAAGGCCATCTTGGCCGGTTCCCAGCGCAGCCCGTGGCCGCCGTCGTGTTCATGGTAGACGTGGGGGACGCGATCCCGGAGCATGAGTTCGTGAGCCGCACGGGCGAAGGAGAGGCCGCACCAGTCGTGGTGGCGGGGCTCCGGGTGGGTCTCCCGGTAGTTGGCGGCGCAGTCGTACCGGCCGTGGAGGATGAAGACGGGAGTTCCGAGAAAGGCCCGGAAATCGGTCTCCAGCCAAGCCCCCGCGCTGAGCAATATGCAGGAGAAGCGGTCGGCCAGAAGAGTCCCGTTGTGGTAGGCCCCGAAACCGCCCATGGAGTGGCCGCCGAAGATGATCCGGTCGCCGTCCACGTTCACGCGCCCGCGGACGGCGGAAATGACCGCCTCGATATAGGCCGTGGAGCCGGGGTAGTTCCACCGCTTGCCGTCCCTGGCGAAAGGGGCGCAGGGGGCGACGGTGACGAAGGGGGCGTTCTTCACCAGCGGGTAAAGGGTGCCCTTTTCGGGGTCCAGATAGGTTTTGAAGGGGGCGTCGACGGGGGAATTCCTATCCCCGCCGTGCATGAAGAAGAAAAGAGGCACGGGCGTCCCGAGATCGAGCCCTTCGGGAACGTGAAGGTAAACAGGGTACTCCGGGTACGCCGGAAGAAAAAAAGGCTCCTGGACGCCGGGGGTCAACTGCCGCGCACTCATTTTTCCGCCGTACCTTTCCTTTCGGTCCTTATCCTTCTTCCTGTTCCCTTAATAATTTACATCGGAAACCCGCCGATTTCAAGCGGCCGTTTCAAATTTTTCAGCACTCCTCGAGGGTGTAGACGTTTTCCCCGAGGCCGCATTTCACCGCGTAGAGCAGCTGTTCCGCCCCCCGGAACTTCTTGCCTCGGGCGGCCACGGCGTCGTAGCAGGCCTGATCCACGGCCACCGGGTCGGTGGAAGCGAAGACCCCGATGTCCGGCACGCACCGGGACATGGGCCGGGGTTCGCAGTCGCACCCGCGGGTGACGCTGACGGCGAAATCGATGTAGATATGCTTCTTCCCGCGGGCCGAGCCGCAGGCGTATTCCACCAGCTTTTCCCGGAAGAACTTCCCCTTGAAGAGGGCGTTCCAGAAGCCCGCGATACTGTAGATGGAGACCGCATGGGAGGGGCAGATGGAAAAACAGGCCCCGCACCCGATGCACTTCGCGTGGTCGATATGGAATTTGCCCTTCTCATCCTTCGTGATGGCGTTTTCGTTGCACCGGCGCTGGCAGGCCCCGCACTTCTTGCAAAAAAAGCCCATGATCCGGGGCTTGACGCCCAGGTGCATGGCCATCTTGCCCCCCTTGGAGGCGAAGCCCATGGAAAGCTGCTTCAGCGCGCCGCCGAAACCGGCGAGGCCGTGCCCCTTGAAGTGCGAAAGGACCAGGATCTGATCGTATTTCGCCAGCCCCGAAGCGATGCTGACCGTCTTGAAGTGGCGGAGGTTCACGGGGATCTCCACCGCCTCTTCGCCCCTGGCCCCGTCGGCGATGACCACGGGGAGCCGGGTGAAGCCGTGGGCGAGGGCGAGGGCGGTGTGCTTTTCCCGGCTGAAGCGTTCGCCGCCGTAGAGGACGCTGGTCTCGGCGAAAAAGCTTTTTATTCCCCGCTCCTCGAGAAAGTCGATGATCCCGTCGTAGGTCCCCGGCTTCAAATAGGTGGAGTTGCCCCGCTCCCCGAAGTGGAGTTTCAGCGGGATCTCGGGCGCAAGTTCGATATGTTCCCGTTCGACGATGGTCTCGAGGATCTTCCGGCCCGCGGCGGCCAGTTCCGCCGGATCGGCGGGAGCGGAAAGGGGATGAAAATAAACGGTTGCCATTTTCACAGACCTCCCTATTGCTTCCGGACCATGCCCGCAAGGACCTTCAGATCCGCGTAAAGGAAGCGCAGCGTTTCCCGGACGAGCCCGTCGGGGAAGGAGCTCCGCAGCAGCTCCAGACTCAGGGGGCCGTCGTAGCCGATGGAGCCCAGATAGGGCATGACCTTTTCCCACTCGACCTTGCCGAAGAAGGGCGGCAGGTGCAGGTCCCGCCCGCTGTGGTTGTCGTGGATGTGGGTGGTGACGAGGCGCTTCCCCACCTTGCGGAGTTCATCGGGCATCTTTTCTCCGGCGGCCACCTGCCCGTGGCCGAAGTCCCAGCAGATGCCCATGCCGCCCGAGAAGGCATCCGCGAGGGCGATGATCTCCTCGGTCTCGCCGGAAAAACGCGAACGGCAGTTTTCCGGCACGTTCAGATGGTCTTCGTAGAGATTTTCCACCGCGGGCAGGACGCCGTATTTCCGCCCCAGTTCCACCACGGGGGCCATGTAGTCCGCGGTGATCTCGAAGACTTTCGCCGCATCCCACTCGTCGGGAGACTTGATCCGGTACTCGTCGGCGTGGACCACGGCGAACTCGGCCCCGAGGATGGCGGCGCACTCCATGGCGCGGGGGGCGTTGGCGCGGAAGAGTGCCACCGAATCCTCCTCTTTCCTGAACCGGAAAAGGGGCATGTGGATCTGATGCACCCGGACCCCCGCCCGGTCGTAAGCGCTCCGCAAGTCCCGGGCGATCTTCAAATACTCGGGGCTTTCGGTGAAATTCACGTGGCAGTCCACGTATTCGAACCCCGCCTCGCGGCAGAGCCGGGCCGCCTCCTCGTGGGTGCGGTACGCGCCCTCCCGGCCGGGGACGAAACACACAAGATTGGTTCCAAGTTTCATAAGCACAAGTTCCCGTTCTTCTTCAAACGAAAATCAACGCTATAATATAGCCCGGCCCCGGCCTCTTGTCAAGGGGAAAGGGGGGCCGATCCCCCCGCGCCTTTCCGGAACGATGCGGAAATCGAACTTGAAAAACGGGGCGGAAGGTGCTATAGTAATACGCAGAATAAAAGGAACGATGCAAATGAAATATATCGACATCCACGCCCACGCCTACCGCAGGCCCCTGCCCTTCGTGACTCAGTTCCACACTCCCGACGAGCTCATCGCGTGCTACGACCGGTACGGGATCGAGATGGGGGCGCTGCTCCCCGTGGTCAATTCGGAAATCTACCTGCCTCAGGCCAACGAAGACATCCTCGACATGGTGCAGGCGCATCCCGACCGCTTTTTCGCCTTCTGCAACGTGGACCCACGGGCTCTCATCAACCGGGCGGACGCCCCTTTGGATACCGTCCTCGAGTACTACAAAAACCTCGGCTGCAAGGGGGTGGGGGAGATCATGCCGAATCTTCCTTTCGAAGACGAACTGGTGCAGAATCTCTTCCGCTGTGCGGAAAAGGTGGGGCTCCCCGTAACGACGGACGGCTCGGACCGGGTCGGCGGGGATTTCGGCCTCTGCGACGCCCCCGGTCTTCCGGGGCTGGAACACACCTTGCAGCGTTTCCCAAGCTTGCAATTCATCGCCCACGGGCCGATCTTCTGGATCGAACTCATGCCGGATCCCCCCGCCGCCCGCAAGGCGATCTTCCGGACGGACGGGCTCCAGCACGGAACGATCCGCAAGGCGAAAAGGATCGAAGAGGGCGGCGTGGCCGTGGAGCTGCTGCGGCTTTTCCCCAATCTCTACGGGGAGCTTTCCGACGCCATCGGGATATTGAAGCGGGACGAAGATTTCGCGATCCGCTTCTTAACCGAATTTCAGGACAAACTCTTCTTCGGCACCGACTCCTGCAACAGCACCTGCGACGCCAACTACCAGGGGAAACTCTGGTTCGACGCGTTGCACGACTCGGGCCGCCTGCCGGAAGAGGTGTGGAAAAAGATCTGCCGCAACAACGCCATCGACTTCTTCCGCCTCGACCTCGCCAAGGCCTGACGCCCGGTCGGGAAAACTCCACGCGAGGAGCCGGTCAGACCGCAAAGGCGCGTGGATGGGGCCCAACGGCAAGTCGTCAGGACATGGCGTAAACGAAAATGACCACCAGCACAAGTATCAACGCTATGGTGAGTAGGCCAAAAGAAGATTTGGAAGAAGAAGACTGGGGCGAAGAAGGAGATCCGGGCGAAGAAGGAGATCCGAATGAGAGACTTCCCATGTCCTCAGCCCACCTGATAACGGCACTGTTTTTGGTGAAGACACGGGTTTCGCGGCTTCCGGTAAAACTCATTCCGGTAAAACGCATTTTGTTTTTTCCTTCCAAAGTAACGGAAAAATCGTCGATATCACATGAAAATGCAATGCTCTTCGGTCTTGCGATCATCTCAATGAGTCCGGCAAGAACCACCGGGAGAAAAGGATACTCTATCGGAGACAAAACAATTCTCTGATTCGTGACTCTGGTAAAATACGTTGTATCATCATCCTCATCGTCCACACTGTCACAGTGCAGACGTGTCGTGAAGAGGATACGTTCTCCCTCTCTCAGCCTGAAAGAAGGCCCTTTTACTCTGAATATGAATGCAATCACTGAAAGAAAGACTGCGGCAATGAGCAGCAGCACGCCGATGCTGACCGTCATGTCGCTACTGATGGCCCCACCGAGCACTATAAGTATCACACTCAAAAGGTAACCCAACGTCGCGAGCACTCCGCAAGCCGAAGAAAACGCGCCCTTTCCCGAAACCTCTTCCTGCTGCTCCTCCGCGGCAGCCGTTTGTCCGTTTGTTCCACATTCCGTATCGGCGAGAACTGAATCCTCGCGTCGCGGAACGACGAACTGTTTTGAACAAAGGGGACAGGACACCTCCATTCCGGCCCACTCGTCCCGTACCTCCAAAGTTCCCCCGCAGTGGGGGCAGCTGACGCTGGATGCCGCCGCTCCAGGACCGGCCTGTTCGGCCTGGGAATACCCTCCCGCGGGCTGTTGCGGCGGGGGAGGAGGAGGAGCGGGAATTTCCCGTCGGGGGACGATAAATGCCTTCGAGCAGAGCGGACAGGCCGTTTCCATGCCGGCCCACTCGTCCTGCACTTCCAAAGTTCCCCCGCAGTGGGGGCAGTTGACGCTGAATGTCGCCATTTTTCCTTTTCCTTCCGTCGAGTTTTGGACCGGAATACCCTTACCAGGTCAGCCCCGCCTCTTTAAGCACATCCTGTGCCGGCTTTAAGTTCTGTTTAGCGGCCTTGCGCAGCCATTTTACCCCTTCCTCTTCACTTTCCTTGACGCCCCAGCCATTGGCATAACAAATCCCCAGATTATACTGCGCCTCAGCGTATCCCTTTTCGGCGGCTTTCCGGAACCACTTCACGGCTTCCGCCGTATTTTTTGCGATGCCCCAGCCATTGAGGCAGCAGAGTCCCAGATTATACTGCGCCTCAGCGTATCCCTTTTCGGCGGCTTTCCGGAACCACTTCACGGCTTCCGCCGTATTTTTTGCGACGCCCAAGCCATCGAAGTAGCAGAGTCCCAGATTACCCTGCGCCTCAGCGTATCCCTTTTCGGCGGCTTTCCGGAACCACTTCACGGCTTCCGCCGTATTTTTTGCAACGCCCCAGCCATTGAGGAAGCAGACTCCCAGATTATGCATTGACGCAGCATCGCCGAGTTTTGCTTTTGTCTTGATGGCAATTATCTGCCCCGCCGTGACCTTTTCGGCGGCAAGCCCCGTCGGAACCATGCAGAAAGCCATGAGAACGGCAGCTGTGATGTTCAGAATCCTTTTCGTGTTCATTTCGTTTTCCTTTCCTGTGTTTTCATTTATCATGACGGTGCCGGGCGGCATCACCAACCAAAATTCAGTTTCCGCAGTGGGGGCAGTCGACGCCGACTGTCGCCGTTTTTCCTTTCCCTTATGTCAGTTTGTTGATCGGATTTGTCCTTACCACGTTTTTCCGGCATTGCGGAGCACTTCCTGAGCCGGCTTAAGTCCCTGCCGGGCGGCTTTGCGGATCCATATCAGCGCTTCGGACTCATTTTCTTCAACGCCCCAGCCGTTGGCATAACAAGCTCCGATACCGAGCTGTGCTTGAGCCAAGCCCTGGTCGGCAGCTTTGCGGTACCACTTCACCGCTTCCGTCATATTTTTGGCAACACCCCAACCTTCCTCGTAGCATATCCCCAGATTAAGTTGCGCCTTGGCCAAGCCCTGTTCGGAAGCCTTGCGAAACCACTTCACCGCTTCCGTCATATCTTTGGCGATGCCGTTGCCGTCCATGTAACAAAGCCCCAAATTGTATTGCGCTTCAGCGTTGCCGCGGGCGGCATCCCTTCTGAATGCCTTGAGCTCTTCCGCCGTTACTTTTTCCGCTTTTACTTCTTCCGCCGTTACTTCTCCCCCCGTGTTTTTTTCCGCGGATTTCGGGAGATCCCGGGCAATGATGAGACAGTTCTCGTCGCAGGGGAGTTTGATTTCCGTCCGGCCGGCTTTTTTGGTGATATTCGTGACCCAGAGGAATTCGCGGGCCGGGTTTTTACAGGTGACCATCAGCGTGTATTCTCCCGGTGCTATGTCCTTCAGAATATTGCCTTCACCTTTGACCTCTTTAAGGCGCAGAAGGACCTTTTCGAGTTCGAACTTTTTCTTCTGCACTTCAAAAGACGCCTTGACCGCATCGCCGCTCAAGGTCCGTTGGACAAAGAGGGCTTCCCTGAAAAAACTCTCCGCCTCCACTGATCGCGGGTACAGCCGGACTTCGCATTCCGTCGTCTTTGCTTTGCCGTCATCCCGCAGTATCTCGCATTCGACGGCGATGGTCTTTTCGAGTTCCAGCTGTTCCACCGCGTCGGTGTGCGCCCACACGCCCCACAGAATGATCACGAACAGCATTATCCAACCCAGGAATTTCGTACCGATGCTTTCTTTTTTTTCTATGGCCATCCCGAATAAGATCAGTCCCCACGGCAAACCGAGCCAGAAAATGGTGCGGGGCCAGCTTATGACGCAGGAAAGAAGGATCGGCCCCCCTATGACTATCAGCCCCCAAATCAAAACACCGACGGCTCCGATCGGACCGTCGTCGGCCTCCTTTTTCTCCGCAGGCTTTGCTTTCCCCCTTTTTTTGTTTTCTCCCGCGGGCTTTTTCTCTTCTCCCGCGGGCTTTTTCTCTTCTCCCGCGGGCTTTTTCTCTTCCGCCGCTTTCTCTTCCGGCGTTTTTTCCTCCGGAACCGGGTCCTCTGGGGCCGATGGCACGTTTCCCTTCGGCGGTTCGTTTCCCTTCGGCGGTTCGTTCTCCTTCGGCGGTTCGTTCTCCTTCGGCGGTTCGTTCTCCTTCGGCGGTTCGTTTCCCTTCGGCGGTTCGTTCTCCTTCGGCGGTTCGTTCACTTGCGGAAGGTTTTCCCGCCGGGGAACGATAAATTTCTTTGAACACAGCGAGCAGGCCGTTTCCATATCGGCCCACTCGTCCTGTACCTCCAAAGTTCCCCCGCAGTGGGGGCAGATGATGTTGAATGTCGCCATTGTCTTATTTCCTTAAAATCGGACTCTTTCTTTGTATCAGCCGATGCGATCCATCCTGTTCACCACATATCCCTTGATGCGGCACACGAAGAGAATGTAGAACACAAGGAGTGAAATACACAGCGGGAATGCCAATAGTATACCTCGTCGAGATACATCTCTTTACCGCAAAGAATTCATCAACGGTTGATCCCCCCGCTGGCGGACGGTTGGTTCATGCCTCCTTCCCATTCGCCGACTGGCTGTCCAGCTTCCAGTCTCTTGCCGATTAGGTATGCGTCGACTACGCCCATGACACAATAGAAAAGCACGAAGAGATAGATAAAAGGGCTGATAGCTAAAGCGAGCCCCCCCAGGAAGCACGCGGATACAAACATGACAATTCCCTTTATGATCTGTCCCAGATACACCTGTCCGAGACCAATGCACAGAACGGAGAGACAAGCAGCGGTCACTGCGGATTGACCACGGGGCTGGATCTCGCGGCCTCTGACTGCAGTTTTCAGAGCACATCCGCAACTGATGCAAATGACCTGATTGGCGTTGACCGGTCGACCACAGTTTGCGCAGAATTTCTTTTCTGTCCCTATTGCGACACCGCAATGGACGCAGATGGCAGCATTGCTCGCGACTTCCTGACCGCAATTTGTACAGTACATTTTTTTGTCTTGAGGAACGAATGGGGCCGCAGTCGGCGCAACCGGGGCCGTCGGTGCAACCGGGGCTGTCGGTGCAACCGGGGCTGTCGGCGCAACAGAAGCCGTGGGAGCTGCCACCGGCGCGACCGGGGCTGTCGGCGCAACCAAAGCCGTGGGAGCTGCTAGCGGCGCGACCGGGGCCGTCGGTGCAACCGGGGCCGTCGGCGCAACCGGGGCCGTCGGCGCAACCGGGGCCGTCGGTGCAACCGGGGCCGTCGGCGCAACCGGGGCCGTCGGTGCAACCGGGGCTGTCGGCGCAACCGGGGCCGTCGGTGCAACCGGGGCTGTCGGCGCAACCGGAACCGCAGGCGCAACCGAAGCCGTGGGAGCTGCCACCGGAGCAACCGGGGCTGTCGGAGCAACCGAAGCCGCAGGCGCAACTGAAGCCGTGGGAGGTGTTGCCGGAGCGACCGAAGCCGCAGGCGCAACTGAAGCCGTGGGAGGTGTTGCCGGAGCGACCGGGGCCGCAGGCGCAACTGAGGCCGTCGGAGCGACCGGGGCCGCAGGAGCAACCGAAGCCGTCGGGGCTGCTGTCGGGGCAGAAGGCGTGTCCTTTGAGATCACGAATTCTTTTCCGCAATACGGACATTCGGCCTGTGCTCCGATCCATTCGGACTGCGCTTCGAGTTCCCCCCCGCAATGGGGGCAGCATACTTTGAATTCAGACATAGTTCATTCCTTTCTTAGAATACTGGAAAAATTGGTATTTGACTTTTTTTGCAAACGGGGCACAAGATCTCTTCGGACAGCATTCGAGGGCTGAAAAAGTGTTTTCTTCCCCGGAAATCCGGGCATGAAAAAGCCTCGGATCCCAAAACAATGGTCCGAGGGTAAGATATATATGAGCCGGGAGAGAATACGGGGAACTCGTGAACCTCGCTCCGGAAGAATTCCGGACGGGAAGGAGCAAGCCTTTATTAAATAAAGGCTTGCTTGCTTGCTTGCTTGCTTGCTTGCTTGCTTGCTTGCTTGCTTGCTTGCTTGCTTGCTTGCTTGCTTGCTTGCTTGCTTGCTTGCTTGCTTGCTTGCTTCGGAGAAGCTGATTCAAGACTTTGTCTTGAATGAGCTTCGCTTGCTTGCTTTGGTTTTCGACTCCGGCAGAGGGGGCCGGAATTACCTTGTCTGCCACCGCGTCAGCGGAGACGGAGCGACGGGGAGATGCGGGAAACGGAAAGAAAAACGGAAGGAAGCAAACCGGGGAGACCATCCCCATATCGCTCCGCCCTGCCCGGTCCTCCGGGAAGCCCCCATTACGGGAGCCATGTATTTCAAATCCAGACATCTCTTGCTCCGTACGATTCCACTTTTTCTATTATTCCCGGAAAAAAGGCATTTTCTTATGCACTTTTCGGAAATTCTTGAAAAAAAGGCCAAAAAAAGATGTCAGCGGCTCCGGCTGACGGCAAGGAGGAACGCCTCGTATTCCTCAGCCGTAAGATCGTGGGGAAAGTAGTGCCTCTTGTCGAATGTGGCGTACCGGTGGTTGAAGTACACCGTTTCACTTTCGCCACGGGGGGAAATGAAGACCAGCATGTTCGGGAAGACCTCTCCGGTCTGGCGACTGTGACTGGACCAGTAGAAAAGCGCAAGAGGAGAAGTTTCCGGTTTCCCGGCGCCGGCGGAAAATCCAGCGCCGCTTTTGTACTGGAGATAAAGCGCGCCGCCGAAAAAACAGAACCTTGTGGTGACGGTGGAAAGCCCCGATTGATACCGGGGCTCCGGAAGAGTGCGGCAGACGGCGGCGATCTTCTCCCCCGTCCGGGTGACGGCGGGGGAAGAAACTTGCCCGAAGGACCGGTAACACAAAACGCGCGTCCAGCTCATATTACCGAGCCGGACGCAGCGGGAACGGAAAGAGTCCCTTTCCGAACAGCCGGAAAGGGCGGCGGCAAAGAGGAGCGCCGCCGCGCAGAGAAACAGCCTTTTTCCCGTCCTTTCCGTCACCAATCCTCCCAGCGTCCGTTTGCGGTCCGCGGCAGCTCGAGAGCGTAAGCGACAGCTGCCGCGTAAATTCGAAGCCGACGTTCGGCCGCGGCAGCTCGAGAGCGTAAGCGTAAAGTCGAAGCCGACGTTCGGTCCGCGTAAATTCGAGGCCGACGTTCGGCTCACCAATCCTTTCCGAGGATCGACTCCGCGTTGCGGTAGAGGATGTTGCGCATGTCGTCCTCGGTGATGTCCGCGGAAACCACGCCGCCCACGGCCTGATATTCGTCGAACCAGGGCAGATCGGTGCCGTAGAGGATCCGCTTGCTTCCCACCCGGCGGACCAGATCTTCGATGCGGCCCCGTTCGCCGGGGACGGCGGTGAGTTCCAGCCACACGTTGCCCGCGCTTTCCTTGACGCAGCGCTCGGCGTAGTCCCACTCGCCGAAGATGCAGTGGCCGAGGAAGAACTTGGGTTCGCTCCACTTGGTCACCAGATCCAGCATGACTTTGCCCCCCGCGTAAGGCGAAGTCCCCCAGGTGTGATTCAGCACGGGGAGTTTGCGCTCCGAGGCGAACTTGAGGGCGTATTCGTAACGGGGATCGGTCACGGGGACCTTGTGGTAGTCCGCGAGGAATTTCAGGCCCACGGCGTAGGGCTGCCACTTGTCGAACATCGCCAGATCCCGCTTGATCTTTTCCGGGAAATTGGGGTTGATCCCCACGTACATCCGGAGCGTGTCGGGGAAGCGGCGGCACATTTCCACGGCGAGCGCGTTGCCTTCGGTGCCGAAGAGGGCCTCGTGATGGGAAAAGCAGAGGTGCCGGACCCCGATGCGCTTCAAATGAGCCACCATTTCGGGGGCTTCGCCCCTGGCCATGTAGATGCCGTAGTGACTCCCCATGTGTCCGTGCATGTCGTAGACGGGGAAATCCGCCCGGCCTTCGTTCCAGAACTTGGCGGGAATCGATCCCGCCTTTTCCCAGATGGACTGTTTCAGCATTGTGCGGCCTCCAGCATGTTTTCGAAATTCTTTCCGGCGATGAGGGCGATCGCCGCCTCATCCAGTCCCGACTGCTTCAATTGAAGCATGGAGGAACCCTGATTGTACTGGGGGAACCCGCTGCCCCAGAGGATCCGTTCCGGCCCGTAGGCGCGGGCCAGGTCGGCGATGCCTTCGGGGACCCAGTAGCCCGCCAGCTCCACCCGAGCTCCGGGATAGGCCTCCAGCAAAGGCCGGATGTAGCGGTCGTTGCCCCACTTGTCCCCGCCGTGGAAGATGCACTGCAGACGGGGGAACTCACGCAAAAAGGCGTAAAGGTCGTTCCACTTGCCCGCGAAGGCGTTGAGCAGCACGGGGATCCGGCGCTTTTCCGCCACGTCCAGATAGGCTCCCAAGGTCAACCGGCAGGGAACGTAGCGGTGGCTGAACGGGTCGAGAGTGATGGCGGAGCAGAGGTTTTCCTTCATGGCCGCGAAGAACCGGTCCGGCGGAGGCAGTTCGGGACACTGGGAGGGGAGGATGCACAAAGCCCCCGTGAGCCGGTGTTCGGGATCCTCCTCGCGGAGCATCCGGGGCAGTTCCCGGTTGGCGCTCTCGGCCCCGAGGGTATTCAGGCAGTTGTGGTAGACAAGCGCCCGCTCCACGCCGAAGCGGTCCATGTCGGCCAGCAGTTCAGCGACGCCGGGCCGGGGCTTCACCGCGGAGTTCCCCACGCCGCAGCAGACGTCGAAAAATCGGATTTTTTCCATTTCGCGTGTCTCCGAATCACTTGCCGTAGGCGGCCATGACCTTTTCCACGGCCTGACAGAAAAGTTCCAGCTCGTCCTGAGGCAGCATGAGCCAGCTGAGGGCGCAGCAGATCAGCTCCTCGTGGAGGATCCGCTCGGCGTTCTCGCAGCTCGCGAGGCGGTACATCGAACTCGGCACGCTCCATAGCGTCTGCTTGTACATGGGGTGGCCCCACCCTGAGCCCACCATGATCCCTTCGGCCCGGATGGCCTCGATCACCTCCTTGCGGGTGATTCCCGACCGGAGCGCGGCGGGGTCCACCATGAAGGTGAAGAGGTAGTAGCTCTGCAAGGTGGTCTTGAGGCCCCGTGCCTGCACCCGGATCCCGGGGATCGCGTCCAGCCGTTTGCGCAGGAACTCCGCGTTGTTCGCCCGGAGGATCGTGTCTTCCTTCAGATGCTCCAGCTGGGAGATCAGGATCTCCGCCTGAAAGTCCGTGACCCGGTAGTTGCGGCAGATCAGCCCCTCGGGGGGCGGGGTGCCGGCCTGTCCCTGCTTGGCCGCGTACTGGTAGCCGATGTGGGAAAGGCGGCCCAAGGTCTCGGCGAGGACCGCGTCGCTGGTGATGCAGGCCCCGCCTTCACCGGAGGCAAGGAGCTTGCTCTGCTGGAAGCTGAAACTTCCGATGTCGCCGAAGGTCCCCACGTGTTTGTCCTTCCACAATCCGCCGTGAGCGTGGGCGCAGTCCTCGATGACGGCCAGCCCGTGCTTGCGGGCGATGGGGACGATCCGGTCCATATCGGCCATGGAGCCGTAGATGTGGACGGGGATCACCGCCTTGGTCCTGGGCGTGATGGCTTCTTCGAAACGCTCGGGCGACATGCACAGCGTGTCGGGTTCGATGTCCACCACCACGGGGGTGGCGCCCCGGTAGACCACGGCCTCGCCGGTGGCGAGCCAGGTGTGGGCGGGGACGATGACCTCGTCGCCTGGCCCCACGCCCAGGGCCAGCAGGGCCATTTCGAGGGTGACGGTGCCGTTGGCCATCATGGCGCACCCGGCGGCGCCGGTGAATTCGGCGAAGAGGCGGTTGAACTCCACCTCACGGGGCGCGTAAAAGGACCATTTGCGGCTCAGGTAGAGCTCCTTGATTTTTTCCGCCGTCTCGGGATAGACCGGAGGCCACGGCGGCACGTGTGCGGGAGTCTCGAACACGGGCTTCCCGCCGTCGATCGCAAGTTTCGTCATAAAACAACCCTTTCTTCCGCGGGACGAAAGGCGCGAACCTTCGCGTCCCGGCGTATTCTGTCTTGAAACGCGTATAGTATACCACGCCTCGGGTATTTTTTCAATAGCCGGAGGAAAATAAAATCGCATGAAGGCCGAAAGCAGGCAAAATCCCCCCGACAAGCGCCCGCTCCCGGAGAGGGGAAAACACCCGGGCCGCCTACAGGTTCTTCATATTCTCGAGGCCCTGATACAGGTACTCGCCGGCCTCGATATTATTGCCGGCGCCAAGAGCATACACCTGCACAAAAACAAAGAAGCCGCGGGCATTTTGGCAAACACGGAAGAAACATTGATCGGGGATCCGGTGTTCGCCGCCGGCGATGGAACCGCTGACCGCAATTGTCTGAAAACGGCCGATTTTTTCACGTTTGATTTCACCGTCCGTACTGGAAAAAGCCCTGATCCGCGGCGGAAAGAGCTCCTTCAGCTTTTCCCTCAGTTCCCGGTCGGAAATTTTGTCGGGGGATCCGGCCGAAAAACGGATGGGGCTGACGGCGATATGATCGAAAGGAGCCTTTTCGAAGGCCGGGAAAATATATTCACATTCCCGGTTGTAACCGGCCAATTCCCCCAAAAGAGAGATCCTTTCCGCCTCAAATCCGGGCAAATCGGGATTTTTCCGGAGTTCTCCGCACTTTTCCCGCACCTGTGCCGGGGTCATCACCTGCCACCGGGCCGGCAGGGGCAGTTCGATGCCGACCTTCCTGTTCTTGTATTTTTGCGTCGGGGATTTGTTCAGGTCGTACAGCAGTTCCGGCTCCCGGTGCCATGACCCGACAAAGGAGATCAATCCGCCGATAAGCGCAGGAACCAGCACGATCGCCAAAAGGACATAGTGCAGCTTCAATGAACGGAACCGGCTCAACTGCAGCCAGAAGTGATACGCGATCCGGTCCCCGAGGCTTTCCCCCCGATCCAGTTTGTCGCGGATCTCCTCCAGGCGGCGCTGCACGGCGGCGATGGAATCCAGCCGCAGCCAGCTCTGGTTCTCGCACAACTGAAAAGCAAGGCGCATGAAGAGCTTGACGGGAAGCAGGGAAGTGTTCAACTCCGGCGGGATGGAAGGGAACTCCCGGGGATCGTTCCCGGTGACGGCGCAGTAGACCACCTTGCCGAAGGCGTAAAGATCGTTCCGGCAGCGGCTCGCCCGGTCGGAGGATCCGGCGGATTTTCCGCTCCGAACCTCCGGCGGGATGAATTCGAAACTTCCCGCCAACCGGGTCATGGTGACGGTAAGCGAAGAGAAAAGTCCGATGTCGGCCAACTTGGGTTTTCCCTTCACGAAGATGACGTTTTCGGGTTTGATGTCCCGGTGGGCGAATCCCGCCTCGTGGATCGCCCGGACGCCCCGGAAGATCCCGAAAAGGACGGGAAAGAGCTGCTCCGGCGGCAGCGGCCCCGCAGCCAGCCGGGCGGCGAGGGTGTCGGGGACGTACTTTTCGGGATCCGCGGAATCGGCGGGCTCCATGGTATACCAGAAGCACTCTTCGTCCTCCTCCACATGGAATATCTTCAGCAGTTCGGGAGCGTCGTCGGAGATGCGGCTGTAATTCCGGACGCCCTGAAGCTCCCGTTCCCACTCGCCGCCCAACGTATTCCTGGAAACGATCTTGACGGCGACGCGCCGCCCGGAGATCTCCTCGCAGTAAAGAACTTCGCCAAAACCGCCGCGTCCGCACGAGGCCAGCACCTTCATCCCGTGAAAATCGTCCATCTTCCTCCCCCCCCAGAGGTTTGAAATCATTTGAGTATGTCGTTAATACAGCACGCCGACGCCGGGCATGCAAGGTCTTTCCCGCCGGCTCCGTGCTCCGGGCACACGCCGGAACAGAAGCTGTTTCCCCGGACATTCGTGCCGGACGCAGTAGCACCACGGACAGCGGCAGTTGCATCTGTGATCGATCTCCGGCAGCAGATCCGGAGGGAGCGTAAGGGGGGGGCGTGTCTTTTCTTCCGTCATTGCGATCCCGCCTTATCCGAAGTCACTCGCTCCGCTTTTCCGGAGCCGCCGGGGGCTCCGCAAGTTCTTCCCGGACCGCGTCGGCCGCCCGTACCCCCAAATCCACCAGACGCTTGTTCCGCCGGGCCTTGCGGTCTTCCTCGGGATCGCCGGAAGCAACAGGCGCCTCTTCCATCTGCTTTTGTTTCTTCTTCAGCCAGATTTCGGCGAGATCGACGGCGGCCCGACCGGCTCCTTTGAGCAGTTGTCTGCGGGCCGCGCTCTTCTTCTTTTTCGCGGCCTCGTCTTCCGGCTGAGCCGGAGGCGCGGGAGTTTCCGCAGTTTTTTCCTTTTTCGTTTTCTTCCCGAAGAGCTTCTTCACCCGCGCCACCCCTTCATCCTTCTTATCCTTGAGATATTTTTTGATGTCATTCCAATGGCGGTTGAAAATTTCCCGGGCCAGTTCATCCGCGGTCAGGGGGGCGTCCCGCCCCAGATCCTTCTGCACATAGTTTTTGAGCGTGAGCGTGCGCCGCGCTTCGGAAATGAGCGTGTAATTGTGCAGTATCGCCGCGGCATTTTCCACCCGCAATTCGTCGATGCGGAACTTCAAAGGCGTCTTCGTCCGGCGGGGCCCGGACCTTTTTTCCCGCTTCACGGCATTGCGTTCGGAAACAGGACCGTTTCTTTTCAGTTCGAGCAAACTGACTTCGGGGTTGCTGAGCTGTTCCAGCCAACCCTCAAGAGTAACGGGCGACCTTTTCATCTCAACGTTGATGCGGACGCCGGAGACGGTGAGTTTTTTCAGATGGACCACCCCTTCGAAGAGAAAAGCAGGCGGGTTCACCCGCACCCGGATGAGGTCCACTTCGACCGCCGGCCGCTCTTGCGAATATCCCGGCGGATTGTCCACGCGGAGCCCTTCGATGCACAATTCCTGCCCGATGAGTGAGCAGGAAACCTTCTCCGGTTCCACCTCCTGTCCGATCAAACGCAGACTCGCATCGGCGAGGCAGCGGCGGGCCGTATTTTCAACGGCGAAGGTCACGCCGAACCACCCGGAAACGAGCAGCACGGCAAGTGCAGCCGGAACGATCCAGAGCAGATGTTTCCGCCAGCTTCCGCTCCGGGCGGGAGCAGTTTTCGTGCTCACGCAAGCCTCCTTCACTTGCTCGCGGGAGCGGCGGGAGCGGGTTCGGAAAGATTCCGGTACAGCTCCACGCTGGAACGGATCTCGGCGATCAGGTGATCGTCCTCATCCAGCTCCCGGAGCAGCCGGGCGCACTTCGGACACTCCTTCAGGTGGGCGGCGCAGGCGATCCTTTTCAGGAGCGACATCTGTCTGCCGCGGTAAAGTTCGAGCTCTTCTCTGGTGCAGTGGGCCATGGTCATTGTTCCTCCAAGTCTTTGATGATCTTTTTGATCGATTCCATGCAGCGGCTCTTCCCCGTATAGACGCTGGAGACCGAAAGGTCGAGAAAGTCGGCAACTTCTTTGGGGCTCCGTCCCTGGATGGCGTAGAGTTCGAAGGCCGAATAGGTCTTGGCATCGACGTGCAGCTTGAGTTCTTTCAGCGCCTCGACGTAAAGATGCTGCCGCCACTCCCGTTCCCAGTCGGATTCCCACCGGTCTTCGGCGACGGGTTCCGGAGCGTCGGGGACGTTCAGACTGTCGTGGGGCCGCCTCTGGCGAATGATCCCCAACGCCTGATTGCGGATGATCTTCCGCAGGAAGTGCCGGAACCGCCCCCTGGCCGGATCGTACTGGAAGACCACGTCGTCGGGGACCTTCTCCGGGTCGTACTTCCCCACGATATCCTTCCGGAATATCTCGCACATGACCTTGGAAACCAGCTCCTCCTTCTCGTCGGCGCTGAGGTGCAGGTCGCCGCCGCAGAGGAGGATCAGCGGCTTGTAGGTCTCATAGAACTCCCGCCACGACACCTCGTCCCCGCTGCGCACCTTGGCCAGCAATGATTTTCTCGTCGTAAAAGCCATAAACTTCGGAATCCTTCTGTTTTGTTTCCTTTCTGCCTACCAACTGTCGGCAAAAGGAGATTTCTTACACGCGGGATCACAAAAACTTCAAAGTTTTCAGTGCCGCCTCGAGATCCTTTTTTCGCTGCTCGAAGGTGGAAGTCTTGGCGGTCAGGGTGATTTCGACGGTATAGTCCTTGAAACATATCCGGTAATCATGGGTCCTGGTCCCGGGGAGGAAAGTCAGATCCATGAAGATCGCCTTTTGACCGGCGCAAGTGACTTTCTTCGCTTCGTAGATCTCCGTCTTGAGCTTCAATTCGCCTTCGTAGATCGTTTTTATGGCTGTCCTCAATTCGTCGATCGGGAAGGCATAAAACTCGTCCCCGGGCATGGAAAGCTTCTGGACCGTCAGGTTGTCGATGAACTTCGGATCGAAGTCGCAAAGAATCATGACTCTGTTCTCGGCCAGATTGCCGAAAACCGTCTTCAATTGTTCAGCGGTCATGTGTTTATGAGCACCGGGGTCCTCCAGCATTTTCTTTTTGAGTTTTTCAAAGGTTTTCGTCGTCAGCACCTCCCACTTGAAGGGGATGAGCATGGAAAATCCGATGGTCTTGTTGGTCACGGTCTTGTGGGTCGCCTTGGCGAGATCCACGGGGGGCTTGGGCTTGAAGACGAACCACGAAGCGGCCGCGGCCGCGGCGACGCAGATCAGCAGGATCCAGCCGTACTTCAGCAGCCATCGGCCGCTGTGGTGAAGGAGCGCTTTCGTCCGCCGCCGCACCTCCTTCGAAGTGAAGCGAAACCGGTCGCGAAGATCCTCGCCTTCGAGGAGGATCTTCCCGATGACCTCCAATTCCTCCGCCGCCTCGGCGACGGAGTCGATCCGGAGCGACGGATCCTTTTCGCACAATTGAAGCGCAAGGCGCATGAAGAGCTTGACGGGGAGCGGGGAAGTGTTCAACTCCGGCGGGATGGAAGGGAACTCCCGGGGATCGTTCCCGGTGACGGCGCAGTAGATCACCTTGCCGAAGGCGTAGAGGTCGTTCCGCTGGCGGCTCGCCCGGTCGGAGGAATCGAGAGACTCCCCGCTCCGGGCCTCCGGCGGGATGAATTCAAAACTCCCCGCCAGTTTGGTCACGGTGGCGGAAAGAGAGGAAAACAGACCGATGTCGGCCAGTTTCGGTTTTCCCTTGACGAAGATGACGTTTTCGGGTTTGATGTCCCGGTGGGCGAACCCCGCCTCGTGGATCGCCCGGACGCCCCGGAAGATATCGGAAAGAACGGAAAAGAGCTCTTCCTGCGGCAGGGGCCCCGCGGCCAGCCGGGCGGCGAGAGTGTCGGGAACGTACTTTTCGGGATCCGCGGAATCGGCGGGCTCCATGGTATACCAGAAGCACTCCTCGTCCTCTTCCACGTGGAAAATCTTCAGCAGTTCGGGCACGTCGTCGGTGATGCGGCTGTAGTTCCGCACACCCTGGAGTTCCCGCCGCCACTCCCCGCCCAGGGTGTTCTTGGAAACGATCTTGACGGCGACGCGCCGTCCCGAGATCTCCTCGCAGTAACAAACTTCGCCGAATCCCCCGCGCCCGCACGAGGCCAGCACCTTCATTCCATGAAAATCGTTCATTTTTGCTCCTCAGTAAGACTGCTTTCAGTGCAGCTTGGTCTTAATATACAGCGAAAGAAATGTTATTCAAGGCAAAAACTTTTTCTTCCATAACAAAAAACTTCTCCGTTTTGGCCGCCACATTGGAGCAGCGGTGCAAAACGGAGAAAGCAACTCACTTCGCTTTTAGTTATTTCAGAACATATTTCGATATATCGACCCCGGACTTGGCCATCGCCGTCGCCTTGATGGAGTGGAGTGCAATTACGAAAGCCGCCGTTTTCTTGGCATTGGGCTGGCCGAGCAGCAACAGGCCGATGACGGCGGACGTTCCGGCAATGACCCAGCCTATCGGGCCACACAACATCGCCACAACAGAAATCGTGGTCGTGACGGAAACTCCCAAAGTCGCCAACACCACCGCCAGTGTCTGGGCGACCATGATGTAGAAGGGAAATCCCATCAGGACCGAGGTCGTCGCCATGGTGGCAAGCAATGCGGATGCCGTCAAAGTCGAGTATGAGGCAACCTGAGAAGGTTCGAGTCCGGCATCCTTCAAAACCTTTGCTTTTTGTTCCTTTGTCAACTTATCCCACAATTTCGCAAAAAGTTTTTCCATGACGCGCCGTTCGAGCTGGAATGTCGTGCCTCCTTCACATTCGGCAGGATGTACCCCCACCTTGCCGGCCACCCACTTCACGGTTTCATGATAGTCGAGATCGTTGAACGGATACGTCAATGCAGACGAGGAGACCCAATGCAGTTCCTTCTCCAGTTCCCCGGCAGATACGGCTTTCGCGGGCTCCTTTCCTTTGAGCGACTTCCACAGATCCCTGCGCTGTTCCGCGGACAACGCTCCGATCAACGCCCTGAATTGACCATTGCTCACGCGGGCTTCCGGGTGGATGAAAGGCAGAAGAGGATCCTTGTAACTCTTTTTGACCTCGGGAAAATATTTCTTCCGCAGGTCGGTTCCCCGGTCCCAGGGGCCCCAGGCGAAGCTGTTGAGCGCCATCAAAAAGGTTCCCAGGACTCCGAACAACTTACGGCTCAACGAATTTTTGAACATTTTTTCACCTCACATTTCTTTTCACAGGAAGTAAATACCGATCACCGCAAGAAGAATCACACAGGCCGCAGCCGTTTTCGCGGTCGATGTTTTGTAATCCTCGAATGCGGAATTCTTCATGCAGATGCGGCTCAGCAGATAGGAACCGAATCTGGATTTGACCGATTCGTCCATCCGGAATTTACACCCCCACAACCACTCGCTGGGAGTAATTCCGGTCCACGCGACCAGAACGGAAGCGAACAGAACCGACACAACCCAGCCGATGACGAAGGTCAACACCTTACCGACCGTGTCCGCATATTTCAGAACTCCGACTGAAAAACCAACGATGTACGACAAAATTCCGAAATCCGTAAGGTGAGCCGCAAAAACACGCCATCCCTTTGTCGATGAGCATTCCATGATGAGAGGCCCCCTTAATCAATCAATACTGCGGAGGACGATAGCCGCCAAAATGGCAGTCTGAACAGCAGGAACCCACCAAGGACTTGTAACGACGATCGCAGTAAACATTCTCTATCTCCTTATGTTTTTGAAGCCCGTCGTGGACTTCTTTCACCACCCTTACTGTCGGCGTTTTTGCCTTTCTTACACCTTCTTCAAGACAAACTGGAAAATTATTCCGTTGCCGGAGATTTTTTGAGGCCCTCCGAATTGGAAGGGATGCTGTTTTCTTCCGGGGCCTGCTTTTTCCTTTTCCCCCAAAGCTTGAGAATATTGACAGGTTCTTTGACAGTACCGTTTTCTTTTTTTGCTTTTTTACCAGGACGCCTTATTATGCGGCTGATGATATCCTTCAAATGGCGATTAAAAATTTCTGCAGCCAGTTCGCCCGCAGTCAGACCGTCAGGGCCCCGGCCCAAGTCTTTCTGAACATAACTGTCGAGAGTAAAACTGCTCTGTGAATTCGCAAAATTATAAAGTGACACCACAGCCTTCTCCACGAGCAGTTCGTCGATGCAAAATCGCAATGGCTCCTTCCGGTGGCGGGTTTTGACCTTTTTTTTCTGCACGGGGCTGCGATGAGAAGCCGTTTCTTCCCCGGATGCCGTGCGTGGTGTACTTTGTAACGCCTGCTTGGTACTGCGCTGGGAAGCAAAACCGGCCTTTTTCAGTTCAAACAGATTGATTTCGGGAATTCCCTGTGGTTGCACCTTTTTCTGCTCCACGTTGATGCGGACACCGGAAATCGTGAGCTTTCGCAGATGGACTACACGCTTGAACAGAAATGCCAGCGGTTTCACCCGCACCAGAATCAACTCCGCCTCGAACACACACGGCTGCGTATAACCGTGAGGGTTCTGTACGCGTATCCCTTTAATGCATAATTCCTGCCCTATGAGGGAGCAGGAGACTGAATCCGGCTTCATCTCTTGCCCGAGCAATCGGTGACCTGCATCGGCAAGACACTTGCGCACAATGGATTCGACGGCGAAAGTCGCCCCGAGCCAGCCAGCAAAAAGCAACATAATAGCCGCAACAGAAATGATCCAACACAGATGTTTTCGCACAAATCTGCGGCAACCGGGCTTCTGCTCTTTCACTTCACTATTTTTCTCATCCGTGACATCTAACATTGCAACATCTCCTTTCTGTTTTGCGAGGGTCTTCCCTCTTTTGTCAATCTTACTGCCGGCGTTTCCGCCTTTCTTACACCTTTTTTAAGAAAAAACATCATTTTTTGCCGCAAGGGGAGGAAACGGGCACAAAAAAGGCCGGAGCTTCGTCCTTGCGGAAGAGTCCAGCGCGCCTGAAAGAGAGGGGATAAAAAAAAGACCGAACGCTTCCAAGCGCGCGATCAAGGCCCCGCCAAGAGCCTGCTACACCACACGAGAAAGCGCCCGGCAAGACGTGAAGACACAATCTCACCGGATACATTTCACCTACGGTGTAGCAAATAGACTTTAAAACTTGGCGGGTTCTGATCGCATTTGCTGAAATATAACGGTTTTTCAACAGCTCGAGCCGACGGCCGCCCCGGTCGTAAACGGGACTTCCGCCGCGCTCGACAAATAATATACTCCCCCTTTCGCCTTTTTTCAAGCGCCTGCCGTGCAAAACATTGAAACCATCGTCGGACAAGTCGGACCGGCCGGTCAACAGTCTGCCCGGAAAAGAGGGCGACCCAACCGTAAACGGTTGACTTTCGGAATTTGCGGCTGTATATTATAGGCGGAAAGTCTCCCGGAAGGCCGGGAGAGGACACCAATCATCACGAAAGGAACGAAAATGAGAAAAAGTTTTGCCGGATGGGCCCTCCTGCTGCTGGCGGGTCTCTGTGCCGTACCTCTTCAGGCGGACATCATGGTCAGAAGCGCCAAGGGCGACATCATCTACCAGTACTCCAACGGCGTCATGTACAAGGGACATGCCCGCGACAACAAGAAGATGTTCAAGTTCGAACGCAACGAGATCAGAAACATGCAGGGCAAACGCCTCGCCCTCTGGAAACTCAACGAAAACGCCCTCTATGACGGCGGCGGCGGACGGGTCATGTACGTTTACGCCGACCGGGGCGGACATCCCGGCTCCAAGGGCGCCAATGCCGTCATCTATATCGACGGACGCAAGATCTATCAGGGCCACGGCCCCGGCTGTCCCCTCATCCTCTATCCCGACGCCCCCCTGCCCACCCCCGTGGCCCTCTATCTGGCCCACACGGTCACCGGCGGCAAGCCCCCCGCGCCCACCGGACTCAAAGTCGACTTCTCCAAAGTCCCCTACGGCTACTATCTGGGGCCCAAGGGCGAAGGCAAGATCCTGCTTTCGCTGCGCGGGAACAAGATCTATTTCAACGACAAGGCTTCCGGCGCGGCGGCCTACACCTTCCGGCAGAAAGGCGTGAAATTCTACCGCGGCGACAGCACCGAAGGAGAACCTGCCTTCTCCATGGCCGATAACGGCACTCTGTACAAGGGCGGGAAAATCGCGCCGGACAAGATGGTGATGAAGCTCGTGTGGCTCAACTGCTACGCGCCGGGCAAGTCCGGGACCGACTCCTTCTGCACGGTGCTCCCCGGCGGGAACGACGTTCTCACCGCAGGCTACATCGATCCGAAGAAACCGAGCGTTGCCGGGAAGAAGGTCCTGCTTTCCTCCACGCTCCCCAACAACCGGGTGCCCCTGGCCATGAGGATATTCCTCGCCTATCTGACCCAGCTGGATCCGGAATTCAAGGCCTTCTGCCAGTCTCTGAAGTGACACGACTTCCCCGAGCCTGACGGTTCGGCGGAAACAAAAAACGGGGAGCCGGCGCAGCCCGATGAGGGTTCGCGCCGGCTCCTTTCCTTATCGGGCCGGGAGGCTTCGCCCGGCTCGATCGGCCGCAAACACGGGTCCGCGAGGGCGACATTCGGCCCGGAATATTCGGGGCGGCACTTGATTTTTACCCGAAAGCTGAGTATATTATGTAAAGTCGAACTGTACTGCGGAGACAGTCGTTTTTTCACCGTGGAACGGAGCACCATGAAGTTTCAAATCGGCTATCAGGACAACCGGGCCTTCATCGCTTTCCTGCACAAGCACCGGGAGCGGTTCCCGGAGGTCTATTTCCCCTGGGGGGATTTCACCACGGGCCGGGGGATCTTCACGGGCGACGCGGCCCGCGAACGTCTCGCCGCCGATCTGCGGGGCTTCGCCGACGCGGGGTTCCGCCTCTGCCTGCTCCTCAACGGGAACTGCTGCGGCCGGTACGCCCTGGCCCGGAGCTTCTACCAGAAGGCGGGCGATACCGTCGACTTTCTCATCGGCGAATACGGCCTCGCCGGCGTGACCGCGGCTTCCCCCGTCATCGCCAGGTTTCTGAAAAAGAATTTTCCCGGACTGGAGATCCGGGCCTCGGTCAACATGGAGATCGGCACCCCCGAGGGGGTCTCCTACGTGGAGGAGTACTTCGACAGCTTCTACTTGAAGCGGGAGTACAACTACGACCGGGGGAAGCTGCTGCGGATGCGGGACTATTGCCGCAGTCACGGGAAAAAATTCTATATCCTCGCCAACAGCGGCTGCCTCAACTTCTGCTCGGCCCGGACCTTCCACGACAATCTGGTGGCCCACCAGCACGAGTCGGCCGAAATGGACAACGCTTTCGTTTTCAAAGGGGAGTGTTCGGTTTTTCTCGCCAAGGAGGAAAACCGCGCGAATTTCCTCTCGCGCACCAACTTCATCCGTCCCGAGGATGTGCCTCTCTATGAAGAGCTGTGCGACGGCATGAAGCTTGCGACCCGGACCAACTTCAACCCGCTGGCCGTGGCGAGCGCCTACCTCGACGGCCGGTGGCAGGGCAGCTTGCCCGACCTGACGGAGCCCGCCCATTCGGAGCTGTTCCGGCCGCAGATCATTTCCGGCGCGAAATTCCCGGCGGATTACGGGAAGGTCCGGTTCGACTGCGACAAGAGGTGCGAAAGCTGCAGTTATTGCCGCGAAGTGCAGAAAAATGCGACGGTCACTCCCACACGGGAGGCCGCTTTTCTCGAATAAGGTCAACAGACAGGAGATATGAAGCAATGCTTACCAGTGAAATGATCAAGGAAAGGGCCCTGGCCGCCGGAGCCGACAACTGCGGCATCGGCAGCATGGACCGTTTCGAGGGTGCGCCCCCCGAGATGGACCCCCGGTACATCTTCCCCGAAGCCAAGTCCATCGTGGGCATGGTGTTCCGCATTCCACGGGGCGTCCAGCGGGGCATCGAGGAGGGGACCCAGTTCTATCAGTATCCCTCCATGGCTTACGGCGGGATCAACGAGATCTTCGCGCCTGCCGTGCTCTATCAGGTGGGGCAGCTCATCGAAGACCACGGCTACGAGGCCTGCATCTACCGGAACACGGGTGCCCGCGGGGTCGTGTCGGATATGGACGGCTCCCCCGGCAACACCCTCTCGCCCGAGGAGCAGATCGAGGTGGTCAATCAGGCCAAGCGCAAGACCGCCCACCACCGTTCCGTGCAGTTCACCCGTCCGGCCCGGCCGGGGCAGATCCCGCCGGATCTCCAGTTCCACTTCCGTCTGGCCGCCGTGGCCTGCGGGCTGGGCGAGATCGGCTGGAGCAAGATGTTCCTGACCAAGGAGTTCGGCCCCCTGCAGCGGGTGGCCTTCATCTTCACCGACGCGGAACTCGAACCCGATCCCCTCTACAGCGGCAAGCCCCTCTGCCGCCGCTGCATGGCCTGCGTCCGGGAGTGCCCCGGCGGGTGCCTCAGCAGGACCGAGAGCATCAAAGTTTCCATCGGCGGCAAGATCTGCGAATGGGGCAAGCTGGACGAGTGGCGCTGCTACGCCTTCTACACCCACGGCGGGCGCAAGTTCAACCCCTTCGTCCCCAAGGAGGTCTGGGACAAGAACGAGAACGGCGACCTCGATCTGCTGGAGGGCAAGAGCCAGGCCAGCGAAAAGGAGATCATGAAGGTCTACCGGGCGCTGGAAAAGTATTTTCCTTCCTGGGTCGGGTACAACATGGCCAAGTGCGGAGGCTGCATCCGGGCCTGCGTGAGCATGCTCGAGAAGAAGGGCGGCTGCATGGAAGGCCGCTTCAAGGAGCCCTTGCGCACCGGCAAGGCCTGGGTCATGGACCGCTGAAGGAGAAAGAGCAAGAATGATAAACGCTGAAATCATCAAACAGAAGGCCCTCGAATACGGCGCGGCGGCCGTGGGCATCGGCGACATCGCCGGTTTCGCCGGGGTCTCCCCCCAGCGGGATCCGAAAATGATCCTGCCCCACGCCAAATGCATCATCGGCTTCCTCTTCCGGGTGCCCCGCGCCCTCTTCCGGACCATGAACGAGCATACCCAGTTCATGCAGTACACTCAGGTGGGCGTCAAATACATCGACGAGGACCTGAGCGAGATCTTTCTGCTGAAGATGGGCGCCCTCATCGAAAACGAGGGCTACGACGCCTGTCTCCAGCGCAACATTTCCAACTTGCGCATCAAGGGGGACCACTCCACCAATCCCGAGCTGGTGGACACCTACGAACTGGTCAACGCGGAGCCCGTGGCTCCCGGCAAGCCCGCCCCCGACGTGATCATCGACTTCAACCTGGCCGCGGCGGTCTGCGGTCTGGGCCGGGCGGGGGATTCGGGGCACCTGATCGCCCCGAAGCTGGGGCCCTTCCTCCGGATGGCCTTCATCGTCACCGACGCGCCGTTGGTCTGCGATCCGCCTTTCGGCGCGCCCCTCTGCGACCACTGCGGAGCGTGCGCGGCAGCCTGTCCCGGCAAGGCCATCGGGGAAGAGGGAACCGACACCTGGCAGTGCGCCGTCTACTACCGGGGGGCCCACAAGTCCAACCCCTTCATGACGGAACAGTTTTTGGCCGGAGACCCGGAACGGGAACAGGTCATCGAAGGAGAAAAACACTTCGACCGCGAAAGCGCCCGGGCGATCTACAAGAAAATCGACTTCCTGCCCAGCCGTTCCACCGGATACATCCCCTGCATCTGCGGCCGGGCCTGCGACGCGGCCTGCTACCGCCATCTGAAAGAGAAAGGTGTGTTGTGATGAAAGCCCTGAAGGAAAAACTCATCGCCGAACTGAAGAAGTGCGGCACGGACCTGGTCCGCTGCGGCCGGGCCGAGGATATGCGGGACGGGGGCGTGAAAAAACTTTTCCCCGAAGCCAGAACCGTCATCTGCGTGTTGTTCCGCCAGCTCCGGGGCACCCGCCGGGGCATCGAAGAGGGCTCGGTCTATTACCAGTACACCACTTCGGTGGAAACCGTCGAAGAGGTCATGCTCCCCGGCGCGCTGCTGCGGGGCTGCTGGGTGCTGGAGGAAGCGGGTTTCGAGGCGCTGCCCCAGCGGCGCTACCAGCTGGTGATGCAGGAAAAGGAGGGGACCAACTTCGAGGTCGCCTACGACGAGATCTACCGGGGCCTCGAGTCGGAAACGGTGCTGGATTTCGAGAAGTGCGCCGTGGATTGCGGTGCGGGTGAGATCGGCCTTTCGGGCTCGCTCCTGACCGATGATTTCGGCCCCTCCCAGCGCTGGGGATTCATCATCACCGACGCGGAACTCCCCCCGGACGAGGTGGTCACGCCCCACCTCTGCGACCGGTGCGGGGAATGCATCAAAGCCTGTCCGGGCCACGCCCTTTCCGCCGAAGGCAAGCGGAACGACTGGCAGTGCGCCGCCTATTACAAGGGCGCCAACCGGAGCAAGAACCCTTTCATGCCGCCCAACGCCTTCGAGGACGACCCCGAGAGGTTGAAGATCATTTCGGGCGAAGCGGACCTTTCTCCTGAAAAGGCGAAGGAGATCCTCGAACTCATCCGCTTCTATCCGCCGGTGAAACACGCCATGGTGGCCAGCATGTGCGGCCGGGCCTGCGACACGGCCTGCTACGTCCATCTGGAGGAAAAGGGTGTGCTCAAGCGGAAGTTCCGCACGCCTTTCCGGAAGCGTCCGGTGTGGGAACTCCCCATCGAGGAGTGATTTTCCTCCGGAAGAGAGACAAAAAAGCGGCGGCAGACCTTCGAGCTTGCCGCCGCCTTTTTTTTCAGGCGAAAACGGGGAAGGGGTTGTTTTCGGCCTTGACGGCGACGCACTCCAGTTCCACCAGCCATGTGGGACGGCAGACGGGGGCTTTGAGGACCACCAGCGGGATTTCGGGGCTCAGCCCGCCTTTCGCGAGCTCCTCGAGGACGATGGCCGAATCGGCGATGTCCCGCAGATAGAGGGTGCCCCACTTGATGTCGCCGATCTTTCCGCCCCGTTCGGCCAGCAGCGCCCCCACGTTTTCCATGACCCGCGCGGTCTGACGCCGCACGTCGCCCGTGAAGAGGACCCGGCCCTCCCTGTCGATGCTGGCGGTCCCGGAGATGATGAAGTGGGCCCGGTCGCCCCAGAGGAGCTTCGTGCCCCGCTCGAACCGGACGCCGTAAAGGGCGGTCGGGCTCAGATGGTCAAGTGCGTAGAGGAATTGGAACTGTTCGTGCTTCAGGTTGCTGAAGCTCAAGGTGTCCATCCGGACCAGCCGGTGGGGTTCCGGGCACTGGCCCTCGATCCCGGTGCTGGCGATGAAGTGGGTTTCCGAGGTGAGACCTTTCCGGTCGAAGCAGTCGTTCCGGGCCTTGACCAGTCCGGCGTAGTTGTTGTCCACATCCCGGCAGTAGAGCCAGGTGCGGACCGTGTTGAGTTCCATGTCGAGGCCGTGGGAAGCGAGGAACGAATCCAGTTCGGCGAACTCCGCCTCGGTCTGGGCGTAACTCCCCTCCTTCACGGTGTCGGTCCGGAACCAGAACGGGGTGTAGTTCTTCATCGTGCGCCAGAAGCGGATGCACCAGCACTCCGCGGCGATCCGGGAGTTCAGGGGCGCCTGTCCCACCACCGAAACGAAAGCCGGGGAGCCTTTCAGTCGGTCTTTCAGGCAAGGAGCCTGATTGGTCGGGTCGCTCAAGTGAAAGCGCAGGAGAAAAATGTCCTCACGGGTGCAGTGCCATGCCGCAAGCGCCCGGTCCAGTTCCGGCAGAAGCTGATCCAGGTCGGCGCCGAAACTCGACGTGCAGGGGGCGCTTCCCGCAAAAAAATGCTCTTCGAGGCCGTTGGCCGGAGAGACGAACTGAGCGTGACGGATCATGCTTTACCTCACTGTCAGACGGAACGGGGGGAGAAAGAAAGTGCTGCTGCCGGTGCGGACAGTTCCGTTCCGTTCCCGGTATTTGTACTGGTAGTTCACCTTGACGGCGGTGTTTATCGCGCAGACGGGGGCGTCCTTGGCGGCGGTGAAGACCAGTCTGAAGGTGTTGCCCTTCCGGACGGGCTTCAGAGTGACCCCTTTGACGTCGAGCGAGAAGGTGATTTTGGGCTCCTTGTGGGCCTTGGCGGGCAGATGATTCACGGAGTACTCCGCCGAGCCGCCCCGTTTCAGCGTGATCCGGTGGGTGAACTTCGGATCGGCGGTGAAAAGGTCCGCATTGCCGTGGAGCCAGCAGCGCAGAAACATCAGCCTTCGCGCCGGAATGTAGTGGGTGTAGGCAAAGGCCTGCATGGCGGAATCCGCTCCGTACACCCGGTGCCGGATGGAGCCGCTGTAAGCGTACAGCTCAGGGAGGACAGGCATGTTTTTCGAGGGATGCACCCACGTGGTGGAAAGGGCGATGATGCTTTCGGACGCCCCCGGCGGGATGGAGTTGATCCCGGTGATCTTGAAGTTGTCGGCATCCTTGAGCTCGAAGAAGATCTCGCCCTTGAATCCGTCCATGCGCTCGACCACTACCGTGATCTGATCCGCGCCCCGATCCATGGAAACCAGGACCGCCGAAGGCGCCGCGCAGACCCGGAAGTCGGGCCGGGGCCGGTCAAGACGCAGGAAGAAACCGTAATCCTTTCCTCCGGCTCCCGCCGTATCCGCAAGCGATACTTGATAAATGCCCGAAGCGGGAGCTTTGAAACAGATGTAGGAATCCACATGCTGCATGTTGAGTCCGAAATTGGGCCGGGGAAAGTCGTCGTTGCAGGCGATCACTTTGCCGTCGGGCCCCAAAATCTTGAGCAGGGAGTCGAGAGGGGAGCCCTGCCGCCGGGCGAAGACTTCGGCCACGACCGACTGGCCCTTCTCGGCGCGGAAACAAAATGTCTTGACCTCGCCGGGCTTGCTCACGGTCCCGGAGATCAAAAGGGGCAGCTTCAAAACCCTGGCGGCCGCGGCCGCGTGTTCGCAGTACTCGGGCAGATCCGGGCAGGGCCGGGCGAGAGGCGGCCGCCGCCAGCTGCCCCGGAACGCGTCGATGCGGTAGACGAAGTCCTCCCGTCCCCGGTAGAGGGCGTCGCGGATCTCCAGCGTGTAGAGGCCGTCGGCCGGGGCCGTGAAGTCGAGGATGGGGTCCGGGTCGAAATAGTTGTCGTCGGCGAAGGCGAGGCTTTTTCCCTCTTCGTCCTTGATTTCGAGAACGGGCTGGAAGTTCCCCGGAACGCCGTCGCCGATGTAGGGATTGAGGATCCGCCCCTTGAGGGCGAAACAGACCTTTTCACCCTTGCCCAGTTTGAACTTGAACAGATCGGTTTCTCCGGGTTCGATCTGGCCGTTGACCGCCGACGGAATGGTGAAGAGCACCGGTTTCCGCTTCAGGGGCGGCAGCTGGTACTCCTGCTCCCGGAATTCGGGAACCTTCCCCACGTAGAAGCGCAGGGGGTTGGTGGCGCGCAGCCCCCCGGCTCCCCGGGTGAGCAGCCGGAACTCCCGGACGCCCGGTTCGGCATCGGGAGCGATCCTGAGCGTCGCCACCAGCTTCTGGGCGATGGCCGGGCTGGCCTGAAGGGAATTGGGCCGTTCGAAGACCCCCCTGCAGGCCAGGGAGAACATGAGGGGATCCAGCTGGTCCAGCTGTTCCAGAGCGCCGGGATAGCGCCAGACGCCGAAATTCCGGTTGTCCCGGAGGGGCTGGCGGTTGCCGCCGTTGGCCACTTCGCGCAGGTAGTCCCGGACCCAGGCGTACTGTTCGCCGCACCCGGCGTAGAAGGTCCCGGGCGCGTATTGGAGCCGGAGCAGCGTCACCCCGCCGCCGGTGATGGAGAGCTGGTTGTAGCCCCACAGCCCCTGTCCGCCGATGATGATCTGCACCGTGGTGCCCGCCTGGGCTCCGGCAGGATACAGATAGCCCAGATTGACGGCCGAAAGCAAGGTCCCCGCCAGAACGCATGTCCCCGCCAGAAGCCGTTTCAAAAGTGTATTGCTCATAAGGTCTCTCCTTTTCGATGTCGTTCCATGGCTCTTCCCCTTCGCCTCACTTCACGGTCAGCCGGATGACGGGAAGGGAGAATGCCGCGGGCCGGGACTGCTTCACCGCGCCGCTGCGTTCCCGGTAATGATAGGTGTAAGTCGCCTTGACCGCCGCATTGACGGCGCAGAGAGGCGAATCCGCGGCGGCGGTGAAGATCAGCCGGTACGTCTTCCCTTTCGGGACGGCCTTCAGCGTGACGCCCTTGGGGGCATCGGAGAGAGTGAAAGTTGCTTCCGGCTTCAGGTGGGAGGGCGGCAGCTCGCATATCACCGTGCAGGCAGCGCTGCCCCCCCGCTTCAACGTGATCCGGTGACCGAAGGTCCGGGGGAAGCGGAAGTGACCGCCGAAGGCGTGGGCCCAGTTCCGGGCGATGACCAGATGTTTCGCCGGCACGTAGTGGGTGTAGGCGAAGGCCTGCATGGCGGAGTCCGCCCCCTGCACGGGATGTCTGATTTTTCCGCTCACGGCGAAGAGTTCAGGATAGACGGGTTCGTTTTCCCGCGCCTGGACACTGGTGCCGGAAAGAGTGATGACACTTTCCGCCGCTCCCGGCGGGATGGATCGGATCCCCGTCAGGGTGATGTCGGGGGCATTCTCGAGTTCGAAGAAAATCTCCTTGTCGAAGCCGTCCAGACGCTCCGTCACCACCGTGACCTGGTCGGCTCCCCGGTCCTGAGCCACGGGGAGGGCCGACGGCACCGCGTAGACCCGGAAGTCGGGCCGGGGCCGGTCCAGACGCAGGAAGAAGCCGTAGTCCTTCCCCCCTGCCCCTGCCGTGTCCGAGAGCAATACTTGAAAAATGCCCGAAGCGGGTGCTTCGAAGCGGATGTAGGAGTCCACATGCTGCATATTGAGTCCGAAATTGGGCCGGGGAAAGTCGTCGTTGCAACCGACCTGCTTGCCGTCGGGGCCCAAAATCTTGAGCAGGGAGTCGAGAGGGGAACCCTGCCGCCGGGCGAAGACTTCGGCCACGATCTGCTGCCCCTTTTCGGCCCGGAAACGGAATTTTTTCACTTCGCCCGGCTTGCTCACGGTCCCCGAGATCATGACGGGCGTTGCCAGAACCTCCTTTTCGGCGACGTGGTCACACGCTTCGGGCAGATCGAAGTCGGGCCGGGTCAGGGGCGGCCGTTTCCACGGGCCGAGGCCCGCGTCGATGCGGTAGACGAAATCCGCCCGGCCCCGGTAGAGAGCGTCGCGGATCTCCAGCGTATAAAGTCCGTCGGCCGGGGCCGTGAAGTCGAGCACCGGATCCGGGTCGAAATAGTTGTCGTCGGCGAAAGCGAGGCTTTTCCCCGTTTCGTCCCGGACCTCGAGGACGGGCTGGAAGTTCCCCGGAACGCCGTCGCCGATGTAGGGGTTGAGGATCCGGCCCTTGAGGGCGAAATGGACCGTTTCACCCTTGGCGAGTTCGAATTTGAACCGGTCAATTTCCCCCGGTTCGATCTGGCCGTTGACCGCCGACGGAATGGTGAAGAGCACCGGCTGCGCCTTGCGGGGCGGCAGCTGGTAGTACTGTTCCCGGAACTCGGGCACGTTCCCCACGTAGAAGCGCACCGGGTTGGTGAGCTGGATCGCAGGGCGGCCGGAGGGCGTCGCGAGGCGGAATTCCCGGCATCCCGGCGGGGCGTCGGGGGCGATCCGCAGCGTGAGGACCGCCCGCTGGGCGATGGCGGGACTGGCCTGCAGGGAACTGGTCCGGGGGCCGAAAAGGGCCCGGCAGGTCAGAGAGAGCATCAGGGGATCCAGCTGGTCCATCCTTTCCATGAATTCGTGGTAGCGCCAGACGCCGAAGTTCCGGTTGTCCCGGAGGGGCTGGCGATGGCCGCCGTTGTAGACCTGCTTCATGTAAGTCCGGGCCCAGACCGCCTGCTCCCCGCTGCCCGGATTGTAGTTGACGCCGGGGGCGTACTGGAATTTGACCAGCTCCACGCCGGGACCGGAGATCAGCAGCCGGGTGTGACGGCCCAGCCCCTGGCCGCCGATGATGACCCGGACCGTCGTCCCGGCCCTGGCGCCCGCGGGATACACATAGCCCAGATTGGCCCCTGACAGCAGCGTCGCCGCGAACCAGAGAGAAACCGTCAGCAGTTTGCGAGTCGGGAATTTCATGGGGGAAACGGCCCTCAGTGGTGACAGCTGAACTCGGTGGTGTTGACCAGAGCCCAGTAGAGTTCCTGCCAGAAGCGCCAGCGCTGATTGACCGGCAGTTTGTCGTGGTATTTGCGGGCGGCGTCACGCTCCTCTTTCCGGGGAGCGCGGCACAGGACCGAATAGTAGGCGATGGTCAGCTGGCGGTCCCAGCTGAGGTTGCCCCGGAAGGTCAGCCGCGGCAGCTGGGTGATCTGGCGGTAGAGAATCCCGGAGTTCATCAGGTGGAGCCGCTGGGCCCCCGTGGGGGTGCTGTTGCGTTCGGAAAGTATCCCGGAGTCGCGGGAAGGCCGGCCGAATTTGTCCAGCGTCCCCGTGGACATGCTGCCGTCGGCCAGGGCGACCGAGGGGGTCCCGCGGGGAATGTAGGTGAAAGGCTCGGGGATGACGCTGAAGAAGCGTTCGTAACTGCCTGTAAGCGTGCTCAGGGCGTCGCAGAGCAGCTCCGATTCCAGACGGCGCACCGGATAGACTGCGAAGTACTTCTCGTTTTCGGCGAAGGTGCCGGAAACGGGCCGCCAGCCGGACTGCCACGCACGGGAACGGAGGATGAGATGGCACAGTTTTTTGGTGGAGTAACCGTTTTCCCGGAAGAACTCCTCCAGAAAGGCCATGAGTTTTTCGTCCGCCGGATCGTTGGGCCGGGGCTCCGCGCCGAAGAGCTTCTGCCAGAAGCCCCTGGGGAGCGGCAGGTCGTCCGGCGGATTGGCGATGCCGGAACCGAACATCCAGTACCACGCCCGGTTCACGTAGGCACGGGCGAAGAAGGGATTGTCCTCATCGGTGAGCCAGTCGGAAAACACCTGACGGGGATCCCTGCGCGCGGTGTCGACGGTGAAGGTCTCGCCGTCGGGGGTGGCGCACTTCAGCACCGCGGGGGTCGGGTCGTTGAAGACGATCTCCTCCTTCCACTCCATGGTGGATTTGAAGCGGATGCGTGAAAAGAAGGCCGCGAAGCGCTCCTGAGCGTCGGCGGGGAGCGCCGCGGTGCGGAACCCCATGAGCGCCAGCGCGGTCCCGGCGGCGAGCCCCTTGGGCGTCCGGTCGGCGTTGGCCCGGAAGAAGTTGGCCGGAGGAACGCGGAAGTTGCTCCCCGAAGAGGTGAGCAGCTCCTGCGTGACCGCCTTCCACGAACGGTCCTCGAGCGTGAGCAGATAGAAGTAACGGTGGTAGCACTGGACCGCGTTTGGCCACAGATTGATGGGGAACTCCGACTTGATGCGGAACATGTCGGCGTAGCGCATGGCCATCAGCGTGGCGAAGTCGGTGGAGTCCAGCCACCTGGCAATGAGCTTCGCCCGCTTGTCGGGATCCTTGTCGGCCAGGAACGACTCCAGTTCGCGAAGCTTGGGGAGTTTGCCGCGCACCCGGAAGGAAAGCCGACGGAAGAACCCTGCGTCATCCACCGCGGGGGCCGGAGTCAGGCCGTGCCGACTCCAGCACTTTTCCATGATGGCGTCAAGTTTTTTTACCTGTTCCTCGAAGGGGGCGGGGGCGGCGGCGAGAAAAAAGGCCCCGGCCAGAAGCGAAATCACAACAACTGCGGTTTTCGACATGATCCTCAAACTCCATCGTTATAATCGTGGAAGGACGGTTCCGACAGGTAATATAGCGCACGAAGTGCGCAAAGTCAAACCCTTCCCGACGAAATTTTCCCTCAAGGGAAACTTTTTCACCCGAGGGCGGCGAAGAACTCGGCGGAACGCCGGATGTTGACGATGGGATCGTCGGGTTCCTCATATTCCAGGACGGCCCACTCCGTGCGGCCCTCCTTTTCGCACCAGTCGAGCAGGGCGGGCCAGTCGTGGTCGTCGCTGCCCGCGGGGGTGTGGAAGAGCTCCTTCGCCGACCAGGGTTTCCAGTGGATGGTCTGGTTCCGGCCGGGGAATTTCTTCAGCGTGGCCATGACATCGGCCCCGCCCGAAAAGGCGTTGCCCGTGTCGAGCTGGAGCACCACGTCGCGCCCGGTGTTTCCGGCCACGATCTCCCACGGGACCAGCCCTTCCACCGGCTTGAAGTCATGGGCGTGGCAGTGGTAGCCCGTCCGCAGTCCGAAGGGCCGGAGTTTTTCCGCCGCCGTGTTCAGTCTGTCGGCGAAGCGTTTCCAGTTGTCGGCGGTGTCGGTCTGAAACCAGGGCACGCAGAGAAACTTGCTCCCCACGGCCAGATTCAGCTCCACGGTGGGACCGAATTTTTCCCCTTCCAGATTGTCGATGGGGGTGTGCCAGCCGCAGCAGACCAGCCCCGTTTCCTCGAGCAGCGCCCGGTAGAAGGCGGGCTTGAAGAAACTGCCGTAGAACTCCACGCCGGTGAAGCCCGTTTCCTTGACGGTCTTCAAGGTGGCCAGAGGCTGGGTTGGGAAAGTCTGGCGCAGGGAGTAAGCCTGAAGGGCGAGAGGGATGTTTTTCATGAGATCAGCTCCTGTTCCGATGATTGGAGAAGTCAATTTTATTGCACTTGCAGTTCCCAGTCGAGGGGACCGCCCGTTCCGGTCAGTTCCAGCGTGTGGAGTTTTCCCTTGCCGTCCATGACGAAGAGCCGTCCCCGGTCGCCCGCGGGCCGGGTCAGTTTCCCCCTGAGTGCGCCGCCGGCGAAGCTCAGGCCGGAAAGTTCGGAAGCGCCGCAGGTGAAGTGGAAGGATGTTCCGATGACGCGGGGTTCCGGGCGGACCGGCGTCAGGGCGAACACCCTGGCGCTGACCCGGGGCATCCTGAAGGTGAAGGTTTTCTTCGCCCGGCCTTCGTACCGCTCTTCGAAGAAGTTCCACACGTCGTACTCCCGGTCGTCGGGAAGACGGAGTGTCATGGGCCGTTCTTCGTCGAAGTTGAAGAAGGAATAGACGTCGTTGACGGGCGTCTGCAGCCGGAATATCTCCGGCGTGGGTCCTGCGAAAAGGTCCACCGGCACGGCGGCGCGGCCCCAGGGGGGCAGGACCCGGCGCACCAGATCGAGGACTTCGGGCGAGGCTTCCTGGAATTTGTCCCCGAGGAAGATCTGGCCGCCCGAAATGCCCACGAAAAGCACCCGGATCCGGGCCTCTTCAAGGTCCGCGGGGGGCGCGATGTTGATGGAGTCCGCCGTCATGGAGACCAGCTTGTTCTGGACGAAATAGCGGCTCATGGTCGTGGTGAACTGCTCCCGGAAGAACTCCAGCTTCTCCTTGTCGTTCCGGATCCCCGTGTTCCCGATGTCGCAGGCGCTCATGGTGGTGGAGCACAAGCCGATGGAGTGCATGGTCAGGTCGGAGCAGGCGTAGAGATAATCGTCCGATTCCAGTTCGTCGAGGATCATCCGCAGGGATGTCCGGTAGGTCCCGGCGCCCTGCACCAGCCCCTTGTCCCAGGGTTTGTAGACTGCGTCCGTCCGCCCGGTCCGGTTCAGGAAGTCGATCTTGAAGTATTTTATCCCCAGGGACTTGAAGTAACGCAAGGTTTCGGCGGCGTATTTCCGGACCTCCGGATGGGTGGGATCGTAGACGCGGATGGGGCAGTGGGGTTCCCAAGCCCATTTGTGGGATTCCTCCATGGCTCCTGCGGAAACCGTGCCGTCTTCGACTTCGAGCAGACTGCACCAGATGCCGGGAACAAACCCCCTTGCCCGCATATCATCGGCGAATTTTTCCAGTCCTCCGGGGAACCTTTCGTTGGGCTTCTTCCAGCGCCCCGGGATATTCCGGTCGCTGTATCCCAGATCGATCTGCATATACTCGAAGCCGAAACCGGGATAGGTCCGGTTGATGAAATCCGCGATGCGGTTTATCTCTTCCGCACTGATGGTGAGGCGGTAGCCGTACCAGGAAAGCCAGCCCACGGCGGGCTTGTCGTGGCGGAGCTTCACGTTGCTCCGCTCCTTCGACATGTCGGCCCACGCCTCAAGCCCTCTTTGGGCGGAGTCGAAGCGGGCCACGGCGGTCTCCTCGGATTCGATCCGGGCCCCGGACTGAAGTTCGAAGCCGCTGAAATGGCACGACAGCGCCAGACGGCGCACCGCCCCCGTTTCCGGGTCGCAGAGAATGTAGATGCAGGTGTTGCACTGCCGCATGGGAGCCGTGAAGGCGTAGACCATGCCGTAAGTTTTATGCTGGACCGCCGCCATGCCGCCGAAGGAGTAGTTGGCCCCGCGGACCCCCCTGGGGAGTTCGTCCGGGGCGACGCCCATGATTTCTGCGGCCCAGAGCCGCTCCTCTTCCGGCTGGTAAACCGGGAGCCAGTATTCCCACGCATAGCGCGGAGTGAAAAAATGCTCCGTGACCTTGATGCACCCGGAAGGCCAGCCGCCGCCGGAATCGAGAAAGACCCGGTCGTCAGGAGAAAAATCCGGCAGATCATCGTCTTCGAGCAGATGACAGGAGCCCAGTTTCACGGGAGCGGCCCCCCGGTTGACCAGCGCCAGTTTACGCAGTTCGAAAGCGCCTGCGCGCTCATCGAGCCAGCGGGCTTCGAGGGAAGTTCCGGGGATCATGCCCCCCTGCCGCGGGATCTCGTGCCAGCGGCCTTCCACAAAAATGGTCGATCTTTTCATTTATCTTTTGTTTCCTTTCCTTTGTTTTCAGGTTCGATGAGGAAAAGTTTGCCCCGGAATCCCTCCTGCTGGTCGTAGCCGAAGGCGGCGGGGATCCCGTCCCGGACGAGCTCCGCTCCGGAACGGCTGACGCTCGCGCTCCGGGAGGGGGCAAGGACCTCCCTTGTGCGGTACATTTTCTCCGGGGCCAGAGCCTCCGGGTGGAAGACCCGGCAGCCGCCCCCGTCGCAGACGCAGTGGAAGACGTAGACGAAATGCACGTCGTCCGCAGGGCAGCTCAGCTGGAGCACCAGCCAGCCCCGTTTCTTTTCGAAGTTTTCGGGCGGCGTCAGCAGGTGCAGTTCCGAGCGGAGGATCTGCTCCCGATGGGCCTTGAAGAAGTCGGTGAATTCCCTTATGATGCGCCGGTTCTCCTGCGAAAAGGAGGCGAGGTCGCAGGAAAAGCCCAGCATCCCCGTGATGCAGCTCAAGAGCCCCGTGCGCAAGTCCTCGATCCGGGCCCGATGCCAGGTGGCCGCCTCGGGCTGCAGCACGGTGCCGGGATAGAAGGAGCTTTCTTCGCCGGGGTGGAGTTCACTCCCCACGTACCAGTGGAAAATGCGTCCGGGAGGGAAGCGGGTCCCCATCTGCTGGATCATCCGCAGATTTTCGAGGGGAGAAGCGTTGTCGCTGATGAAGTGGAAATCGAAGGAGGCCAGCATGGAGCCCGCCGCGCCGCGCAGACTGCCGCTGGAGCAGTTCTCGAAGGTCACGCGGGGGAGAAGTTTCTTCAGCCGGGCCATGACCCGGGCGAGGCCCTTCATGTAGAGATTCAGCCGGGCAGGCTCGTACCCCTGGGAGTGGTTCATGTCGTTTTTGATGTAGACCGCGTCGTAGCGGCGGATCGCTTCGGCCAGCGTTTCGACCAGCATATCCTCCACTTCCGGGAGCCAGATCTTCGGCGAAACGATATTCGGGTGGGCGGAAGGGAAGAACCAGTCGGGATGGGCCTTCACGACTTTCGATTCCGTGGAAAAAAACTCGAACTCCACCCAGAAGCCGAAGCCCAGTCCCGCCCGGCGCACCTCGCAGGCGAACTCCCGCATCTTGCCGAAAAAGGCCCGGTCGGTACATTCGTCCCAGTTGTCGAGCCGGGTGAAGGCGTGGTGGTCCTCGTACCAGCCGTAGTCCACCACGAAGACCTCGCAGCCGCACTCTTTTGCGGCGGCCAGCTGTTTCCGGAGCCGGGGCACATCGAGGCGGCTGTTCCGGTCGAGCCAGGTGTTGTAGACCACGGGGGCGTGGCCGCTCCTCGGAGGGAAGAGGCCGTCGAGCAACCTCCCCATGGCCGCCGCGCCGGAAAAGGCTTCTCGCCCCGGCAGCAGCTGGACCACCACCGCGGGGGCGTCCCAGCATTCTCCCGGCGCGAGGGGCAGTTCCAGCCGGTCGTCGGAAAGTCCCGCTTCAACGGTCATGTTGGGGAGCATCCCGTTCTTGGAAACGGCGGAAAAGCGGATGATCCAGTCCCCCTCGGGAAAGACCATGAAGCCCAGCGCGTGAGCGGCGTAAAGATCCCGCAGCACGGCGAAGGGAACGGAACTTTCGCACCAGCGGCCTTCACGGGAAAAGAGTTCCAGTTTGCCCGCCCGGAGGGGCGTCCACGCCCCCTGATCCTCGCGGCACCAGAAACTCTGGCTGCTGTGGATCTCATATTCGCCTCGGGCAAGGGGGAAGCGGGCCAGATAGCGGCGGAGCGTGAGCGGCTTCCTGCCGAGATTGGTCACGGAATCCTGTCGGCGGAGCGTTTCCGTTCCGGGGTCGTAACAAAGAGTCGAGACGATCCGCAAACTCTTTTTATCGTCCTCGAAGGTGAAGCGCCGGGTGTTGCCCCGCCCGGAAATTTTCGGATCGCCGAAGCGGCCGACGCCCGCACAGTGGAGCGCGAAGGGGAGCTGATCTTCCTGATCGCCCCCGAAGTAGTCCCCCAGCCGGGCGAAAGTCCCGGAGGGCCCGAAGCCGATCCTGTCATCGGCGAAAAGGCGCTTCATCGCTCCCGAGCCTTCCCGTCACTTGCCGACTTCGGTCATCTCGACGTGGTCCAGCCACACCATGCCCTTGGCATACCGGCTCAGGTTGAACCCGATATAGGGCACGGCGACCTTGCCCACGTTTTCCGGGGTGGTGAACTCGAATTCGAACCGGGTCCACTTCATGTCCCCCGTCAGGGGCTGCTTGAAGGGATAGAAGACGAAGTTCTTGCCTCCGTTGCCGAAGCGCACGTCGATGGTGACACCCGCCCGCGGGTGGTCCTTATCCCCGGCGACGCCCTTCATCTTCATGAAGAAGGAGAGCTTGTAGCGCGTGTTGGATTTGAAGATCTCCCTGGGGATGTACTGGCGGAGCGTGTCGCCGCCGTCGGGGTGGATGCACACCGACTGGCCGCAGGTGCGGAAGATCTTCCGGTCGACGATCATGGTCTTCCCCACCCACCAGAAGCGGTTGCCGGCCTGCAGGAAACGTTTGTTGGCGACGTGGGGCATGTCGAAGTCGCCGCCCGCGATGATCGAGGCGGAGGCAGGTCTTTCTCCGATGACGGCGGTGCCGCAGTTTTCGGCGGTCTGCTTGCGGAACTTGCTCCAGGTGTAATAGGGCTCGACGACCTTGATCGCGGGATCGAGTTTCCGGCCGCGGGTGAAGTTCACCCTGAAGGTGTTCCCCTTGAGTTCGGGCATGGACTTCCGGGGGATCTTCACCTCGGCGACCCACATCCTGCCGGGCACGATCCCCGGTTTGAATACGAGACCGCTGTTCCAGTTCCGGTTCAGATTGCCGGGCACGTTGCGGGAGTCGCACACGTTCCCGTCGCTGGTGAGCATGATCTGGTAGACGAACTCATCCTGCGCTTTCCCGGAAAAGAAGAGCTCCACCAGATTGTCCTGCCACATGTCGAGCTCGTCGAATTTGCGCTTGACCCGGATGAGCTTGCCGGTATGGGGTTCGTCGCATTCGATGCCCACGTAGAAAAAATCCTTGTCGGCCAGCATCCGGACCCGGGTGTGGACCTCGGCGGCCTCCTTGGTCCGGGGCAGCATCCAGACGGGGACGGCCTGTTTCCACTCGGGCTCGGAAAGCTTGCCGTCGATCGAGATCTTCCCCGACACGGGCTTGACGCAGATGGTCCACATTTTGGTGTCGTCGGCGTGTTTGGCGAAGCGCTTCGCCCCGTCGAGGATCCTTCCCCACATCTCCCTGCGCATGAACTTCACCCGCTTCAGGGAGGCGGGGTCTCCGGAAACATCCTTTTCCGCCGCGTCGAAGAGCCGCTCGATCCGGGCGATCTCGGCGGGGCCGTAGATCTTGCTCCAGATGTCGAACTGCGAGGGGATCACCGCCTGCGGCCCGATGGGCGTCTCGCGGATGTTGCTCATGATGTCCTTGAGCCAGTGCCGCTCCAAGGTGTCGTAGAACTCCTTCATCCGGGGGGCGGCCTTGCCGTACATCAGACGCAGGTGTTCGGCCATCAAGGCATCCACGTCAGTGTCGGCGTCCCACATGATCTTGCCGAAGACGTAGTAGTTCATGAAGTTGAAGAGCCAGAAGTCGGTCTCGGATTCGAGGAAGGCCCCGAAACTGTAGGGCGTGGTCTTCTTGAAAAAGCTCCCCACCGCCCGGGGCGTGAAGCCGGGGATGTCGGCGATCTGGTTGCCGCATTTTGTGGTATAGGTCCACAGATAGGTCTTGGCCTTGAGTTTCTCATTCCACCTTTTGAGCAGATCGATGAAGCCCGGCTGGCTGGGATTCAGCTCGTTCCACGGCCCCGTGAGGGCCAGCTGGACGATGACGTTGGAGGGGATGTCCACGTCGGGGATCTCCCGGTAGTTGGAGTAGGCCATCATGGTGCAGTAGCCGGGCACGCCCTCTTTCTGCAGTCTGCGGGCGATGTCGGTCTTGAACTTCCAGATGTGGTTGCTGGAAACCTGCGGCCCCGAGGTGTAGACCCTGGCCTTGGTGCAGAGGGGACACTTGCAGGAGTAGTTGGAGTCGTTGGGCATGATGTTGAAGAAGGGCAGGGAGTGGCGCGAACGGTTCCAGTAGTATTTGCCGTTGGGCATCAGGATGCCCCGCTCTTTGGCGCTGACGCCGGTGAGAAAGGCTTTGGCGTCCTGAAAGATCACCTCTTTCAGCCCTTCGCTGCTGAAGCAGAGCTGGCCGTCCTCGTCGCTGCCCCGGGTGACCACGCTTCCGTCGTGGCGCTTGCCGTTGTCCTTGAGGGCGAAGAATTCGGGATGGGTCTTGGCGAAGCGCTGGACCAGTCCCAGATAGGCCAGTCCGTGGCAGTTGGGCATATGGAGCGTGCTCTCGCGCAGCTGGAACTTGCTGAGACGCTGGACTTGACCGGCGATCCTGTCGTCGTAGAAGTTGAGTTTGCCGTTGCCCAGGGATTTCATCCCCACGCAGTAGGTCTGGCGGTACTGGTTGTCGGGCCGGTCGCAGATATCGATGCCGGGAAGGACCCAGTCGGGCTTCCGGGGCACGATGGTGCCGACCTCGCCGGGGAAGTAGAAGCGCACACCGCCGAAGCGTTCCAGAAAGTCATAGACGCCGTAGAGAGTCCCCCGTTCGAAGAACCCGGCGTTGACGGCGGGATTGCCCCGGGGGGCGTCGATCCCGGCGATGAGGATATTTTGCCCCACGGTCCTGATGAAGAAACCGTCCCGGTCGATCTTGGTCAGATCCACGCCGGCCAGTTTGGCCGCAGGCTCCCCGAGGATGAAGGCGGGCACCTTGCCGGAAGGTTTGCGCACCACGGGGACTTTTCCGCCGACGATGATCCGTTCCAGATAGGCCGCCAGCTCCTTTCCGGCGAAGGCGGTGTTCCGGTTGGCGGGGACCACCACCTCGCAGAAGGGCTTTCCTATTACGGCAATGGGGATCTTGACCTCGGCGTCGGTTTTGATGATCCGGGGGCTGACGGCCCGCGGGTTGAAACGCTCCGCCTCGGGCGCCGCGGCGGAAGCGGCGGCGATGAAGCCGATGGTTGAGAGAAGAAGGAAGGAAGAAACGATTTTCATTGCCGGGGCTCCTTTTTCGGTTTGTCAGTCGTTGAACATGTTGTTCTTGCCTGCCAGTTTATTCATGTTCGCGTTGCCGACATGAAAGTCCAGATATATGATATTGGCGCTGTCGTTGTGCCTGAACTCGGGAGCGCCGCCGGTGGGATCGGCCGTGGTCTTGAAGGGCCAGGCGTTGACGCTCAAAGTGACCTGGGCGAGATTTTCCCTCGTGGCGTCGATCAGATAGATGATGCCCCCCATCCTCCTGAGACCCGCCGGGCGCATCAGATGGGTCAATTTGGGATTGGTCGCGCCCCCGGACGCCGCCGCATCCCGCCGGGCCCAGTAATTCTGGCCGTAGGTCAGATAGAGGGCGGAATGATTGGAGGCGCCGGCCGAGGCCAGACGCTTGTGGTCGCTCTGACAGTAGACCGAGGCGGGGACCTTGCCATAAGGATCGACTTCGCACGTCCCGTTCGAAGCCTGGCGCGAGGGCAGCCCCATATAGGGCAGAATGTCGGCGAAGAACCGGCCGCTCCACCACCCCATGGTGGCGGGCAGCCACGAGTTGAAGTCCGCCTGATAGAAGCCCACCATGGCCCCGAGGGTCTTGAGGTTGTTGGCGCAATGGGAGGTCTTCGCCCGTTCACGGGCCTGCTGCAGGGCGGGCAGCAGCATGGCGGCCAGTATGGCGATGATGGCGATGACCACCAGCAGTTCGATCAGCGTGAAAGCAGGGCCCTGTTTCAGGGCGGGAGAGACACTTCTTTTCATGCTCGCAATTCTCCGTTTTGCAAGGGGGAAACCGCCCTTTTCCGGTTCGTCAGTAGGTGAACGTGTCCTTCCTGTTGGCCAGCTTGTTCAGGTTCGCATTGCCGACGTGGAAGTCCAGATACAGGATATTGACGGCGCCGTTATGCCTGAACTCGGCAGCGCCGCCGGAAGGATTGGCATCCGGCTTGAAGGGCCAGACGTTGACGCTGAACGTGACCTGGGCGAGATTGTCCCTTGTGGCGTCGATCAGATAGATGAGGCTCCCCATCCTTTTCACGTCCACGGGGCGCATCATGTTGGCAAGTCTCCCGGCTCCCTGCCCCGCGTCCCGCCGGGCGTAGTAGTTCTGGCCGTAGGTGACATAGAGGCTGGTGAGGTTGTAGCCCCCCTTGGCCGCTGAGGCCAGACGCTTGTTGTCGCTGTGACAGTAGACCGAGGCGGGAGCCCGGACATAGGGATTGACTTCGAGCGTCCCGTCCGCGCATTTGCGCGAGGGCAGCCCCAGATAGGGCAGAAGGTCGGTGAAGAACCGGCCCTGTCCGGTGCCCATGGTGGCGGGCAGCCACGAGTTGAAGTCCGCCTGATAGAAGCCCACCGTGGTACCGAGGGTCTTGAGGTTGTTGGCGCAGTGGGAAGTCTTCGCCCGTTCACGGGCCTGCTGCAAGGCGGGCAAAAGCATGGCGGCCAGGATGGCGATGATGGCGATGACCACCAGCAGTTCGATCAGCGTGAAAGAGGGAACCCGTTTCCGGGCGGGAGAGACACTTCGTTTCATACTCGCAATTCTCCGTTTTGCAAGGGAACGCCGCCCCTTCCGCCGCGGAAAGAGCTTCCTTTTCCCTGTTTTATCGATATTGTGCGTAATTTAGCACAATTCGGGCGATAAGTCAAGGTCCGCCGGAAAAAAAGGTCGAAAAAAGGGCGCGGTTTTGAAAGTTTTCCTTATCCATGGTTTTTTCGTCCTGCCGGCCGACGCCGGGTTTTGAGCCCGGAATGAAGGGGAGATATTTTTATTATTCTCTTAAAATCAACGTGTTATGCATAAAAAACAATTGATTTTTCGCGCCGTCGGCGTAGATTGTTTCTGTGAGGAGCGATGTTCGGAACCATTTTCCGGAAAACACATAAGGAGACAAAAATGAACAGTTCGAAAAGTTACCTTTCGGTCGGCACTCTCACCTTGATGATCGTGGCGTCGGTCATCAGTCTGCGGGGGCTGCCCATGATGGCCAAGGAAGGCACGGCCATGATCTTCTACATCCTTTTCGCCGCCGTGCTCTTTCTGCTGCCCGCCTCGCTGGTCTCGGCGGAACTGGGCAGCGCCTTCAGCGACCGGGGCGGCGGGGTCTACACCTGGGTCAAGGCGGCCTTCGGTTCGGGCTGGGGCTTCACGGCCATCTGGCTCCAGTGGATCCAGAACGTGATCTGGTATCCCACCGTGCTGGGCTTCGCGGCGGGCTCCCTCGCCTACCTGCCAGGCCGCCCCGAACTGGCCGCCAGCGGCACCTACTGCGGGCTCGTCGTCATCATCACCTTCTGGATCGCCACGCTCTGCGCCCTGAGAGGCACCGCCGCCGTGGGGTCGGTGACCAAGTACGGTGTGCTGCTGGGGACCATCATCCCCGGAGCCTTCATCATCCTGCTGGGACTCGTCTGGCTCTGCCGGGGACTGCCGCTTGCCTTTCTGCTTCCCCCCGCGGGCGAAGCGGCGGCGGCCCACTGGCATCCCGTATTCTTCCCCCACATCACCGGGCTGGGCAACGTGGCCTTTCTGGCCGGGATCATCCTGCTCTTCGCCGGGGTGGAGGTGCAGGCAGTCCACGTGACCGAAATGAGGAATCCCGAACGGAACTTCCCGCGGGCCATGCTGGCGGCTTCCATCATCATCGTCCTGCTCTTTCTGCTGGGGTCCCTCGCCGTGGCGGCGGTGATCCCCGCCAACGAGATCAGCCTCACCGCCGGACTCATGGAGGCGTTCCGGCAGATCCTCGGCAAATTCAACTTGAGCTTCCTCGTGCCGGTCATGGGGGCTCTCACCGCCTTCGGCGCCATCGGCGGCGTCATGTCGTGGATCACCGGCCCCAGCCGGGGACTCCTCAGCACCGCCTCCGAAGGGGAGCTGCCCCCCTGGCTCAGCTCGGTCAACCGGGCCGGAGCCCCCCGGGCGATCCTCCTCATCCAGGCGGTCATCGTCACCGCGCTGGGGAGCTGCTACTTCATCATGAAGAACGTGAGCGCGGCCTTCTTCGTCCTTTCGGCCATGACCGTGACGCTCTACCTCATCATGTACATGCTCATGTATCTGGCGGCGCTGAAACTGCGCTACTCCGCTCCCGATCTGCCCCGGACCTACAGGATCCCCGGTTCGCGGCTCGGCATCTGGCTGGTGACGATCGTCGGGCTGGCCGGAGTGGGCTTCGCCTTCATCGTGGGCTTCTTCCCGCCCGCCAATCTGACGGTGGGGGATCCGGCGCTCTACGTTTCGCTGGTGACGGGGGGCACGATCCTCTTCACCGGACTTCCCTGGATCATCCACGCCTGCAAAAAGGATGCATGGCACAAAGCCGATAGAAACACAAAATAAGGAGGAGTATCTATGGCACTGCACAAAATTCCCGGCTGTTCCGGGGGACTGGTGGACGACACCTACGCTTCGGCGGCGCTGCGGAGCGACGCGCCGCGGTTCAAACTCCCCGTCGCGGGGGCTCCCGCGCGGGACGCCTTCGAGCTGGTCGCCGACGAACTCATGCTGGACGGCAACGCCCGGATGAATCTGGCCACCTTCTGCACCACCTGGGAGGAAAAAGAGGTCCGGCGTCTCATGGACATCTGCATTTCCAAGAACATGATCGACAAGGACGAATATCCCCAGACGGCGGAGATCGAGATGCGCTGCGTCCACATGCTGGCCGACCTGTGGCATGCGCCCGAAAGCAGCACCACCATGGGGTGTTCCACCACCGGCTCCAGCGAAGCGGCCATGCTGAGCGGGCTGGCCATGAAGCGGCGCTGGTGCCGGAAACGGCAGCAGCAGGGCAAGAGCTGCGACCGTCCCAACCTCATCACGGGGCCGGTGCAGATCTGCTGGCACAAGTTCTGCCGCTACTGGGACGTGGAACTCCGGGAGATCCCCTTCGAGCCCGGACGGTACACCTCGACGCCGGAAGAGGTGATCAAGCGCTGCGACGAGAACACCATCGGCGTGGTGTCCACCTTGGGGACCACCTTCACGCTCCAGTTCGAACCCGTGAGGCAGATCGCCGCCGCGCTGGACAAGCTGGAGTCGGAACGGGGCCTCGACATCCCGCTCCACGTGGACGGGGCTTCGGGCGGATTCCTCGCCCCCTTCCTCGAACCGGAGCTGGAGTGGGACTTCAGACTGCCGCGGGTCCACTCCATCAACTCCTCCGGGCATAAGTTCGGCCTGGCGCCCCTGGGCGTGGGCTGGGTGGTCTGGCGGTGCGCCGAGGATCTGCCCGAAGACCTGATCTTCCACGTGAACTACCTCGGGGGCGACATGCCCACCTTCGCGTTGAATTTCTCCCGGCCCGGAGGACAGATCGTGGCCCAGTACTACAACTTCCTGCGCTACGGCTTCGAGGGCTACCGGAAGATCCAGCAGGCCTGCCGCGAAGGGGCCCGGCGTTTCGCCGACAAGCTCCGGGGCATGGGGATCTTCGACATCATCAGCGCGGGGGGACCGGGGGAAGTGCCCGGCGTCTGCTGGAAGCTCCGGCCCAACGTCAAGGTCAATTTCACCCTCTACGATCTGGCCGACCGGCTCCGCACCCGCGGGTGGCTGGTGCCCGCCTACTCCCTGCCGGAGAACTGCCAGGACGTCGTGATCCAGCAGATCCTCGTCCGCCACGGCGTCAGCATGGATCTGCTGGCGAAACTCGCCGGCGATCTGGAATGCGCCGTCAAATATTTCGCCGCTCACCCTGCCGGAAAGGTGACGGAAAAGGAAGGGACCGCCTTCCATCATTGATCCACACAAAAGAAAGGAAAAGTCAACATGTGGAAAACTACCCTCAAATTCGTGGCCGCGGCCCTGGTCTGCGGCGGGTGCTGCACCGGTTCCGACTGCGGAGCCGCCGAGATCGTCGCCGAAGAGGTGGTGGTCGTGGCTCCGGAAGCCCAGGGGACCATGAACTGCGCCGCCCCTGCGCCCAAGCATGACGCCAGGGCCCAGGCAACTCCCGTCACCAAGCCCAAATCCGCCGCCGCCCGCAAAACGGGCCAGCAGCTGGTGAACAGTCTGTGCAAGGGTGACGCCAAGGGGTTCTGCGGCAAGCTCTGCCCCGACATGAAAAAGAAGTTCACCGAAAAGGACTTCGCCCACTGCCGCAAGCAGCTCTACGACAAAATGGGCAAGCCGGTCAAGGGTGAATTCATCGCCGAACTGGCCCATCCCGTCTTCAACATCTCGGTGTGGAAAGTCACCTTCCTGAAGGAGATCCCCGGCAAGAAGCCCGAGGAGCGGCAGGCCCTCTTTCAGGTCGTGACCGGCGAACGCAACGGCAAGATGGAACTGCTGAGCTTCGGCTTCATCTGAAATGAAAAGTCGGCGGAACATGGCGGGGCACGGTAAGTCCCCATGGCTGCTGACGCTGATCCTGACGGCGGGGGCGCTCCTCGGAGCGCCCCCCGCCGGGACCGCGCCCGAATGCCGGACGCTGCGGTTCGTCCAGGATGACGCCCAGGACAAGATGGTCTCGAGGATCTTCACCCTGAAGTACCTTCAGGCCAATGACATCGCCCCCTTCGTCACGGGCATGGTCAAGCGTTACAACATGAACTCCACGGTCAGCTGCTTCAGCTACGTGTACGGCAGGGAACAGCAGCAGATCCTCACCGTGACCACACCGGCCAAAATGATGGCCTGCGTGGCGGAGTTTCTCGACCGGGCCGACCGGAAGATCACCGTCAAAGGCAAGGCGCCCTCCGAGATCCTCCGGGGCACGGGCATCGCCCGGGGCGTCTACCGGCCCCGGTTCCGTTCAGGGCAGGTCCTCGTGGATCTGATCGTCAACGGCCTCATCAATGCCGGGCCCTATTCCTCGCTCTACGGCTACGACGCCAACTCCAACCAGATCTACTGGAAGGACAACGCGTCGAACACCGCCTACGTCTACCAGTTCCTGAGCTACCTCGACCGCCCGCCGCCGCAGATCCGGATGCGCTTCAGCATCTGCGAGATCCGGGAAAGCGATCTCCGCGATGTGGGCGTGGACTATCTGGCGTGGAAAAACGGCCCCGGCCTCAATTTGCTGCAGGCGGCCTTCCGGGCGACGGACCTGAGTTCCGCCGGTTCGGCGGCGCTTCAGAGCTTCAGCGGCCCCCTGGGAGGATTCTTCTTCGCGCCTCAGTTCGACGCAAGTTTCATCCGGATCCTGGAGCAGTCCGGGACCGCCCGGAACCGCTCGACGGGGGAACTGACCGTTTCCAACAGCAATGCGCGGACCTACACGTTCACCTTCAATCCGGGGTATCAGAACATCGTCAAGAACGGCAACGACCGGACCTCGGTCACGGGCAGCGCTCTTTCCACGAAGGCAGAACAGCTGACGATCAAGGTCATCAACCCCGTGGTCTGCGTGGACAACGACCCCGGCCCGGAATTCGCCATCGCCCCTTATTTTCCGGGGGAAAACGCCGGGAGCGCCGGAGTCCTTTCCTTCGGCTACGAGATGACCAATTCCGGCGCGATGGAGCGGAACAACTTCGGCACGGAGCTCATCTGCACCACCACGCTCGCGGGCAACGTCTGTTTCCGGCTCAACGAGGAGCGGCTCCTGGGCAGCTGGGAAGAGGAGCGGCAGGTCGAGGAAACCATCGGGATCCCCTATTTGTCGGAGATCCCGTACCTGAAATATCTCTTTTCCACCACCACCGTCAACTACGAAAAGGCCTTCCTTTTCCTCACGGTGACGGCGGAACTGCCCGATACGGCGGCCCCCGCGCCCTTCCAGGGCCGGATCGTCAGGGTCAAATGACCCGGCGAAAGTCTTTTTTCTGCACGAGGTGAATCATGAGGAAAAACCTTTTTCCGTTCCTTTTCGTCGCGGGAGCAGCCCTCTTCGGCGCTCCGGAGCAGCCCAGCACCCCGCGGGATTCCAATTTTCTGCGCACGGGGGCCTACGACGCCACCCGGATCCAGGCCAAGTTCACGATCCCCGTCACGGAGGAAACGAAAGTGGTCCATCTGATCCGGGACAACAGCGACCCGCGGGTCATCACCAAAAGCTATCTGCTCCGGTACGCCGACCCCTACGAGATCCGGGACTGCCTGCGGCAGATGGTGCAGGCCAAGAAGGTGGGCAACACCGCTCTGCTCCAGAACTATCCGGGGAACACGACGCCCTCTCCCGCGCCGGGGAACACGGCCACCCTTTCCTCCGCCGCCCCCGCGAGCCCCGCCGCCGCCCAGCCGACCTTCACCCCGGCCCTGCAGCTGGGGAGCAACACGGCGGTGGAGTGCCTCAAATACGCCGACGGCTCCGGAGTGCTGCTCATCAGCGCCGAAGAGTACCGTTTTTCCGATCAGGAGGGCGGGATGGGCTTCGATTCGCTGGTGAAATTCCTCGACCGGCCCCAGATGGGGGAAATGACCGGAACTCAGACCTTCTTCTACTGGCCGAAATACGTTCCCGCCCGAAACCTCTGCCCCCTCGTTCTCAACGTGGGGCTGAACACCGGCGACGTGACGGAGCTCTGGCAGGGCGGCGACGTGGCGGTGTGCGATCCCGATCTGAACCTGCTGATCTTCGACGTGGCCAACTATTCCGTGGCCAACGTGGAAAAAATGCTCCGGAAGTTCGACGTGCCCATTCCCCAGGTGCGGCTCCGGCTGACCGTCTACGAGATCTTCGCCGAAAACGACGAAAAGATCGGCGTGGACTTTCAGGCGTGGAAGAACAACGGGGGCATGGACTTCTTTTCCGCCGGGGGCCGTTACCGGGACAACTGGTCGGCGCTCTACAACGGGAACGGGCTGCAATCTTCCGGGTCGGAACGGACCAGCTTCTTCAACTTCAACCCCAAGTGGAACTCCCGGTATCTGGACTTCCTCGCCGCCCGGGGCAAGGGAGCGGTGGTCTTTTCGGGCGAGGTGCTGATCCGGAACAACACCCCGGCTTCCCTCAGGCGGACCAGCGAACTCTTTTATTTCAACGCGCCTATGCCGGAGGAGGAAAAAATGATGTTGAAGCTCTTTTCCGAACTGGCGGGGCGGATCATCAAGGGGGGCGAGGACCTGCCCGTCTGGAAGGCGCCGCCCCAGCAGACCCTGAAGCAGAGCAGCTTCGGGTTTTCCATGGAGATCGCCAACGCCTCGGTGACGGAAGAGGAGACAAACTTCACCGTGAGTTTGACCAACACCAGCCTCATCGGGTTCGACTCCGACGGCTCTCCCCGCTTCGAGGAAAGTTCGATCAAGGATCTCAACATCAGTCTGCCCCACGGCCGGAACGCCTTCGTCATCGGCGGGTTGCGGAAATCGCTCCGGGTGCGGTCGGTCTCGGGGGTCCCGTTCCTGAAGGACATCCCCATATTGGGGAGACTCTTTTCCACCGAATCCACCTCGGTGAAACGCTCCTCGCTGGTGGTCGCGGGTGAGTGCGTCTCGGAATCTCCGGCGGAGCTGACGAAAGTCCGCCACCGTTCCAAGGGCGAACAGCACTGAGGACGGCTTGCGGAAAAAACAAGCGCGGCGCCGGGAGCTTGTCCGCTCCCGGCGCCGCGAATGCGGCGTCCATTCCGGAAAGGGGAAAACACCTTGCGCTCCTCCCCCTGCTCCGGAAAAGACCGCGGGACTTCAGAATCCCATCTTGTTGACGATCTGCCCCAGCCCCTTGTAGGAGGAGCCGGAGTTCTTCCCGGCGATCTCCGCCTGCAGGGCCTCGATGATCTCGGCGCTGGTGAGCTTTTCATCCTCCAGGTAGAAGAACTGCTGGCGCACGTTGCGGAAGTCGCTGGGAGTCATGTTCTCGATGCGGAAGAGGGCGTTCTTTTCCTCCTGCGTGAGCGCGGGCAGCTTCATGGGCTTGCCGAAATAGGTGTCGAAGAAAATTTCCTTGCCCTCGTTGGTCAGGTAGTCGAAGTGGAGCCTGAAGCTGAACCGCCGCATGGCGGCCTGATCCAGCTTCTGGACCAGATTGGTGCCCACGATGAAGATGCCCTGGAACCTTTCCATTTCCGAAAGAAGCGTGTTGACCTGGCTCACTTCCCAGCTTCTGATCGCGCCTTCGCGGGCGCCGAGGAGCGAATCCCCTTCGTCGATGAAGAGGATCTCGTCGTTGGCTTCGGCTTCGGAGAAGGCGGCGGCGATGCGCTGTTCCGTGGCCCCCACGAAGCTGTCGAGCAGGTCCGAAGCATTCTTGATGCAGAGCTTCTTCCTGAGCTGCTTGGCCAGATACTTGACGAACTCGGTCTTGCCGGAGCCGGGCACCCCGAAAAGGAGCAGATTCATGCGGGGCTGGTCCCGGTTGTCCCGGATGGAACCGGCGCTCTTGAGGAACTTCCTGCAGGCGCCGATGAGCCGGGGCAGCTTGATGCCGCTGCGGATGTTGAGCCCTTCGAGGGAGTAATCGCGGGCGGGCTCCAGCATCTCGTCGGGGGATTCCTGGATCCCCAGCAGCGTACAATGGGCCTTGAGGAAGGTCAGCGTGGCCTCCTCGAAATCCTGGGAGGGATCCTTGCGGCAGAGGGCGGCGGCGTTCTTCACGGCCACGGCGATGCCGCCGGCGTTGACCTGATAGCGAGTGCTGACCCGGCTGATGAAGAAGTCGTCGAGGCGGCCTTCGCAATCGTTGTAGCTCAGGGCGTTCCGCCAGACGTGCTCCCGCGCGGTGGCCGACAGGTCGTCGAAGTAGATGTTGTAGTCGAACCGGCGGCGGCTGCTGGGGTCGATGGCATCGAGCCGGCTGTTGCAGATCCAGAGGATCGTGTGCCGGCTCTGGTCGATGACGGCGTTGAGCTGACCTTTGGTCTCGCCGTCGCGGCCGCCCGTGACCTCCTTGCCGAAGAGGCGGTTGAAGAGTCCGCCGCCCAGGCTGCTGTTCTCGACCATCTTGTCGCACTCGTCCACCACGAGGATGCACTCCTCGGCATCGAGCTGTTTCTGGGCCACGGCCAACGCGGCGTAGCGGAAGGCGGGGCTGTAGCTCATGCGGCGGTTGTCGTCGTCGTTCTGGGCGATGAAGTAGAGTTTCCGCCCCATGTCTTTGGCGAGGCTGGCGGCGAAGCTGGTCTTGCCGGAGCCGGGGACGCCGTAAAGGAGCACGGAAACCCCGGTTTCGGGCGTCTTGGCGAGGATCATCTTCTTGACGATCTCGCCGTGTTTTTCGGCAAGCTTGCCGTGGAAGCTCCAGGGCAGGACCTCGCCGTCGTACTTCGTCCAGAAACGCTCCGCCAGCGGCTTGGAGCTGATGCCGGCCAGAAAGGAGAGGAAGGTCCGGTCCAGATCCAGGTCTTCGTCCACGAGGCCGTATTTGCGGATGTTGTGGTTGTCGTCCATCAGTTCCGCCGCCTCCACGTCGAGGATGCCCAAAGTCCGGGCCAGGGCGTTGATCCTCTCGGCGTTGCGGTACTGGGCCACGTCGAAGTCGCCCAGCTCCACGAAGCCCGTGGCGGAAAGGAAGATGGCGATGAGGGCCCGCATTTCCAGGTCCGAAAGGTCGAAGATCCGCCGCATTTCCTCGAAGCGCAGTTCCGTGGCGGAGCGCTTGCGGTCGGGAGCGGCCAGAGCGGCTTCGTACTCCTCGACCCGGCGGCGGTAGAGTTCGGCGAAAACGTGCCACATCTTCTTGCGCTTGAGCACGTTCTTGCTGAGGTACGAAACGATGTCGTCGGGATCGTCCTCGTCGATCTCGGGGGGCGTGCGGTGCTTGGGGCTGGCGCCCAGCGCCCGGCGCCTCTCGGGCGAGACCAGCTTGTCGTAGATTTCCGAAAGTTCGTTGACGGTGAGAAAGTTGGCGACCGCGCGGAACCAGTCGTTGTCCTTGCTGGTGCGGACTCCGATGGTGCTCAGCACGTTCCGGATGTTCCGGCAGGCGTGGTAACATTTGAAAAGATCCACCCCTTCGCCGAAAAGACGCTCGTGTTCGATCTTCTCGATCTGGGCGGCGTTGTTGAGAGCAGGCATAAGAAATTCCTCCTTGTCGATTGATTTTTCCGTGATCGGCGCCCAGGCTGCGGAAACCGCGGCGGGGCGCGCCGTATGTTCGCTCACTGATTATACGATGCCGGCGCATCGTTTTTTTCGGAAAAAAAGCTTCTTTTCGATTTTTTTCCGATTTTTTTCGAAATCGGCCGGTTCATTCGTCCTCGGGGGAGGCGGGAGCAGCGAAGACCTCTTCGTCGAGACGGCGGAAGAATCCGGCCATGAACCGGAGCCTCTCTTCCGCCAGTCTGCGGCCAGCGGGAGTCTGCATGACCTGGGGCAGGTGCCGGAGCTTGACCAGATACTCCCGGTAGGCGGTGTCCTCGGGGCCGTAGGGCTGCCCGCCGAGGGCCTCCTCTTCCGTGTTGTGGAGCCTCGCCCCGCAGGAACCGGCGAAGAGAAAGGCCCGGCCCAGCCCCGTCGCCCCCAGGGAATCCAGCTTGTCGGCGTCGAAGACGATCCGGCCTTCCGGGGTGGCGGGACGCGCCTCCGCCCGGTAGCGGTGGGTCCGGATGATCTCCGCGACCGCGGCGCGGAGATCCGAGGGCAGCCCGCGGGCTTCCATCAGCTTTGCGGCCAGTTCCGCGCCCCGCTGCGCGTGGCACACCTTGCCGCGGGAAGCGTACTCCTCGGGCCGGGCGCAGTCGTGGAGCAAGGCGGCGAAAAGCACCGTTTCCCGGTCGGCTTCCGGCTCTTCCGCCAGAAGTTTTTCGGCGTTCCGCATCACCCGGCAGGTGTGGTCCCAGTCGTGGCCGCCGCCGGGAGAGCCGGAAAGGCGGGCCCTGACCTCCTCCGCCAGCGCGGAAAAGATTTCCGGGAAACGCATGAAGTTCAGCTCCGCTTCACGTGGCCCGCCAGAGGCAGCAGCATGCCCCCCAGACTGTTCCCGAGCGTCATGACCGCGATGGCGGCAAAAGTGTTCCACGTCCAGGCGTCCCCGGCGGAAAAGTAGTACATGTTGGCCACGCAGTGCTCGAAGCCGCTCAGGATGAAGACCGCCACGCAGAGAAAGACCAGCGTCATCCGGACCACGCCGGGAAGCTCCTCCCTGCGCTTGAAGCCCTCGACCGCCGTATACATGAGGATGCCGCAGAAGAAGGAGAGGATAAGCCAGCTCGACCAAGAGTCCGCGGCCTTGGCGGCGCAGACCCTGGCGATGCGGGCGCCGAAGGCCGGGAAGCTCCGGCTGTGCCGCACTCCCTGCGCCACGAGGAAGGTCCCGAGCCAATTCCCGCACCAGATCACCGCCAGCTCCGCCAGATAGCGGGGGGTGTTGCGCCCCTGCACGGCCAGATAGCCGATGGCCCCGGTGTAGAGCTTGAAGCCGTAACTGACGATTGTCAGCAATCCGAAGCCGAAGAGCAGCGCCCCCGTCACCGGGTCGGGGACCGCCATGCAGACGGTGCCGGCGATGCCGATGAAGATACCAGCCAGTATCGCGTTGATGAAGATTTTTCCGTAACTCATGCGAATGACTCCGATTTCGGGCGGTTCCGATCAGACAAGTTCATAGATGCCTATTTCGCCGGGCTGGAGCACCCACGGCGTTTCCACCGTGCCGTCGGCGGCGATCCCGAAGGAACCCTCCTCGAACTCTCCCGTCGGGGCGAGGCGCAGGACCTTGGCCGGCTTCTTCGCCGCGGCGATGCGGACCGGCAGGGGGTCGTAGGAGCCGTTGGCGACGGCGCAGACCAGCGCCCCGCCGGGCAGGGTGCCGCAGAGGATCCGGGCGTCCTGCATTTCGGGCACGTAACAGGGGACACCGCCCAGCTTCTTCAGGTACGAGATGTAGAAGAGCTTCCGCCCCGGATTGGCCACGTGCATCTGGTGCCACTTCTGGAGGTTCATGGCCGTGACGACGACCTTGCCGCCGGAAGCGTTGGCGAAGAAGGTGCTGCCCGCCATGGTCTTTTCGGCGGGAGCGCCCCGGTACTGCGAGAAGAAGACTTCGCTGAGTTCCTCCGCGCCGGGGAGCGGGGTGAGGAAGGGGGTGCCGTCGGCGGCCAGGAATCCCACGGCAAGGCCGGACTCCGTCAGCACTTCCTTGCTGCCCCGGACGGGCGCGTTTTCCGCTTTCACGCCGGTGAGCTCCGCAAATCCCCGTCGGGTCAGCTTCACGGCGGCGGGACCGTCGATGAGCGCGGCGTCGGAAAGGATGAGGCGCAGTTCCTCATCGGTATAGCAGTCGATCTGATCCCCGCTGAGCAGATGGATCCCCTTCGCCCCCAGCCCCTCGTAACGGACCGGGAAGCCCGTGCGGCAGAAGCAGAAGGTGGGCCAGTCGCAGCCGGCGGAGAAACGCATCCCTGCGGCGGGGTAAGGTTCGTGGTCGAGGGGCGGCACGTCGACCAGACAGCCCGCGGGCGTCCAGCTGCGGGCAATCTCGAGAACTCTCCGGTAGAAATACTGGTTTTCGGCGAGGATCTTTTCATAGGGGCGGGAAATTTCCCGCAGGGCGTCGGCGCCCTGGTCCAGCCAGAGTTTGCCCCCGTCCAGTCCCCGGAGCAGTCCGGCGGTGATGTGGGCGTGCATGGTCCGGGCGCTCTTGCTGTAGCGGTTGTGGGGACAGGTGTCGGATTCGTCCAAAAGCTCGATGCCCTTGCCCTTCATGAGAGCGACCTGGACCCCCGTTCCGGCGTCCCGCCAGAGGGCGTCCCGGAGCGTCCCTTCCAGATAGGAGGCGTTGCTGATGCGCAGGAAGGGGGCCGTCTTCCCGGCCAGAGTGCGTGACTCCATTTCCGCATGATCGTAGCGGTTGCCCACGATGCAGCAGCCGCAGCGGATGGCGGGATCCACCGAGTCGATGGCCTGCCGGACGGTCTCGCACAACCGCTTCATGGCTTCGATCTGAGCGTTTTCGAAGGCGGCGGCCACGGGATCATGAGGCCCGGCTCCGGCCACGGCGGCGGCGAGAGTTTCGCGGGTGAAGCTCTTCCCCGTCATCTCCGAAATGAGCTTCACGTGCCGGTCGCAGTAGCAGGTCCCGTCGAACATCCGCATGTCGTCGTCGCCCAGGGTAAAATCAGGATGTTCCTCGCACAGCGTGGTGACGCAGGTGCGGATGTAGTCCAGAAAACGGCTGTCGAGGGGACAGCAGCGGTGGGTCACGGTCCCGTCCGCCTTGATGATGCGGTCGGCTTCGAGGGCGCACTGGGGCGTGAGGTTCCAGTAGCCGCCGTGGCCCAGGGTGGTCTGAAAGAGGATGCCGAGCCGGATCCCCTTCTCCCCGGCAAGGAGCGCTTTCAGCTTGCGGAACGAGGCCTTCTGGATCCTGACCTTGTCGTAGACGTCGTCCCCCTGGGGGTGCAGGGGATAGCTCATGGCGAAGTATTCGATCCCCGTTTCCTTATTGCGGTTGCGGATGAGGTCGGCCAGATACGCCTCTTTCCCCGCGAAGTTGGGGATGATGGAAATGAAAAAGGGCTTGGGCAGATTTGCGGCGGCGGAAGTCTTCATCGTGATTCACCTCGTTTTTTGTGGTTGGGTGTAATATACCTCTTCAAAAGAAAAATGCAAGACGCCATGCCGGGAAAAAGTCCATTTTTCGGAGCGGGACCTCACATGCCCTCAGGCTTCCTGCCTTCGAGGCCGTTCCGGAGCGCCTGCAAGTGGCGGAAGAGCTGCTCGGCTTCGGCGGTCGAGGCCGAGCCTGAGCGGTATTCCGCCCGGTAGAAGATGCCGAAGATGGCCTCGGCTTCAGGGGCGAGATCGCTCCGGAGCGACCGCGCGTAGGCCATGAGCTCCTGATTGTTCTCCCTTGGCATCCGGTGGATTTCGAGGAGCAGCAGCGCGGCGTGACAGCCGCTCAGGATGGCCCGGCCGGGCCGGTCGATCTGTCCCGCCCGGCGGCGGAGCAGCAGAAAGCGCCCTTTGCGCCAGAGGCGCTTGAGCAGCTGCACGGCCCAGAGCAGGAGCGACAGCCCCAGCAGCGCAAGCCCGATCACCGTGAGGAGCCGGGTCCACGAGGAGACGGCGAAGATCGCGAAGTCCACCAGCCTGCGCTGCAGGAAATTCAGGAGCTCGGCGGCCTTCCGGCGAATCTCCGCCAGATCGATGAGGGGCTTCTTCCCCTGAAGCACGGGGCCCTTGAGCTGATCGGCCTGTTTCCGGTGCTCTTTCTGGAGCTCCTCCCGGAGTTTTTCCCCGGCGGCGGCGATGTCGTTGAGGGCCTTCCCCGCCTCGCTTTCGCCCATTTTCTTCCGCTCGGCCTGGAGTTTGGCCCGCTGCATGTAGTCCAGCGTATTGTCCGTGAGCTCAGGCGGCCGGATCCGCCATTCGTCGCCGAAGGGGTCCCGCATCTTCCCGAATCCGGGGGGCGAGGTTTCCGAAACGATGGCCGACGGGGGCGTGGCGTCGAAGGTCAGCCAGCCGTATTCGGGAATGAATATCTGGGTCCAGGCGTGGGCGTGGTACTCGAAGACCTCGAAGAGCGAGGTGAGGGTGTTGTAGTTCCCCGGCGAAAAGCCCGTGGCCACCCGTGCGGGCAGTCCCGCGCAGCGGGCGAGGACCGCCAGCGCCGAGGCGAAGTATTCGCAGTGGCCTTCGCCCAGCGTGAAGAGGAAATAGTCCACGCTTTCCCGGTGCCGGGGGGTGCGTTCCGCGTGGAGTTTGTAGGCGTAGTTGTTCCGCAGGTAGTCCCGCAGGGCCAGGGCCTTGGCGTAGGGAGTGCGGCTCCCGGCGGTGACGGCGGCGGCCAGCGCCCGGACCCGGAGCGAGATCCGGTTTCTGGGCAGCCGCAGGTAGGCGCTGCGCCGCATGCTTTCGGGCCAGCGGGCCGGGAGAGGGGCGCCCTTTTCGTCGCGGGCGATCGAAGGCAGCTGAGATTCCGCCTTGAAGTTGAAGGGGGGGCCTTTCCGGTAGCTCTGGATCTCCACGCCCCAGAAGTGGAAAACGTAACGCAGTCCGTACTCCCCCTTGTCGTCCGGGCGGAAGTCCGTCACCTGCCACGGGAAGGCCAGATTGGCGGAAAAGAGCTTTTCCCACGAATAGGTCAGCTTCACCCGGTGTTCTTCGCTTCCTGGGTCCAGGCTCCGGTTCCGACGCATGAAGGGGGAAACCCGCCACTCCCGGCCGTCGTAGTCGTCGTAGAGCCGGGCCAGGTGATAGAGCTTCAGGGGGGATTTGACCCGGAAGACCAGATCCTTGCCCATGGTCCCGCCGCCGTTGCCCGGCACCACGGAAACGTTGGGCGGCGTCTTGGGGAACCGGGCAACCGGGCCCGTTTCGGTCTTGGCGGGGGCCAGGGCGTCGCCGGGGGCGTCGTCCCTGGCCTCCGTGCCTTCCGGACTGTTCCCGACGGTGCCGCCGGACCGGAGCCACTCCTTGAGCTCCGGCGGGGCGAAAGACTCCCGCTCCGTGGTGAAGGAGACCGGGATGAGACCTTCGAGCCCGTTGTCGTTCAGGGGGATGAGGCCGAAGACGAAGTGGAAGATGAGCCCCGCGGCGACCAGCCAGAGCAGATAGAAGTGCCATGTCCGCCGGAAGGATCCCGCCGGGGCCCGCAGCAGCATGTCGCCCGAGAGGAAGCCGGTCCGGTTCCGGAAGAGGATGACCAGCACGGTAAGAAAGGCGCCGCAGGCGAGATACAGCGAAACGAGCCGGGGCAGCAGGGAAGCGTACATCACCATGAGGATGTCGATGAAAAGGAGGTAGAAATAGCCCCGCGAAGCCCCCGTGGTGAGGAAGGTGAGGCTCCAGAGGGCCAGCATCTCGATCATCATCTTGTCCAGGGGGACGTTCTGCTTGAGCCGGTACATGCACCAGAAGCATCCGGCCCCGAAGATGCAGGCGTTGAGGATCATGCGCATCAGGATGTTGCAGAAGCGGTAGGGCACGTAGACCAGCAGCGCGCAGGGGAGCAGCAGCGCGGCCACCGTCACGGTGAACCGGGGATCCCCGTGCATGACGAGGGCCGCCAGAATGCTCAGAAGATCCAGCAGGGCGAACCACAGATGGGCGGGATGCCGGGGGACCGGGCGGCGGAGCTCGATGCCCGAAAAGAGGGCCTTAAACTTTTTCCAGAGCGTCATCATAATAGAGGATCTCACTCAGGGAGGTCTTGAAGTCGATCACGATCCGGTCGCCGTCGTCGGGACTTTCCGGCAGGGGCGGGGGCGGCTCCCGGATGATGTCGGGTTCGACGGGGGGGAAGTTGCGGGCCGGGGCGTGGATCCAGTTGACCCGGATCCCGGACTCCCGGAGCTGTTTCACCAGATCGCTCAGGGCGCCGGGGCAGGTCATGGTCAGCAGAAAGAGGGTGTCGCCGGGGTTCAGATGCTCCACCGCGTCGCAGAGCAGGTTTTCGACGGAAACGGGGGAACACCGGATCTCGGTGAGGGCTTCGATGATCTTGCCCCTGACCCCGGCGGAGTCGCCGGAAATGCGGACGCGCTCCCCGCCGGGGAACTCCGCCGCGAAGGTCAGATGGCAGTAGCGCCTCCCCAGCGTGTCGGTGACCGAGGCGGCGCAACTCACCAGATGCTCGAAATTGTTGTCGGCATCGTCCTGCCCCACGTCCGCGGCGCAGGTGTCGAGGACGATGTGGATCTTTTCGGTGACGCTCGCTTCGAACTCCTTGACCATGAGTTTGTTCCTGGCCGCGCTGCCCCGCCAGTAGATGTGCTGGATCTCGTCCCCCGGACGGTACGGCCGGATCCCGAAGAAGTCGCCGCCGATGCCCGCGTGGCCGAGCAATCTCCCCTCGCCGCCGTCCGACGGGCGCTCCCGGCGTGAGACGGGCAGATTTTCCAGCTCCTCGATCCGGGGCGTCACCGTGATCTCGCCGGGGAGATGAAAAGTTCTGGTGCGCTTGAAGAAGCCGCAGGGGTCGCCGCTGATGATCGTGAGCTTGTCCAGCTTGTAGCGGCCCCGGCGGTCGGCGTTGATCTCGCGGTTGAGGATCACCGTTTCTCCGGGGGCCATGGCGGGGACGGCGGTCCGGCAGACCTTCTGCAGCGAAAAGCCCAGCTTCTCCCGGACCACCATCACCTGACGGTAGAAGTGGGAGGCGTTGACGATCTTGAGCGGGAGCACGGCGGTGGAGTTGCCCGGCACGTCGGCGGCGGTCAGCCGTTCCACCCGGAGCTTCCCCACGGAAAACTGGGCGATGAGAAAGGAGCTGAGCCACATCCCCGCCAGCACCGAAGCGCAGAGGGCGGTCATGAGCCCCACGTTCATCACGGCCACTCCGGCGGCGGCCAGCGTGAGCAGAAGAAAGATGATGCCTCCTGACGTGGGACGGGCTATGAACATCGGCGGAAAACTCCTTTCCTCCCGCGGGCGGGGCTCCCTTCTATCGTCCTTCGTTGGGCAGCTTGATCCCGGAGACGATGTCGTCCAGCACGTTGGCCACGCTCTTCCACTGGGCTTTCCAGCGGAGTTTCAGGGTGAGCCGGTGGGCCAGCACCACCTGATAGAGGCGGCGCACGTCTTCGGGGGTGACGTAGTCCCGTTCCTCGCAGGCCGCCAGGCTCTGGCAGGCCCGCATGAGGGCCAGGGTCGCCCGCGGACTGCATCCGTTGACCAGCGCCTGATGCTCGCGGGTCGCTCCCGCGATGGCGATGATATAGGACTTGATGGCGTCGGAGACCTCGATCTTCCGCACCAGCGACTGGGCGCAGACCACGTCGTTGCTCCCGACCACGCCCGAAATGGTGTTGAGCAGATTGCCGTTCCTGGAGCCGGAAAGGATCTCCAGTTCCGCATCGGCATCGGGGTAGCCGATGGAAAGGCGCATCATGAAGCGGTCCAGCTGGGGTTCCGGCAGGGGATAGGTCCCGTGATAGTCCTCGGGGTTCTGGGTGGCGATGACGAAGAAGGGCCGGGGCAGGATCCGCCGGACCCCGTCGATGGTCACCGCGCCTTCCGCCATGCACTCCAGCAGACTGGACTGGGTCCGGGGGGTGGTGCGGTTGATCTCGTCGGCCAGGATCACGTTGCCGAAGATGGGGCCGGGCATGAAGCGGAATTTCCCGGAGCCCGAGTCGTAGATGTTCATGCCGGTGACGTCCGACGGCATCATGTCGGGCGTGAACTGGATCCGGCGGTAGCACGAAAAGATGGAGCGGGCCAGCGCCTGGGCCAGCATGCTCTTCCCCACGCCGGGGGCGTCCTCCAACAGCAGATGTCCTTCGGCCAGCAGGCAGACCAGCAGATTGCGGATGACCTCGGGCTTGCCCTTGAAGACCTGGGCGATGTTCCGTTCCAGTTTGCCCGCCAGCTCGCGGAAGGAACCCGCGTCGAACCGGGCGGCCCTGGCGATGGTGTTCCCGCCGGAAACGGGCAGATGGTAGACGAGGATCATTTTCCCCAGCTGGATCACGTCGTCGTGGCGCAGGACCCGGGAGTTTTCCAATATGGCGCCGTTGACGAAACAGCCGTCCGGGGCGCCGCAGTCGCTGATGAGGTAATCGCCGCCTCCGGCCAGAAGTTCCGCATGCCGGGGGGCCAGAGTCCCGGTGTCGTCCACGATGTCGCATGCGGGATCGGAACCGATGGTGATCCTGGCGGAGTTCAGTTCGAAAATCTCCAGCTGTTCCGTGGAACGCTGGACCGTCAGAGTGGGAAAACTGCCTGATGCCACGGTTGTCTGCTCCTTGACTGTTAGGGCCGCCCCGGAGACCGGAAGATCCCCCGGATCACAGCAGGGCGGTCATGTCGTTCATCTGCTTTTCGATGGACTCCACGAGTTTGAACTGGGTGCGGCAGCGGTCCAGATTCTGCCCGGTGCGGCGGGTCTTGAAGTAGACGTCGCCTTCCAGATAGTCGGTCAGGAACCGGATGCCGATCTCCAGCGTGATGAGTTTCCCCGCGAAGGGGAGATTTTCGAACTCGGCGGGGGTGAGAAAATCCCCGGTCATGTCCACGTAGCCCCGGTGGAGCGCTTCGTAGACCTCGAAGCGCATGCCCACCTTGCTCAAGTCGGTCTCATCCTCCTCGGCGGGGTTGGTGGCGCTGCGGACGATGTCGCCGAAGTCGTAGAGCGACAGCCCAGGCATGACCGTATCCAGGTCGATCATGCAGAGCCCTTCGCCCGAAAGGTCGTCGATGAGGATGTTGTTGGCCTTGGTGTCGTTGTGGGTGATCCGCTCCGGGATGCTGCCCTCCGCGAGGAGATCGATCAGCCTGGAACACTCGTCCCTGCGCTTCATGACGAAGTCGATCTCGGGGCCCACCGCCTTGACCCGGCCCGCCCGGTCCTCGCGGATGGCCTTTTCCAGCGCCTGGAGCCGTCTGGGCGTGTTGTGGAAGTCGGGGATCGTCTCGTGGAGCCGGGGGCCCGGCAGGTCGATGAGATTCAGCTGGAACTCCCCGATGGTCTGGGCGATGCGGAAAGCCTGTTCCGGAGTTTCCACCACGTCGTAGGAGCGGGCGTTGGCAATGAAGACGTACGCCCGCCAGCACTCGCCGTTCTTGTCGTAGATGAAGCTCTTGCCTTCGGGGGTCCGGAGCAGCCGGATGGTGCGGCGGCGGGTCTCCAGATGGCGGGCGTGGATCTTGCCCAGCAGGTGTTTCGTCACCCGGTCCAGATTTTCCATGACCGCCTCGGGATTGCGGAACGCCCCCTGGTTGATCCGCTGAAGGATGTAGAAGAGCCGCACCCCGCCCTGATCGAAGGTCAGCTGATAGGTGTCGTTCACGTTGCCGGTGCCGAAGGGCACCCCGACAAGGAAATCCCCGTAGACGACGAACTTGTAGATGATCTCCTTGATTTCCGCCTGAGTGAGAGCCATTTGCCGTACCGTTCCCGAGGGATGGAAGTTCAGAAGAGCTTGGCGGGATAGGCGCCGGACTTCACCAGTTTCGCCAGCGCGGCCTGGACCGCGGGCCGGTCTTCACGGTAGGTGACGCCGAACCAGCTGTCCTCGCTGTGGAGCATGGCGATCTCCGCCTTGCCGGCGGAAATGAGGTTGTCCACGATGCCGGGCAGGTAGAATTCGCTCTTCATTTCCTTGCCGCGGGCGGCGAGGAACTGGAGCAGAAGGTTTTCGATCTCGCCCACCATTTCGGGCATGAAGCCCCAGGAGTTCATGGAAACGTACTCGTTCCCCGTGAGTTCCACGTCGGTGCCGTCCTCCTGAGTGCTCCAGACCTTGCCGTCCCGGCGGAAGATCTTGGTGTTTTCCACCACCTTGGTGAGCAGCCCGTCGGCCGAGGAGCAGATGCCGCGGGAAACGGAACCGTTCTCGCTCAGGGTGTTGGAAAGAACGAAACTTGCGATGCAGCCCCGGATCTTGCCGGGAGCGGGGGGATTGGTCAGGTAGGCCGCCAGCTTCCGGTAGCTGTCCGCGCCGTAGAAGTCGTCGGCGTTGATGACGGCGAAGGGGCCGGTGAGGAGTTTCCGCGCGGCGTAGACGGCGTGGCCCGTGCCCCAGGGTTTTTCCCGGCCCTCGGGGACGGTGTAGCCCCCCGGCAGGTCGTTCTTGTCCTGGAAAGCGTATTCCAGCTTGACCTTCCCCGCGTAACGGGAACCGATCACCCGCTTGAAGTCCTCTTCGAAGTCTCTGCGGATGATGAAGACCACCCGGTTGAACCCGGCCCGCAGGGCGTCGAAAACGGAGTAATCCATCACCGTTTCCCCGCCGGGGCCCAGTTGATCCAGCTGTTTGAGTCCGCCGTAGCGGCTGCCCATGCCCGCCGCCAGAACCAGAAGCGTAAGTTCCATTTTTCCCAAGCTCCGTATAAAGTTTCGACGCCCCCCCGGTTTTTCCGTTCCGGAGTTGCGTCCGTGAATTGCCGTGCGGATAATATAAAGCCAAAAAGGGAATAAATCAAGGCTCTTTTCGTTTTTTTGCGCCGACTCCGGTTGAAAAGCCGCCCGGACCGTGCTATATTATGGACATTATGGAAACGCAAGAACAAAACAACATCTCCGTGGTCCCCAGGACCGAGATCCTCTGCCCCGGCTGCGGCGAGAAGCTCCAGCCCGTGGATCTGGAGAGCTGTCCCCGCTGTCCCTATTGCGACTACGAATTCACTTCGGACGCCGCACTGGAGGATTTCGTGCTGTCGCCCGTCATCAGACGCTGGCTGCGCAATCTCCAGCAGAACTTCCCCAACTGCTGAACTTCCGAGGAGCATTTCGTGACCGTCCCGCTGCATCTCATTCTGGCCGCCGCCGGCAGCTCCCGCCGTTTCGGCGGCGGAGACAAACTGCTGGCCGACCTGAACGGCGCACCGGTTTTCGTCCATGCCCTGCGCCGGCTTCTGCCCGCGGTGACGGGCAAATGCGTCATCGCGGTCCCGCCGGGCCGGCTTCGGGAATTTCAGGAGGCGGCTTTCCCCTTCACACGGGATCTGGAACTCTTCTGGTGCGAGGGCGGCAACTGCCGCAGCGAATCGGTCCGGAAGGGCATCGCCGCCCTGGGCGAAGCGCGGGGCATCGTCGCCGTCCACGACGCCGCGCGGCCTCTGGCCGACGCCGCGCTGCTCCGGCGGCTCCACGACGCCGCCCTGGAACACGGGGCCTCATTGCCCGGCAAGGCCGTGAGCGACACGCTGTGGCGCGGCGATGCCGAAGGCCTCCTCGACGCACGGGTGGAAAGAGAGGGGCTTTTCGCCGTCGAGACGCCCCAGCTTTTCGATATCGGGCTCTGGCATCAGGCGGCGGAAAAACTCCCCGGAAAGGAGTTCACCGACGACGCGGGACTGCTCCGGGCGGCGGGGTTCCCGGTGGCGCTGGTGCTCAACCCCGAACCCAACTTCAAGCTGACCATCCGTTCCGACCTGGAAGTGCTCCGGGCCCTCATCTGAAACGAAGAGCGCCGTTCCCCAAAAACACGGCCCGACGGCGTCATTTGCGGCGATACGGACCGTACCCGCGTCCCGGCTTTTTTGACGTCTTCCCCGCCGCCCCTTCCCCGAGGCCCGGCGACGCGGCTTATTTCCGCCCCAGTTCCTTGAGGAGTTTCCGGGCGTGTTCGGCGGCGGCTTTGGAGTTGCCCAGCATCCGGGCGATCTCCTCTTCCGGGTCGGCGAGGAGCCGGACGTGACTGCCCGCCACGCCGCCTTCGGTGGTCTTTTCCACCTTGAAGTGGTGGTCCGCACGGGCCGCCACCTGAGCCAGGTGCGAAATGGAAATGATCTGACGCTTTTCCCCCAGATGGCGGAGCTCCTCGCCCACGGCGTTGGCGGTCTCGCCGCCGATGTTCATGTCGATCTCGTCGAAGATCACCGTGGGCACGTCGTCGGCATCGGCCAGAACGGTCTTCAGCCCCAGCATGAGCCGGGAAAGCTCCCCGGAGCTGGCGATCTGCCGCAGGGGCTGGACTTCGACGCCCGCGTTGGCCGAAAAGAGGAGTTCCAGTTTGTCCACTCCCGTGGAGCCGGGAGGGATCTCCTCGAAGGCCGCCTCGAAGCGGCACTTGCCGAAGCCCAGTTTCCTGAGTTTCGCCGTCACCTCTTTCAAGAGGCCGGTGACGGACTCCCGGCGGCGGCGGGAAAGTTCCCGGCAGCAGTCGGCGAGCCGCCTTTCCAGCAGCACGATCCGCTTGTCGAAGGCGGCCAGCTCCTCCGCGGCGGCATCGAAGCGGCGCAGTTCCTCCTGCGCCTGATCCCGGTGGGCGAAAAGCTCTTCGAGGGAGGGGCCGTAGCGGCGCTTCAGGGTGAAGATCGCCCCCATGCGGGTCTCGATGGCGGCCAGCTCCTCGGGGTCCAGTTCCACCTTGCCCGCGAGAGCGCTCAAGTTCCGGGACAGCTGCTCAACATCCTCCTGGATCACGGCGCATCCGGAAACAAGTTCCCCGCAGTCGGCCCCGAGCCTTTGCAGTTCCTCGAGCTTGCGGCAGGCGCCCCCCAGCAGATCGGCCACGGAGTTTTCGGATTCCGAAAGCAGCTGGATCAAGCCCTGGGCCCCGCCGATGATTTCCCGCGCGTTGGAGCCCATGCGGAACCTTTCGGCGAGGGTGTCGTCCTCGCGTTCCTCCGGAGAAACGGCCGAGATCTCGTCCAGCATGAGTTTCAGCCGGTCGGCTTCGGCGGCGGAAGGAAGGGAGTGTGTAAACGCCTCCTTGCGGCGCTTCTCTTCGGCGAGTTCCCCGCAGAGCTGCGCGCACTTTTCCCGGAGTTCCACCGTTCCCGCCCAGCGGTCCAGCAGTTCCAGCTGGCGGGCGGGATGCTGGAGCGACAGCTGCTCGTTGACCTTTTGCCGGTCGATGAGCACTCCCCCCAGATCCGCGCAGAGTTTCGAGGTTACGGGGACGTCGTTGATGAACTGCCGGGAACCTGAAGGGGTGAGGACCCGGCGCAGCGCCAGTTCCCCCGTTTCGGCGTCGAAGGCGATCCCGGCGGGCTCCAGGAGCCGGGCGACGGCCTGCCGCAGGGGGGCCGGCACGGTGAACAGGCCGCTCACCTGACAGCGGGCCGCTCCGGCCCGGATCAGATTGGTCCCCGCACGGGCCCCGGTGAGAAACCCCAGCGTGCCCAGCAGGATGGATTTCCCCGCCCCGGATTCCCCGGTGATGCAGTTGAAGCCCGATTTGAACTCCACTTCCGCGTGTTCGATGAGAGCGTAATTGTCGATCTGCAGAAAGTCCAGCACTTCTCACCTCATGTTGAGTTTGTAGACGCCGCAGGGGAAGGCGGAACAGAGAACTTCCCCCAGTTCCGAAGCAAGTTTTTCACCGTGTTCCCGGTCGGCCCCGGCGCAGCCGCCGATGAAGCCCGACATGTCGGGCACGGCGAGGATCACGGGCAAAGCACGGCCCGCGCGCTCCTCCACGGCCTTCTGGACTCCCGCGAGGGCGGCGCTCACGCGATACAGCAGGGGCTCCAGCTCCAGCTCGGTCACGGGGAGCGTCAGCTGCCGGCGCCGGACGAACTGTTCCAGACGAAAAAAGAGGTGGACGCAGGGGAAGAGCGTGGTCACGCCGTCCACCCGGAGCACCCCCTCATCGGCGAGGACTCTTGCTTCGGGGGGCAGGAGTGCGGCAATCTCCTCGCGTGAAAGGGTAATCTCGGGGGTCCGGGCCACGTCGCACCGGGTGCTTTCCAGCGTCAGCTCGTGTACGTAGTACCGGGCCAGTTCCAGAAAGAGGTGGGCGGGGGCCTTTTCGATCCCGAGCTTCGCCGCGGCCTCCGTCAGGGCGGTCATCACCTGTTCGAAAATTTCCCGCGAACAGCCGAGATGGCCTCTGAGCATCGCCGACAAGGTCTCCCTTTCGGGGGTGACGTAAAGCTCGTTTTCGGTGCCGCACCCGGACCGGTAGAGCCGGGCCGTTTCGGGGAACCCCGCCTCTTCGAGGAGCCGGATCACCGCCCGTTCCAGCTCGCCCCGGCCGAAGATCAGCTCTTCGCGGGGGGCCTTGCGGAGCGTGTACTCCACGGCGAGGACGATATCTTGAGGCAGGTCCACCGACTCCCGCAGGCCCGAAGCGAGAAAACAGCTGATGAGCCGCGCCTGCAGTTCGTCGGGATCGAAGGGGACCAGATCCCCCCCGAACTCCCGGATCATGACGGGGGCGTCGTTCCGTGCCTTGATGGATTCCATTTCTATTTCTATTTACTTGCCGTTCAAAAGCTTCCGGTGCTGGCGGATGTAGTCGTCTTCCCAGTCCAGGTTGAAGTGGAGATACTCCTTCCCCTGCCGGATGGCCGTCCGCCACGCCTCGAAGTAGGGGTCGAAGCGGCTGTGGACGAAGACCCGGGTGTCCCGGTGGGAGTGGACCCAGGCAAGCAGCTGATCCACCTCGGGGATCCCGGCGCACCCGGCGTGATAGGCGTCGAAGAGCGCCTTGTAGCGGTAGAGGTACTCCGCCCAGATCCGCAGTTCCCGGCGGAACCGGGAACGGGGCGACTTGGCGAGCAGGGCGTCGGCCAGCTTCACCGCCTGGGCGTAGGGGGCGAGCTCCGTCCGGCTGAAGAGGGCGTAGGGATAGGTCACGTGGCAGGGCCCCGCCGAGGTGCAGATGGAGCGCAGATGAGCGTAAAAAGCCTCCCCCTCGGCGGCGTCGGCGCCGAAAAGTCTCTGCATCATCCACGGCACGGCCTCCTCCTCCTTCTCGCCCCGGAGCGCCTTGGCCATGGCGACGAAGTTGATGCCGTAGACGCTCCAGTGCGGCGGGTGGAACTGGGTGGCGATGCCGTCCACGCCGATGGAGCGGTAAAAGGCGCACTCCTTGAAAATCGTCCGGTGGAAGATCTGGGGCAGCGAGAGATAGAAGTTGACCCCCATGTAGTATTCGTAAATCACCACCTTGCCCCCCGCCTTGCATTCGCACCACGCCCGGATGTCGTCGGCATAGTGGGAGTTGATGGGGCACTCCTCGTCGATCCGGTGGTTGATGCACCGCCAGTAGGGGGCGAACAGCGCCGTGAGATTGGGAGTGAGTTTGAGGCCCGGCGAGGGCCGGCAGTAGTTGATGTAGGCGCCGAAATACAACGTCAGATCGGGCCGGACCTTCCCGAGCTGCGCCGCCACGTCCCGGACCATGTCATGGTAGATCCGGTTGGCGATGTAGACATGGGTGGAAAGGGAATACAGATCCCCTTTTTTCGACTTGTCGTAGAATTTGGAGCACTCCCCGCATTCGCACCAGCCGAAGCCGTCGTTGGGGTGAAGCGCCACGGAGTGCAGTTCCGGGTTCCTTTCGATATAGGCGACCATGTTTTTGACGATCTCGGCCCGGACGCCGGGATTGGTGGTGCAGAGCTGCTTGCCCAGGAGCAGCGCGTTCTCGTCGGCCTCGGGCTTGATGCGGACGCCGTTGATCTCGGCGAAGTACTCCGGATGGGTCTTGTAGTACTTCTTCGCCGGGATCCAGTAGTCGAAGTTGTGGTGGCCGCTCTGGATCTCGATGCCCCGGATCCGGAAGGCTTCCCGGCCCTTGCGATCCAGTCCGTCGTAATACTTCATCCAGACGTTGAGGAAGTTGAGCTTGTTCTTGGCCATCCAGTCCGCCAGCTGGGGCGAATCGTCGTCGAAGGGGTACTCCTGGATGAAGCCCCGGACCGTGAAGGGGACCTCGCGGGCGGGAATGAGACAGCCGGAGGGAAGCTCCACCGGCCCCTCGCCCTCGAGGATGTCCCGGCCCGGCTCGAAGAAGAAGTAGCCGAGGAACTTTTCCGCGAAGTCGTAGACGCCGTAAAGGATCTCCACCGGCGTGGGCCCCGAGATCGTGAGCGTGTTCCCCGCGGCGCGCACCTCGAAAGAGGGGAGTTTCCCGTCGATCTCGAAATGCGCCTGCCAGGTGCCGGCGCTACCGAAGCGTCTGAGCGAAAGGGCGCGGAGTTCCTCCGCCGCGAGAACCATGGTGGGGTCCGTGAAAGAGCCCGTGAGCACGGGCGAACCGTCGATCAGCATTTTTTCATCTCCTTCGGGTATGCGAACTCAATCTCGAGCATTTGTTTCGAACAGCATCGGCAGAGCCCGTTCGAACTCCACGCCGTAGGCGATGTGGTCCGGATTCCGGAGCGTCTGCCTGATGGATTCCACGGTGAAATCCACCGACATCTGCAAAGCCTTCTGAAAGGTGTCCCCCTTGACCAGCATGGAAAAGAGCACGGCGGAAAAGATATCCCCCGTGCCGTGGAAGGTCCCCGGCTGCTCCTCGCCGAAGCAGGTGAAGAACTCCTCCTTTTCGGCGTCCCACGCGGCGGCGCCGTATTTCCCCTTTTCGAAGCTCACCCCCGTGACGACCACCCTGGGGCAGCCCAGATCGGCGAGGCGCTTGAGCAGTTCCCTCACGTATTTCTCTTCGCAGATGCGTTCTTCCCGGCAGGGGCGGTCCAGCAGAAAGGCGGCCTCGGTCATGTTGGGGACGATGACGTCCGCGTGGCCGCAGAGCCCCGCCATGCGCTTGGCGAATTTCGGGTCGAAGCCCACGTAGAATTTCCCGTTGTCGCCGATGACGGGATCCACCACCTTCAACATGCCGGGGTGGTCGAAGCGGCGGAAAAGTTCCTCCACCAGCTCCATCTGGCGGAAGGAGCCCAGATATCCGGTGGAAATACCGTCGAAATCGAAGCCGTTTTCCTGCCAGTTGGACATGATGGGTTCGATCTCACCCGTCAGGTCGTGGAAGGTGAAGGACTTGAACCAGGTGTGGACCGACAGCACGGCGGTGGGCAGAATGGCCCCTTCCAGCCCGGCGGCGGAAATGATCGGCAGCGCCACCGTGAGGGAGCACTTGCCCAGACAGGAGATATCCTGGACCGAAAGCACACGTTTCATGGCAAACAAAAAACCTTTCCGGTGAGAAACCTTTTTCGACATGCGGGACGGCCTCGCCGTCTCCCCCCATAATATAACCGTGGAAGGTCCCTTTTTCAACCGACGGGACTCTTTTTTGCCTTTTTTCCCCGCCCCCTTCCCTTCCGGGGTTGCAAAACGCCTGTCTTTGCGGTATCTTATACGCGAAAGCACTTATGAGGACTCGAGAAACGATGGATACCATAATCGACGCACACCTGCACTTCGCCGCTCATGAACACATGGAGCGCGCGGCGGCGGAAGCCGGCCACGAAAACACCGCGGAACATCTGGCGAAGGTCTTCCGGGAGTGCGGCATTGTCCGGGGGATCGTCATGGGGGGTGAAGGCGCGCCCCGCCTGCCTGCCTCGCCCCCGCTTTTCTACTGTTACGGAGTCCGGAGCGAGGAACTGATGCCCGATAACGGCGGGGAAGAACTTGCGCAGGCGGAAAAGGCCCTCGCCGATCCCCGCTGCGTGGGGCTGAAGATCTATCCCGGCTACGATTACAGCTATCCTTCGGACCCGAAATTCCGCCCCTTCTACGAGCTGGCGGGGGCCGCGGGCAAGACCGTGGTCTTCCACACGGGGGACACGGCGGGCACCCGGGGCAAGGTCAAATACGCCCACCCCCTCGGGGTGGACGAGGTGGCGGTGGATTTCCCCGGCACCCGCTTCGTGCTGGCCCACTGCGGCAACCCCTGGATCACCGACGCCGTCGAAGTGGCCGCCAAGAACCCGAACGCCTTTCTGGATCTTTCCGGTCTGGCGGTGGGGCGCTTCGACCCCGGCGAGCTCTACACGCGCTACGAAAGCTACTGGAAGCACATCGCCATGTGGCTGGACTACCTTTCGGACGACGGCAAGATCATGTACGGTTCCGACTGGCCCCTCGTCAATCTCCCCGCCTATATCGCCTTGATGAAACGCGTGGTCCCCGAACGGGCCCACAGCCTCTTTTTCGCGGAAAACGCCAAACGGATCTTCCGGCTGCCCGGACTGGCACCATGAGTACTGAGAATACAATGAATACCGGGAATGCTGTGCCGATGGAGAAGCCTCTCTTTTCAGCGTGAGCGCGCCCGGCAACTTGCGGCGAACGCCACCGCCGGGGCCTTGTGCGCTTACACACCCCGGCCTATCCGGCCTATTCCGGCCTGTCGGCCAATCGCCGGCCACGCCGGTCTGCAATCAGAGCGCATGGGCCTTACCCCAAACAATAGTTTAATTATATTGAATTTTTCGACTTTTTTGTCAAAAACTTCCCTTTTCGGCTGGCAAAGGATTTTTCGGGGCCTTATATTATCCTGTGACGAAAGGAGAAGCCCTTTTCATGGGACAGGTCATCGACAAAACCGTGACGATCTTGAAACTGGTGGCGGCGCAGGAGCACTGCACCTTGAAAAGCCTCTGTCTGGTCACAGGCTTCAAGAAATCCGCCCTCTGCCAGCAGCTCCGCTCCATGGTCGAAAACAGCCTGCTGCTCCGGGACGCGGTGGGGGAGTACCATCTGGGTCCCCTCTTCAGCGACCTCGCCGCACTGCGTGAGGAAAATGTCCTGCTCCGGAAAACGGCGGAGTCCGTCGCCACCGACCTCAACACCGCCTGCGGCGAGAACATCACCATCGCCACGCTCCGCAACGGCAAGTACCGGCGGCTCTTTTCGTGCAGCTCCTTCCGGATCACCCGGCTCACCGCCACGGCCCCCGACGAGGAGTGTTTCTACGGCAACGCCACGGGGAGGATCCTGCTGGCCGAAGCCCCCGCGGAGCTCCGGCTCCGGATCATCGACCGCATCGGGCTCCCTTCCCCCGAGGACTGGGCCGAAGGCTCCGGCGATTCGGAATCTCTTCTGGGAGAGCTGGAAAAGATCCGCAAACAAGGCTACGCCGAAGTGCTCCCGCACAAGAGGACGGAGTATTACATCGCTTCCGGCTGCCCGCGGGTCAACGGCGGACTGCCCGTGGCCGCGGGGATCAGCGTCCCCCGGTCCCGCTACGATAGAGTCAAGTTTCTGGAGCTCCTGCGTCAGGCGCTCCGTCGTTTCGAATACGTCACCCAAACCCGAACAAAAGGAGAAAAGGAAAATGTCTGAAATGGAAAAATTCACCTGGGGAGCCAAGGAAATCCCCGTCGTCCGCAACGTTGATGTGCTGGTCGCCGGCGGCGGCTACGCCGGATTCGGCGCGGCCATGTGCGCCGCCCGCAACGGCGCCAAGGTGCTGGTGGTGGAACAGCAGTCCGCCCTGGGCGGTCTGGTGACCATGGGCTACGTTGCCCTGACCTTCAGCTACATCGAAGGCATCGGCTTCGAACTGTTCCACGCCCTCCAGGCCAGCGGCGCGGTGGTGGGCCGGTTCCTCGACCTGGAAAAGACCAAGGTCATCCTCGAACAGATGCTCCTCAAAGAAGGCGTCGAGATCCTCTACGGCACCAGCGTGGTGGACGCCATCGTCGAAAACGACACCGCCTGCGGCGCGGTGATCTTCAACAAGAGCGGATTCCAGGCGGTCCGGGCCAAGCGCTCCGTGGACGCTTCCGGCGACGGCGATCTGGCCGTCTTCGCAGGTGTCCCCTATGAGTGCGGCTGCCCCGAACTCAACAACTACAACCAGGCGTCCAGCCTCGTCATGCACGTGGGCAACGTGGACACCGAAGCGCTGCAGGGCATCTCCCTTGCCACCATCTGGCGCGAAGCCATCGAAAAGGCCGTGGCCAACAAGGAATATCCCTACATGATCGACAAGCGGGTGAACTGGCTGGTCAAAGTCCCCGGCCGGGATCCCAAACACGCCGAATACTATATCTGCTACGCCCACAGCCGCAACTGCCGCTGCGTCGACGGCTTCGACCTGACCCGTCAGCTCATCGAACAGCGCCAGCAGTGCCAGTGGACGATCCGCTTCTGCCGGAAGAACCTCCCCGGCTTCGCCAACGCCTGGCTCATCGACACGGCGCCGCTCCTCGGCGTCCGCGAGTCCCGCCGGATCATGTGCGAATACAAGGTCACCGCCGACGACCTGGTGGACGGCGCCCGCTTCGACGACGCCGTGGCGCGGGCCATGCACGCCTTCGACGCCCACCATCCCACCGAACCGGGCCACATCAAGCACATCGTCCGCAGGAATGCCGACGGCACCGAGGAAAAGTGCTACGTCAACCCCGGCAAGTGGCGCGAGATCCCCTACCGGGCCCTCGTCACGCAGAAGATCGAAAACATGCTGGTCGCGGGCCGGAACGTTTCCGCCGACTTCATGGGCCAGAGCGGGATCCGTCTGGTTCTGGAGTGCCTGAACATGGGACAGGCCGCCGGGACCGCCGCCGCCATGTCCATCAAGGACAACGTCACCGTCCGGAAGCTGGACGTGCAGAAGCTCCGCAAGCGCCTCGAGGAAATGGGCATCAACCTCTTCCACGACCCCGCCTACGGCGCCGGCAACATCGGCATCACCGCCAAGATCACCCCCGCCGACCTGATCTTCCCCGAAAACAACCCCACGGGACAGGCCAACGTGGTCCTCACCGAAGAGGCTGAAAAGAAGTACGGTCTCAATGTCGGCGCCATCGAAGCCGACCGCATGGAAAAATACCTGAGCGAAACCGGCTACACCGAGAACGGCGGCGACGTGGGCACCAACCTCGAGTAAACCGCGAAAGTCCCCGGTCGAAGCCGTATAAGCTCCCCCCGGACGGACCGACAAAAAAAAGAGGCGCTGCCGGATCTTCCGGCAGTGCCTCTTCTCATCTTGGAAAAAAACTCTCTGCCCCCTTCAGATGTAGTCGGCCATCCACACGTCCGCGTCGAAGGGAGTGCCCCCCCGCGGCGGGGGCTTCCCTGCCGGAAAGCGTCGCGTGTTCAGCTATCGTCGGACCGGTCCGACAGGTCCGTCAGGTCCGACAAAAATTTTTGCTTTTTTCAAAAATCCGCTTGACTTTTTTCCCTTTTCGCGGTAGATAAGGACCAAACGGGTTTCGGGCTGCGATGGGACAAGTTATCTTGTCAGGCGTTCGGGGCTCGTTTCTTTATTCCAATGCCCACTGCTGTGTGCCGTAACTTTCCGGGGCTCGATTGAATGAAACAATTTGCAGACTCCGTTCATCACCGGCCGGCCGAGGGTTTCCCGCACCTGCGAGATCTTCTTTGCGGCACGGGACCGATGCGAAAGGATCGCCCGGATCGCGGCGTTTTTCCGATCGGCGGCTTGAAAAAACAGTCGGAACGGGTTAGATTATGGAAGTTGTTTTTCATCCGGCCAATCGCCGTGCCTGACATTCCGGCCGGCCGGATAAAACGAGACAGGCACCGGAGCAAGGAGGTAAAATGTCTGAAAAACGTACGCTTGACAGGGTTTGTGTCGCATATGAGGCCCGGACCCGCTTTACCACGCAGTTCATTGAAAAAATGACCGGGTTCCCGGTCGAACTTTTCCAATTCACCCCGGAAAATCTGAAAGAGGCTCCATGCGAAGAAGTCAGGGCGCTTCTCGGTCGGGCGAAATATCTCGTTGTCCTGCTCGGGCCGGATCGTCTGGAAAGCGACTGCATCGGATGTGCGGTCCACCATTTCAAGGATCTGGGGAAGCGGCAGGATATCATCCCGGTTTTTTTCGGCAGAATTTCACCGGACGCGGCTCTCGCCTCGCCCCTGATCAGGAAATTCGGGGATCGGATAATTCAAAGTCAGGACATGCCGCTGGATGAGCTCACGAAGGCTGTTTGCTCCCGTTTCAGAGGGATGTCCGACACTCTGATGGCACGGAAAGACGAACGCCCCGGTGACGTTCCTTCTTCCGGCAATGTCTTTCGAGTCAAAAACTCCATTGTCAAAATCATGACGGGGAATATCCTGGAGTCGAAATGCGAAGTCATCGTCAGTTCGGACGACAATATGCTTTCCCATGGCGGCGGGGTCTCTCAGGCGATCTTCGAGCGCGGCGGCGACGCGATATCGGATGACGCGGAAAAGAATATCCCCGCCGAATTGGGCGATATCGTCGTCACGACGGCGGGGGAACTGCCTCAGAAATACGTTTTTCATGCGGTCACGCTCGCGCTTCGGAAATCGATTCCCGCCCTGCAGAACGACTGGGTGGATATTCAGGAATATATCATCCGCAACGCCGTGAGAAAAAGCTTTTCGCTTCTGCACATGTTGAACATCACTTCGATCGCCTTCCCCATGATCGGCACCGGCGTGGCCGGCATCCCTTCCGAGAAGGCATTGGAGTGCATGCTTTCCGCTTTCGCCGAAGAGATACGCAAAACGGCCCGGCCTCTGCTCGTGGAATTATGGATTTTCCACAACAGCAAGGGATACGATGTCCGTTCCATGGCGAGGATGAAACTGGCGGATAAGACTCCCGAAGAATTTTCCCCGTCGACCTCCGACCCTCTGCTGACGGAATACGACATTTTCATCAGTTACTCCAGAATCGACCTCGAAAAAACGAACCTGATAATCGATGCGCTGAACGAAAAACATTTCCGATACTGGCGAGATGTGGACGGCACTTACAGCGGCAGCAGTTACAAGAGCGTCATCGTTCAGGCTATAAGGAAATCCCGGATCGTCATTTTCGTTTCCTCCGAAAACTCCAACAAGTCGCCCCATGTCGAAAAGGAGATCGGCATAGCCGTCGAAGAGAAGAAAAAGATCATTCCGATCAAAATCGACTCCTCCAAATACTCGGACGCGATCAATTACGATCTTTCCAACATAGACTTCATCGACTGGGAAAAGGAGCCGGATCCCGGAAAGAAACTGTATCTTTCCATCTGCACCATCTTGGCGGGGGCACTCGGCTGAAATGCCGGATGTGTTCCACTGAGGTCGGGTGGGCCACCAAAAAATACCCGAAGCCCCGGCGAAGCGGGGGAGGCCCCTCTCATGGGGCCGACGGGCATTTTTTGGGAAATCAAAAGTACCTTTCTCGAAGGAGGGAGTACGGCGGAGCCGCACGGACTGAGGTCGAGCGGGGTCCCCGAAAAACGCCCCGCAGCCCGCGAAGCGGGGGAGGCCCCTCTCATGGGGCCGACGGGCATTTTTTGGGGTCATTGAGCCAACGACATTCCGATTCGCCGCCGTAGCGGGCGGGGGGCGCGTTTTTGCCGCGGCAGAGACCCGGCACCAGCGAACGGGCCCGGAGCGAACCGAAACTTTCGTTTTCGCGGCAGCTGAGTACGCCGAGGTCGTAAAGCATCTTGGCGGCGAGCCCGTTGAGCATCACCCGGAGATCGCATCCCGGGTGCTGGTTCGCGCGCTGGAGCATCGGCAGCAGTCCCGTCGTACAGTTCCGGAAGAGGCTGTTGTAAAACTCCGGTTTCCGCTGCAGCTCCGCCGCCTGCTCCAGAAGCGAGACCGTCATGTCGCGGAGCGCTTCATGATCCTGGCGCAGGCGGTACACGTAAAGGGTCTCCCCCCGGTGATCGGTGCGCAGTCCGTAGAGGTCCCGCGGGGTCCCGGCGAGCATCGCGAGGCCGTAGCGGCGGTAAAATCCGTCGAGACCGCTCTGCTTCGCCCGCTCCGGCAGACGGGTTTCGAGCGAGATCACCACCGTCGTGCCGTCGGCGAAGTTCAGCCCCAGCATGGAGTGGGCGATCCCTTCCATATTGTCCCAGTGGGAAAACACCACGTCCATCGAGGTTATTCTTTCGGGCGAAACGGTGACGGTGCGGTAACGGACATCGAAGTCCGTCTCGGAACGGTAAAAAAAGTCCCGCACGTTGCGGAGTTCGTAACGGCCGTCGGCGATCCTGCGCACTTCGAGGGTGCGCCGCCACGGCTTCTGCCAGACCGTGCCGGCGAAGCGCCGCTCGGGGGTGATCGAACAAAAGGCGACGATCGTCGTCAATTCCACCAGCGCCGCCACGGCCGGCGCCCGGCGGTAAAAGGGACTTGCCGCAAGCGCGAGCGTCAGCACGGCGGCGGCGCTCCACGCGGCGAACTCCGGCAGGTCGAACGCGAGGAAAAAAGCGCCGAAACACCACACCGCAACAAGGACCAGAAGAACGAAGGCCGCCCAGAACAGAATACCTCCGAACCGGCCGAACGCCGCCGAAAGGACCGCCGCGACCCGGCCGTAGAGAATGACGATCGACTGTTTTCTCATGCCGGATCCCCCCTCCGGCGGGAAGGCCCGCTGCCGGCAAGTTTTTCCCGGCCCTTGCGGTAAGCGAGGGGGGAAACGCCGGTCTGCTTGGTGAAGAAATGGGAGAAGCCGGAACCCGACTGGAATCCGCAGTTCCGGGCGATCTCCTCCATGTTCATCCGGGTCCGGCGGAGACAGTAGCGGGCGAACTCCAGCTTCTGGGAGCTGACGCAACGGTGGATCGACATGCCCAGCTCGCTCCGGAACTTCCGGGCCAGATTGCCGGGGCTCATGTTCACTTTGGCCGCCATCTCCCGAATCCCCGGCGCGTTCCCCACATCGTCGTTGATGAGCGCCAGGACTTTGGCGATGGGAGGACTCAGGAGCCGTTCCCGCCCCCGCTCGCTCCCCGGCGAGAGGGTGGTCAGGAATGCGTGGAGCGCCAGCGACGTCCCCTGCACGTCGCCCGCCTGATAGCAGGCCGTCACCCTCTCAAGGTGGGCCAGAGCCTGTTCCGGCAGGCGGTGCAGGCACCCTTCGGGCAGATAGGATTGGGGCGTTTTCAGCTGGAAGGTGATGAAGAACCGCTGGTAGCCCCCCGACCGGGGCGAGAGGAACCGCCGCGCGTAGGGCCGGATGAGGAGCATGTCCCCCTCGGCGATATCGTACTCCTCCTGATCCACCAGATAGTGCATCCGGGCCAGGGGGAAGACGAGGGTGTAGCGGCAGTGGGCGTTGGGCGCGGGGGCGCAGTAGTCGTGGTAAAAGAGCAGGATGTCGTCGGGGAGCTCGAAATTTTCCGGCAGACGCATCCCCTGAAAGAGGTTTTCCGGCTCCGCCAGCTCCCGGACGCAAGTTTTGAGAAAGTCGATCTCCCGTTCCGCCATTTCGTTTCTCCCGTTCCTTCTCTAATATAGCCGCCTTCCGGCCTCTTTGCAAGGGGCTTTTCGATTGTTTTATTCATAAAACGGGCTGTTTTCACGGCAAAAGGGGGAAAAAATGTTTGTTTCGGACAAATTTTTGCCCGCTTTCAGCATGGAATTTTCGACTTCCCCGACGTATATTATCACCGTGCGGAGCATTTTTCACTCAAAAGAAAGGGATCATTCATCATGGCCATCACCCAGACTGCCGTCAGCTACTACGGACTCAACTATGTGGAACACGCCGCGGCGGACTTCGCCGAAATGAGGGCTCACGGCTGTACCGCCGTCATCCTCGCCGTCACGGAATTCGACTTCGACTTCTGGCGGCCCAACATCCCCGCCATCGCCGCGGAGGCCCGGAAGGCCGGGCTCCGGGTCATCATCGACCCCTGGGGCAACGGCAAGTACTTCGGCGGCGAACAGGTGAGCAAATTCCTGCAGGACAACGTGGAAAACCGGCAGGTATCGGCCCTGACGGGGGAAAAGCTCCCCTACGCCTGCTTCAACACCAACAGCTACCGGGACTACTTCAGGAACTTCTGCCTGACGCTGGCCCGCGAGGTCAAGCCCGACGGCTTCTTCTGGGACGAACCCCACTACGCCTTCCCCAAGGGCATCGCCTCCATCACGGGCGGCGTGGCCGACGACTGGACCTGCTGCTGCCCCGTCTGCCGCAAGCGCTTCGAAGAGTACTACGGCTACCCCATGCCCCGGTACATGACCAACGACGTGAAAAGCTTCCGCTGGCGCGAGGCGCTGGTGGTCCTGAGCGACACCTCCAAAGCCCTCAAGGAGCTGGATCCGGAACTCGAGATCACCTGCTGCGTCCACGCGACCCAGAACGGCTACTACGTTTCCGAATACCGAGGCTACGACAACTGGGACATGGTGGCCTCGTGCCCCTACTTCGACGTTTTCTCGACCACCATCGTCAACTGGGCGCTGCCCGAGGACTTCTTCCGCGAGATCACCACGCGCACCGTGGAGACCGCCCACCGGCACGGCAAGCTCGCCGAACGCTGGTTCATGGGCTACTACAAACAGCCGAAAGACTGGGCCCAGATCGCCCACTGGATGGACATCGCCGCCGAGGCGGGCGCGGACCGCATCGCCGCCTGGACCTACCGGGGCGGCTACGGCACCGTGGTGGGGGCTCCCGACGCGTTGAAGCTCTGGGACACCATCGGAGCCAACTACAAGCGGCTCCTCAAGAGGAAAAAGTGAAGGGGGCTTTCCCATGCTGAAACTCTTCATCCCGCACCGCAAGGGGATCTTCGCTATCGCTTCAGGTGAACTCGCGGCGTATTTCCTGAAAATCACTGGAGAAAAACTCCCCGTGACCAGCCGGGACGACGGCAAAAGCGACCTGATCGTTCTGGGCTCCGATGCGGAGAACGCCTTCGTCCACGAACTCATCGTCCAAAAGGCCCTGCCCGACCTGGGAATCCGGACCAACTGCGACGACTACCGGCTCTTCTCGCTCCGGCAGGGTAAGCGGAAATTCCTCGTCATCGCGGGGGGCCGCCCCCGGGCGCTCCTCTACGGCGTCTACCGCTTCCTCGAAGAGGCCGCCGGGTGCCGCTGGTTCTGGGACGGGGACGTGGTCCCGAAGCGGAAAAGCCTTGCCGTCACGGGATTCGATCTGCTGGAGCGCCCCCGCTTCGACTACCGGGGGCTGCGCTACTTCGCCCACCGGAGCCTCGACCGCTTTCAGGCGGAGCACTGGGACTTCGCCGAGTGGAAGCAGGAGATCGACTGGATCGTCAAAAAGAAACTCAACACCTTCATGCTCCGGCTGGGGCTGGAAGACCTCTTCCAGCGGGCCTTCCCGGAAACGGTCTCCTACCCCGGCTGGCAGCTCCCCGAGGCCAAGCCCCGCTCCTACGACGACCGGACGCCCTTCTGGCCCCTCAAGTACCGGGGCGAACTCCATAGAAAAGTCATCGCCTACGCCCGTGAAAGGGATCTCATCCATCCCGAGGACGTGGGGACCATGACCCACTGGTACAGCAGGACGCCGTATGAATTCCTCGAGAAGGTCAAGCCCACCTTCATCCCCCAGGTGACCACCGCCTACCGGGAGGAGACGGGCCTCGTCTGGGACATCCGGGACGACAAGAATCTCGACAATTATTTTCAACTCACGCAGGCCCATATCCGGGACAACGGACAGCCGAACATGTTCCACACCATCGGCCTTGCCGAACGCCGCTGCTATCAGGACAAAGCCGCCAACCATGAGATGAAGCTCTACGCCTACCGCCGGATCATTTCCAAACTGCGGGAGCTCTACCCGGACACACCGCTCCTCCTCGGCAGCTGGGACTTCATCATGTACTGGAGCGATGAAGAGGTAAGATCCCTCATCGCGGAGCTCGATCCCCGGAACACGCTTGTTTTCGACTACACTTCGGACATTCATGACGAAGAGCACAACTTCACCGGCTGGGGATTGAAAGGGAAATTCCCGTGGACCTTCGGCATCTTCCACACTTTCGAGCCGGGGAGCGACATCCGGGGCGCCTACGACACGATCGAAAAGCGTCTGCCCCTGGCCGCCGCCGATCCCATGTGCCGCGGTTTCTTCTTCTGGCCCGAATGCAGCCACTCCGACACGCTCATGCTGGAATACGTGGCCGCCAACGCCTGGGATCCCGCCAACTGCCGCATCGGGGAGTTCCTCCCCCGGTTCTGCCGCGACCGCTACGGCAAACAGGCGGCAAAGATGCTTCCTCTCTGGCAAAAGGCCCTGCCCCTCGTCAAGCTGGCTTTCTGGACGGGCCCGCAGGATAAGAAAAAGCATCTCAACACCTTCAGGGAGTGCTTTTTCACCTCCATCGACGGCGTCATCGCCCTCGATCCGAAACTGCTGGCGGCCTACCGGGACCGGGACCGGGTGTGGAGCCCGGAAATGCCCGGCGTGCCGGAACTGCTCCGAAATCTGGCGGAGCTCGCCGCAACTAAACCGACGGGATTCCTCTTCCGGGATCTCGCGGACTTGGGAAAAATGTGCATCAGCCGTTACCTGAATTTCGCCATGGTCCGGCTGGGCCTCGAACTCGAAGCGTGGCGGCTGAAGAAGATGCCCGCAAGCCGGCCCCTCGGACTGCTGAAGCAGATCGGGGAGTTCGCGGAACTTACGGCCCGGTTCGCGGCGGTCAGTCCGGATTTTTCCATGTACGATTCTCTCCAACTGCTCAAGTCCAAGCACCGGACCAACCCCGATTTCGAAACCACGCTCAAGGCCAACGGCGAAAACAACTACTGCCGTTCCTTTGTCTGCGAATTCTTCCCCATGATCTATCTGCCCCAGTTCGAGGTGATGGCGAAGTTCGTGACGGAAAAGATCGCGAAAAAAGACCGGAGAGAGTGGACCCACCCCCGGGAACTTTTCGACGGGGAAAGGAAAAGGATCCAGGACGAATTCTACGCAACTCCCTTGAAGAACTTCGCCCCCGATCACGCCAAGGCCCGGCGGGAACTGCCGGAAATCTTGAAACAACTCGCCCGCGCGGCGGAACAAACCCTTATTCAGGAGGATATGCATGGAAAAGCTCAATGATTTCGGTTACGTGGCGAAGGCCTTCGCCAACATCCAGGCGGTGCTGGAGACCCAGTCCGACAACATCCGCCGGGGCGCGGCCCTCATGGCCGACGCCGTCGCCGCGGACAAACTCATCCACGTCTACGCGGGGGGCGGCCACACCACGCTGGCCATGGGCGAGATGTTCTTCCGGGCGGGGGGCCTCGCCAACATCAACCCCCTCATGGAAACGGCCCTCTCGGTCTTCAATCAGGCCCTCAAGTACCTCGAACTCGAGCGGACGGTGAACTTCGGCGCTTCCATCATCAAATACTACGACATCAAGCAGGACGACGTGGTGATCTTCTTCCACAACATCGGGATCAACCCCGCCACCATCGACGCCGCCATGGAAGTGAAGAAACGCCGCGGCAAGATCATCGCCGTGGCCAGCTCCCACTGGCAGAACGAGATGCCCCCGGACCACTTCATCCGGCATCCCTCCGGCAAGAACCTCTTCGACTTCGCCGACGTCTGCATCGACGACCTGAACCCCGTGGGCGACGCCATCGTCGTGGTCCCCGGTTTCGAAACGCCCATCGCCCCCGTTTCCAACGTGGTGGACTTCACCATCGCCCACCTGCTCGAGATCGAGACGGTCCGGCAGTGCGTGGAGCGCGGCGTGACGCCCCCCGTGTGGAACAGCGCCAACACCCCCGGCGGCGACGAGAAGAACGCCGCCTACCTCAAGAAATACAAACCCCTTGTGAAGTGTCTGTAAAATGTGCAAGAAAATGAATGAATCGTTGGCTTTTCTGCGGGACAAATACGGCATCCCCGCGGGAGAGATCGTCGCCGGGACCGAAGGTTTCGAACTGGCGCTGCCCGATGGGAAGCGCATCCCCCTGCTCCCCTGGCGGGTGGAACGCCGCTTCGTCGAACTCAAGAAGATCATCGACGGCAAGACCCTCGAAGATGTCTCCACCTTCCGCTTCGCGGCCTTCGCTCCCGGCTCCGACCCGGTGAAGGCCGCCGCGAGAGAACTCGATCTGGCCGTTTTCCTCGCGGGCAGTCCCATCGAGCGCATCTTCGCCGTCCGGAACGGTAACGCCGCCTGCAACGTGCTGGCCCGCTTCGCCAACGGCATGAGCGCCTCGGTGGAGTGCGGTTCCAAACTGCCCGCAAACGCCGCTCCCATGGACCGGCACGAGATCATCGCCCGCCGGGGTGTCGCCTCGGACCGGGCCGTCGACACCCAAGTGCCCCAGAGCTCCATCTACGAGTGGACGGACGCGGGGTTCCGGACCTTCACCGACACGGACACGGAGCTTTTCGGGCTCCCCGATGAGCAGATCCCCGTGGTCCGGGCCGCCTTCGCCGTGCTGAAAAACCCCGATCTTGCCGATGAGTGGATCAAGGCCGCCGGGTGTATGAAAAAGTACGCCGCGGCCGTGACCGATTCCGACGCCGGAAACAAAGCCATCGAACTGTGAAGGAGGACGACTTGCCATGAAACCTGTGAAAATCGCCATGATGGGCATGACTCACGGCCATACCCGCAAATATTATCAGACGCTGCTGGAAAATCAGAAGCTGGACTGGGTGGCTTCCTGCGCCGCCGACGAGCGGGCCAAAGAGGTCTACGAACTCTACAAAACGGGCGTGCCCTGCTACCTCGACCCGGAAAAGATGCTGGCCGAACATCCCGACATCGAAGCCATCGTCCTCGCGTCCGCCAACGACCGCCACTTCGAGGAAATGAAGTTCTGCGCCGAACGGGGCATCCACATCCTTTCCATGAAAATCCCCTCCTTCGACATGAAGGAGTACGACGCCATGATCGACATGGTGGAAAAGGCCGGGATCGTCTGCCAGATCGAGCTTGAGATGCACTACAACCCCGTGGTGAAGCGCCTGCAGCAGGAGATCGCTTCGGGGAAATTGGGAAAACTCCTTTCCATCCAGGCCACCAACATCACCCTTTCCCCCGTGTGGGCATTCCCGTGGCAGGGCAGCCCCGAGGCGAGTTACGGGAAGCGCGTTCCCCTCGCCCCCGGCGACAAACGGTTCCGCGGCGGCGCCTTGTGCGACCATCCCCACATCTTCGACCTCATCCGCTGGCTCACGGGCTCCGACTACGACACGGTCTTCGCCCAGGTCGCCCCCAATCTCCGCAAGGAGCTGGAGGTGGAGGACATGCTCATGGCCGCCGGAAAGCTCAAGGACGGCACCGCCTTCCTCTTCGACCCCTCCTGGTCCCGCCTCGAGGAGCGGCTCAAGGTCCCCGCCCCCGGCTGGGAGATTTTCCCCAAGCGCATGGAGGTCAACGTCACCATCACGGGCGAAAAGGGCATGATCCAGTGCGACTGCTTCGGCCCCAACGTCTACCACAACGGCGCGCCCAACGACCGCTACACGGTGCAGTACACCTATTTCGACGAGTGGATCGGCCTCATCGACGAATTCGTGGACTGCATCCGCAACCATAAGACGCCCAAGATTAACCTCAAGTGGCACCGGCAGACCATCGCCTGCATGAACAGCTGCTACGAAAGCGTGGCCAAGGGCGCGCCCGTCAAGGTGGAAGGAAAGTGACCATGAACGACCGGGAAAAGAAGATCCTCACCGACCGGCTCATCCCCGTGCCCCGGAAGATCGACTTCCGCGACGGGGAGCTTTTCCTGCTCACGGAAAAGTGTCCGGTCCGCATCACTTCCGCCTCGGAACAGGAAAAGATCGGGGAGAAAGTTCCGGAGCTCTTCCGCAGTTTCTGGGGCGTGACGCCCGAGCTGCGCGTTGTCCGGGAGTCCGTGCCCGCGCAGGAATTCCCCGGCAGTTACGCAGTGAAGATCCGTTCCGATCTCCTCGAAATCAGGGCGGAAGCGTTCTCCGGCGTACTGAACGCCATGAAGACGCTCCGCCAGCTGGCGGAACCCCTCCGGAACACAGCGGAACTCAAGGGCCATTTCCTCGTCCCCTGCGACATCGAAGACGCCCCCGCCATGGAGTTCCGGGGCATCCATCTGTGCATCTTCCCCGAAACGCCCCTGTGGGACATCGAAAAGCAGCTCCGGCTGGCCGCCTATCACAAGTTCAACTACGCCGTCATCGAGTGCTGGGGCATCTTCCCCTTCGACTCCCATCCGGAATTCTGCTGGGAAGAAAAGAAACTGGACAAGCGGGAATTGAAACGTCTGATCGCCCTCGGCCGGGAGCTGGGGATCACGCTGGTCCCCCAGTTCAATCTGCTGGGCCACGCGGCGGCGGCCCGTTCCATCTCGGGCAAACACGCCATTCTGGACTTCCACCCGGAGCTTCAGCCCCTCTTCGAACCCGAAGGGTGGACCTGGTGCCTTTCCAATCCGGAAACCCGGCGGATCCTCGCCGATCTGGTGACGGAGCTTCACGAGTTCTTCGGAAATCCCCCCTTCTTCCACATCGGCTGCGATGAGGCGGACAACATCGGCACCTGCCTCGAGTGCCGCCGCGGGAGCTTGAAAGATCTGGTGCGGGATCACATCCGCTTCTTCCGCGATCTTTTCGCCGCCCGCAACGCACGGGTCATCATGTGGCACGACATGCTCATCGAACGGGGCGACCCGAGGTGGCGCGGCTACACCGCCTGCCGCCTTCCCGAACACGATCTGGGGGATCTCCACAAGGAACTCCCCAAGGACATCATCATCGCCGACTGGCAGTACGGCTACTACAAGCCGACGGAGGATGATCCGGAGCCCACGTGGCCCACTTCGCGCTTCTTCAAGGAAGAGGGGTTTCAGGTGGTCGTCTGTCCGTGGATCAACCCCGACGGCACCATCAGTCTGGGCCGTCTGGCCGCGGAGGAAAAACTTTTCGGCATGCTGGAAACCACCTGGCACATGAACCACGGTCGCGATTTTGCCCGGATCTACTGCATGGCGGCCTACGCCGCATGGAATCCCGCCGCGAACCCGGGCGTGACCCTTTCCACAAGGCTTGCCGTGTCCCATCACGTCCGCCAGGTCGGCTGGGACATGGGCGTCACGGAATACGTCATGACCGGCTGGAACCTGGAGCAGGTGGACGCGGGGAATTACCCCAACTGAGCCCCCCTCACAGGCTGAAAATTTCGGGCAATGGCTTGACTTTTGCCCGTTTTCAGTGCAGGTTACGCGTGGGTATAAAAAATGGAGTTCAAAATGAGAGTTCACCATGTTTTACCGGTCAATAAACAGTTGGATCACGCATATTGGATCGGGGTCCCCGGCAGGGCTTTCGCCTGGGCTTGCCGTGATGAGTATCCGGCGCCGTTTTTTCGCAGAACTTTTGAATGGGACGGCATTGCTCCGGCTAGATTGTCCGTCGCCGCCGCCGGATATATTGAAATCCATTTGAACGGGGAGAAGGTCGGCGATCATGTTCTGGATCCGACGCCGACGAATTTCGATAAGCATCTGTACCTGCTGGAATTCAATGTTGAACATTTACTGAGGAAGGGGAAAAATGCCGTTGGCGTCATTCTGGGCAATTCCACCTACAACTGCAGCACCGGTGGTCCGTGGATGCTGGATGAAATTCCCTGGCGCGACTACCCGAAATTCATTCTGCAATTGAACGTCGACGGCACACCGGCGGTTTATTCCGATCCGGATTGGAAATTTTTCGGCGACGGACCGATCCGCATGAACGAGGTCAAAAACGGTGAATTTTATGACGCCCGGTTGGAACAAGTCGGCTGGGATCGGCCGGATTTCGATGATTCCCGCTGGAGCCGGGCCGGGGTCGTCCATGCGCCGGGCGGAGAGATCATGAGGCACACGCATGAACCGTGCCGGGTGTTTCGGACTTTCCCAATGCGCCGAATCGGAAAGAATGTTTATGATTCCGGGCAAAACCTCAGCGGCTGGGTGCAGATCGAGGTCGAAGGCGACCCCGGCAGTACAGTCCAGATCCGCTATGCGGAAAAAATCGACGAACACGGCCGGATCGACCAGCGCGGCATCAGCCGTTTCGTCACGACCGGACTGTTTCAGACCGACCGGTATACCTTGAAGGGCGGCGGGCAGGAGATCTGGCATCCCCGTTTCGCCTATCACGGTTTCCGCTACGCCGAAATAACGATCGAGGGGAACGCAGAAATATCGGCCGTCGAGGCTCAGGCGTTGGGAACCGATTTTCGGCAGATCGGCAGCATTGTTTCCTCCGACGAAGTCCTGAATGCGCTCCATCGCAATGCGTGCTGGTCGTACCGGTCCAATTTCACGGGAATCCCCACCGATTGTCCGCAGCGGGAAAAGCAGGGGTGGACCGGCGATGCGCTGCTCGGGGTCGAATTGGGGTTGTACAATTTCGACGCCGCCGATGCCTATGCGGATTGGATGGTCACCGTGGAGGAGACCCAGCGGCCCAACGGCCAACTGGCGGCCAAGGCCCCGCTCAGCAGCGGCGGGTACAATTGGGCCTTCGGTCCCGCCTGGGATAGCGCTTTTCTCATGATCCCGGCAACCGTTTATGCGTTCACGGGCAGGACCGACCTTATCAGGCGGCATTATTTCGCCATGCAGAAGTATTTGGACTTCTGCATCGACATGTCTCCGGGCATGATAGCCTCCTGGGGCCTCGGGGATTACCTGAATCCGGAACCGGAGGAAAGAATCGTCAGTTCGGCCTTGATCTCCACGGCCTTCTTTTACGCCGATGCGAAACTGATGGCCCGCTTTGCCGGGCTTTTGGGAAAATCCGGCGATGTCCCCTATTACGAGGCGTTGGGCAAAGAGATATTTCAGGCGTTTCAGAAAAAGTTCGCCAATCCAGACGGCTCCTTCGGGAACGGTTCCCAGACGGCCCTGGCCGCGAGCGTGTTTTTCGGTCTTGCCCCCTCGCCGCAGCTGACGGCTTCCTTGCTTGACGAACTGGTCAAAAAGGAAGAGCATCTCGCTCACTTCGGTATTCAGGGGGCGAAATTCGTCCCCCGGGTCCTGGCGGAATACGGCTTCATCGATACCGCTTACGAGCTCATCGTTCAGAAACGGTTTCCCGGCTGGGCATGCCAGTTGCAGCAGGGAGCCACGACCTCGTGGGAACAATGGTCCGGGACGGGTTCCAGAAACCATGTCGTGTTCGCCGATATCGGGGCTTGGTTTTACCGTTATCCGGGCGGGTTCAGGGTGTCGATGGAAAAACCCGGCTATTCCGCTATGACGATCAGGCCTTGTTTCCCCGCCGCATTAAATTCGTTCGAAGCGGAATACCGGGGTTACTCCTGCCGCTGGAAGCAAAATGACAAAACGACAGCGCTGCAGATCGGCGTACCAGAGCACTCCCGGGCCTTTGTGGATGTTCCGAACAGAAAAGAAACACTGCTGCTGACAAGCGGCGTTCACGAAATCGAGATCGTCAAGTAAGTTGAACCCGCTCCTGCTCAAAAAGCTCTGCAAACGTATTTGAACCGTGCGGGGGGGGGGGGAGCAAACCGCTATCGCGTTTTTCTCCCCCTCGGCCCCTTCTTTTCCGCGGGACGCCCCGTCTTTTGGGTGAAATGGCCGCAGATCTTTTTGGCGCGTGTGCGGCGACCACCGGCGTTTGGTGAGAAGCATCTCTCTTTGATTACAGCGCCCCCACGGCCAGCCTTTGGCTGATCCGAGGGGGGCTTACTGCTCGTCGCCACTTCGTTTGCGGCCGCCCCAGCCAGCGGGGTCTTTCACCACCACCCGGTACTTGCGGCGTGCGACACTCAACGCCACGCCCGCAGACTGGCAATCGGCCCGATGGGATTGCCAAGCGCCCGCGGCGCCTTCACGGCGTTTTGCCTTGTTTTGGTCTGTGCCTCACCCACTACCGCAAACCTGCGTTTGCGGTCGATCAAGGCGAGTCGGGGGCGTCAGCCCCCAGCCGCCGCGACACTTCGAGGCCGACGTTCGGTCAGAGGGGAATCTCTTTGCTGTGGCGGAAGAGGATCCACTGCTGGAGCACCAGCGCGGCGAGAACAAGCAACGCACCCGCGATAAAGGCCCAGCCCGAACTTTCGGGCGTCACCAGTGCGCCGCCGAGCACCGGGGCGATGATCCCCGTGGCCCCCACGATGGTCTCGTTCCCCGCCAGATAGCGGGCGCTTTTGGTGGGGTGGACAAGGGAGTGGAAGACCAGCAGAAAGTAGAAGGCCCCCGAGTAGATCCCGAAAAAGACCGCCGAGATCATGAAGCCCCGCACCGTGGTGCAGAAGCCGAAGCCGAGAAGGGCCCCGATGCCCGCGATGTTGAGGAGCAGTCCGGGAATTTTCCGGTACATCCACGTACGGCTGCCGATGAGCAGAAAAGCGGTCAGGGACTGGGCGAAACTCACCACCGACAGCACCAGACTCATCTCCGCACGGGGGAAATGGAGCAGAGTCACGCCCCGGAAGGGCCCCAGAGTCCGCAGAAGGGAGACGACGACGCATCCGACGCCCCCCACGATGTACCCCGTGAGGACCAGGTCGGGGAATCCCGCATAACTGGATTTTCCAGAGTCCGCCGATACCGCGGGGAGCGGCTGTTCCGCACTCTGGGGCGCGGGCAGACTTTCGATGATGATGACACCGAGGGCGATGATTGTGCCCGCGGCGGTGCAGAGCAGGAATCCCTGCCGGGGTGAAAGCAGACCGAAGACCAGCGGTCCCAGGGCGAACCCCAGACTCCACGAGCCCGTGTACATGGCCGTCGAGCGGACGATGGCCCCGCCGCTGTCAGGGGCGAGCCGCTTCATGTAGACCTGGAAGGGGGTGAAGAAAAGGGCCCCGAAAACTCCCGTCAGCATGAGCCAGAGGAACTGCGTATACAGCCCGTCGAAGATCAGGAATCCCGCCGACACGAGGGTGATCCCCGCGGCGGCGCCGATGACGATCTTGTGGGAATTGCCCGGCTTGACGAACCAGCCGCAGCAGAAGGAGACCGCCGAATAGGTCAGCGCCCAGGCGGTCATGGTCCCGCCCACGATCCACCCGGCCACGTTGGCCTCGGAAAAGCGGTAGGCGGTGATGAAGAAGATGCCGCTGACGATCACATCCATCAGCAGCGGGAAAAGATAAACCAGAATGTTTCTCATGATTTCGCCGGAATATGGTTGATTTTACGGAAAAGACGCCCCCGCCTTTCAGCAGAACTTCCCTCTCAGATCGACGGGGAGCGCCTCCAAAACTTCACCGCCCGAACAGAGATAGATCACGTCGTGCATGTTGATGGTGGGGTCGCAGTGGGGCAGCGTGAGCTCCACCACCTGCCCGAGCCGGGGCCGTTCCCCTGCCGGGAAATAGAGCCTGCCGTGTTCGTCGCCGAACCACTCGTAGCGCCAGCGCAGGTCGGGAACGCCCTCCTTGGCCTTGCAGGGGGGCGCGTGAGGCGTGAAGTAGAGCGCTTTCAGCCCTGCGTCCACAGTGACGAAGTCGGGCTGATTGGTGCTGACCACGGTCGCAAGGCAGGTGAGGGCGCAGGGGAACGCGGAGCCCACACCTTCGATGTTGTGGTACTCGGTGTCCATCATGCAGTAGGAGCCCACCTGGATGTCGGTGACTTCAGGAATCCCCACGTCGAAGGCGGCGGTCCCCGTCCCCGTTCCGGTGAGGACTTGGCAGTCGATCCCGTCGGCCCGGAGCGAGCGGACCAGAGCGCCCGCTTCCTTCATCACCTCAGCCGTGGCGGCGGAACGTTTTTCCGCTTCGGCGATATGCTGAACGTTCCCGGCGTAACACTGGATGCCCCGGAACTTCAGACCGGGGAGCTGCAAAATCGTCCGGACGAATTCAGGCGCATCGGCGAAAGCCACCCCGGTGCGTCCCATACGGGGGTTCACGTCGGCCAGCACGTCGAACCCGACGCCGCAGGCGCCGAGGGCCCGCAGATTTTCCGCGTTGTCGGCGGTGATCCACAGCCCCGGATGGGCTTTTTTCAGCTCCGCCAATCTCGCGATCCGGGCGGGGGCGACCACGGGCGAAGTGAGGAGCACGTTTTCGATGCCCTTTTCGAGCAGCACTTCCGCCTCGCCCAGCTTGGCGGCGCAGACGCCCGCGCAGTTGCCAGCTTCGAGCTGACGCCGGGCGACGGCCGAAGATTTATGGGTCTTGGCGTGGGGGCGGAGTTTCTTCCCCGCCTTCGCGGCCAGTTCCGCCATGCGGGCGAGGGAGCGCTCGAAGCGCGCCTTGTCCAGCACCAGTGCCGGAGTGGGCAGATCGTATTTTTTCATGAAAAACTTCCCTTCAGCGGATCTTGGTCAGGTCCAGCCCGGCCTCTTCCCAGAAGAGGGTGTCTTCCACGGGCTTGTTGTCGATTTCCCAGAAGTGGTTCATCACGTCCTCCTTGACCATGGGGGCGTGGGCCAGGTAGTCCCGGAGCTCTCCGACGTCGATGACGCCGCTTGCGGGGAACTCCGCCGCATGGTCGAGGAGCGTCGAGAAGAAGGCCGCCGCGGCGGGCTTGGCGCAGCGCGAAGTGTCGAAGGTGCACACCACGAGTTTCCCCTTGCCCGCGCCGATGACGCCGCAGTGGCAGAAGTTCCGCAAAGTGTCGTCCGCCTGGTAGTCCTTGATGCCCTGAACGAGACCCTTCATCCGATCCCGGACGGGCTTGTCCACGCCGGAAACCAGTTCCGTCATAACGCCGGGGAAGTGGTCCAGATCGAGCTTGTAGCCCCCTTCGATCAGATCGTAGAGGGGCGCGGTGAAGTATTTGCCGCAGCCCAGAGCCTCCCGGAGTTTTTCATCCTTGATGATGCCGCCCAGATTGCTGCCCCGGTCCCAGATGCAGGGTTTGAAGCGCTCGAGGGCGCCGGGCCAGTAGTAGCCTTCCTGTCCGGGGTTGTCCCGGTGATAGAAGAGCACCGCCGTCCCGCCCTTTTCGAGAAAATCGAAGAGCTCGTCGGAGAGCCGGTCGAAGAGGGCGACGCAACTTGCGGGGGCGTCGGCGGGGGTGTTCGCGGCGATCCACCGGGCGAAGGGGCCGTCGTTCAGATGCAGGTCGAAGCGGCTCTTGAGGGGCGTCCGGGCGGGATAGCGCCAGAAGTTCCACGCATTGCGGCATTGGATCCCCGGCGCGGAAAATTCCGCTTCGAGGGTGTACTCGACGGCCTTTCCCACCGGAGGCAGGGAGGCCGTGATGTCGAGGAGCTTCTGTACGCCGGGCACCACGGCGATGTTGTCGGCGCAATAAAGCTCCGTGGTCTTCCCCGCTCCCGTCACGGCGACTCTCAGCGTCCCCTTGCCGTACCCCACGGGGGTGAAGTTGGAAAGGTGGATGGGGAAGGTGACGGGCCGATCGTCCGCGAAGCACTCTTCGGGGAAGTCGGTCAGGAGCACCGCGTCGTCGTTGAACTGCCGCATCCAGGCGGCGTCGATGTACTTGTCGTCGTCGAAACAGTCCACGATGCCGTTCTTGTTCTCGTACTTGAAGCAGTCGGCGAACTGGAGCATCTCGAAGCCGCAGAGCTGGGAAAGGCGGAGCCGTTCGATGTAGGTCTTGAGCCCGAATTTCTTGAACTCTTCCGACGCCTTCCGGTAGTCGGGGAGCCGGTCGGCCATGCCTTTTTTCTCCACCAGCGCGGTGAATTCGGTCATGAACCGGGGTTTCTTGATCTCGTGCTCGGCGAGATACGCCTCACCGGCACGGGCGGCGAAAGCGTCGAACTTGGCGTTGAGAGCCTCGTAGTCCGGGATCTCGATGTAGTGGACCGCCTCGTGGGCCAGGGTGGGCCGGAGGGGGTTGGCGTAGCGGCGGACCTTCGCCTCAGGCGTTTCCGCCGTCATGGGGGTGTCGAAGGCGGAGCCGTTCATGTGCCAGCAGGCGTCCGAAGTGAACATGTCCCGATGGACCTTGTAGGGGAAATAATAGGCGATGTGCTGGAGGAAGATGTCCGCGCTGGAGCGGTCGTATTCGCCCCAGCCGGAGTTGTCGAGGATGAGTTTCGACGGGGCCAGACGCTTGCCCTCCTCGTAGAGCTTGCGGACCAGAGGCTGATGGCCGGAGTTGTGCATTTCGTTGCCGATGCAGAAGATGGCCACCGAAGGATGGTTCCGGTAACGCAGGATCGTTTCGCGCCAGTTCGCGTTGTCCAGCGCCAGATTCTTCTTGTGCCCCTTGGAGTCCATTTCATAGGCGAAGCCGATCTCCATGTGGATGAACAGCCCCAGTTCATCCGCCGCCCGGACGAAATCCGGCGAGGGCACCGTGCTGTGGAACCGGACCAGATTGAAGCCGTATTTCTTCGCCTGTCTGATGTGGTAGCAGTAGCTTTCGTAATCGCTCTTCAGCGAAAGATTGGGATGGTCGTGGGCCACGATGCCCCGGATGTATCCCCGGAAACAGAAGGGCTTGCCGTTGACCAGCACGGCGGTGTTCCCCACGGTGACCAGATCGTTGAGCCCGAAACGCTCCGGTCCGATGCCGTCGGCCTTGAAGGTGTAGAGCACGGGATGGGCGGGGGACCAGCACTCGAGGGCCGAGGCGTCGAAGGTGTGCCGGAACGCTCCCCCCTCGAGCTGATGCACCGAAAGAAGTTGAGGCGTGATGACTTCGCCCTTTTCCGCGGTGACGGTGCAGTTGGCGAGACGCTCCGGCGCGTCGCAGTAAAGGACTCCGGCCGAAGCCGACCCGTGGATGTAGATGCTGCTCATGAGATATTCCTTTTCGTTTCGAGCGTTGGATTTGCCGTGCACACGCATAATATAGCGCCGGATGCCCCGGAATGTCAAGGCCGCGGCGAAAAAATGTGGGAAGTCCCTTGACTTTTTGCCTTGGGGTGGTTATATTGTAAGCAAGGAAAATAAGCTGAACATTTCAGGAGAATCGACGATATGGGAGACGACAATATCAGCCGCTTCACGCCGCGGGCACGATACGCGCTGGTGCTGGCCCGCAGGGAAGCGCAGAAAGTCAACGCCGACGCAGTGGCGCCGGAACACCTGCTCCTGGCCTTTCTGGCCATGGACGACGGCGTGGCGGTGGACACTCTCAAGAAACTGGGGGTCAACCCGCTGCGGCTCCGGCTGGAGATCGAAAAGAGCTGCGCTTCGAAGGGCGGCGCCCCCGCCGGGAACAGCGGTTCCGGCAATCCGGTCCCCTTCGGACTGGAAATGAAACGGGTCCTGCTGAGCGCCCAGGACGAAGCGAGGGAGATGAATTACAATTTCATCGGCACCGAACACCTGCTGCTGGGGATCCTGGCCAACGAGGGCAACACCGCCTGCCGGCTTCTGCGGAACATGGACGTGGACCTCGCCGGGGCCCGAAAAGCGGTTTTGCAGGCGCTGGATTCCTCATTCATGCCGCCGCCTGAGGAAAATTCCGAGAACGGAACGCCCGACAATCCCGACGCCCCCTGGGGAGCCGAAGAGGAAGCCCCCCAGGGGAACAGCTCCGGCAAAGGGAGCGGCAGTAATGCGCTGGCGGCGCTGAACACCTACGGGCGCAACATGACGGAACTGGCCGCCGCGGGCAAACTCGATCCCGTCATCGGCCGCAGCGGTGAGATCGAACGGGTCATCCAGATCCTCTGCCGCCGCACCAAGAACAACCCGGTGCTCATCGGCGAGGCGGGAGTGGGCAAGACCGCCATCATCGAAGGACTGGCTCAGGCCGTGGCGGCCAAGAAGGTCCCCGACCTCCTCTTCGGGAAGCAGATCTACTCCATCGACCTGCCCCTCATGGTGGCCGGGACCAAGTACCGCGGCCAGTTCGAGGAACGGATCAAGGCGGTCATCGACGAAGTGCGCAACTCCGGAAAGGTGATCCTCTTCATCGACGAACTCCACACCCTCGTGGGCGCGGGCGGAGCCGAAGGCGCCCTCGACGCCGCCAACATCATCAAGCCCGCGCTGGCCCGCGGGGAGCTCCAGTGCGTGGGAGCCACCACATTGGACGAATACCGGAAGGGCATCGAAAAGGACGCGGCCCTGGAACGCAGGTTCCAACCCGTCATGGTCAATCCCCCCTCGGTGGAGGATTCCGTCAGGATCCTCGAAGGCCTGAAATCGACCTACGAGGAGTTCCACCACGTCCGCTACACGCCGGAGTCGCTCCGGGCGGCGGTGGAGCTTTCGGACCGGTACGTCACCGGCCGGTTCCTGCCCGACAAGGCCATCGACCTGATGGACGAAGCCGGCGCCAGGGCCCGCATCGGCTCCTCGGGCGACGCCCCCGACACGGCGAAGATCGAGGAGGAAATAAGAAACGTCCGGGCTGAGAAGGCCCGCTCCTGCGCCGACCAGAACTTCGAGGAGGCGGCGAAACTCCGGGACAGGGAGCACGAACTGCAGGAGGAACTCGAAAAGATTACCGCCCAGTGGCGGGCCGAAAAGGCCGAACGCCGTCCCGAAGTCGGAGTGCAGGAGATCCGGGACGTGGTCTCCCGCCTCACGGGCGTCCCCCTGCAGCAGATGTCCGAAGGGGAAAACACCCGGCTGCTGCGGATGGAAAGCGAACTGGTCAAACAGGTGGTGGGGCAGGACGAAGCCATCAGCTCCATCGCACGGGCCCTGCGGCGGAGCCGGGCCGACCTGCGCAATCCCGGCCGCCCCATCGGCTCCTTCATCTTCCTGGGGCCCACGGGGGTGGGCAAGACGCTCCTGGCCAAGTGTCTGGCCGAGTTCATGTTCGGCGACCCCGACGCGCTGATCTACGTGGACATGTCCGAGTACATGGAAAAATTCAACGTTTCCCGGCTGGTGGGCTCGCCCCCCGGCTACGTGGGCTACGGCGAAGGGGGCGAACTCACCGAGCCCGTGCGCCGTCATCCCTATTCGGTGGTGCTCTTCGACGAGATCGAAAAGGCCCATCCCGACGTGATGCACACGCTCCTCCAGATCCTCGAGGAGGGGCGGATCACCGACACACTGGGCCGCCGGGTGGATTTCCGCAACACCATCATCATCATGACCAGCAACGTGGGGGCGGCGGAACTGAGCCGCTCCAGCGGTCTGGGGTTTGCGGGGACCCACGGCAGCGATCCCGCCGCCGCCCGGCTCCTCGACGCGGCGAAGCACACCTTCAAGCCGGAGTTCCTCAACCGGGTGGACGACATCATCGTCTTCCGCAAGCTGGGGAAGGAAGATCTCCTCGCCATCGTGGACATCGAACTCGAAAAACTCCGGAAGCGGCTGGAAGGCCGGGGCCTCACCCTCGAGATGACCGACGAAGCCCGCGAGTTCATCGTCGGCAAGGGCAACGCCACGGAGTACGGCGCCCGGCCCCTGCGGCGGGCGGTGGAACGGTTCCTCGAAGATCCCCTTTCCGAAGCGCTGCTCAGGGGGGAATTCGAGGGGGCTTCCGGCATCGGCGTGAACGCCGGCGAGGACAAACTGCTCCTGACCCCCATCCCGAAGAAGAAACACAAGACCGATGGAGAGGGAAAGAAGAAATAAACTCCTCCGGAACCTCTTCCGTGCCCTTTACTGGAGCGTCACCGCCGCGGTGGTGCTGCTTCTGCTCTGGGGCAGCCTGGTCGAACCCAACCGGCTCGTCGTGAGAAGGTGCGACGTTCCCGTCCCCGGCCTGCCTCCCGAACTGGAGAATACCCGCGCGGTGGTGATCGGAGACACCCACTTCGGCAGCTCCTTTCTCGAACGGCGGCGCATGGAGCGAATTCTCCGTTGCGCCCTGCGGGAAAAGCCCGACACCGTCTGGCTTCTGGGGGACTATGCCGCTGCCGGCGCGGCCCACGGTACGAGAGCCATGAGCGACGAAGATTTCGTCCGCTTCTTTTCCGCCCTCAAGGCCCCCCTGGGGACCTACGCCGTGCTGGGCAACCACGAGCTCTGGTTCGGCCGGGAAAAGATGTGCCGTCTGCTGGAGCGCTCCGGCGTGGACCTGATCGAAAACAAGGTGGTCATGCTGGGGGGAAAACTCGCCTTGACCGGCCTCACCGACCGGGCTTCGTTCTTTTTCGAACGCCGCAAGGCGAAGGAGCTGCCCGGCGGACACGACCCGCTCGTCATTCTCACCCACCGGGCGGAAATGGTACGCCGCATCAAGGGCGGTTTTTCCGGGCTGACGGTGGCGGCGGACACCCACGGGGGCCAGATCAGGCTCCCCCGCAAGGGCGCGCTGGGCCCGCTTCTCAAGGGCGAAAAGGAGATTCCACCCGGTCTTTCGCTTTACCACGGCAGGCAGCTCTTCCTCACCTCGGGATCGGGCGGCCACCGGCTGGGATTCCGGCTCAACTGCCCGCCGGAGATCGCGGTGCTCACGCTGAAGCGCGGAAAGGCGGGAATATGAAAGTTCTGCTGGCCATGTCCGGCGGCGTGGACTCCTGCTGCGCCGGAGCCCTGCTCCGCCGGGCGGGGCACGAGGTCGTCGGCGTCACCATGCTGGTGGATGGCTTTCCCCCCTCCCCCGCGGTGGAGCGGGGCGTCGCCATGTGCTGTTCCAAACTGGGCATCGAACACCGTTATCTGGACGTTTCCCGCAAATTTCAGGAAGAGGTGGTGCTTCCCGCGGCGCAGGAATACGCTTCGGGCCGCACCCCGAATCCCTGCTCCTTGTGCAATCCCGCCGTCAAGTTCGGCGAACTGCTGAAATTCGCCGACGCCGTCGGGGCGGACCGTCTCGCCACGGGCCACTATGTGCGGCAGGGACGGCATGAGGGGAAGGAAGTTCTGCTCCGGGGCCGGGACAAAGCCAAGGATCAGAGCTATTTTCTCGCGCTCCTCGACGAGGCGGTCTTCCCCCGGCTGCTCTTCCCCCTGGGGGAGCTGACCAAGGAGGTGGTCCGGGGCATCGCCCGCGATCTCGGTTTCACCTTCGAAAAGTCGGAGGAAAGCGAAGAGCTCTGCTTCGTCCCGCCGGGGGTGAACGCGGGGGACGAACTGCTCCGCCGGGCGGGGATCCCGCCCCGGCCGGGGATCATCCGGTTCCGCGGCAAACAGGTGGGGACCCACGGCGGGATCCACCGCATCACCCTCGGCCAGCGGCAGGGGCTGGGGGTGGCTCTGGGAGTTCCCGCCTTCGTGACGGCCATCGACGGAGCTTCGAACCAGGTGGAGCTGGAAACCGACCCGTCGGCCCTGCTCCGCGACCGTTTCGCGCTGAAGAAGGGGAAGAGCGGCGTCCTGCCGGTTCCGGGAGAATATGAGATACAGATACGCTACCGTTCACGGCCCGTCCCCTGCACCGTCGCGGCGGCGGGGGAAAACCGCCTCGCCGTCAGCGTTCCGCGCCCGCTGCGGGCGGTGACGCCGGGGCAGATCGGAGCCCTCTACCGGGGCGACAGGCTCATGGGCGGCGGCATCATAACTTTGGAGAATTGAAAAATGACGGACTTCCGGGTGGGACAGGGATTCGACGTCCACAGACTGGTGGAAAACCGCAAACTCATCCTCTGCGGGGTGGAGATCCCCTATGAACTGGGCCTTCTCGGCCACAGCGACGCGGACGTGGCCATCCACGCCCTCATCGACGCGCTCCTGGGGGCGCTGGCATTGGGGGACATCGGCGAACATTTCCCCGACACCGATCCCCGGTGGGAGGGCGCGGACAGCCGGGAACTGCTGAAGGCGGTCCTCGCCCTGCCCGAGTTCGCCGCGTGGCGCATCGCCAGCGTGGACGTCACCGTCATCGCCCAGCGCCCGAAACTGAGTCCTTACAAGGAACTCATGCGCCGACAGCTTTCCCAAGTCATGGGGATCCCCCTCGAGCGGGTGGCGGTGAAGGCCACCACCACCGAGAAGCTGGGCTTCACGGGCCGGGGCGAAGGCATCGCCGCCGCCGCCGTGGCGGCACTGATCCGCTGAGCGTCAGGCTCAGGCCTTTCCGCAGACGACCTTCCAGCGGCAGGGGCCGGAACGCAGAGGTTTGAGGGTGAGTTTCGCCGTCTGCCCGGCGATGGTCAGACCTTTCTGCGGCGCGAAGCGGAATCCTTCGGGGGCGCGGAACCACAGTTCCGTTTCGTCGCCGGCCACCAGCTCCACCGTACCGGAAAGGAGCTCCTTTTCCGGATCGTATCCCCACTTGGTCAGCTCCACCGCCCCCTGGAGCAGATGCCGGGTCGAGCCCGCGACGAAGGGCGCCTTTTCCACGGGGGTGAGCCTGAAGGCGGCGCACCCTCCGGGGGGCAGTTCCACGGTGAGACGGCCTTTCTTCACCTCGGCGAAGCTCCGGCTCCAGAACTCGAAGGCGGTGTGATCCTTTTCGGGCAGGCCCAGATCCCTGTTCAGGTCCAGGGTGACTTTCCTTTTCCGTTTTCCCAGATTGAAGACCCCGGCCACATGCCAGCCGCCGGAGGCTTTCGCCACCGACGTGACGATCACTGCGACGTCGCCGGAAAAAGTTTTGCGCACGAACTCCGTCGGCCGGATCTCCACCGTGGGCATGGCCCGTTTCAGGGCGTCGATCCGCGGCGGATCCAGCTCGGCCACGGGGTCGCCCAGGGTGAGCTGCATCCCCGTGAGGGAGAAGAAGGTGATCCGGGAACGGGCCTGTTCCAAGGTGCTGTATTCCTTCCGCAGCACCAGAGTGTCCGGGTCGAGGAAGAGGGAGGTGTTGTGGAGCGGGAAGTAGGAGTAGATCAAAGCCACGGCGTTGGATTTGAAATCGTCCCAGCTGAAAACGTCGCCGCCGATCCGGCAGGCGTCGAAGAGGTCCGGCGCGGCCAGCACGGAGCGCTCCTGCCCGGTGCAGCCCAGCAGATAGGCCTTGTCGCCGATGACCTTGCGCGCGGCGGCGATGCAGCGGTGGATGGCTTCGTCGGTGGAAAGGCCGGGGTCGTAGCGGCGGGCCCGTTCCTCGTCGTTGATCCGCATGGTGTTGAGCAGGCAGTCCCACTTGATGATGTCGTACCCCCAGTCGAGGATCTTCTTGAAGACCTTGGGGATATACTCCTTCGCGGCGGCGGGATGGCTCAGATCGAGCCAGTAATAGCCGCCCCAGGTCTGGAGTTCCGTCAGCAGGAGACCGGGGATCTTCCGGAACATCTCGTTCCGGTTGCCGTCGCAGGTGCAGCCGGTCCACAAGGCGGGACGGAGGCCCATCTTCCGGATCTTCTCCGAAAGATAAAGCAGCCCGTGAGGATAAGCGTCCTTGCGGGGATGGAACACATCCACCCCGGGATCCCCGTGGTCGTAAAGACGGCGGTGGCACCACTCCCAGTCCACCCAGACGCAGAGCCGTTCGTTGAACTTGCCGAAGAGCTCCTTCATGGCCCGGGCGTTATCCAGCACGACCTTTTCGCAGGCGTCGAAGCGGACCGCGTACCAGGTCATCCACCCGGCGGGGGGCGTGTCGAAGCCGTGGGCGTGGGAAATGCCCTTCCAGTGCTTCAGGGCGAAGAGCTTCCGCCCCATCCCCTCCTCGAAGGTGACGCGCAGGGGGGCGTTTTCGGCGACCTCCGCTTCGAGGAGGTATGCGTTCGCTTCCCAGTCGAAGGAAAAGAGGGCCTTGCCGTCGAATCTGACGGCGGAGTCGCTCTGCCGGTCATAAAGCATGTCGGCCCCCTCGGGAACGGCGGGACCGCAGGAACCGTGGAGCGCGGCGGAGCCGCCCTCGCTCCGGAGCGGGATCAGTTCGGAAACGGGGGCGTCGTTCCATGAGGCATGGCCCTGAAGCAGAAGTTCCGGCCCCTCGACCGAAAACTCGACCAGGTTGTTGGTCAGAGCGATATCGAGTTTCGCTTCGGGGGCTTCCGCGGGGCCTTCGGAAAAGGCAAAGGAGCAGTGCCAGACCATATTGGCGTGGGGGTAATGGAACAGCACATCGGGGTCGGTGGCGCAGCGGCAGACGGCGTAGGCCGCGGGCGAGAAGACCTTTCCTCCGGCCCGGAAAGCGGCGGCCCGGACATTTTCCCAGAAGGGCGCAAGCCGTCCGGTCCGGGTTGCGGCGAAACAGGTGAAAGCGCGCCCGGCGTCGCTGTACTCCACCCCCAGATCCCTGAATTCGATGTAAGCCATGATCAAGAACTCCCCAGAAAAAGACAAAAACTCAAGGCACGGTCTTCCCGGCCCCCGGACTTCGGGCCCGCTTCGGGAATCGTCAGTCGGCCGCGGTCTCCGCGGGGGCCTCCGACAGCCGCTCTCGCATTCCGGTCAGATTGTTCTCGTAAAGCTTTATCTGAGGATGAGTCGGCGGCAGGACCTTCCGCACGATCGAAACGGCTTTCTCCATATCCTCGAGGGCCTCTTTTCTGTTCCCCATCTTCCAGAGGATCACGGCGATGTTGTTGTAACTCGCGGCGGTATCCTGGTGGAAGGTCCCGAATTTGGCGGCGCGGATCGCCAGCGCCTTCCGGTGGAACCTGAGGGCCTCGCCCAGCTTGTTCTGCCTGGAGTAAACCAGCGCGATATCGTTGTAGATCGAGGCGGTGGAGGGGTGCTGTTCCCCCAGAGTCTTCAGCGTTATCGCCAGCGCCTTCCGGTGGAACTCGAGGGCGTCGTCGAAACGGCCCTGAGCGGCGTAGACCGAGGCGATGTTGTTGTAGCTGGTGACGGTGTCGGCGTGAAGTTCACCCAGTGTCTGGGACCGGATCTTCAAAGCTTTCCGGTGGAATTTCAGCGCGGCGTCGAACTGCCCCTGGGCGGCGAAGACGGCGGCGATGTTGTTGTAGATCCGGGCCGTGGCGGGATCGAGTTCGCCCGACTTTTCGAGCCAGATGCCCAGCGCCCGCTTGTAAAATTTCAGCGCCTCGTCGAACTTACCCTGCTTGGAGTAGACCAATGCGATATTGTTGTAGCTTCTGGCCGTGTCCAGGTGGTATTCGCCCAGCAGGGGGACCCGGATCTCCAGCACCTTCTTGTGGAACTTCAACGCCTCGTCGAACTCCCCGCGGGTGGCGCAGAGGGTCCCGATGCTGTTGTAGATCCGGGCCGTTTCGGGCCGGAAGTACTCCGGCATCTTCTCCGCCGTGGCCAGCGCGGTCCGGTAGGACTCGAGCGCCTCGTCGAACTTGCCCTCCTCGACATACACGGCGGCGATGCTGCAGAAACTCGCAATGGTGTCCGGATGCTGTTCGCCCAGGGTCTTGAGCCGGATCGCCAGCGCTCTCCGGTGGAACTTCAGCGCCTCGTCGAATTTGCCCTGCGCGGTGCAGACCGAGGCGATGCCGCTGCAGATCCCGGCGGTTTCCGGATCGGGCTCTCCCCGCTCCGCCACCGCCGTCTCCAGCGCCTTGCGGTAAAATTTCAAGGCTTCATCGAACTTGCCCTGAGCCTCGCAGACCGAACCGATGGCGCAGTAACTGCGGATCGTTTCCGGGTGGGAGGGACCGAGTCTTTCGAGCCGGATCGCCAGCGCTCTCCGGTGGAACTTCAGCGCCTCGTCGAATTTGCCCTGTTGCGAGTAAACCGAACCGATGCAGGTGCAGGCCGCCGCCGCCTCGGAATTCTTCGGATCGTGGGCTTCGTGAAGTTCGAGAGCCTCCCTCCCGAGCTGCAGGGCGGGGGCGTATTCCCCGAGATTCCCCAGTATGATCGCCGTGGAGATCGACACCGAAGCGCGGAGCTGCCACGGGGTGAGCTTCGGGATCTCCGGAAGTTTCGCCCGGACGGTCTCCTGCAGGGTCTGGCCGCTGCCGCCCTTCTTCGCCGGATCCGCGGGATCGAACACGGAACGCAGGAAGTCGAGGGACTTCTGGGCGATCTCCGCCTGCCTTCCGGCCTCCCTTTTCCCCTCTTCGGCCCGCATTTTCTGGACTCCGGCCTCCCTGCTCCTTGCGATGGCGAGAAGGGCGTTCTGCTTCGCCTCGAGCTCGTTTTTCCGCGCCTGTTCGGCGTTCTGTTCGGCCAAAGCCCGCTCCCTGCGCGCCTGTTCCGCGCTCTGCAGGGCCTGGGTCTTCCCGGCGACGGCCCGCCGGGCCTTCCGGGCGCTGGTCCAGCCGATCCGGAGCGTCCAGACCGCAAAGGCGGCGAAGACCAGCGCGGCGACGATGCCGATGTCGGCGCAGACCCGCATCCGGCGGAACCTTTCCCGGCCGATGGCCGCGGTGATCTTCTGCCGGTCCAGGTGGAGCATGGCCCCCAGGACCTGGATGAAGCCGTTTTCCCAGCCGTCCTTCCGGCGCTCGCCCTCATCGGGGAGCATGGTCGGCAAGTCGCGCGAGGTTATGGCATGAGTCCGGAGCAGAGGGGGCAGACACTCGTCTTCGCCGCCGCTTCCGGCACGGCCGTCGAGAACCACGGGCACGACCCGCGAAAAGTCGTTGTCGTGAGCGGAAAGGAAATACTCGATCTCCTTGTGCACCCACAGGGAATTCGCGGCGTTGGGCGAGCAGATGACCAGCAGATAACGGGAATTCGTCAGCGCGTCGAGGATATCTTCGCCGGCGGCATACTCCGCGCTTTCCCGGTCGCGGCGGTCGCAGAAGACGGGGCCGGCGAACTGAAGATCGGGGGGCAGGTATTCGGGGGAAACGAGCTGCGCCGGAACACGGAAGCGCCCGAGCTGGCGCCGCAGAAACGCGGCGGCCCGGCCGTCCTTCCGCGAGTAGCTCATGTAGACGTAGTACTTGTACCGCTCCATCGTTCGTTCTCCGAATCGCTCCGCCGGGAAACGCCTTCTTCGGGCACTCGCGCATCCCACCCGACGACGGGTCGGGATGTCTCCGGCGACAATTATTGTCATCATATTAATTTACACCGTCAAGACGGAATTTGCAAGTCCGGACGTTGACCTGTGAACGGTTTTTCCCAAAACTTTTCTTCTCCCGCGGTCCGCACAGGGGCTCATTTTTCTCGGAAAAAAACGGCGAAAAAGCCTTGACAAATCGGGGATAAGGGTGTATATTTTGGATTGTGCGGGAAATCCTGCACATGTCGGTTCCGGCCATGATGAGGTGTCTGGCCGGAAGACTTTTTAACCCCGGAACAACAGGAAACAACAACAACATGGAAGAAAACAAATTCGAGAACGCTTTCCTTGACTTCACCGGTATGCCCGAATCCATGGGCGAACTGCTCGAGGCCGGAAGCGGCAGCGCCGCCTTCAAGAAGGGCTCCATCGTCAAAGGCCGGATCATCGAAAAACGCCCCGATGCCGCACTCGTGGACATCAGCTACAAGGCCCCCGGCACCGTGCCCGCCTCCGAATTTCTGAAGTATGACGAAGTCAATGTCGGCGACGAGATCGAAGTCTCTCTCGAAGAACTCGAGACCCGCTCCGGCGGTCCCTCTCTCAGCCTCGCCAAGGCCCGTGAAGCCCGCGCCTGGGAACGCATCACCACCGAATACGGCGAAGGCTACGTGGTCAAAGGTTTCATGCGCCACAAGGTCAAAGGCGGCATCATGGTCGACGTGGAAGGATTTTCCGCCTTCCTGCCCGGTTCCCAGCTCGACGTGGGTCCCGTGCGGAACGTGGAAGACTACCTCGGCAAGGAATTCGACCTCAAGATCATCAAGATCAATCTGGATCGGCACAACATCGTGGTCTCCCGCCGCGAACTGCTCGAAGAGAACCTCAAGGGCCAGCGCAGCAAGCTCCTCGCCGAGATGAACGTGGACGACGTCCGCAAGGGCGTGGTCAAGAACATCGTGGACTTCGGCGCTTTCGTCGACCTGGGCGGCATCGACGGTCTGCTCCACATCACCGACATTTCCTGGAAGCGGATCCAGCATCCCAGCGAAGTGCTCCACATCGGTCAGGAGATCGAAGTGGTCATCACCGGCATCGACCGGGAAAAGGAGCGCGTTTCCCTGGGCCTCAAGCAGCGCACCGCCAATCCCTGGGACGGCGTGGCCGAGAAGTATCCCAAGGGCAGCCGCGTGAAGGGCAAGGTCCGCAACCTGATGCCCTACGGCGCCTTCGTCGAGATCGAAGACGGCGTGGAAGGTCTGATTCACCTCACCGAAATGAGCTGGACCAAGCGCATCGCCAAGGCTTCCGACGTCCTCAGCGTGGGCGACGAAGTCGAAGCGGTCGTGCTCGAAGTCGACACCGAGAGCCACAAGATCTCCCTGGGGCTCCGCCAGAAAGAGCGGAATCCGTGGGAAGTCCTGGCCGAGAAGTATCCCGTCGGCAAGCACATCATCGGCAAGGTCCGCAACATGACCAACTACGGCGCGTTCGTCGAGATCGAGAACGACATCGACGGCATGATCCACGTTTCCGACATGAGCTGGACCCGCAAGGTCAACACCCCCAACGAAGTGCTGAAGACCGGTCAGGAAGTCGAAGTGGTCATCCTCGAGATCAATCCCGAACAGCAGCGCATCTCCCTCGGCCTCAAGCAGGCCGAAGAGGATCCCTGGGCCAGCATCGACAAGCTCTACAAGGTCGGCGACGTGGTCAAGGGCAAAGTCACCAAGATCACCGCTTTCGGCGCCTTCGTCGAACTTTCCAACAAGATCGACGGACTCATCCACATTTCCCAGCTCAGCAAGGATCACGTGGAGAAGGTCAAGGACGTCCTCAAAGTCGGCGACGAAGTCGAAGCCCGCGTCATCAAGGTGGACACCACCGAACGGCGCATCGGTCTTTCCATCAAGGCCGTGAGCGAGACCCTCTCCGAGGCCGATCTCAAGGCCGCCGAAGAGGTCTACACCTCAGCCTGGAAGCCCGGCGAAGACATCGTCAACATGGGCGACGTCATGAAGGGCATGGACGAACTCAAGCTCGACTGAAGTTCGAATCGGTTCCGACAAAGGGGCTGCCGCGAATTTTGCGGCGGCCCTTTTTTTGTAAAACAGTATTCTTAGTATTCATAGTATTCATAGACCAAGTTTGCCCTTTTCACGGGCAAACGGCGCGGGCAAACGGCCGCTTGACTTTTTTGCGCAAGAGGGCTATATTTTCTTTCGGGAGAGGGAATACCGTGAAAAACCTGCTGAAAAAACTGTTTTGCCCCGAGTCGCCAGCGAGGGCCGCCGTCTTCACCTGGACCCTGGGGACCGTCGGGGCCCATTACATCTGTTTTTCCCTCTTTCACTTCCTCTTTCTGCAGGGCGTTCTGAACCCGTGGCCCGCGTGGAACGAATCCGGCGACGAGTGGATCTTATACACGGGACAAACGGCGATCTGCCTTGCCGCTCTGATCTTGTTCCTGAACGCGCTTTTCCGCTGGGGAGCGGGGCTGTGGAAGAAACGGGATCCCCGTCCTCTATTGTGGCTCCTGCCCGCAGCGGGGTGTTACGGCGCGGGACTCTACTGCTGCATCGGGGCATCTCCGAAGCTCTTTCTGCTCAACAGACTCCATGACGATCCGTATAATTTTGCGGAAACCCTCATGATCGATCTCCCGCTGGCCCCGGAGCAGTGGGTCTTCGTGTTTCTGGCGGGCGTCGTCCTGTTGGGGGCGGGCTATCTTTTCTGCGCCAGAAGTCTGGCCGCCGGAGAAGGAAAAAAACTCCGGCAGGTCTTCGGGAAGGAGACGCTGATCCTCTGGGGCCTCGCCCTCTGCGTCCATCTTTTCGCCCTCGGCTTCGCCCTGCGGGAAAGCTGCCGGACAGCGGAACTCGATGCCGCTTTGGAATGCCGCTTCGGCCGTCCTCTGACCGCGCCGCACTCGGGGAACTTTACCAAAGCCGGGGCCGGGCCGACGGCGCGTTCTGGGAGAAGGCCGCCGAAGCACGGAAGGAACTCCCCTCCGAACTGAAGATAAAAGGAAAGGAACTGTGCGGATGGGATCTTTCCCTGCCCGATGCGCTGGAACCGGATTTCCGGGCCGCATACGGGGAATTCCTGCGGCGGCACGAAGGGGCGATCCGGCGACTGGAAAAATCTTTCGACACCTGCCCGCCCCTGCCGGAAAGGGATTTTTCCCCGGGGAACCTCGCCGGGATGCCCCTGCCGGAACTGCAGACGATCCGCGACTTCGTCCGGCTCGAATACGGCCGGGCGCAGAACGCGCTGAATAACAACGGGGACATCGAAACGGCGTGGAAATGTTTTCTGCGCATGGAGAATGCGGGGATGCCGCTCCGGAAAGGACCAGGCTTCCTCAACGGCGTGGTCTGGAATTCCGTCACAAACAAACGGCTCGACTCCATCGAAAGGATGCTGGAGTCGGGACTCCTTTCCAATGCCCGGATCGCCCGGCTCCGGACCGATCTTGAGGAGCTTGAGAAGACGATCCGGAAAGTCAGCCGTGAAACCATGTACTGCGAGGCGGTCTTCGCCCGTGATGCTCTGTGGGGCCTCGAGACCGGAAAAACGGAAGGCTGCCGCATCGCCTTCGCCCCTTTCCGCTGGATTTTCCCCATGGTCTGGTATCACGCCGCGCTGGACAAGGGCTGTATCTTCGGGGCGTTTTTGCGGCCCGATCTCGCCGCCGTCCCCCGCGTCGTCCCGCTGCACTATATCTTGAGTTCCATGCTGGTACCCGCCCTGAACACCGTCGGATGGCAGTTCCACGATCTGGCGGCCAGAACTGCCGGGATGGAGGTGCTGCTCCGGGCGGAGCAATACCGGAGAAAGCACGGTTCCTTCCCTGCGGAAATACCTGACCTGCCCCTCGATCCCTACACGAAAAAGCCGCTTGTCTATCATGTCGGCGAGGCATCGGTCCCGGAAACCTTTCTCCGGGAAGAAACGGACCGGTACGAAATCAAGACCCGCACGGTGAAGGTCAAGGCCGTGACGGTCCGCAGTCCCCGCGAGGCCCGCTCCAACGGGAAACCGGCCGCCGACCGGACGCTGGTCCGGATTCGCCTGCGTTAATTGCCCCCGCCTCACCGCGCCAGCGGCCCTGAAAGATGAGTTTTTTTCCTTCGCTCGTGACGGCTTTCCCTTTCAGCCGGTCCACAGACTTGCACTCGAGCCACGAAGAATCCATATTGACGTATCGCTTCAACACGGAGCCCCTCATGTCGGCTTTGACGTCGGCGATCCCGTCCCGGTCGAGGTCGAAGAAAGCTGCGTCCTCCACGATCAGGTAGGTTTCGCGGTCGTTGGTGTGGAAGACCACCGTTTCGGGCTTCCCCTCCTGACGGAAGGAGATGTCCAGCCACCCCGGCTCCCGGAGGACCATGCAGCCCATGTCCCCCTGCTCCAGGATCATGGCGGCCTTGCGGCTTTGCATCAGGCGGAAGGCGAACCAGCTCCCCGCCGTCAGCAGGATCCCCGCGGCCAACCCGCACAGGAATATGATCCCCGGTTTTCCCATATCGTCTTTGCTCCCCTGCCTCACAGCGCCAACTGGAGCGCGAAGGTGCGCAAGGCCAGTTCCAGACTCACGTTGTAGTTGAGGGTGCGGCGGAGCGTTTCCCCCTGTTCCTGCACGAAACTGCCGCGGGCCGGGGTGGTCACGGGCAGGGGCGAGAGCCCGGCGAGCAGTTCGGGATGGGGAAGCTGTTCGGGGAGGATCCCGCGGGAGAGCATGAAGACTTGGGAACAATAGGTCTCGATGAGGGCGAGAAACTTCGCCCGCATCCGCATGAAGGCTCCGGAGATCTCGTCGTCACGGCGGCTTTCCAGCCGCTTGCGCATGGCGGGATCCTTCATGTTTTCGGCGGCGGCGATGGCGTCGTCGAACCGGCTCCCCGCCTCGGTTTCGGCGGCGGCTTCCAACGCCTCCGCCACGCGGATGAGCACGGAAGCGGCGTTTTCCGCCCGCGCCCCGTCGTTGAGGCCGGTGAAGACCAGTTCGTGCATGGCGGCGATGACGTCGTCCTTTCCGGGAAAGACGAAGAGCTCTTCCCGGTCGGGCAGAACGATCCGCTGACAGCGGGAACAGGTGGTGGCGAGGAGCGCGCCGGGGTTGGCGGTGCAGAGGATCAATGTGGTGTCCCGCGGGGGCTCCTCGAGGGTCTTGAGCAGGGCGTTCTGGGACTCCCGGTTCATCCGGTCGGCCTCCTCCACGACGCCGAACTTCCGGAATCCCGTGGAAGCGGTGAGGTAGAGGTCGTTCATGAAGGAGCGGACCGTGTTGGGCTCGGGGTTGTTCATCTCGCCCACCCGGATCTGGTACATCTTCCCCACGGGGGAAAGCAGGTGCCAGTCGGGGTAGATGCCCCGTTCCAGCGCCCGGCAGACGGAGCAGGTCACATCGGGCCGCCCGGAAGGCTCCGGCGAGGGGCACCCCGCGATCTGGGCCAGCACGACGGCGAACTCCCGGCGGACCTTTTCCGATTCGGAAACGAGAAGGAAGGAGTGGGTCAGCCGGTTTCCCGCACGGGCGGTGCAGAGACTTTCGACCGCCTGCGGGAACTTCTTTTCCAGTTCAGTCAAAAAGCTCATTCAGACACTCCCTGATGGAATCGAAGACCTCTTCCGGAGTCCCTTCGGCGCTGATGACCCGGAACCGTTCCGGCTCGGCGGCGGCGATGGCGAGGAACGACTGCCGGACGTGCTCGTGGAAGGCGCGGTTCTCGGCCTCGAAACGGTCGTACTCCCCCGCGGTGGAGCTTCTTTTCCCCGCACGGACGAAGCCGGACTCCACCGGAAGATCCAGCAGAAAAGTGAGATCGGGCTTCCGGAATCCCGCGGCGAAGGCGTTGAGGCCTGCGATGAGTTCCGGATCGATGTTCCGGGCGCCGCCCTGGTAGGCGGTGGTGGAGTCGTAGTAGCGGTCGCAGAGCACCGTTTCGCCCCGCTCCAGAGCGGGCAGGATCACCTCGCGGGCGTGCTGGCTCCGGGCGGCCTCCATGAGGAGCAGTTCCGTTTCGGGATGGAGTTTTTCCCCGCCCCGGTGAGTTTTGAGGATCGTCCGGAGCTGTTCCGCGAGGGGCGTCCCCCCCGGTTCGCGGGTGGTGACGACGGGGATGCTCCGGGCGCGCAGAAAAGCCGCGCACAGCCGGAGCTGGGTGCTCTTCCCGGCCCCCTCGGGCCCCTCGAAGGTGATGAATTTTCCGCCTGCCATATATAAAGTCCTTGTTACGCTTTCATTCCTGTCGGGTTCTCACGCGACGATACATAAAATACTGCATGATCCGTCATTAGTCAAATCCGGCGGCGGAAGTTTTCCCGAAAAAGGCTCACAGCCGGGAACTCAGAAAGGCCGCCACGGCGTCGCGCTCCGTGATCTCCAGACGCCGCAGGCAGTCGGGCCGGGCCTCCAGCACCCGGCGCAGGACGGCGGAAGAGAGCAGCGTGTAGTCGGTCAAGGTGAGCCGGATCCGCATCGGCGCCCGGAAGAAGGCGGGGCGCTTGCGGCTCCCCGGCTGCCACGAAAAGCCCCGCACGGCGACGCGCCGCTTGAACCGGGCCGCATTCCGGGAAAGCTCCTCCATCAGCTCCCGCAGTTCGTTCCGGTCGAGCTCCACGGTGCAGAGGACGTTGCGGAAGGGGAGCAGGCGGTGAAGCGCGGCGAGGGAATCCGGCGGCACATTCCCGTTCCCCGGCGTACGGCAGACGAAGACCGCTCCGGGAGTGCCGCCCGCACGGGCGAGGGCTTCGGCGGCGAGGGCGGGGAAGCGCCCGAGGGCCAGCTCGCCCGGAGCGCAGACGCGCTTCTTGCCGAGTTCATGCCAGTAAGCGCTGCTCCGCCGGGCAAGACGGGAGAGCTCGGGGTCGGGATTTTCCGGGTCGGGCGAAAGCAGACGGGAGCGGATGCTTCGAGCTTTGCCGTCCCGGTCGTCGTAGGTGATGCCGAGGAGCGCCCCCGAAAGGGCGTAGGCCCCCGGCTGGACCACGTAACAGTTCCCCTCCCGGCTTCCGGGGTTGGCCCGGTGGGAGTGGGCGGCGACGACCGCGTCGATCTCCGGAAAGTTCCGGATCACATGGGCGATGCCGTCGGGCCGGGCCTCGAGGCCGTTGTGCCAGACGAGCACGATGAAGGAAACCTGCCGGCGGCGGATCTCGGCCAAGTTTTTCCGCAGAACGGCGGTCCAGTCCGTGAAGCGCGGCCCTTTTCCGGGCAGGTGGCGGCGGGCGATCCCGGGCTCCGTCAGGCCGATGACGGCACAGCGGAATTTTCCTTTGGTCACGATCCGAAAAGGAACGCCCGAGACATCGCCCCAGCGCCAGTCGCTCCCCAGCGTGACGCCCCGAAAACGGCGGCAAAGTTCGTGAAAGTCTCCCGGCGTCGTTTCGAAGTCGTGATTTCCCGGCACCCGGAAGGCGCAGTGGAGCAGGTTCAAGGCGTCGATCATGCTCCGGCCGCCGTCGTGTTCGGAAAAGGCGTCGCCCCCGATCAGGTCCCCCGCGTCGACCAGGATGTCGGGCTTTTCGCGCCGGATCGCGGGAGCGAGGGCGGCCAGATTCCGGAGGTTCCCGTGGATGTCGGCCGTGGCGGCCACGCGGAACTCTCCCGCCCCGAGGGCGAGCCCGACGAGGGAAAGCAGCAGGAAGAGCTTCTTCATTTTTCCCCGGAAGCCCTCATCCGGCGCTTCCCGAAGCCGACGTTTCCGGCGGCGGGGGAAGATGCGTTTCGATCACCTGCTTCACCTGCTCGACGGAAATGGAGCTGATGCACTCGTACACGGGCAGCTTTGCGCAGGCGGGATCGCGCCAGTAGCAGCGGCGGCAGGGCTTTTCCGAAAAGACGGAAAAGAAGCGTTTACCCTCGATCCCGGGCGGATAAGGCACGAAGGTCCCGTACTCCCCCCGGCCGCAGATGACGAAAGAGCGTGTGCCGCAGGCGGCGCCCGCGTGGGCGGTCCCGGTGTCGCCGGAAACGAGGAACTCCGCTTGACCTACCAGCGTGAAGAGCTGAAAGAGCGTGGTTTCCCCGCAAAGGTTCTCCGCCTCGACTTCCGGGTCAAGGGCCGCAATGATCCCCTGGGCCCGCTCCCGGTCGGAACCGATGAAAAGGAGCCGTTTGCGGCAGCGTTTCCACAGCCAGTTTCCCAAGGCGGCGAACTTTTCCTTTTCCCAGCAGCGGCGGGGATCGCTCGAATCGGTGCAGAAGGCGATGAAGGGCCCTTCGACCCACGCCGCCGGGACCGGGTCCGCGAAGACCGAATAGTCGAAAGAAGGAACATCCCTGCCGATGCCGCAGGCTTCGAGGAGCACGGCGTACCGCTCGCGGATGGTCATTCCGGAAACGTCGAAGGAGCGCGTTCCGGGGGAATCCGGACTTTTCCAGCGGGGGTCGAGATAGATGTTGACCCGCTCCTTCGGGTGACAGCAGTCGGTGACATCGTGGGCCTCGCACACCGCCTCGACGATGTTGTCGAAACAGTGTCTTGCCCAGAAGCCCAGACGGAACCCCAGCCACTGGAAGGCGTTCCGGTAAGGGGGCTGAACGATGACGCGGTCGGCGCACCCGGCCCGGCGGACGAATTCCGCCCACGGGCTCCGGACGATGAGGGAGACCTCGTACCCTCTGGCCGCGAAGGCCCGGTGCAGCGCGGCGGCATAGGGCAGAAAGAGAATGATGTCCCCGAGCCCGTCGTTCTTGAGGATCGCCAGACGGCGGCGGCGGCCGGGAACGAGCCGCCCCGTCAGGGGGAGCAGGCTGAGCAGCGAGCCCAGTTTGGCGACCGGGTCGCGGAAGATGTTCTGCGCTTTTTTCATGTAAAAACCGTGGTCCTTCGCGGGAGTTCGCGATAATATACCACGAAAAAAGCGCTTTTGCAAGGGGCGAAAGGGCCGTCAGGCTCCCGAAAGGCTCCCCGGAGCGAAGCGCCAGACATGCCGCGGGCACGGGGGCATGAAACGCTCCCCGCGGGCGGTCAGTTCGAGCAGGGCCGCGGCCGCCGCCGGGGCGGAACCGGGATTCTGCCCCGTGACCAGATTGCCGTCCACCACCACGTGGGGACGCCAGCGCTCCCTGGCCGTGAAGCAGGCCCCCAGGGAACGGAGTTTGTCCTCGAGCATGAAGGGGAGCAGTCCGTCATAGCCGATATCCAGCTCTTCCCGGTTGGAAAAGGCGGTGAGGCGGCGGCCGAAAACCGCCGGATAGCCGTTGCGTTTCCGGGCCTTGAGCAGTGCCGCCGCCCCGTGGCAGAGAGCGCCCACGGGCTTGTTCCGGGCGAAGAAGTCCGAAGCGATCCGGGCGTTGCGGCGGTCGCATGCCAGATCCCACATGGGCCCGTGGCCGCCGGGATAGAACAGCGCGGAAAACTCCCCCGGGTCCACCTGCGAAAGAGGCCGGACGTCGTCGAGAACGGGATCGCGCCCGGCGATGAATTTCCGGCCCTCTTCGGCCGGGAAGGGGCCTTCCAGGCTCCGGGGGTCGATGGGAACGGCCCCGCCCGCGGGCGACGCCACCGTCACCGTGAATCCCGAATCGATGAAGCGGCGGTAGCATGCGGCGAACTCCTCGAGCCACAGCCCGGTCTGCTCCGGCGTACACCCCAGACGGTCGTGCGAGGTGACGACGATCAAAATCCTTTTCATTTCTCCTCCTCATTTTCCGGGGAAAACCGCAGACGGTCCCGGAGGCCCTTCCGGCCGCTGCCCGGAACCGCGTTCTTTTCCCCTCTTTCTCACAATAAGACGCCGCGGCGGAAAATCAAGGGGAAAATTGCAAAAAAAAGTGCCATATCCATTTGCAAAAGAGGGGCGGAAAGGATATATTTAGAGTGTGCTTTTGTATTCATGTTCCGTTTTGGAGTGTTTTTTCATAAGATGCCGTCCGAAAGACACAAGGGGGCGGCCGCGGAAAAACTCTTTGTGGTTTCTCTCGGCTGTCCGAAGAATCTGGTCAACACCGAGATGGTGACGGGAGCCTTTCTCGCTTCCGGGGCCGCGCTGACGTTGGACCCGGACGAGGCGACCTGTTACTTCATCAACACCTGCGCTTTTCTCGCCGCCGCGAGGGAGGAAGCCGCCGGGGCCATCGCCGAGGGGTGCGCATGGAAGGAACGCCATCCGGCGGGCAAACTGATCGTGGGGGGATGTCTCGTCGCCCATCCGGACTCCGCGCTCTGGAAAGAGCGTTTCCCCCAGGTGGATCTGTGGGCCGGTCCCAACGAACTGGAAAAGATCGCCCCCCCGCCGGAGTGTCCCTCCGGCGTTCCGGTGCGTTTCTTGCTCATGCGTCCCCATGTGGCCTATCTGAAGATCGCCGACGGCTGCGACAACTGCTGCGCCTACTGCATGATCCCGAAACTCCGGGGGCGCAAGCACTCCCGCAGCATCGAGTCCTGCGTCGCCGAGGCCCGGCAGCTGATCGGAGGCGGCGTGAAGGAGATCATCCTCATCGCCCAGGACACCACCGCTTTCGGGGAAAATGGCGAAAACCTCGCTCAGCTCCTCACGGCGCTGGAAAAGCTCAAGGGGGATTTCCGCTACCGGATCCTCTACACCCACCCGGCCCACTACACAGAAAGACTCATTTCGGTGCTGGCGAAGGCGAAAAAATTCATCCCGGTCCTGGACATCCCGCTCCAGCACATCAGCGGCCATCTGCTCGAGGCCATGAACCGGCACACGACCCCGCGGGAAATCAAGGCGCTCATCGGGAAACTCCGCAAGTCGATCCCCGGCCTCGCCCTGCGGACCACCTTCATCACCGGATTCCCCGGCGAAACCGAAGCGGACTTCCGGGAACTGCTGGACTTCACGGCGGAAGTGCGCTTCGAACGGCTGGGGGTCTTCCCCTTCTCGCCGGAACCCGGCACCCCGGCGGCGGAAATGAAAAAGCAGGTCCCCCGCGAAGTCGCCGAACGCCGGGCAAAGGAGCTCATGCGCCGTCAGCACATCCGCACCGCCCTGCGCAGCCGGGCTCTGGTCGGGACCGAAATGACCGTCATGCTGGACAGCGTCTGCAACGGTTGCGCCGCCGCCCGGAGCGACGCCGACGCGCCGGAAATCGACCAGCTGGTCTTCATCCCCTTCAAAAAGAAATTCCGTCACCGCCCGGGCGACCGGATCGCCGTGCGGATCACTTCCGCACTCCCCGGGGGCGACCTCGAAGCGGAACTCACATGATACGCAAGGCACGACAATGAAACATCTTCCCAACATCCTGACGGTCAGCCGCATCGTCATGGTCCTGGTCTTCGTCCTGATGGCCACGCTGGCGGAACCCTACTACTTCGGCAAGAGCCAGACCGAAATGTACACGCTGCGCTGGATCGCCTACATCATGGTGATCCTGGCGGGGCTCACCGACCTGCTCGACGGCTATCTCGCCCGGAAATTCGACATTGTCAGCGATTTCGGCGCATTGATGGACCCCCTGGCCGACAAGATCTTCGTCACGGGGACCATGCTCATGGCCGTCGAGTGCGGCCTGATGCCCGCCTTCATCGCCGTGCTGGTCCTCTGCCGGGAATTCATGGTCACGGGCCTGCGGACTCTGGCGGCGAAAAAACAGGTGGTCATTTCCGCCGACCGCTGGGGCAAGCTCAAGACCGCGCTCCAGATGGTCATGCTGGCCATCGCCGGATTCGCCTGGGTCATGGACGGCGGCGTGGCCTATCTCCACGACGCCAAGTGGTACGGGGTCAGGCTCTGGTATCTCTGGCTCGCCTATCTGTGGAGCATCGTGCTGGTGACGGTGCTTTCCGGAGCCGGATACTTCATCAAATACCGGCACCTCTTCCTGCCGGGCAAAGAGGAAGGGCAGAAGAAATGAACTCCGCCCGGAAACGCCGGCTCTTCTGCGCCGGAAAGCTCATCACCCCCGAACAGAGCATCACCAACGGCGGGCTCCTGCTCGAAAACGACCACATCCTCGCCGTGGGCGGCATCACGGGATTCCGCAAGGAAGAGGAGATCGAGGTCTTCGATTTCCCCAATGCCTACATCACCCCCGGCTTCATCGACACCCACATCCACGGGGCGGGGGGCTTCGACTGCTCGGCGGTGGACTCCTCGGAGCGGCCTCTCGACTCCATGTGCGAGATTTTGGGGAGCCGGGGCGTCACCGGATTTTTCCCCACGGTGGTGGCCGACAAGCGGGAACGGATGCTGGACAATCTGGCGAAACTCGCTGCCGAAATAAGAAAACCCCACCCCGGAGCGGAGCCCGTGGGGATCAATGTGGAAGGGCCCTTCCTCAATCCCGGCAAGTGCGGCGCCCAGCCCGCCGAATACCTGATGCCCATCGACACCGGATTCGCCAAAGAGCTCCTCAGCGCCGGAGACGGTCTGATCAAGCTCATGACCTTCGCCCCCGAACTGGAAAACGCCGGGTCCCTCATCGAACTGCTGTGCGAAAATCACGTCATGCCCTCAATGGGCCACAGCAGCGCCAACGAAAGCGCCGCGCTCCGGGCCGTGGACGCGGGGGCCTGCTACTGCTCCCACCTCTTCAACGGCATGTCCCCCCTCCACCACCGGGACATCGGCCTCATCGGCATCGCCCTCACCGACCGGCGGGTCACGGTGGAACTCATCATGGACGGAGTCCACATCCACCCCAAGATCGTGGACCTGGTCTGCCGCTGCAAGCGGGTGAAAAGGCTCATCGGCATCAGCGACAGCACCATGGCCGCCGGGATGCCCAACGGCACCTACTCCATCGGTCCGGCGCGCATCGTGGTGAAGGACGGCTTTTCGCAGACCGAGGAGGGCGTCCTCGCCGGGAGCTCGGCCCTGCTGGACACCGGCTGGCACAGCCTCATGAGCAACGGCCACCTCTCCGAAAACGACGCCGCCCAGAGCGTCACCTCCAACCCCGCACGGGTCTTCGGGTTCCCGGACCGGGGCGAGCTGCTCCCCACCCGCCGGGCCGACTTCGCCGTCTTCGAAACGGGGACCAACCGGGTGCTGATGACCGTCAAGAACGGGCAGATCATCCACCGCGCCGAAACGGTTGCGGAGGAAAAATGATGAAAACCGAGCCCCTCACCTACAAGGTGCTGGACAGCGGAAACTTGCGCAAACTGGAGCAGGCCGGGCCTTACCGGCTGGTGCGCCCGGCCCTCAACGCCTTCTGGGAGCCCTCGCTGCCGGAAGAGGAGTGGGCTGAGGCCGACGCGGTCTTCACCAGGGACAGCTCCGGCTCGGGGCGCTGGGAGTTCCGCCGTTCCCTGCCCGATTTCTGGCTTGTTCGGTACGCGGGGTTCACGCTCAAGCTCAAGCCCACCGGGTTCGGCCATCTGGGCTTTTTCGCCGAACAGTACCGGAACTGGGAGCGCTTCAAGAAGGGCGGTTTCGCCTCGGCCCTCAACCTTTTCGGCTACTCCGGCGTGGGCTCCATGGCCATGGCCGCGGGGGGCGCCAGGGTGTGCCACCTGGACGCCGCGCGGGGCATGAACGAGTGGGGACAGGAAAATCTGCGTCTCAATCCCGAAATTCCCGACCGGATCCGCTGGATCGCCGACGATGTGAAAAAATTTCTCCGCCGCGAAGTCCGCCGGGAAAGCCGCTACGACCTGATCGCCCTGGATCCCCCCAGTTTCGGCCGGGGCAGTTCCGGACAGGTGTGGAAGATCGAAAGCGACCTGCCCGGCCTGCTGGAACTCTGCCGGGAACTCCGGGATCCGGAACGGCCCTTCCATCTGGTTTTGAGCTGTCACTCCCCCGGTTTTTCCCCCGCGGTCCTGACCCGGATCCTCCGGGAGCAGACCGGCGGAAAGGCCGAGATCGAAGCGGAGGAAATGACCATCCCCGAAAGCACGGGCAAGTTTCTCCCGGCGGGTATTTCCGCCTGGTGCACCATAAGTTGAATTCTCACCAAAATAAGGAAAGGAATCGAATCATGATCGGAACCGCATTAACCGCCAAGGCCACCAAAGTCCTCTTCTGCGGCGCAGGAGAGCTGGGCCGCGAAGTCGTCATCGCCATGCAGCGTCTGGGCGTGGAAACCATCGCCGTGGACCGCTATCCCAACGCCCCCGGCATGCAGGCCGCCCACCGGAGCCATGTGATCAACATGCTCGACGGCAAGGAACTCCGCCGGGTCATCGAACTGGAAAAGCCCGACTTCATCGTGCCCGAAGTCGAAGCCATCGCCACCGATACCCTGGTGGAGCTGGAAAAGGAAGGGTTCCACGTGATCCCCACCGCGCGGGCCACGCGCCTCACCATGAACCGCGAGGGGATCCGCCGTCTGGCCGCCGAGGAACTGGGTCTGCCCACCTCGCCCTACCGCTTCGCCGGGACCTACGAGGAGTACCGCCAGGCGGTCAAGGAGATCGGACTGCCCTGCGTGGTGAAGCCCATCATGAGCTCCTCCGGCCACGGCCAGAGCACCGTCAAGAAGGAAGAGGACATCGATCCGGCGTGGAAGGTCTCGCAGGAAGGCGGCCGGGCCGGAGCGGGCCGGGTCATCGTCGAAGGCTTCGTGAACTTCGACTACGAGATCACCCAGCTGACCGTCCGCTGCGTCAGCGGCACCATCTTCCTGGAACCCGTGGGCCATCATCAGGTCAACGGCGACTATCAGGAGTCCTGGCAGCCCCAGCCCATGAGCCCCAAGGCCAAGGAGGAAGCCCGCCGCATCGCTTCCGCCATCACCGGCGCCCTCGGCGGCCGGGGCATCTTCGGCGTGGAGATCTTCATCAAGGGCGACAAGGCGATCTTCAGCGAAGTGAGCCCCCGTCCCCATGACACCGGCATGGTCACCATGATCTCCCAGAACCTGTCGGAGTTCGACCTCCACGCGCGGGCGGTCCTGGGCCTGCCCATCCCCAACATCGAACTCTACGGGCCCGCCGCCTCCAAGGCCATCGTGGTGGACGGATATTCCAACGCCGTCTCCTTCGGCATCGAAGAGGCCATCGCCGAACCGGGGACCGACATCCGCATCTTCGGCAAGGGCGAACTCAAGGGCCACCGCCGTCTGGGCGTCTGCCTCGCCCGGGGCAAGGACGTGAAAGAAGCCCTCGACAAGGTCTTCCGCATGCGCGAGAAGGTCAAGGTGGAATTATGACCGGCACGCTCGAACTGGAAGGGATCGTCTTTTCCACGGCGGTACTGCCCACCGCCAACAGCGTGATCCTCCTCGTGCAGGGGAGCAAGGCAAACTTGGGCTGCGGCTACTTTTCCATGGCGGCCGCGGCCAAGATGCAGGACCGCTTCGCCATCGCCCGGGGCGTGGGCAACATCCCGGAGCTGCTGGCCGCCCAGGTGGCCGAAGCGAGCCCCGCGGCCGCGGCCTGCGGCGTGAAACCGGGCATGAACTGCCGGGAAGCCCTGCTCCTCATGGAAAAAGCGCAATAATTCAAACCCAAGGAGCCCCGTAATGAAAAAACACTTCTTTCTCTTTCTGACCGCGGCGTCGGTTTCCGCGCTGACGGCCGCCCCCCCCGCCTTCCACCGGGGCGGCGTGACCTTCCCCATGGAAAAGATCTCCGCGGTCCGGTTCGCCCCCGCAGCCTCCTCCGGCGAAAATCTCCTCAAGGACGGCAATTTCGCTCGGGATTTCGTTCCTTCCAGAGAGAATACCCGAGGCTGGTCCAAAGGCTACTGGATCTTCGGTGACGCCAACCGCAAAAAGTTCATGAAAGAGGCCGGAAAACTGACCGGGGCAAAGATCGTCACCGAAGGCGGGAAAAGAGTCCTCGAACTCAACCGCCCCGCCGAACTGGAAAAACTCATGGGCGCTCAGGCCCGCCAGCTCTACATCAGCGCCACCCACCGGGCGGCTCTCCCCGATGCGCTGGGGGGAACCTGCAAGTTTTCCCTCGAATACCGGAACCAGACCGCCGGGACCAGCGGCTCGATGCAGGGCGTACTGGTCTACTACAAGGCCGAAAAAGGCAAGGACACCCGCTCCTATCAGCTGCTCACTTTGAGTTCCTCGCCCGAGTGGACGACGTTCAGCACCGAGCTGATCGTGCCGCCGAAAACCGTCGCGGTCGTCGTCGCCATCCGGGGCGACGGCTGCGGCAGGCTTCTTGCCCGGAACGTTTCGCTGGTCAGGAAGGCGGTCGATGCCGGAGCGCCCGTCATCGCGGAAGTCACCCCCATGGGGATGCTGGACAACACCTTCGCCCTCGCCGCGGGCGACCCCGGAACGCTGGGGTTCCGCTTCAAGAACACGTTGCCCAAAGGGCAGTTCAAGCCGAAAAAGCTCGTCATGAACGTCGAGCTCCCCGCCGATGTGGAGATCATCGGGACCAACGCTTTTCTGGGCCCGGAGTTCACGGCAAAGGAGATCACCGCCGGCGGCATGAAGTACAAGCGCTGGGAACTGCCTCTTTCCTACGCCATCACGGCGGGGCTCCGCAACAGCAACAGCTTCACCGGCTGGCACGTGCCGAGCATCGTGCTCAGGAGCAATGCCGCCCCCGACAAAGGCCGTCCCTGCCGCTTCTACCTGACTGAAACGGGAAAGACCATCAGCAACGCCGGAAGCTTCACCTTGAAGATGATCCCCGCGCTGCCCGAAGTGCCGCGCCCGAAACGTTTTCTGCCGGGCTTCAGTTCCGTTTCCAACGACGTCATCTTCCCCCGGCCCGAAGTCCGTGAGGCCTTCGCCCGCTTCGTCGCGGCCAAAACCGGCACCCGCTGGATCACCGCCTCGGTGACCGATGCGGATGTCGCCGCGTTCCGGAAAGCGGGCATCACCTATCTGACCTTCGAGCCCTGGGCCGTCGCCAACGGCTACCGGCTGGGCCGGATGCCTGCCGCGAAGAAGCCCGCCTACAGCTTCTACCGCGACGCCCAGGGCCGCTCCGTGGAGATCGGCGGCCCCGCCACCTGTCCCGCGGCCATCTACAACCGGACGCCCTACTACACCGAACACGTCCTGCCCGAACTCAAGAAGTCCGTGGCGGGCCGGGACGGCATCACCCCCAACTGGGAACCCTACTCCTTCCGGGGCAAGGGGTGCTTCTGCGACACCTGCCGGGAAGAGTTTGCGAAATACGCCAAGCTCCCCCCCGACAAAGTGAAAGAACTCTGGCCCAAGGAACTGCAGGTGGGCGGCTCCCACCGGGAACAGGCCATCCGTTTCCGGGGCTGGCAGCACGGCCGGATGGCGCTGACGCTCCACGAGGACCTGCTGAAGATGGGCGCTTCCAACGTGGGCTTCTGCCCCGAAGTGGGCACCGACCAGATCGTCCGGAGCCCGAGCTACTTCGAAAAGCAGTGGGAGTTCACCCCCTACGAATACGCGGGCAAGACCAAATGGCTCAACGTCTGGGGCCCCTACATCTGGTTCATCGGCGACCGGCCCTACGTCTACAGCAAGGGCGCCCACGTGCGCTACTGGGAAGTGATCCGCCGGGCGGTCCGGGACTTCCGGGCCTCCCTCAAGGGCTCCCGCGCCAAACTGCTGGCCATGCCTCACGGCAATCAGGTGAGCACCACCGCGCTGGGCCAGCCGGAAGGGATGGCCATGGACCAGATCAGCGCCTATCTGGCGGGCTTCGACGCCTCCCAGCTCTACTTCTTCCCCCGGTGCTACGACCACCGCTTCTGGGCGGAACTGGGACGCAGTTCCCGCCTCATCGCCCTGACGGACGAAATGGTCATGGAAGGCAAAGTCCTCGACACGCTCGAAGTCGCGCCCCTTTCGCCCTTCCCCGCGCCCATCCGCAACATCTCGCCCTCCATGATGCCCGATGTGAAGATCTCTCCCCTGCTTCAGGGCGTCGCTTTCGCCAAAGGCGGCAAATACCTCGCCGCCGTGGGGAACTTCTGGGAAAAGGCGGACGTGATCTTCTCGCTCAAACTCAAGGGCCTCCCCGCCGGGAAGAGCTGGCAGGTGCGGGAGATCCCCTATGACCGGCAGTTCACGAGCAAGAAGGGCAAGCTCTACACTTCGGAAGAGCTGGCACGGGGCATCCCGCTCCACGCAGGCGCGCTGCGCTGGGTCTTCTTCGAACTCGCCCCCGCCGCCAAACCCGTTCCCGGCCTGCCGGAACTTACACGCAGCGACCTGGAAAAGGAAAAGGCGCGTCTCGACCGGGTCAACCGGCCCGCCTTCGAGGCCGAAGAGGCCCGGGACAAGGCGCTCCGGAGCGAAAACGACACGGGCAAGTGGCGCGAGATGAGCTCCGGAAAATTGAAATGCACCGTCATCGACCCCGGCGAAAAGAACCTGCTCCGCATCACTTCCGGGAAAAACAGCGTCGTCGTGAATCCCCGCGGGCTGGTCATCGAGTCGTGGGAACTCGGCAAGGAGCCCCAGGCGGACCGCAACTTCGGCATGAGCTGTTTCTGGAGTCCGGGGAAGCACGGCATGCAGCTCTTTTCCCCCTGCCGGGTGACGGAGCAGAAGTTCACCCCCGCAGGTGAGCTGGTCATCGTCGGGGAGCACACCACTTCGGTGCGGAATTTTCCCGATCTGCCCGACCTGCGGATCCGGCGGCAGCTGACCTTTTCCCCCGACCTTACGGCGGTCGCCTTCGACGTCAAGCTCACCAACACCACGGAGAACGTCATGAACGACGTGGGCCACCGCTGGTTTTTCATGCCTTCGGCGTGGAACAACAAAAACGGCGGCTCCATGGTGCTGGGGGGGAAAAACTTCCCCCGGCCTCACGACTATACCTTCTATAAGAAAGACATCGACTCCGTTTCGGAAGGGATCATCCGCCGTATCTTTCTCGTGAAGAGCCCCACCGTGGCCGTCGACAGCGGCGCCCTGAGCTTCAAGGCGGCGGGGAAAAAGAGCATGGAGATCGCCTTTTCGCCTGCCGACGCCCTGGGCGGCGTGGCGGTGTGGGACACGCCTGAACTCTTTTCCCCCACCTGCGAACCCTGCCTCAAGCCGGTACAGATCGCTCCCGGCGGCAGCATCGCTTTTTCCGTCAGTATCCGGATCCGCTGACGAGTCAGGTATTTCCGGGCAGGAGGAGTTTCAGCGATGAAGGAGATAAGGATTTTTCTGGCGTCGTCCTGCGAGCTGGAACCGGATCGGGCCAGGATCGGCGATCTGCTCCGGGAACTCAACGACACGGTCTATGAAACGCAAGGGATCCATCTCCATCTGGTCAAGTGGGAGGACCTGGACCTCTTTTACAATCAACAGGCCAAACAGATCGAGTACGATTCCCGGATCCCGGGTTGTGAGCTCTTCATCGGACTCTTCTGGCATGTCGCGGGCCGGTATACGGTACGTGAGGCAGAAGTCGCCCGGAAAAGCCTGCCGTCGGAAAATATCTTCATCTTCCGCAAGACCGCTGAGTTCACGCCGGATCACGAGGGCAGCGAAGACGAAAAACTCTTCCTCGAGCTGCATCCGGAAGCACGGCTGGGCGAGCTCGAGGCAGATCTCGAAACTTACCTGGAAGACAAGAACCCCATACCCTACGCGGCCTTCCCTGAACTGCGGGAGATTTTGGCCGCAAAAATTGCGAAATACTGCGCGGAAGTCACCGTTTCAGAAGATGAGCGGAAACGGACCTGCGCCGCCGACACTCTGCAGATCCATGTGGCCGCTTCGCCCGAGGCCGAGCCCGACCTCGCCCGGCTGGGTGACCTGGTGCGCTATCTGGACGAGAACAGCAAATACTACTGCCGCATCAAGCTGATCCGGGAGATCCCGGGGAGCGACATGTTCGTCTCGCTGTGCCACACCTCCGCGCCCGATCCCCTGCCGCAGGAGATCAAAAACGCCATCGACAGCAATTCCAAAGGTAGCGGCAAGCCGCGGCTCTACTTCTGCATGAAGTACGTTCCGGAGGATGCCAAGGAGGCGTCGCTGAAGGAGCTCGAAACCGAACTCGGCGAGCGTTTGAAGCATTACCCCGACCGTTACCACCAGTCGGCGGAAATGAAGCTGCACTTTCTGCTCCAGCTGGAACAGCTGAAACGTTCATTGGGCAGGGAGATGCTGGCGGTGAAAGACGGCATGATCTGCCAAGTTTCCGGCGAGGGAAAATACCCGTTGCTGTCCTGCGAAAACATGCCTTCATTGCAGAAGGATCCGGACTATCTGAAGCTCAAGGCGGAGCGTGAAAAACTCCTCGCGGAGATTGAAAAACTCCGGGAAGAGGACAAAAAAACGGAAAAGGACCTCTCGCAGGAAATCTATCGGCTGCATCAAAAACTGACGGAGGTCCAACAGCAGATCGACGACAAGCGGACGGGGCATCTCCGGCTGGCGCGGACGTTGGAAGAAATGGTCGGCAGGGAGCAGGACGAGACCATAAGCGAAGTCCGTGAACTGGTCGAAAAGGGAATGATCGACGAGGCGCTGAAGCTGCTGCCAAGGAATAGCGATGAGCTCTCGCAGTCCGTAACGGAGGATCTCAAGGCCCACGCGGCAAAAATGCTGCGGCATTACGAAGTCTGCCGGCTTACGATCGAGTGTCTCGAGGCCGCCGGCAATCTGCGCAAGAACCGCGATAAGATCTTCGGGTTCTACGACTTGCTGGTCGACAAAATAACCCCTGCTCTGCAGGATCCCCAAAAGACCGCCGACGCCTGCCTCTCATACGGGAATTTCCTGTATGATTCGGCCTGCTACGACAAAGCGCTGGAGTATTATGGAAAAGCTTTGGAGATCCGGCGGCAAGTCTTGGGCGAAAATCATCCCAATACCGCCACCTGTTACGACAACATCGGCGTGATATGGTACAAAAAAGACAACTATGACAAAGCGCTGGAGAATCTTGAAAAAGCATTGGCGATCCTGCGGCAAGTCTTGGGCGAAAATCATCCCGATATCGCCACCTGTTACAACAACATCGGCGTGGTATGGTGCGACAAAGGCGACTGCGACAAGGCGCTGGAGTATCATGAAAAAGCACTGAAGATTTGCCTGCAAGTCTTGGGCGAAAATCATCCCGATACTGCCAACTGTTACAACAGTATCGGCACTGCTTGGTATTCCAAAGGCAACTGCGACAAAGCGCTGGAGTATTATGGAAAAGCTTTGAAGATCCGGCGGCAAGTCCTGGGCGAAAAACACCCCGATACCGCTAGCAGTTACAACAATATCGGCAGTGCTTGGTGGTCCAAAGGCGACTGCGACAAAGCGCTGGAGTATTATAGAAAAGCTTTGAAGATTTGCCTGCAAGTCTTAGGCGAAAAACATCCCGATACCGCCACCTGTTACAGCAATATCGGTAATGCTTGGCGCAAGAAAGGCGACTACGACAAAGCGCTGACTTATTATGAAAAAACTTTGGAGATCCTGAGGCAAGTCTTAGGCGAAAAACATCCCGATACCGCCACCTGTTACAGCAATATCGGTAATGCTTGGCGCAAGAAAGGCGACTACGACAAAGCGCTGGAATATTTCGAAAAAGCATTGGAGATCCGGAGACATATTTTCGGGGAAGACCATCCCAGTGTCGCAAAGACAAAGGAAACGATCCGGGCCGTCCAGAGGAAACTCGGCGAAGATCCCGCGGAGAAGTGACGCGGGCGGGCGGGACGCTGCCGACTGGGCAATGATTTTTCCTTCCGGGGCTTGACAAAACGGTCCCGGCGTGCTATATTAAGGGCATGTAAATCATGGAACTCCGATCCCGTGAGGGGGATCGCCGGGCGAGAAGGTCGTTTTCTCTCCCGTGTCCGGGGGTTCGGCACATCGGTTTTCCGATGGGATGCGGCGTCCGCCGACAGGCGCGGAAAGCAGGGGCATCCCGGAGGAAGGAAGCCGCGAAAGAGGGGCGAAGTCCCCGCGGCGTCCGGGGTGCGGCGTTCTTCCGGCAGGAGTTTTCCGTTAAACAATGGGGAGCCGTTATGGAAGAAGCAAAACACATCTGCGTCTATTCGGGAAGCGCCTATCCGCAGTTTTCCGAGCAGGTCGCCAACTACCTGCGCATCAACCTGGGCAAGGTCCACATCACCCATTTCCCCGACGGGGAGATCTTCGCGCAATTCGAGGAAAACGTCCGGCGCGCCGATGCCTTCCTCATCCAGCCCACCTGCAACCCGCCCAACGACAATCTGATGGAACTGCTCATCATGATCGATGCCGCCCGGCGGGCCAGCGCCGCCCGGATCACCGCCGTGCTGCCCTACTTCGGCTACGCCCGGCAGGACCGCAAGGACAAACCCAGAGTCCCCATCACCGCCAAACTGGTGGCCAATCTGCTCACCTGCGCCGGAGCCGACCGGGTCCTGACCATGGACCTGCATGCTCAGCAGATCCAGGGCTTCTTCGACATCCCCGTGGATCACCTCTACGCCCGTCCCGTTCTGGTTCCCCAGCTCAAGGAACTGGTGGGCGACAATGGCGTGGTGGTGGCGCCCGACTCGGGCAGCACCAAGATGGCCATGCAGTACGGCGACATGCTGGGCGCCGGCTTCGCCGTCGTCACCAAGCGGCGGATCAACGCCACCACCGTGGCCTCCAGCCACCTGGTGGGCGACGTCAAGGACCGGATCTGCGTCATCACCGACGACCTGACCAGCACCTGCGGCACCCTCTGCGCCGCCGCCCGGATCCTCAAGGCCCACGGCGCGGCCAAGGTCTACGCCGCCGTCAGCCACTGCCTGCTCAACGACAAGGGCAAGGAAACGCTCCTCGGGACGCCCGAGATCGAACAGCTGGTCACCACCGACGCCGTGCCCATCAAGGACACCCTCGGCGGCAAGATCAAAGTGGTCAGCGTGGCCCCGCTCTTCGGCGAAGCCATCCGCCGCATCCACGACGGCAAATCCATCTCCTCCCTTTTCTATGTCAAGTGAAACCTTGAATCAACGATAAGAGTCCTGAAACCTAAAAGAAAGGAAACAAATGAGCAACGCAAAACACGTCATTGCCATCGAACCCCGCAGTGAGTTCGGCAACAACGCCTCCCGCCGCCTGCGCCGGGCCAGCCGCATTCCGGCTGTGGTCTACAGCAAGGGCAAGGAGGCCCGGCCCATCAGCGTCAGCGCCGACGAGTGGAAGACCATCGCCGGTCACGGCGTCAACATGATCTCCCTCGCCGAAAACGGCAAGGAGACCCCGGTCCTCATCAAGGAGGTCCAGATCAACTACCTGAAGGACTATGTGGTCCACATCGACTTCCAGGAAGTGGATCTCACCGCCGAGATCGAAGTCAACGTGCCGCTCCACGCCATCAACCTCGCCGACGCCCAGCTTCACGGCGGCGTCCTCGAACAGGCCGTCCACGATCTGGCCATCACCTGCCGTCCCGACTGCCTGCCCGAGATCATCAAGGTCGACGTGAGCAAGATCGAACAGGCCATCACCGCCGCCGATCTGGTCCTGCCCGAAGGCGTCAAGGCCGCGATCCCCCCGGAAACGGTGATCTTCACCGTGGTCTTCCCCGAGGAAGCGGAGCCCGAAGCCCCGGCTGAGGAAACCGAAGGTGCCGCCGAACCCGAAGCCATCAACGAAAAGAAGACCGAAGCCCGCGCCGCCGCCAAGGAAGCAGCCGCCGCGGCCGCCGCCAAGAAGTAATCTTCCGAACCGCAGCACATGTCTGACTCCACCGAAAATTTCAGCCTCATCGTCGGGCTGGGCAATCCCGGAAGCGAATACGCCGGGACACGGCACAATGCCGGCTTCATGGTGTTGGAAAAACTCCTCGCCGCGCCGGTCTTCGGCCGTTTTGAAAAGTCCCATACCGCCGACAGCATGCTTTTTTCGGGCAGGTTCCGGGGACGGAGCCTCATGCTTCAGATGCCGCTCACTTACATGAACGAGAGCGGCCGGGCCGTGGGCACGCTGTGCCGGCGTCTCGGCATCGCTCCGGAACAGGTCCTGGTCATTTCCGATGACCTGGATCTGCCTCTGGGGCAGCTCAGGATCCGCAGAGGCGGCTCCGACGGCGGTCACAACGGACTCAAGTCCGTCATCGCCGAACTCCAGAGCAGCGCCTTTGCCCGGCTCCGGGTGGGCATCGGGAGAGATGCGAAGGTCATCGACTACGTCCTTTCCCCCTTTTCCGCGGAGGAGCTCCCGCTGTGGAGCGAGACCGTCGCAAAGGCCGCCGAAGCCGTTTCCGACATCCTGAAGTCGGGGCTGGCCCGGGCGATGAACCTTTACAACGCCCGTCCCGCGAAAGAGGCGCCGGCCGAAGCTCCGGCGGAGGAAGTTCAAACCAGCGGTGCTGTGTCGGAATCCACCAACAACAACTGAATAATCCACAAAGAAAGCGAGTTTATTTTGAAAAAATACGAAGCAGTTTTCATTCTGGACATCCGCAAGGCGGATGACGAGGCCGAAGGATTCAGCAAGGAATTCGCCGAACTGGTCACTTCGCTGGGCGGCGTCATGGGCGAAACGATCCCCATGGGACGCAAACAGTTCACCTATGAGATCAACCGGCGGAAGGCCGGGATCTACCTGGACTTCTTCTTCCAGCTCGATCCCCTGAAGGTCATCGAGATCAAGGACAAGTACAAACTCGATCCCCGCGTTCTGCGCAACCTCATCATCATCGATGAGCGTCCGGAGTCCCCAACCACCAACATCAAGCTCAATCTGGAGTAATGCGGTGCGTCGGGCCGCGACGCCGCCCCCGCGGGGGGAAGCGCCCGGTCTCCTGAGCAACTGCACTTCAGCTGCAGCTCAACCTTGAAAGGAGTTACAGATGCCGACTCTGAACAAAGTGTTCCTGCTGGGAAACCTCACCCGGGATCCCGACCTGCGCGGACTGCCCAGCGGGCAGAGCGTCTGCGAAATGCGCCTGGCCATTACCCGGCGCTACATCAGCAACGGCAAGGACGTCGATGAGACCTGCTTCGTGGATGTGGTCGTCTGGGGCAAAAGCGCCAACAACTGCAAACAGTTCCTCACCAAGGGCTCCCAGATCATGGTCGAGGGCAGACTGCAGCTGGACCAGTGGGAGGACCGGAACGGAGGCGGACAGAGGTCCAAACTCCGGGTGGTCGCCGAACAGGTCCAGTTCATGAACCGCCGTCCGGCCGAGGGCGGCGCGGGCAGCGGCTATCCGGCCGGCCCCAGAGAAGGCGGCTCCTACGAGGGCTATCCTCCGCGCGAAGGCGGCTATCCCCCGCGTGAAGGCGGTTATCCCCCGGTGCGCGACGGCTATGCCGGCCGCCCCAGGGACAACGAAGGCTCCTACGGACGGAGCGACGGCGGATACGGCTCCTACGGGCGCTCGGTCAATCCCCCGCCCCCGGAAGAGGCCATGCCTCCCGTTCCCGATCAGGAAGGAGATCAGGACGGCAACGGTTCCGTCGACGACATCCCCTTCTGAGCATTGCAGTTCGATAAAAAGTAAATTCGGTTCGACAAAAAAATAAAGAAAGGATCATTTCCATGCAACAGAGAAAACCCGCCGGCCGCCGCCGCACTCAGGCCAAACCCAAAATCTGCCGCTTCTGCGAAGCCAAGGTCAACTACATCGACTTCAAGGATGCGGAAACCCTCGCCAAGTTCCAGACCGAAAAGGGCAAGATCATGCCCCGCCGGATCACCGGGACCTGCCCCGACCATCACAAGATGCTGGCCACCGCCATCAAGCGTGCCCGGATCATCGCGCTGGTCTACTGATCATTTCATCAGAGGAGTTTACACACATGGCTAATCAAGTCACTCTTGTTCTGCTGGACGACGTGGCCAAGCTCGGCCTCGCCGGAGATGAGGTCGTGGTCAAGGCCGGCTACGCCCGGAATTATCTGCTCCCCCGCGGCCTCGCCGCCAAAGCCACCCCCGGCATCCTCCGTCTGGTGGAATCCCGCAAGGCCATCATCGCCGAACGCCGCGCCAAAGAGTTGGCCGACGCCAAGGCTCTGGCCGAGAAGATCGGGCAGGTGGAAATTTCCATCACCATGCAGGCCGCCGAAGACGGACAGCTTTTCGGTTCCGTCACCGCCCGCATGATCGCCGACGAACTGGCCAAACAGGGCTACGCCGTGGAACACTCCCAGGTCAAGATGGACCCCATCAAGACGGTGGGGGACTTCGACGTGGAAGTGCGGCTCCATGCCGACGTGACGGCCACCGTCAAGGTGTGGGTCGTCCGCGGCTGAGGAACAGGCCATGCCGGAGGAACAAAAACCTGCTGGCAGAAAGCCGCGCAGCGAAAAGAACAACCCGGCCGGATTCATGCCGGACCGCCCCCAGCCCCACGCTCAGAACATCGAGCGTGCGGTGCTGGCGGCGCTGATCCGCGATGCTTCCGGCTGTCTCGACACGGCGCGGAGTTTCTTCAAGGACCGGGTCACGGTCTTCTACACCCCGGCTCACCGGGAAATTTACGAAACCATTCTGGAACTGGGCACCGATGATGCGAAGCAGGTCGACCTGCTCTCGGTGGCCCAGCGCCTGCGTGAAAAGAACAAACTCGACGCCGTGGGCGGCGACGTCTTTCTGGCCGAACTGGAAATGGCCATTTCCACTTCGGTCAACATCGAAACGTGGTGCCGCCAGCTGGTCAAGTACGACAATCTGCGGCAGATGATCGCCGTCTGCTCCGAGTCGCTCCTCAGCTGCTACGACGCCGACCAGGACGCCGATACGGTCCTGGACGATGTGGAAAAGAAGATCTTCGCCATCCGGTCCGCCGAAATGGGCGAAGCCATCCGCCCGATCTCGGAGCTCCTGGAAAACGAACTGATGGAGCTGGTCCGGATCAACAAGGGCGAGGTCGAAGTGGGGCTGAAGACCGGCTACGACACGGTCGACGAGTACACGGGCGGCCTCAAACGCGGGGAAATGTTCATTCTGGCGGCCCGGCCTTCCATCGGCAAGACCAGTCTGGCGCTGAACATCATCCGCAACATCGCCACCGGCCCCAACGCCAAGCCGGTGGGATTCTTCAGTTTGGAAATGTCCGAATCCCAGATCGTCCGCCGTCTGCTCTGCACTCAGGCGGGAGTTCCGGAAAACAAATTCTGGAACCACGAATTCGACATGGCGCAGATCCAGCGCATGACCGGCGCGGCCAAACTTCTCAGCGAGGCCAAGATTTACATCGACCCCACCGGCGGACTTTCCATCGCCGAACTCCGGGCCAAGGCCCGCCGCATGAGAATGCTCCACGGGGTCGAACTGGTGGTCATCGACTACATCGGTCTGATGACCAGCGGCCAGCGTTCCGAAAACCGGCAGGTGGAGATCCAGCAGATCTCCGGCGCCATCAAGCGCCTGGCCAAAGAGCTGAACATCCCCTTCCTGGTTCTGGCCCAGCTCAACCGCGAAGTGGACAAGAATTCCAGTCCCAATGCCAAGCCCAAACTCGCCAACCTGCGGGATTCGGGCTCCATCGAACAGGACGCCGACGTGGTGACCTTTCTGCACCGGGACCGGGAAAAGAGCAAGGGAAACGTCACCAGTGCCGAAGCTCTGTGGATCGTCGAAAAGAACCGCAACGGCCGCACGGGCGATGTGAAGTTGAATTTTCTCCCCGACCGCATGGAATTCGAATTGGCGCCCCGGGTCGACAGCAATTACGGCCCGGAGCCCGGAAAGAATTAGCTGCCGGAACTGCCGGCGCGGCGGGGGAGCGGATATTATTGTCAGGACACGCCTGAAGGATCGTTCCGGAAGGGGTGCAACACTGAAGGATGAGCTGTCATGGGATCTGTGTTTGACCGATGCAAAGCGGTTCTTGCCGCAGTCGCCGCCGCGTCCGGAGTGCTTCTGTACTCCGCCGATGTGGTCAACGTCAAATTTGTCCAGCGGGGCAGTGCGCCCCTCGCCGACGAACTGCTCATGCACAATATCCGGCTCCGTCCCGGGACCGCCTACACACGGGAGCTGCTGGATGAGGATATCCGCAGCCTCTACCGCACCGGAAACTTCGCCGACGTCCAGGCCGTCACCGACTATCCCGCCAAGGATAAGGTCAACCTGACCTTTCACCTGAAGCTCAAGGAACGGGTCGCCAAGATCGAGATCCGGGGCAACAAGAAGTTCAAGACGGGAGATCTGGGCAAGCTCATCACCGTTTCGGAAGGGGGACTGCTCAACTCCGCCGAACTGCGCAAAAGCGCCGCCGCCCTGCGGAAATTCTACCACGACCGGGGCTACCGGGATGCCGTCGTGACCCCGGTATTCCTGCCCGAAGGCGCCGATACGGCGGTGATCTTCAACATCGACGAAAAGCTTCGGCTCAAGGTGGGCGAGGTCAAATTCGAAGGGGCGAAGGTCTTTTCCCAGTTCGACCTGCGCCACTCCATCGCCAACACCTACAGCTACATGAATTACCTGCCCTTCCTCAACGACTACCTCAACATGGGGCTGCTGGACCGGCATGAACTGGCCGCCGACCGGGCCCGGCTCCGGGAAAAATACTACGACAAGGGCTATCTGGACTTCAAGATCACCGACGTGGAACAGACCCCCGACCCCAAAGATCAGGAATATGTGAACCTGACCTTCAAGATCGAGGAGGGCGAGCCCTACACCGTGGGGACGCTGTCGGTCGCCGGCAACGCCCTCTACAAGTCCGAAGTTCTGACCAAATACTTCAAGCTCAAGGAAGGCAAGACCTTTTCGCAGGCGCTGGAGACCGCCACCGCCAATGCCATAACGCGGCTCTACGAGACCGTGGGCTACGCCGAAGTCTCCTGCCGCCCGGTCCGGACCCCCGATCCGGAAAAGAAGACCGTGGACGTGCGCTTCCAGATCACCGAGGGGCGCAAGTTCATGGTCCGGGACGTGCTCATTTCGGGCAACACCGCCACCAAGGACAAGGTGATCCGCCGGGAACTGGCCATCCAGCCCGGCGATCCCGTGGACCGGAACCGGGTGGAGATCAGCCGCCGGCGGCTGCTGGGCATGGGCTACTTCACCAAGGTGGAGGCCGAAACGATCAACGCCGAGAGCGCCGACGAGAAGGATGTGCAGATCAAGGTCGAGGAAAAGGAGCGGCGTTACAACTTCCGTCTGGCCGCGGGCGTTTCCGACGTCAACAGCTTCTTCGGCATGGCGGAAGCCTCGGTTGACAACTTCGACCTCTTCAATCCCAAGGGCTGGTTCTACGGCGGCGGCCAGCGCGCCCGCATCCAGGGGATCCTCGGCGTCGAAAACGCCGGGTTCAACGTGGACTTCGTGGAACCCTGGTTCCTGGACGAGCCCATCCGCTTCGAAACTTCGGCCTATCTGAACATGACCGAGTACGAAAACTGGGACGAATGGCGGGTCGGCGCGAGGTTTTCATTCCAGCGCAAGGTCTTCGACGACTTCACCACCGTGGCGTTGGGGTACAAGTACGACGTGGTCCGGATCTACGGTGTGGATTCCAAGATCAAGCCCTACGTGAAAGCCCACGACCTCGACGGGACCCATCTCGTGAGCCAGCCCTCCCTCATGATCGCACGGGACACCAGGGACAGCCTTCTGGAGCCCACGGAAGGGTATTACATCAACTTCTTCTCCTCCATCACGCCCGAAGCCCTGGGCGCCAGCGCCACCTATTACCGGCTGGAACTCAAGGGCGCCTATTACGTGAGCTTCTTCGACAAGTTCCTCATCGCCATGGTGGGAGCCCGTCTCGGCACGGTCTCCACCTTCGGCGGGAACGACGAAGTGCCTCTCTTCGAACGGTACTATCTGGGCGGCGGCAACTCCATCCGGGGCTTCGAATACCGCTCCATCGGCCCGACCTACAACAAGGAAAACATCGGCGGCCAGACCATGCTGGTGCTGACGGCGGAGCTTTCGCACGCCATCTGGGGCCCCATCCGGGGCGCGATCTTCTGCGATGCGGGCGGATCCTGGGCCAGCCCGTACAGCATAGACTTCAGCAAGTTCAACATCGGCGCGGGCTACGGGATCCGGGTCAAGGTGCCCTATCTCAACGTGCCGCTCCGGCTGGACATCGCCTATCCCTTCATGAACAACCAGAAGGGCGCCGCCAACCGGGTCCGGCTGCACTTCAATGTGGGGGCGGGATTTTCCATCTGATCCCCTCTCGGACAATGTCACAGGATGATCCGGTATGAATGATTACGCTCCCAACGCCGATTCGCTGATGGCGATCCTCCGCATTCTGCGCGCCCCCGGCGGCTGTCCCTGGGACCGGGCCCAGACCGCGGAGAGTTTCGGGCAGTGCTTCGCCGAAGAGGCCGGAGAACTGCTGGACGCCATCGACCGCAAGGACTCCGCCGGGATCTGCGAGGAAAGCGGCGACGTGCTGATGAACGTTTTTTTCCAGATCCTCCTCGGCGAGGAAGAGGGCGCTTTCAGCGTCGAAGACGTCTGGCGGACCATCATCGACAAGATGATCCGCCGTCACGCCCACATTTTCGGGGACCGCAAGGCGGCCACTCCCGAAGAGGTCAAGGCCATCTGGCAGGAGATCAAGAGCCGGGAACATGCGGAGTCCAGCTCCCGGCCCGCTTCGGTGATGGACGAAGTCAAGCACTCCCTCTCGCCCCTGAACCGGGCCGAAAAGATCCAGAAGAAGGCGGCCAAGTGCGGTTTCGACTGGCAGCATCAGGAAGATGTGCTCGCCAAGATCGCTGAAGAGCTCGCCGAGACCCGGCAGGCCCTGACGGCGGGCTCCGAGGAAGAGGTGGACGAGGAACTGGGGGACCTGCTTTTTTCGGTGGTCAATATGATCCGGTTCCGCAAGCGGATGAGTTCCGAAGAGCTGCTCCGGAAGGCCTCGCTGAAGTTCGAGACCCGCTTCCGGATCCTGGAAAAGATGCTCCGGGACTCCGGCCGGAAATGGGAAGAGTGTTCGCCTGAAGAGCTGGATGATCTCTGGCGCCGGGCCAAGGAAAACGAAAAACGAAAAGATGGGACTGATCTATGAGAAAAGAATTTCTGCCTTTCACCCGTCCGGCGGTGAATGAGGACGATATCGCCGCCGTCACGGCCGTACTGCGCTCCGGCTGGATTACCAACGGCCCCGTGGGCGCCGAATTCGAGTCCGCCGTGGCCGCTTTCACGGGCAACCGCTTCGGCGTGGCCCTTTCCAGCGCCACGGCGGGGATGCACCTCTTTCTGAAGATCCTGGGCATCGGGCCGGGAGATGAGGTCATCACCCCCTCCATGACCTGGGTCTCCATCGCCAACATGATCGCACTGGCGGGAGCGAAGCCGGTCTTCGTGGATGTGGACCGGGAGACCCTGCTGGTCCGGCCCGAAGCCATCGCCGCGGCGATCACGGAACGGACGAAGCTGATCGTTCCGGTCCATTTCGCCGGGGCCGCGCTGGATCTGGATCCCATCTACGAGGCGGCGGGGGAGATCCCCGTTCTCGAAGACGCGGCCCACGCCCTGGGCACCTTCTACAAAGGCCGCCACATCGGCGCGAAAAACGCCCTCTACTCCTTCCACGCCATCAAGAACGTCACCTGCGGCGAAGGGGGCATGTTCGTCACTTCCGACGAAAAACTGGCCGACGCCGTGCGCCGCTGGAAGTTCCACGGCATCGGCATGGACGCCTTCGACCGGCAGAACCGGGGGCGGTCGCCTCAGGCGGAGGTCCTTTCGCCCGGATTCAAGTACAACCTCACCGACATGCAGGCGGCTCTGGGCCTGAGCCAGCTCAAGCGCATCGCCGAGCTGAACGGCCGCCGACGGCAGCTGGCCCTGAGATACCGGGAACGCTTCGCGGAAGTCCCCGAGATCCGGGTCCTGGCCGATCCCGCGGGCTATGACTTCGTCCACGCCTGGCACCTTTTCGTGGTCCGGGTGGACACCCCGAAGATCACCCGTGACGAGTTCATGGCCGAACTGAAGAAACGGAACATCGGCACCGGGCTCCACTTCCGCTGCGCCCATCTGCAGAAGTACTACCGCGAAGTCATGGGGTTCCGTCCGGGGATGCTCCCCGATACCGAATACAACAGCGACCGCATCTGCTCCCTGCCCCTCTTCCCCGGCATGACTGAAGAGGACGTGGACGACGTGGTCGCAACCGTCAAAGAGCTCCTCGCGGGAAGATGAATCCTCATGGCCAGTGAGCAGCAAGCACCGGGCCTCCGGAAAAGGATGGCCCCCCACGCCGGAAGCGAATGTCTCTTCTGGGCGGCCGCAGTGCTGCTGCTTTTCCTTTTTCTCGGCACGGCGCCCCTGACGGGGGAGGAAGGCCGCTGGGCCGAAGGGGCGAGAGAAATGCTCGTCACCGGCGACTGGACCTGCGCCCGGATGAACTTCGAAAACGCTCCGGACATCCCCCTGCTGCCCTGCTGGCTCATCGCCCCGTTCATCCGGCTCTTCGGAAATTCCGAGCTGGCGGTCCGGCTTCCGGGGGCTCTGGCGGCATTGGTCTTTCTCTGGGGCGTCCGCGCTCTGGGACGCCGCCTTTTCGATCCGGGGACCGCCCTGCTGGGCTGCTGGATGACCCTGGCCAGCTGCGTCTTCCTCTGCCGGAGCCGGATGGCGGTCCCGGACATGCCCGCCGCCGCCGCGAGCATCCTGAGCGCGGTCTGGTTCCTCAAATGCGAAAAGGAGGGCGGATTCGCCCGCGCGCTGCTGTTCTTCCTCCTCTGTTCCGCGGGTTTTCTGCTCGACGGGCCGACGGCCCTGCTGCTGCCGGCGGCCGTGGTCCTGCCCCGGCTTTTTTCCGATGAACGCTGCCGGGCCCTCCTGACCTGGCGGACCGTGGCGGCGCTGGCCGTCGCCCTGCTGGTGTCCACGCTGCTCCTTTCCCTGCCCGAGCTGCTGAAATATCTTTCCGGGCGTACGCCTTTTCAGGAGTTCACGCTCGCCTTCCTGCAGCCGCTCGGGTACGACAATGTGATCCGCCCCTGCCTCCTTCCCGGGGGGAAGATCTTCTGGCGGGAATGGGCCTCGGCCCTTTTCCCGGCCCTGATGCCCTGGACGCCCTTTCTGATCGCCGGCTGGATCTCCCTGCTCAAGAAGCGGAAGGCCCTTTCTCCGGAACTCGGCCTCACCGGGATCGGCATGGTCGTCGTGCCGGCGGTTTTCGGCCCCTTCGTCTTCCGGGGCTGGGACGCCGCGCTGCCCCTCGCCCCGCTCTTTCTGCTTTTCGGCGCGGCGGGGCTGAACGGTCACGGCGATCCGGTCTGGGAACGATGGACGTGCAAAATCCTGTACTACACGGCGGCGGCGCTTTCCTCGCTTTTCATCGGCTCGCTGCTGGCCGCTCCCCTGTGGGAGAAAATGGGAGGCGCTTTCCCCGGTCCCGTGCCCGCCTTTTTCCCCGCGGCGGCGGGGGTCCTGGCCTGGTACGGCCTTTTCATGGACCACCGGGAGGGCAGCTCCTGGAGCCTGCTGTTCCGCCTGCCCCACCGTCTGGGGGCGGCGGTGTTCGCCGTGACGCTCCTCACGGGCGCCGTTCTGTCGGCGGCATATCCGGCCCTTGAGGAATTGCGGGAAGAAAAAACCTTCTTCCGCAGCGCGGCCGCCGAAGCCGGGAAGAACGAGCTCAGGCCCGAACAGCTCCGCGTCTACGCCGGGACTCCCCCGGCGGGATACCTCTTCTACAACGATCTGCCGTCGAAACTCACCTCGATCTCGTCGCTCCGCGAGGCCTCCGACGCCTGGCCGGGCAAGGCCGTCGTTCTGTTCGGGAACCGGGAAAAGGTGCAGAACGGATTCAACCGGGAGATCAAGGCTCTGGGCATCACCCGTTCCCGGCGGATGGCCCTCAAATCCGCTGCCCGCCGGAAATTCCAGGGAGCGGGAAATGAAAACTACGTCGTCTATACGATCGAATTTCCGAAAAAATCCACTCTGAAAGGAGCTGTTCAATGAATAAGGACTACAGCGTAAAATTCGTGTCGGTGGTGGTCCCGGTCTACAATGAGGAAGGCTGTCTGCAGGAACTCATCGACCGGGTGGTGAAAACCCTCGACACGCTGAAATGCCCCTCGGAACTGATTCTGGTCGATGACGGCAGCCGGGACCGTTCCCTCGAGATCATCCGGGCCGCCGCCGCGCAGCGGCCGGGACAGGTCATCGGCTGCATCCTCAACCGGAACTACGGCCAGCATGCCGCCGTCATGGCCGGATTCGAACAGGTCCGGGGCGATCTGGTCATCACCTTGGACGCCGATCTGCAGAATCCGCCGGAGGAGATCCCCCGCCTCGTCGCCGCCGCCGAAGAGGGCAACGACGTGGTGGGAACGATCCGCCAGCACCGGCAGGACTCCCTCTTCCGCCGGACGGCGTCGAAGATCGTCAACGCCGCCGCCCGGACCGCCACCGGCGTCGACATGAAGGACTACGGCTGCATGCTCCGGGCCTACCGCCGCTTCATCGTCGAAGCCATGCTCCAGTGTCACGAACGCAGCACCTTCATCCCGGTGCTGGGCAACAGTTTCGCCCGGAACACCTGCGAGATCCCCGTGGCCCATGCCGAACGCAAGTCCGGCGAATCCAAGTACTCCGTCTGGAAACTCATCAATCTCCAGTTCAATCTGCTGACCTGCATGACCACCATGCCCCTGCGGATCCTCACCTACTTCGGGCTCCTCACCGGGGCTTCCGGCCTGGTGCTGAGCCTTTACATCATCATCCGCCGCTTCTGCTGGACCGACGGCGACAGCTGGGCCAACGGCGGCACCTTCACACTGTTCGCGATCCTCTTCATCTTCACCGGGATCCAGATGGTGGGCATCGGCATCATCGGCGAATATCTGGGACGGCTCTACAACGACGTCCGGGCCCGGCCCCGCTTCTTCGTGGACGAGATCGTGGGCCGCGTCGAAGAAAAGAAGGACGAGTCCGGCAAATGAGGATCGTCGCCGACAACAAGATCCCTTTTCTGAAAGGGGTTTTCGAGCCCTGGGCCGAGGTGGTCTACCTGCCGGGCAAGGCAATCGACGCCGCCGCGGTGAAGGGCGCCGACGCGCTGATCGTCCGCACCCGCACCCGGTGCAACAAGGCGCTGCTGGAGCACTCCGGGGTCAGGCACATCGCCACGGCCACCATCGGCTTCGACCACATCGACGTGCCCGAGGTGGAGTCTCTGGGCATCACCTGGAACAACGCCCCCGGCTGCAACGCCGCCAGCGTGGGCCAGTACATGGCCTGCGCGCTCCAGACCCTCGGGACCGGGCTTGCGGGGAAGACTCTGGGCGTCGTCGGCGTGGGCCACGTGGGGACCATCGTGGCCGCGTATGCCGAAGCCCTGGGCATGAAGGTGCTCCGCAACGATCCGCCCCGGCGGGCCGCGGGGGAAACGGGGTTCGTTTCCCTCGACGAAGTGCTGGAGTCTTCCGACATCGTGACGCTCCACGTGCCTCTCGAATACGGCGGGCCCTTTCCCACCTTCCACATGGCGGATGGCACCTTTTTCGCCCGGATGAAGAAGGGCGCGTTCTTCTTCAACGCCTCCCGCGGGGAGGCGGCCGAAAGCGCGGCGGTGAAAAAGGCCCTGCGCGGGGGGCGCCTTTCCGGGGCCGCCCTCGACGTCTGGGAAAACGAACCCGACATCGACCGGGAACTGCTGGATATGTGTTCCATCGGGACCATGCACATTGCGGGATACTCCGCCGACGGCAAGGCCAACGGCACCGCCGCCTCGGTGCGGGCCGTGGCCGCCGCCCTGGGGATCCCGGAGCTCGCCGACTGGAGCCCGGCGGCGATGCCGGAGCCGACCCGTCCGGCGTGTTTCGTCTTCACTTCGGTGAAGGGGGCTCTGCTGCACACTTACGACCCGTGCGAGGACAGCGCCCGGTTGAAGGCCGCCCCCGAGCAGTTCGAGGAACTGCGGGGGAGTTATCCCGTCCGGCGGGAATTCAGGGCTTTCACGGTCACGGAGGTCCCGCCTGAAAAACAACAATGTCTCGAGCGTTTCGGATTCCGCACCGTCGTGCGGCGGTCCGGGGAGGAAAAGTCATGAGTATTCTCAACTGGTATGTCCTGAGAGGTTTTCTGGTGGCCTTCTTCATGGCCATCCTGATCCTGACCTTCGGTATGACCGGAGCCAACCTGATCAAGGTCCTGGGCCTGATCTCCGAGGGAGCCTCGGCGTGGGCCTTTCTGCAATTCGTGCTCTATATCCTGCCCATCGTCCTCACTTTCACCGTGCCCTGGGCGGTGATGGTGGCGGTGATGCTGGTCTTCGGCCGCCTTTCCGCCGACAACGAGATCACGGCCATGCGGGCCTGCGGCATTTCCATCATGCAGATCGTCTCGCCCATCATGCTGGTCACGGTGCTGCTGACGGCCCTCTGCCTCTACCTGCAGGTGGAGGTGGGCCCGCCCCTGCTGGGGAAATCCCGGACTCTGCTCAAGAACGCCGTCATGGAACAGCCCAAGTCCCTCTTCGAACCGGGGCGGCAGATCAACTTCCAGAACACGCTGATCTACATCGACGACAAGGAGCCCTCGGGGCGGCTCCGGGGGATCGACCTCTACGTTCTCTCCGGGACCAACAGCTACTCTCAGAACATTTCCGCCGCCTACGGCGACATCGTCGTGGACAACGACAAGAAGCTCCTCACCATCGTCATGTACGACTGCATGATCGACAACAAGCAGCCCGACACTTCCGGGCACGTGGGGAGATTCTTCAGCAAGCAGTTCGAATTCACCTATGACTTCGGCAAACTCACCAACGCCGAACGGGTGTGGGTCAAACCGAAGCACATGAAGCTCACCGACCTCATGGGCCGGATCCGCATGACCAGGGAACTGAACCGCGACACCACCGATCTGGAAGTGGAGCTCAATCAGCGGATCGCCTTCGCGCTCTCGCCCATCGCCTTCCTGCTCCTCGGGCTGCCGCTGGCCATCCGCACCAGCCGCCGGGAAACCTCCATCGGCCTCTTCATGAGCGTCATCCTGGCCGGGGTCTTCTTCCTTTCCATCATCTTGTGCGATTCGCTGACCAAGTTCCCCCGGCTCTATCCTCAATATCTCCTGTGGCTGCCCAACATCATCTTCCAGGCGCTGGGAGCGACCATGACCTTCATGATCTCCCGGAAGTGACGGCAAAAAAAGGCGAAGGGAAAGCTCCATGAACAGCGGATATTTGAAATTCATCCTCACGCTCCTGACCCTGGCCGTGGCGGGGGCGGGCTACTTCATCACCTCGGCGCTGGACCGGCTCCGGGAGTCCAACTACGTTCTCGCCGACCGGCTGAAGGAGGCGGGCCGCACCGGGTTGGCGCAGACTGTTCCGCAGACCGCCCCCGGCGACGTGCAGGCTCCCCCGGCGCGGCCCCGGATGAGCTCCCCCATCGCCAATCGGGCCAGCTACGACCCCAACGCGGTCACGGGGGACCGGATGATCCAGGCCACCGAGGCGGAAACGGGGAACTTGAACCCCCTCACCTCCAACGAATCCATGGCGGCCACCTTCAACGGCCTCTGCGCGGCCTCTCTCGCGGAACGGAACTTCGAACATCCCGAGCGCTTCGAGCCCCTGCTGGCGGAAAGCTGGCAGATCTCCCCGGACCGGAAGAGCTACCGGATCAAGCTCCGCAAAAAGGTCTTCTGGCACGACTTCACCGACCCCGTGACGGGCAAACGGCACAAGGATGTGGAGGTCACCGCCGGAGATTTCAAGTTCTTCGTCGACGCGGTTAAGAACACCGACGTGAACTGCGCCCCCCTGCGGGTCTACTACCAGTACCTCGACGGCGTGGAGATCCACAACGACTACGAATTCACCGTCAAATGGAGCAAGGCCTACTACGGCTCCATGAGCTCCACCTTGGGGATGACGCCCCTGCCCCGCCACTTCTACGCCCCCGACGGCAAGTTCGACGGGAAAAAGTTCAACGACGACCACAAGCGCAACCGGATGATCGTGGGCTGCGGCCCCTACATCTTCTCCCGCTGGGAGTCCGGCCGGCGCCTGATTTTCCGCCGCAACCCCCGCTACTTCGGGATCCGGTACGGCGCGGCCCCCTCGCTGGAGTATCTCGTCTTCGAGATCATCAAGCACCCCAACACCCGTTTTCAGGCCCTGCTGGGGGGCGAACTGGACCGATTGGGACTTCTCCCGGACCAGTACGTCAAACGGACCGGCACCCCGGAGTTCCGCAAGGGGATACTGCGCAAATTCGAATATCTGCTGCCGCAGTACAACTACATCGGCTACAACCAGAAAAATCCCCTCTTTCAGGATAAGCGGGTGCGGAACGCCCTGACGCTTCTGGTGGACCGGGAGCGGATCCGGAAAGAGATCTACCACAACCTGGCCGAAACCGCCGTCTGCCCCTTCATGCCGGGGAGCGCCTTTCTGCCCCCCGACCTGAAGCCGCTGCCCTACGACCCGGAAAAGGCGAAGGCACTGCTCGCGCAGGCGGGCTGGCGGGACGTCGACGGCGACGGGATCCTCGAGAAGGACGGGAAAAAGTTCACCTTCACCATGATGCAGGTGGCCAGCAGTTCCATCCAGCAGCGGCTCATGCCCATGCTCAAGGAGTCCTTCGCCAAGGCCGGGATCGACATGAAGATCCGCAACGTGGAGTGGTCGGTCTACGTGCAGAACCTGAACGCCCGGAACTACGACGTCTGCTGTCTGGGCTGGTCCAGCTCCTTCGACCCGGACCTCTATCAGGTGTGGCACTCCTCCCAGATCGCCGGAGAGGGCAGCAACCACATCTCGTTCCGCAACGCCGAGCTGGACAAGCTCCTCGAAGCGATGCAGCAGGAGTTCGACATGGAAAAGCGCAAGGCCCTCGGCCACCGGATCGCCCGGCTGCTCCACGAGGAACAGCCCTACACCTTCCTCTTCTTCCCCAAGTCCCTGACCGCCCTCTCGGGGAGGTATAAGAACGTCCACGTCTTCCCCGGCGGGATCCCGGATGAGATCATGTACACGCCGCAGGCGCAGCAGCGGCAGGTTCCGGGATTGTGAAACAACGCTAAAGCACAAGGAGTTCCGATCATGTTCGACCCGAAACTGCTCCTGCCGGAGCGGATCTACGCCCTGCCCGGCTTCGAGATCAACATCTATTTCCAGAATGTGGTGACGGTGATTAATCCGGCCAACTTCGCCTTCGACGTGGAGTGCGAAAAGGGCCGCTGCGACGCGCTCCGGTGGCGCTGGGTCCCCGAAGATGCCGATGTGGGGGAACACAAGCTCAAACTCAGCGTCTGGAGCGACGAGGGGCTCCTCGCCGAAGCCGAGACCACCGTCATCGTTTCCCCCCGCAACGCGGGAGAGGGGAGCACCCTCACCATTCTCCAGATCGGCGCCAGCTGCATGGCGGCCGCGGGCCACGGCAACCAGCTCCATGCCCGCTTCCAATTGCCCGGCAACCCGAAGCTGGTGATGCTGGGCTCCCACGCCCCCGGCTACGTCCCCGTAACTCCGGGCGGCCCCGCCAACGAGGCCTACGGCGGCTGGAACTGGCGCACCTTCTTCGAGAAGGAAAGCTCCAGCGATCTGGACAACGACGGGCTCCACCCCAAGCGCCCCTACGACGTGCCGTCGCCCTTCCTCTTCGACCGCAACGGACGGAAGGAGTTCGACTTCGAAAAGTATCTGGAGACGGTCTGCCATGGTGTCCGGCCCGACGTGGCCTACTTCGAGCTGGGCGTCAACGGCATTTTCCTCGCCAAGACCGATGAGGAGTTCGAGGAGATCTTCGCCCGGGACGTCTATCCCTACATGTCCCGGATGCTCAAAGCCGTCCGGGCGGCCCTGCCCGAAGCGGCGCTGGGGGTGGAACTGCTCCCCAGGGGCAGCTGGAGCCAGGACGCCTTCGGCAAGAACTACGGCTGCCTCCAGAGCCGCCGCCGCTGGCTCCTCAACGCCGATTTGCTGAGCCGCAAATACATAGCATTGGCCAAGGAGCTGGATTATTTGATCCTCCCCGAGTACCACAACTGCGACGGCTCGGTGAACTACCCCGTGCAGGAGGAACCCGTCTACGCGGCAAGTTCCGTCACCGTGAAACGCGCCGCCAACGCGCTCCACGCCACCCCCGACGGCTACGGCCAGTGGGCCGACTGCGAATACTTCTTCCTCAAGTACCTCCTCGCCCGCAAAGGGCGTTGAAAAAAGGAAACGGAGCCGGGGAAGAGGGAAAAACCTTTTGAGGAAAGGTTATTTCCCTCTTCCCCGGACCCCATCACCTTTTTCCAAACCTTTTCGGGGTACTTTATTTGCCGGACATATCAGCCGCACACATTTTATCTCGCCCGCGACGCCTTCCCGGCGCTCGGGGTGGTTTTGGTCTGCGGCCCCGCCGCTGCCGAAAATTGCCTTTGCGCCCTCAGCTTCTGACCTCAACGGGGGGCAGACCGCGGAAGGTGCGGAGCGCGCCGCCGCGCTCCAGACGGTAGTGGTCCAGCCACATCTCCTCCTTTTCCGAGGCGTGACGCGCGTCGGCGAGCAGATGCAGTTTTTCGTGCAGGCGCAGCAGCGCCAGCGCCCGATTGCGGGTCTGGGAACGCTCCTCGCTTGCGGTGACCGCGACTTGTGTAGGCAGGTGGACGATCCGCACCGCCGTGTCGGTGGTGTTCACGTGCTGGCCCCCCGGACCGGAGGCCCGGCAGGTCTCGATCCGCAAATCGGCCGGGGCCAGCCGACCGGAATCTTCCGGGCTGAAGTCGAAAAAGGTGACCTTGACGAACCAGTTCTTCCGGGGCCAGCGGGGACGGAGCGTACTCTGCCAGATCCACTTGACCGTCCCTTCCCAGCTCGCCCGGAAGGCGTCGAGGCCTTTCCCTTTCACCGAAAAACGCAATGAACCCGCCTCCTTCGGCGGCGAGGACGCCGTGAGCGGCAGGCACGAAAGGCCCCGCTCCCCGGCCTCGCGGCGGATTATTTCCGCCAGAAGCGGCACGAAGACCCGGCACTCCGCCGGGCCCTGTCCCGCGCTGATCTGCAAAATCGTAGGCATATCATTTCCTCACGGTTTGATGTTGACGAGGGGCCGCAGTTCCGCCGCGACCGAGGCAAGCCCGAACTCCCGCAGGTCGGCGACGACGCTGCCGATCTCCTTGTAGGCTTCGGGAGCCTCCTCGTACAGCAGGGATTTTTCCGGGCAGACGACCTGGGTCCCCAGCTTGGTCTTCAAGAGAGACTGCATGTCGTCGTGCTTCGCCCGGACCCGGTCATACGTGCTCTGCCGGTTCCATTTGCGGCCCGCCCCGTGGGCGAGGGAATGGAGATTTTCCTCCCCCTCCCCCTGCGGAACGACGAGGTAGGAGAAAGCCCCACGGGAGCCCGCCACGACGACGGGTCTCCCCGGCTCGACGGCGCTCGCCCCCTTGCGGTGGAGGAACTTCCCTTCGCCGCAGGGCGTGATGCTGTTGTGGACGCAGTCGAGGAGCTCAGTCAACGCGCATCCCGCCATGCTCCCCAGAGCCCCGGCCGCCAGACGGCGGTTGAAACGGGCCCACTCGATCAGCTGCGCGTGCCTTTCGAGGTAGGCCCGCCCGTCGGGGCTGTCGCAGGGAACTCCTTCGTCGCCGTGGGCCGCGGCGGTCTCGCGCCACAGCATTTCGCCGTAGCACCGGGAGCCGGAATGGACCAGCAGCAGCACGTCCCCCTTGCGCAGGTTCAGGGCCGCGCACACGTCGGCGTCGGCGATTTTTTCCACCGCGAGAAATTCGGCGAAGTGGTTGCCGTGGCCCAGAGTCCCCAGCATCTTTTCCGGATCCGCCGGAGCCTGCCCCGCTGCGGGGAGCCGTTCCAGCGCCGCCTGACGCAGGGCGGACTCCGGATCGGCCCCCAGACGCCGCAGGAGTTTGGCCGCCTTGAATTTCCGCTGTCCGACGCCTGTCGCAAACAGGGTCATGCCGCAGCCGATGTCGTTGCCGATCAGGGCGGGATAGAGCAGCTTTTCCGATAAAAACGCCGCCCCCACGGGGACGCCCCGGCCCGGATGCAGGTCGGGGAAACCCGCCCCGCGAAGAATGCCGGGGAAGGTCATCACCCGTTCGAATTGTTCCACGGCCGGCCCCTCGAGCCAGGTTTTCCGGCCGCAGTAGATATGAGATCTTTCGTTCATGAAATTACCTTGTCGAAAAAACGTTCGGGCACGATCCCCCCTGCGGCGAAAAAAGGCCGCCGGAAGGGAAAATCATGCAAAAAGGATGCCGCCTGCTCCGTGTGCGGAAGAGGGCGTACGCGCGGGATCGGGAAGACCCCGGAAGAGGGCCCGGAAATTCAGGCCGCGAAGACGGGGAGGTCCGACCCGAAGCAGACGACGGCGCGCGCACGGGTCTCGCAGGCACATGATGCGGAAAAACGTGTTCTCATTTCGGACCTCCTTTCTCGAGTTTTGATTGCCGGAACATAATGTAGCACCCCACGGGCGGAAAGTCAAGCAGTTCCCCCGTTTTTTTCCGGCAAAATCCCGTCACTCCGGTTGCAAAGGGAAGCGGCCCTCCCGTTTTTCGGGGGGAAAGACCCTTTTTTTCGGGACTCCCGCCGCTCTTTTCGGGATTATCGGCGATTTGTGATTGAAATTTCACCGTTGGTGTGATATATTAGTAGAATGACCGTGTCGAAATACGTTAAGGAAAAAGGGAATGAAAAGAACTGCGGCAGTCTTGTTCGTGTGTCTCGCCGTCTGGCTTGCCGGCGGCTGTGTCTCCGAGGACAACAACTACCTGCGGCCTGAAGACTTTGCTCCGCGCCTCGAAGAGGCCGGGATCAAGGTGGCTTCGGTCCGCCCGCTGCCGGGTGCCCCCTTCAAGGCGACGTCGGGAGCGGCGATCATGGTGGAGGGCTCCGAGATCGGGGTCTACAAGTACGACCGGACCTCCAAGGTCCAGTCCGACCGGATCGCCCAGCGCCGCCGCGCCGGTCGAGCCTATATCAACGGTATACCTTATCCAGTCGAGGTGTACGGTTCGTTCATGTTTCTCGGACTGGAAAAGAACCCCCGGAAGCGCGATATCTTGAAAGTTATCCGGAGGTTTCGGTAAATCTCGAGAGGGAAAATGTCATGACGAAAAAGTATGTCTACACCTTCGGCGGCACCTCAACCGAGGGCGACGGTTCCATGAAGGAACTTCTGGGCGGCAAGGGCGCCAATCTGGCCGAAATGGCCCGGATGAAACTCCCCGTTCCCCCCGGCTTCACCGTGACCACCGAATGCTGCGTGGATTACTTCACTTCCGGCAGCAAACTGCCGCCGGGGACCGAAAAGCAGGTCCTCACCGCCCTCAAGCACATCGAAAAGACCATGGGCTGCAAGTTCGGCGATCCGAAAAATCCCCTGCTGGTTTCCAGCCGTTCCGGCGCCCGGAGCTCCATGCCCGGCATGATGGAAACGGTCCTCAACGTGGGACTGGCCTCCTCCACCATCCCCGGCCTCATCGCCAAGACCGGCAATGAGCACTTCGTCTACGACGCCTACCGGCGGCTCATAATGATGTACTCCGACGTGGTCATGGAAAAGGCCGAAGGCATCGAGCCCGAGGAAGGCCAGGGCATCCGCAAGCGTCTGGACGCGATCCTCGACGAGTACAAGGAGAAAAAGCACTGCGAATTCGACCACGAACTTTCCGTCGCCGATCTGAAGAAACTCTGCGTCACCTTCAAAAAGGAGATCAAAAAAGTTCTCGGCCGGGAGTTCCCCGACGATCCCATGGCCCAGCTGTGGGGCAGCATCAACGCCGTCCTCAAGAGCTGGAACGGCAAGAAGGCCGTGGCCTACCGCCGCATCGAGGGGATCCCCGACGACTGGGGCACCGCCGTCAACGTCCAGAGCATGGTCTTCGGCAACATGGGCGACAGCTCCGCCACGGGCGTGGCCTTCACCCGCGACCCCGCCACGGGGGACAACAAGTTCTACGGCGAATGGCTCATCAACGCCCAGGGCGAAGACGTGGTGGCCGGGACCCGGACACCGAATCCCCTTAACAAAGCCACGCGGAACGAGCGGAACAAGGGCCTCAAGTCCATGGAAGAGCTCTATCCGAAACTCTACAAGCAGCTCGTCGGGATCCGGGACACTCTCGAAGCCCACTATCACGACATGCTGGATATCGAATTCACCATTCAGGAAGGCAAGCTCTTCATGCTCCAGTGCCGGGTGGGCAAGCGCACCGGCACCGCCGCGCTGAAAATGGCCATGGACATGCTCAAGGAAAAGCTCATCGATGAAAAAGAGGCGGTGCGCCGGGTCACTCCCGCCCAGCTGGACGAGCTGCTCCATCCGATCCTGAACCCCAAGGCCGAGAGGGACGCCCTCCTCATCGGGGACGGGCTTCCCGCCGGGCCCGGCGGCGCCGTGGGCCGGATCGTCTTCAACAGCGCCGACGCCGTGGCCGCCGCCAGGAAGGGCGAAAAGGTCATCCTCGTCCGCGAGGAAACCAACCCCGAGGACGTGGAAGGCATGCGGGCCGCCGACGGGATCCTCACCGCCCGTGGCGGCATGACCAGCCACGCGGCGCTGGTCTGCCGGGGCTGGGGCAAGTGCTGCATCGTCGGCGCGGGAAGCTTCCACATCAATGAAGCGGCCGGGACCATGACGGTCGGCGGCAAAAAGTTCACCGGCAAGGACTCCGTCAGCCTCAACGGCTTCAAGGGACTGGTCTATGCGGGCACGGTCGAGACCATGGACAACACCGAAAATCCCCAGTTCCGCAAGTTCATGGCGCTGGCCGACAAGTACCGGAAACTGGGCGTCCGCGCCAACGCCGACACGCCCGAGGACGCCCGGCTGGCGGCGGCCTTCGGCGCCGAAGGCATCGGCCTCTTCCGGACCGAGCACATGTTCTACGGCAAAAACAGCGAAAAGCCTCTCTTCTGCCTGCGGAAAATGATCCTTTCGACCACCGCCGAAGAGCGGCAGGCGGCTTTGAAGGAGCTCTTCCCCTACATGAAAAAGTCCGTGAAGAGCACCCTCGAGGCCATGAAGGGCCTGCCCGTGACCTTCCGTCTGCTGGATCCCCCGCTTCACGAGTTCGTGCCTCAGGAAAAGAGCCGCCGTCAGGAGCTGGCCAATTCTCTGGGCATCAAGCTCTCGGAACTGGACAAGCGGGCCGCGAAGCTTCACGAATCCAACCCCATGATGGGGCACCGGGGCGTCCGTCTGGGCATCACCTGGCCGGAAATTTCCGAAATGCAGATGCGGGCCATTCTGGAATCCGCCGCCGAGCTGGGCAAATGCAAGGTCGAGATCATGGTTCCCGTCACCTGCGAAGCCAACGAGCTCAAGTTCCAGCGGGCCCTGCTGGACAAAGTGGCCGCCGAGGTCATCAAACGCAAGAAGATCAAATCCCTCGACTACACCATGGGGACCATGATCGAGATCCCCCGTGCCGCGCTGCTGGCCGATGAACTGGCTCAGGTCGCCGACTTCTTCAGCTTCGGCACCAACGACCTGACCCAGATGACCTTCGGCTTCAGCCGGGACGACATCGGGGGCTTCCTGCCCGCCTACCTCGACGGCAAACTGCTGGAAAACGATCCCTTCCAGACCATCGACACCAAGGGCGTGGGCCGGCTCATCGACCTGGCCGTCAAGGGCGGCCGTTCCGTCAAGCCCGGCATCAAGCTGGGCATCTGCGGCGAGCAGGGCGGCGAAGCGAAGTCCGTGGCCTTCTGCCACAAGGAAGGACTCACCTACGTCTCCTGCAGTCCCTTCCGGGTCCCCCTGGCCCGGCTGGCGGCGGCGCAGGCGGCGCTGGACGGGAAAAAGTAATGATTCGACCCCGGAACGGAAGGTTCCCGCACAGGGCGGGACCGCGGCCGGGAATACCACAAAGAGGAGTGGAGAAAATGGAGAACGAACTCAAACAGATGGGAAGACGGTTGGGCGAGCTTCGCACAATCATGAATGTATCGGTCGCGGAGATGGCCCGAATTACGGGGCTCACCGAGGCTGAATACATTGCCCATGAAAAGGGGGAAACCGACAGTTCGTTCACCTTCATCTACCGCTGCGCGGAGCGTCTGGGCGTGGACATGCGGGCTCTGGTCACGGGCGAAGGCCCGAAACTGAGCTTCTACAACGTGACCCACGCGGCGGAAGGGGGCATGCCCATCCGCCGCCGGGCGGGGTTCGAGTATCTGCACCTGGCGCCCCTGCTCAAGGACCGGCGGGCCGATCCCTTCCTGGTGACCGCTCCGCCCGAAGCGGATGACGCGCCCATCCACCTGTCGACCCACGCCGGGCAGGAGTTCGACTATGTTTTGAAGGGCCGGCTCAAAGTCCGGCTGGAGGACAAGATCGAATATCTGGGCCCCGGCGACAGCATCCAGTACGACTCTTCCCGGCGCCACGGCATGATCGCCATCGGCGGCGAAAGCTGCCAGTTTCTGGCGATAGTGGTCCGGGCCGCCGAGGGCCTTTCCGAGGAACTGCCTTATGTGCCGCCCAAACCGGAAAAGGTCCGGGAGGACGAACTGCTCTACCACCGGTTCATGAGCGAGACGCTGGATGAGAAGGGAATGCTGGCCGGGGTGAAGTTCCACTATCCGGAAAACTTCAACTTCGCCTACGACGTGCTGGACGCGCTGGCCGAAAAGAAGCCGGACCATACCGCGCTGCTCTACGTGGACAAGCACCGGAACTCCCGGCGCTTCAGCTTCGCGGATCTGGCCCGCCTTTCGGGGCAGGCCGCCAATTACCTCGCTTCCCTCGGGATCCGCCGGGGCGACCGGGTCATGCTGGTGCTCAAGCGCCACTACCAGTTCTGGATCGTCCTCAACGCATTGCACCGCATCGGCGCGGTGGCGGTGCCCGCCTCCAACCAGCTTCAAGTGAAGGACTACGTCTACCGCTTCCAGCAGGGCGGCATCACCGCCATCCTCTGCACTTCGGATGAACAGTGCGCGGAATACGTGGACGAAGCGGCGAAGGAGTGTCCGGAACTCAAGACGAAGATCATCGTCAACGGCGCCCGGCCCGGCTGGCATCCCTTCGACGATGAGGTGAAAGGCTTCAGCGAATTCTACCGGCGGCCCGCCGAACAGAAGATCACCGATCCCTCCCTCATGTTCTTCAGCTCCGGCACCTCGGGCTACCCCAAGATGGTGGAGCACAACTTCTCCTATCCCCTGGGCCATATCATCACCGCCCGCTGGTGGCAGAACGTGCAGCCCGACGGCGTGCACCTCACCATTTCGGACACGGGCTGGGGGAAGGCCCTGTGGGGCAAGATCTACGGCCAGTGGCTCTGCGAAGGGACGGTCTTGGCCTACGACTTCGACCGTTTCGCCGCGGCGGACATTCTGACGCTCTTCAAGGAGTACAAAATCACCACCTTCTGCGCGCCTCCCACCATGTACCGCTTCTTCATCCGGGAAGACCTGTCCAAGTACGATCTTTCCAGTTTGAAGTACGCCAACATCGCGGGCGAAGCGCTGAATCCCGAGGTCTTCAACCAGTTCTACAACGCCACGGGCCTCAAGCTCATGGAGGGCTTCGGCCAGACCGAGACCACCATGACCGTGGGCAACCTCATCGGCATGACCCCCAAGCCGGGCTCCATGGGCAAGCCCAGTCCCGCCTACAACGTGGAGCTGGTGGATCCCGACGGCAAGCCCGTGGATGTGGGCGAAGTGGGCGAGATCGTCATCCGCACGGAGCCCGATAAGACCTGCGGCATGTTCTCGCGCTACTACCGGGATCCCGAACGCACCGCCGAAAGCTGGCATGACGGCCTTTACCACACGGGGGACACCGCGTGGAAGGACGAGGACGGCTACTTCTGGTACGTGGGCCGGACCGACGACCTGATCAAGTCCTCCGGCTACCGCATCGGGCCCTTCGAGGTGGAAAGCGTCCTCATGGAACTGCCCTACGTCCTCGAATGCGCCGTGGTGGGCGTCCCCGATGAAGTCCGGGGCCAGCTGGTCAAGGCCTTCATCGTGCTGACTCCCGGCAAGGAGGGCTCCGAGGCGCTGGTCAAGGAGATCCAGGAGTACGTGAAAAAGCACACGGCTCCCTACAAGTATCCCCGGGCGGTGGAGTTCATCAAAGCCATGCCCAAGACCATCAGCGGCAAGATCAAGCGCAACGAACTGCGCAAGATGAAATGAAAGTTGCCATTCTGGGGGGCGGCGTGTCCGGCAGGGCCGCCGCCCTTTTGGCCCGCCGGTGCGGCGATGAAAGCGTCATCCTCAATGACGGCAAGGACGCCGCGCTCCCTCCCGACGCCGACCTTATCGTGACCAGTCCGGGAGTCCATCCCCTCAAGTCCGCCCTCTACAAGGCGGCGCTGGGTTCGGGCAAGGAGTTCATCGGCGAAATGGAGTACGGCTTCCGCCACTTCCGGGGCCGCATCGCCGCCATCACCGGGACCAACGGCAAGACCACCACCACCGAGCTGACGGCCTTTCTGCTCAAGCATGCCGGATTCGACGCGGAAACGGCGGGAAACATCGGGCTTCCCCTCTCCGAAGTCGCGGCCCGTGAAAACCAGCCGGAGATCGCCGTGGTCGAGGTGAGCTCCTTCCAGCTGGAACGCGCCCCCTCCTTCGCCCCTCTTTGCGCCGCGCTCCTCAATCTGGAGTCCGACCACGAGGACCGTTACGAAGGGGGCTTCGCCGAGTACTGCGCGGTGAAAAAGAGCATCTTCGACCGGGTCCCGGAACCGAACCGGGTCTGGGGGCTTTCCTTCCCGGAACGGCCCCGGCGGGTCACTTTCGCAAACGACATGCTCCTCGCGGACGGGGAAGCCCTCTTCGACGTGTCGAAAACCGCCCTGAACGCCCCCCACAACCGGGAAAATCTGGCGGCGGCAGTGGAGCTCTTTTTGCGTTTCGCTCCGGAAAAGAAGGCACTCCCGGCCGAAGCGGCGGCGGCCTTTCATCCCGGCCGTTACCGGATCGAGTTTTTCCACGAAAGGAACGGCATCCGCTGTTACGACGACTCCAAGGGGACCAACCCTTCCGCCGTGGCGGCGGCCGTGCGCGCCGTTTCCGGCCCCGTGGTCCTGCTGGCGGGGGGACTGGACAAGGGCATGGATTTTTCCATGCTCCGGGAGCTTGCGCCCCGGCTCCGGGCGCTGGTCCTCTGCGGCCGTTGCCGGGAGCCCATCGCCGAAGTCTTCGCCGGAACGGGTGTCCCCCTTCACGACTGCGGCATGGATTTCGAGCAGGCGGTCTCCGTCATGGTCCGGGTCGCCCGGAGCGGCGACGCGCTGATGCTTTCCCCCGGCTGCGCCAGCATGGACATGTTCAAAAACTACGCCGAACGGGGCGACCGGTTCAAAGCGCTGGTGCGAAAATATCTGCCCTGAAAATCCGCCGCGGGACTTGACATTCCCGCGTTGCGGGTGTAATGTATGTAAGGAGCAGAGTGTCTTTCCGGAAAGGAGCTGGACGGTCCATGGCATCGAAACGACAGCACATCAACTGGATCCTCGACGAACTGCCGCGTCTGAAGGGCGGCGGCGTCATTTCCGAAGAGTCTTGCGCGGCGCTGACCGACTACTACAAAAACGAACTTGAGGCCCTGCCTTCTCCCCTGAGGATCTTTTCACTGATTCTCACCGTCATGGGGTGCGTCATGGCGGCGGCGGGGATCATCCTCTTCCTCAACTACAACTGGGATATGTTCTCCAAGGAGGTCCGCATCGGCATCGCCGCCGTGCCCCTCTTCGCGGGCGCGATCCTCTCTTTCTTCACCATCGCGAGGGAAAAATCCCAGCTCTGGCGCGAAGGCTCCGCCATCCTCACCGCGACGGGCGCGGCGGTCCTCATCGCCGTCCTCTCCCAGATCTACCATTCTGGCGGGGAACTCCATGAATTCATGTTCCTCGTGCTGCTCCTTTCGCTGCCCCTCATCTACATCTTCAACAGCATCGGCCTGGCCACGCTCTACGTTTTCCTTTCCTTCATGGTCACAGGCTTCCAGGCTCCCTGCTGGTGGAATCTGCTGATCTGCGGGCTCTTTCTGCCCTTCCTGCTCTTCCATCTGCGGGAAAAATCGAAGTACGTCGTCTGGTGCCGCTATCTGGCCCCCGTGGCGGCGATCTCCGGATTCTGCGGCACGGCTTCGAGCTATTACGGCCCCTTGCCGGCGGTGATTTTGTGCGGCATCTTCCTCGCCGCAGGCACCGATCTCTGGAAGGCGGGGACGCCTTTCGGGAAAAATCCCTGGCTCATCCCCGCCTTCATCCTCAACACCGTCCTCCTCGCCTGGGGCAGCAGCACCGAGAGCTTTTTCCGGATCACGGACTTCCGGCGGAGCTATTTCCTCAGAAGCGCGCCGCCGGAAATGATCATCAGTTGTTTCTGGATCTTCACCGGCATCGCGGCCGTGATCTACCTCTTCGTCTTCCAGCGCCGCCGCCTTTCCGTGGCCCGGGCACTGCCGCTCCTCCTCATCCTCATCACGGCGATCCCCTTCCTCACCCGTGAGCCCTTCATGCGGATCGTCTACAACGTCTGCTTCGGCCTCTTCGGGATCATTCTGCTGCGCAACGGCTACGTGCGGCGGTCGCTCCTGCTCTTCGACGCGGGCGCGGTGACGCTGGGGACCCTCATCGTCTGCCGCTTCTTCGACACCGACATCGGCGTCCTCTGGCGGGCGGGCGCTTTCGTCCTGCTTGGTGTCGGCTTCATCGTCGCGAACATGATCTTTCTCAGGAAGAACGGAAAGGAGGCGGCCCGATGAGCACGCGCAAGAAGATCATTCTGCTGGCGGCCTATCTCCTCACGCTGGCCGCGATCCTCTGGCATCCCGTGACCACCGTCAGGGAGATCGAGTTCCCGGCGGAAGCCCCGACGGAGCTGAAATTCAAGGTGAAGGTCGTCGATCCCTACGACCCCATGCGGGGCCGTTACGTCCGTCTGGACGTCCAGCCGAACAGGTTCCAAACTTCGGACAAGGAGGACCGTTTCCGTGAAAACCGGGCGTGGGCCGTCCTCGAAAAGGGCCCCGACGGCTTCGCCCGGGTGGTGCGGCTGGAGCCGAACCGGGAAAAGGTCGGAAAAACCGAGATCGCGGTGAGGGTGAACCGGGTCTACTTCTCCCACCACTACAAAGACAAGACGGGATCGTACCATTTCCGGTTCCCCTTCGAACGCTTCTATCTGAACGAGCTGAAAGCCCCCGAACTGGAAGCGGAGCTCCGGAACCGCTCCCGGGCGAAGCAGTACATGGTCCTGCACGTGAATTTCTTCCGGAACGGCCGTTTCGCCGTGACGGGACTGAGCCGGGCTCAATCGAAATGATTTTTCCACGCAACTTTGAATATCGAGGCTGAAAAATGAAAAAACTCCTTCTCCTCTCCCTGCTTGTTCTGTCGGCGGCGGCCTTCTGCGCCGGGATCACGGTCAAACCCGAGAACGCGGTCATCGTCACTCCTCCCGGCACGGACGGCGTCGCCCGCTTCGCCGCGCAGGAACTGCAGTACCACCTCAAACTTTACACGGGGAAGACCATTCCCATCGTGAAGGAGAAAGCGCCCGGCAAATACGCCTTCATCTTCGGCCGCCCCGCGGGCGTGAAGCTCAAGCCCGAGGAGGCGGTGTGGGAGGTGACGCCCGAATACGCCCGGCTTTACGGCGACTCCGAAGCGTACACCGGCAAGCCCACCCCCTACGTTTTCCGGCTCCGCCGCACGGGCGACCTGACCGCTGTCTACGACTTTCTGGAAAAGCAGCTGCACTTCCTCTTCCTTTCCCCCGGTCCTCTGGGGACCAGCTTCGACGCAAGTCCCGTGCTGAAACTCCGGACCGGGAAGAACAGCTGGGATCCGGGCCAGCTGAAAAAGCGGGGGCTCCGCTTCAACGCGATGAAGCCCGCCGAGGCGGCGAAGGACACGCGGTATCCCGAATTCTACCGGGAAAAGGCCAAAACCTGGCTCCCGAAGTACAACGTGTCGGTCCACCGCTGGCTGAAGCAGCAGCGCATGGGGTCCAACGTCTTTTACAGATACGGCCACGCTTTCACCCAGTGGTGGGACCGGTACGGCAAGACCCATCCGGAATACTTCGCCTATTACCTGGGCAAACGGGCCCCCTTCGCCAAGCCTTCGGTCATCAAGATGTGCGTTTCCAACCCCGGATTCCGGCGGCAGATCATCGAAAACTGGAAGAACGGCAAGCCCCGGGCCGCCTGCATCAACGTGTGTGAAAACGACTGGGAGGGCTTCTGCGAATGCGCCGAATGCCGCAAGCTGGATATGCCGCCAGTCCCCGGCAAACCGTGGAACTACGACCTTTCGGACCGCTATCTCAACATGGCCAACGCCATCATGCGCGAGGCCAAGAAGATTGATCCCAAGGTGCTGGTGGGCTATTACGCCTACGGAGCCTACCGCTTCCCGCCCCGCCGGGAGTTCGTGGAGCCGGGCATCGTCATCGGCCTCGTGCCCTCCATGATGACGCCCGAACTCACCGAATCCATGTATAAGGGCTGGCGCGCGCGGGGAGCAAGAGAGATGTTCCAGCGGCCCAACGACCAGCATATCAACACCGGTATGCCCATGGGCTTCGAGAAGTACCTCTTCGACCATTTCCTCATCGGCGTGAGGAACGGCATCGTGGGCACCGATTATGACTCGCTCCACGGTTTCTGGGACACCACGGGACTGGCGGACTACATCCTCGCCCGTGCGCACGTCGATCCCTCGAAGAGCTTCGAACACTGGGTCGATGAGTACTGCTCGGCCTTCGGTCCGGCGGCGCCCGAGGCCAAGGCCTATTTCGACTATTTCCGGACCGAGGTCTTCGGCAAGAGGCTCGTCCCCCACCGGGCGGCCATCGCCGAACGGGGGCGTTACGGCAACTTCCGCCGGGGGCTCATGTGGGATATGCCGAAGTATTACTTCGAAAAGGATTTCGATCTCACCGACGCCATTTTGAAGAAGGGCCTTGCGAAGAAACTCACTTCCGGTCAGAAAGCTCAGCTGGAACGGCTGCTCCTCGCCAACCGCCATGCCCGGCTCACGCTCCGGGCCATGGCCGCTTCGGGCTCGGGCAAACTGGCCGCGGCCAAGGCCCTGCATCAGTTCCGGGAAGAGAACTGGGAAAAACTCAACATGAACTGGTACCGGCTCTTCACGCTGGAACTGGAATTCGGCGACGTGACGGGCGGCCGTCTCGCGGACCGGCTCCGCGCCTATTCCGAAGGGGCCTCTCTGCCGCTCCTCTGGCAGTTCACCCCCGATCCGGAAGGCGTGGGGGAAAAGAAGAATTATCCCGCGGTCACCTTCGACGAGGCGGAAGGGTGCTGGGAGCGGGTCCGCACCGATGCGGGCTGGGAAAATCCGGGCCCGACCGCCCATCCGCGCATGCGCGAATTCATGAAGAACTACGACGGCGTCGGCTGGTACAGCCTGCGTCTGACGGTCCCGCCCCAGTGGAAGGGGCGTGAAGTCTATCTGCTCTTCGCCGGGGTCGACGAATCCGCCTGGGTCTATGTCAACGGCAAATTCTGCGGAGAACGGCTCTTCAAGGACCGCGACGACTGGAAAAAGCCCTTCGAGATCCGGATCGATCCGGCCATCGACTGGAGCAAGAAGCACCAGTCCCTCATCGTCAAGGTGAAGGACATCGGCGGTCAGGGCGGCATCTGGCGGCCCGTGAGCATAGCGGTCAAGTAAGCTCCTCCTCCCCCCGCGTGAGCGCAAAATCCCCTGCCCGCGAGCGGAGGATCTTGCGCTTTTCGCCTCTTCACGGGGGGCTTTCGGCCCCCAGCCGCACAAAAATTCAAAAAAAAAGTAAAAAGCCCTTGACATTTCTCCGGGGGGAGTGTATATTAGGGAACAGGTTCGGGATATAGCGCAGCCTGGTCTAGCGCGTTTGACTGGGGGTCAAAAGGTCGAGAGTTCAAATCTCTCTATCCCGACCATTTTTTGCCTCTTCGACGATTTGTGACATAACCTCATATCTCCTTTGAGCTTGAAATTTCAGGGAGCTGGTAGATTTTCAGAACGAAATACTCACGGTCCCGGAAGCCGTAGGCCTGCTTTATCAGCCATCGGATCTTGTTGTTGAATCCTTCCATCTTGGCATTGGTAATGTGCCGAAAAGTCCAAT